>Ga0310786_10000059_pt1 | contig 173097 bp, 148 predicted proteins | sample AusTroGonzalo_MG_FD_203881 | JGI IMG/M metagenome (GOLD analysis project Ga0310786, IMG submission 203881) | Bovine rumen microbial communities from tropical cattle in Woodstock, Queensland, Australia - Gonzalo_03 (v2) (version 2) | ecosystem: Host-associated > Mammals > Digestive system >...
GAGGGGTTACTTTTGAAAGAGAGAACTAAATTTGCCTATTTAAAGGCAGTTTCAAACGAATATTAATCAATTCCGATTTTTATCGGACAGCAATAATTTCAATTCTATGATGTAACTTTTGTCCCATATCTCTTCTATATGAAAAAATCTAAAAATGTTTTATATCAAATCCCTTTTCTCTTCTCTGCAGCCACAGAGTAGTTTTCAGGTTCTTCTTCCAAAAGTGTATAAGGTGTGGGGGCTTTATCTACTTCTCCCAAAGCACTGTTTCTGTAGTTCAGATACATTGCTTTGGCCATTTCACCCATCACACGCTTGTAGAACTGTTCATCCTCAAACAGCTTTGAGAAAGCATCCATTTGTTCCATGTAACAAGCCTGCGCCACTTTGTCAAACTCCTTGGGGAAGATGCTTGTTTCAAACATCTGGGCATCATTGTTCTTTGCCTGTTTTTTCAAAACCTTGCTCGACTTAATCATCTTGTCGTAGATAGTTTCAACAATCACCCTGTCAGCCTCAGTAAAATGACCTGCATACATGATGTTGATCTTCTCGATGATGTTAGCCAACAAATCAGTCTTTATCTCAGGCTTCTTACCCTGTGTACCCTTCTCAGGGTTCACAGTCTTGTCCTTTTCTGTAGGCTTCAGTTCTATTGCACCAGAGAATGATTCTGTCAGCTTGTTGTTAATCAAGGCCAACTTGTTGTCCAAATCCACCTTTTGGTGAGGATTCTTTGGAATGAATCGATACAAATACTCAGCAAAGATATAAGTCTTAAAAAGTTCTCTATCAAAGGTTCTCACCACTTGTGCCATATAGGCATAGAATCGGGTAAAGTTCTTTATCAACGAACGCACCTTGAACTGCTCCTCCTCTACCAATACCTCAATGGCTCCAAGAGCAGGTTTCAAGGCCGAAGCCAATTTGCCCATATCCGTTTCGCCCTGTTTGCGTTTCGCAAATAGTTGATACACCTTCTCTTCATCATCTGCATTCCAGAGATGATACTTCTTCAGTTCAGTATCATACTCATATACCATATTTACATCAACAGCATCGCTCAGCAAGGTTTCTTCATAGAAAGGCTGGAACGAAGCCTTTATGCTATCAGCTGTATTGATAAAGTCCAAGATATAGGTATCCGTCTTACCCTTACAACTACGGTTCAGTCGTGAGAGAGTCTGAACAGCCTTTACGCCCCTCAGTCTTTTATCAACAAACATAGTGTGCAGCAGTGGTTCATCGAAGCCTGTCTGGTATTTATCAGCCACAATCAGCACATTATACATGTCGCTATTGAAGAACAAAGGCAGCTGCTTTTCAGATATCTTTTGGTCATCAGTACTATTCAGTTTTGTCTCTGTATATTCTTCACCTTGATATTTCACTGTACCTGAGAAAGCCACCAAAGGATGCACATCAGTATAACCCATCTTCTTGCAATAATCTTTGAGCAAGAATAAGTATCTAACTGCATGCGCTCTTGATGGCGATACAATCATCGCCTTAGCCTGCCCATCAATCTTTGATAGCGTGATTTCTCTTAACTTCTCCACCATCACCTCCACTTTCTGTTGCAACACGAAAGTATGTGAGTCATGATATTGCTTGATAGCTAATGTTGCTGGTATCTCCTCAAATTCAGGATTCTCAGACACAGCTTTTGCTATCTCATAACTTGTTTCGATTGTGGTATAGAATTTCAACACATCCAAGATGAAGCCCTCATCAATGGCTTGACGCATAGAATAATGATGGAAAGCATCGTAGGTACCATCAGCCCTCATCACACCAAAGGTTTGCAACGTCTTAGGCTTTGGAGTAGCAGTAAACGCATAGAAATAGAGGTTCTTGTGCTTGCCTTGTGCCAATAGCGTTTCAGTCATCACATCCATGCTGTCCCTCAGTTCCTCTTCCGTCTTTTCTTCCCACTCAGCCATTTCCCTCAGAGCTTCATCAGTATCAGCCAAAGCCTCTTTCAATTTCTCTGCACTCTTGCCACTTTGTGAGCTATGAGCCTCATCAATAACGATGGCAAAGTTCTTCTGAGCATGGCCGTCAAGTTCCTTGTAAATCAAAGGGAAACGATGTATAGTAGTAATGATAATGCGTTTCTTATCGTTGATAGCATCCTTCAGTTTTGAAGAGTTGTCACTATCAGTAATAGTCTCTATTTGTCCTTGTTTATGGTCGAAACCCAAAATAGTATCTTGCAACTGATTGTTCAGTATTCTACGGTCAGTCACCACAAACACTGATTGGAACATCTCCTTATCTTCCTTATTGTGTAAGGATGCCAATCTATAGGTAAGCCAAGCAATAGAGTTTGATTTGCCACTGCCAGCACTATGTTGCAACAGGTAGCTCTTACCCTCCTTTGTCTGTTGTGTATCAGCTATCAGCTTCTCCACCACATCCAACTGATGATAACGAGGGAAGATAATCTTTTCCGACTTGGTAGTAACTTTCTTACCATTTACCAACTTCACCTTTGTCTCCACTTGCAGACTAATATATCTTTGCAAGAGTGAAAGCAACATATCCCTACGCAACACCCTCTCCCAAAGATAGCTGGTAGGATAACCTTCTGGATTCTCAGGGTTACCACCATCACCAATATTACCAGCACCATTACTACCTTGATTGAAAGGCAAGAAGAAAGTCTTGTCACCTTGAAGACGAGTAGTCATCACCACCTCTTCCAAGTCCACACCAAAGTAAGCCAATATACGGTTGTTGAATTGGAACAAAGGCTCCTTGGGATCTCTGTCATACATATATTGATGCTTAGAGTTCTCCACCGTCTGACCTGTAAACTGGTTCTTCAGTTCCAAAGCTACCACAGGAATACCATTAACAGAAAGCACCATATCTACGGAGTTGTGGTTATCCGTAGAATAGAAGAACTGTCTTGTTTCTGTTAGGATATTGGCGTTATATTTCTCCACCAGCTCCTCGTTCAGACCTGATGCGGGTTCGAAATAAACGAACTTCAATCCAATGCCCCTATCCTTGATGCCGTTGCGCAGCACATAGATGAGACCACTTTGTGCCACATTGCTTTGGAACATCTTGTAAAGCTGGTGCTCAGCCTGCTCGCCGTAGATGTTCTTATATCTTGCCCACTGCTTGGGCTGTGTGGCCTCAATAAACTGTATGAGTACAGGCATATCAATGGCACGCTTCTTATCATACGTTGCCATTGTTCCCTTTACATATCCGCCTTCACTTAGCAGATAGGACTCAATATCTTGTTCCAGGTTCTTCTCTTTCGTTTCCATAATCTAATCTTCTTCTGAGGGTAAAGAATATAATATCTGTGAGATTGGTGACTGATCACAACAAAGATTAATTTCCTTGTTTGTTAGTCCCAACATATTCAATATACAACAAGTTAGAAGTATCTTGCATTTCTCAGTTAGCCAATAAAGGTCTTCAACTTTTACTGCTAAAGGTTTCTCTTCATCAAGTAACAAATGTGAATACTTGTCACGCGATTGGGTTAACACTTTTGGATTTATATGACACTTCTGTATATATTCTAAATCTTTAAACTGATTAAGAAGGATTTTGATTCCATCTTCATATTTCTTATGGTCCTTACCATCTTTCTTATTCACGAACCTCTTGTGAAAACCATCCAAAGCCTGTGCAATAATCAAGAAATCAGGAACATCGAATCTATTCTTCTTTTGGAGAGATCCTATAAGATAGCTACTTATGGGTGCCATCTTCTCAAAGTTCTCATGCCATTTATTCAGCATTTTAGGCAGTTTCTCCTTTAATATGCCATACTTTATTAACGACATAACTCCAGGATCTACTGACGTATCCTTCTTAAAGAGGAAAACGCTTTCATGCTTAGTCTCTTTATTGACAAACTTTACTTCTGTAGGATTCTGGTCACAATAAAGCGCGATGGACAAGAACTGTGCAAACTCCTCAATATGTCTCATACATGAGCGTATGGATATTGCATCCAACGTTTCAATTTCAAGCGTTGTTGCTTGAGTTATCTTTAAGTCATAGATAGTCCTGTTTATTGTTTGACCTTGCCAGAGCCTCCACCATACTCCTTCTTCGTTCATTGTCTCAAGCAATTTCTCTGCAAAAATAGGCGATTTAAAAGACACTAATGTTCCTGCGTTACTATGTGTTATGTTATCATGAAAAGCCCAGTTTCTAAGATATGGAAATTGCACGATGCAACTTCCAAAATGTTTATCAAATGCAGATAGGACATGCTCTCCTATAAGAATGTATGCTACTACAAACTTTGCACAGGTAAAATCACCCAATCGTTGTTCGTTCATCATCACATTGAACAATGTAAAGATATTGCCATTTGCATCTCTTCCCCATATTACATCGTTCTGATGATAATGACTAGAATGAAAGTTACTGGGTGTATGATACAATTCCAAAGTACTGGTTTTATCCCCATAATATGTCAAGGTGCCAGTATATTTACGCTCATGACCCATCATTCCTTCTGGTTGAAGAAACATCATACGGGTATCGCGGTCAGCCACTGCTGGCACCCACCATTCACCATGATATATCTGAGGATTTTGACTCATACCACTTCCTTTTTACCTGTTACATATTCGTATATCACAGACTTCTTATAGTCTTTCAGTTCCTCTATCTTTTCTTGCTTGATGGCTATCAGAGCATCGATTTCTGCGCATTTGGTGTCGAGATAGGAGGCGATGATTTGCTGCTCGTTATCATTTGGTAAAATCACATAGAAATTTTTTATTTTCTCTTGTGATATTGTAGGAATTGTCCCACCAACTACACCGCCTTCTACTTGATATGTGAATAAGTCCGTTTGCATATAATAACCGAGATATTTTGAATTAATAGACGGAACAATTCTTAATATCTGAGGATTGATTGTTGCTTCTCTTGGTAACTTATCCACGTAAGAGACCTTGCCATAACTTGACCCAGTCTTTACCATCAACAAATCATTATTTTGAATCATTATTTCAGGACTTTCTTCATATTTCTTCCAACTTAGATAGGTCACCTTCGAATAATCCATACACATTGGCATCATATTGGACGGACTAAGTGTAATAGCTCCTTCTCCGTCTTTATTCAAATCATCGCTAGTATAACCTCTAAATCCAATTCTTCCAAATAATGTGGCAACATTTCTTATTCTGCATACTTCCCAATGCTCAGGTATCTCCCCAATCCAATCAATGCCACTATCGTGCATGGGAACATTGGGATTCAGACCTTTAGTGACAGCCTCAGTGATGACGGATTGCTTATAGGCTTTCAATTCCTCTATCATCTGCTCTTGCAGGGCTATCATCTCATCCACCTCCCCACAGACCTTATCCAAATAGTTGGCTATCTTTTGCTGCTCGGAGAGAGGAGGAAACAAAATAGTTGCATTATTGATTAAATCTTGGTTCAATAATTTTGCACCATAAATATTTTCATTTGCATTATGAATAATGCATACTTGAGATGAGAAGAACAAATAGTTCAAATTAACATTCTCACCTTGCAAGAATGAAGCAATTGCCTCATTTGTATATAAATCAATACCAGCAATAGCCACAGTTCCAACAGACAACTTGAAACTATAGAGCAAACTACCCTTTGGTACAATGGTTGGATTATATTTCGAAATATAGTATTGGCTTATTCTCTTTTTGGTTGTATTGATGTAATGGCCATCACCTATATCAGAAATATTCACCCATGGCAATCCATTATCATCATAGTACAATTCATTTTTAGTATCTGGAGTAAAACCGGTTTGAAGAGAATAGTAATTTTTTACCTTACCAATCCTCCACTCCTTCGGAATCTCGCCAATCCACTCAATGCCGCTATGTTTCATTTCCCTACTCATCGTCCCAGTCCTCCTAATTCTGTTGGTTAATCAGATTCACCACCACCTTCACCATTACATCTTTTTCCTCCGTTTTACTCTCAGCAATCATCAAAGTGAGAGCAACCAAAGTGTTGTCTGCTATACGCTTTGAGCCATCAGGGCGATAGAGAATCCGGTTGTTGTTGAGGAACCAAAGAAACAACGTAGCAGCAATACGTTTGTTGCCATCGCTGAAAGAATGGTTTTTGGTGACCAGATAAAGCAACATGGCGGCCTTTTCTTCCACACTGGGATAAAGGTCCTCGCCCCCAAAAGTTTGATATATCTGTCCGACACTGCTCTTGAAAGAGTCGTCCTTCTCGTTGCCAAAAAGACTGCTACCACCAAACTTCTCTCGCAATCCATTGATAGCCTCCATAGCATTCTCATAAGTAGCATGGAAGGACTCTTCTTTTGTGGTTTTATCAATAACAAGACGTTGGTAATCGTAGTTATCAAGGGTATCAAGGGCGTAGGTATAATCTGTTACCACCTCAAACAAGGCATTTGTCTCATCATTAGATAACAAAGGTTGGTTTTGGATAGTGCGCCCCAGCATACTTACCAGTTGGCGCAACTCGCCTATCTGCTCCTTACGGATACGTTCATTGACAACGTAACCTTTGATAAGATATTCCTTCAACACTCGATTAGCCCACTGACGGAATCTCACGCCTCGCTTTGAGTTTACACGATAACCGACAGAGATTATCATATCTAGATTGAAAAACGGAACTGTACGTTTTACCGTTCTCTTGCCCTCGATTTGAACTTGTGCAATTTTTGCACAGGTTGACTCTCTATCCAATTCATCAACCTTGTATATATTGTTGATATGACGAACAATGGACGTTCGGTCTGTTTGAAACAATTCAGCCATCTGTGCCTGTGTCAGCCAGACAGTATCATTCTCCAGACGAACATCAATTTGTGTTTGTCCGTCCTCTGTCTGATATATCACTATTTTGTTCTCTTCCATAACTCTTATCGTCCCATGATTTTAGCCATTAATGCACTCTCCTGCTGCTCCAACTCTTGCAGATGAGCAAAGATTTCATCACTCTTACGAGGTGCCACATATTTGTAGAACTCGCGAGTAAAAGGTATCTCATAGCCTATCTTGCTGGCTTTGGCATCTATCTTGGCTTCTGGAGCGTAAGGATAGACATTCTTTTGCATATAGGCTTCAATATCTTCCTTGAACGGCACATTCTCTGTGTCTTTTCCTTTATCAGGAAGTTTGATAGCCACTTTGGTATATTTGAAGTCATCGCAATCTTTTACCTTGCTTTCAACCACTAATTCACCATCTTCATACACACCATCAGTAAAATTTAAATAAGCCTTACTGATTAAGTCGATGCAACGATCGGTAAACTCATTACGCTTGTTGCCAAGAGATTTGCGACGTTTCTCACAACACTTGCTGGCATCTATCAATTGCACCTTGCCAATACGCTCTGGCTGCTTATCCTTAGTCACCACCCATATATAGGTGGCAATACCTGTATTGTAGAACATATCGTTGGGTATCTGCACAATGGCTTCCAACCAGTCGTTGTCGAGCAGGTAGCCTCGGATATTGCTTTCACCACTACCTGCATCACCCTTGAACAATGGTGAGCCGTTCTGAATAATGGCCATACGGCCTGTTTCTTTCAACTTGGCAATGCCGTTGAGCATGAACAGCTGCTGACTGTCGCCAATGGCTGGCAAGCCTGGAGCAAAGCGACCGATGTCGCCTCTCTTATGTTCCTCCTCTACTTTGCTCTTTTCGTTCTTCCACTCAATGCCGAAAGGTGGATTAGAGATGATATAATCGAAGGTGTAACCTTCAAACTTGTCATCAGAAAGTGTGTTTCCATGACGCATATTTTCAGCATCACCTCCTTTGATAAGTACATTAGCTTTGGCTATTGCAAAGGTCTGTTCGTTCAGCTCCTGACCAAACTCGGTAATCTGTGCCTCAGGGTCAATTTCAAAGAGCTTCTCTGAGAGGCAATCAAGCATCTGACTGGTGCCCATCGCCATATCATAGACGGTAGCCGTTACTCCTTCTTTCTCTAACTGATCACGCTGGGGAGTAACCAACAACTCTGCCATCAAATAGATGATATCTCGAGCCGTAAAGTGTGCTCCGGCTTGTTCGTCGTAGCTCTCAGAGAACTTGCGTACTAACTCTTCGAATATGTAACCCATATCCACCGCACTGATCTCATCAGCACCCATATAGGCCTTCTTGCTGCAAAATTCCTGAATCACATTATAGAGGATGCCATTATGGTCGAGCTTGGTAATTTCCTTATCAAAATCGAACTTCTCGATAATATCAACCACATTCTCGGAGAAGTGGTTCAGGTAACTACGGAAATTATCTGCTATGTTGTCGGCATCAGAAAGTAAACCTTCAAAAGTAAAAGGTGAAGTATTGTAGAAATCATATCCTGATGCTGTGGTAAGGAAGCCTTTCTTTACCACTAATCCTCGTTGGTCACAAAGGGCATTGGCATCCAGCACTTTCTGCTTTGTTGGAGCCAGTGTATCGGAGAAACGCTTGATGACGCACATGGGCAAAATAACGTTACCATACTCATGTGGTTTATATGTGCCGACCAGCTTATCAGCAATGGCCCAAATCAAGTTCGCTTTCTCTTGTATATTGACGGTTGTCCGTTTCTGTAAATCTTCAGTTGACATAATCTATTACTAAAGTAGAGTTATTCCCAGATTAAACCTTTGGGTTCAATCTTCAAAGATAGTGCAAGCCGAAGACAAAAACAAATAAAAGCTTGCTTTTATTATGATTTTGTTAAGGCGTAGCCTATATTATCGAAAGATAGTGATTCAAATTTATAAATCAATAGATTTATAGCGTTTTTTGGATGAAGGGAGAAAAAGGCACAAAAAAATGGCTGCCCATACAGGCAACCATTTTACGTTTTGATAGAGGAAGCTATCTTCACAGACGGCCTACATCAATTTTCATTCATAACAATGCCCCAAATTATAAAATTTGGAACGGGTGCAAAGATAGTGATTTATTTTATTATAAACCCAATCTTGCGCCTATTTTCTTTAGGCTTTGCTGCAAAATGTATCCAATAGACGGAGCCTCGCTTTTCAAGAAAGAGTTCATCAAACTCTTGCTTTTTCTGGTCGGCTATGTCTACAAGGATGGTCATATAGCGGAGGGCTTGCTCCACCCCTGCACATCGGATATCGACGGCACAACCTTTCATGTGATTGCTGGTCTTGCTGGGATTTAGCCCTACTTTCTCCATTGCCAACATGACTTGGTAGGAACGGAAGCCTTGGTTGATGACTAAGGGCTCTACTTCTTTCGAGGTATAGTAATCCTCAATGCTGTTCAATACATAGATGGTATTATAGTTGAACCGCAGTTCTTCTAACCAGTTCTCGCAGAGGTCTATCATATTCCCAACAACCTCCAACGGTGGGTCATTGTTGTCTTCAGTCTTGAAGCTGGTTCTCGTCATTTCTTCCAAAGTGAAGTGAGTCGATAATATTTGTTTTCTGTCTAACATAATCTTAATTTTTAACGTTTCTTTTTCTCAATGTTTATCGGTGTACTCAGCGGAAAGGCAATGCTGTAGGCCTTGTCCAGCGCACTGAGTTTTACCTGATGCATCTTTAAACCGAGGGTAATCTGTACGATGGCACGCAATATCTCACGATGCACACGGGGCTGTAAAGACGGTGGAGGTAACGTATCATAGCCATAAATCGGCTCCTCGTCAAGCGTTGCGCAATTGCACACCTCCCAGATAAAGTCGTCGGTAGCAGCTGTGCCAAACCAAGCTTGCAGTACATGTCTCAAACAATAGCGCTTATATCGCGCCTTGAAGAGCTGCCTTGTGAGCTCCAGCCGAAGCCAGAGCTGCACAAAGCACGTTTGGGTGTTATGGATATCAATTTTCTTCATGACAACTAATGACAATGACAATTAATGACAAGCCCCCTGGACCTTTCGGTAATTGCCTGTTTCCGTTTTCACAATAAGACCCTGCTTTCTCCAGTTTTTGAGCATTTGGTGCACACTATTACGCGACACATTAACTCCCTTCACGCTGATACTGTGCTGAATGGCACCTTCCATGCTGAACTCTACATCCAAACGTTCAAATATTGAATCATTTCTACCCATACGCTGTCTGTCGGTAGTTCCTGCATAATCTCGGCTGTTAAAGGCATTCTCTATGCGATCTTTGAAGAAGTAGAGGGCACAATCTAACAGATAATCAGCCAAGACGTCATAGACCTGTAGCAACTGGGGTGTTTGCGCCTTTATCAACAAGTCCTTCCAAATGGCTGGGTTGGTCTTAAGCTGTTTCTCCGCACCAGTAAAGCCATGTTTACTTATCAGCATACCAGCCACACGGCAAAGCATGATACAACAGGTCATGCGCTGAGCAGTGACACATATACGGAAACGTTGTCGTGCACGTACTTTGTCATCGCTTTTGATAGACTCTATGCGTATCTGTTCAACCCACTCACGTCCTTTCGCTTCCAACTTTGGGAGTTCTATATCACCCTGCATCAATGAAAGCAGATGGGCTACCTGACGTATGCGATCAGCCTGCGTTTCTGTGAGGTTATATGGGCTGTCTTCTAATCGAGAATAGGTATTGTCGGGCGTTTTAGCAAGTGCTATACGGCTCTGGAAACCATCGGTATAGTTGTTCACCACACGATACAGGGCATCTGGCGTTCCGCACATGGTGACATTCCATAACAAACGTTCTATATGCACATTCACGGCATCCACACTACGTGCCTCTCGATCAAACCTTGTTCCATCGTAGCTCTGTCGCAGCATCACGGAAAAGTCACTCATGGTAGATTTCCATTTCTGGGCAACGGTGTCGGCCTCGGGTGTAAACGAGAAAGCATGTTTCCCATCAGTATTAGCCAGTCGCTCAGCCAAATTGGCCACTGTGTTGTTTAATGTAAGGAAGCGTACCGGCAACTTGGGTTCTTCGGGTTGATCCTTCTTATTCTTGGCTGCCCGTTTCTTGGCTCGCCACTCATCTTCTTGTCGCAAATACATCTCGTCAATTGCCTTAACTTCACTCATCCAGGCCTCTATCAAGGGATCTATCTCCCCTTTTCTACTGGCATAATCGCCAGCAATATAGGCTATCAAGTTTAGCGTATTCTTCTTACCGTGCACATCCAGTTTTACGCCTGTAGCCAAAGCTCCAATAGCGGGAATGACACCTATGATGACTGGCATTGCCAAACCTGGTCCTACGGCATCAACTGTCTCTTTAACACCCATCGGCAGCAATGGAAGACGGTTGTAGTAGAAGCAATCATCCTCCTGAACAGCTTCATCAAACTCTCTGCTTTCCGATAATTCAGTGCCGTCTGTATGATTCAACATTTCACGCCTCACCTCAAACAGGACGTCCTTCAACCGCTTAGGCATCTGGGTGCGTTTTTCTGCCAAAGCTGAATCGATACATTTCAACTTCTGTATCTGAGGGAAATCATCATAACATGGAATGACACGATCCATCAAATCACGGTCGAAGCCGCAGATGTGGCGCAGGTTCACGGCCAACTCAAAAGTCAGCACGTCACGGTTTGACTGTACTGGTTCCTTCCCTTCATTGTTCAACTCCCACCACTTGGCGATAATCGCCGTATAAGGGAGGCCAAGGTAATTTAGGGGTTGTTCGTAGCTTTGCGACACCTCCCCTTTATATGGGGAGGAGCTATTATTAAGCTGCTCCCCTGATTTATTAGGGGAGCTGTCACGGAGTGACTGAGGGGTGGTTTCAATCTTGAAGATTTCGTCATCCAGGAACAGCAAATCCTCCTCGTTGGCGGTGGTGGAGTAAAACACACGGGTAATGTCTTTGGCACCTGTGTCGAACTCGACTCCTAACAGGTTGCTGGCCCATTTGAGGTTTTCTTCTTGAGAGAGCCCGGGCTTACGTTTGAACGCCAAGTGATAGCCTTTGGTGGCTGAGCGTTCCAACATCAGCAAACCCAACTCGTCTTTCTTGGCCAAGATCAATGTCGGCACTGCATCCATCTGCTCCTTCAGCCAAGTCTTCTCTTTTTCTGCTGAAAGTCCTTTGGGTGCCTTGAAGTCGATGTCCATAGCTACGGTATTGGATGCCGTCTTACTGCCTTTCAATGAGCCATCGGGATTGGGCAAGCAGCTGTAGTTCATCTGTACGAGTTTGTCCTTTCTGGTTTTGTCGCCCATGCGTGCCATCTTCACATTGGCCACTTGTTCAACGCCGTTACGAAGTGTCAGGTATTCTTCTCGGGTATTGACGGGGCGCATCATCTTTGACCCGTCTTTGTAGTATATTGCATGTACACTCATACCGTCTTGTCGTTATTAATTAATACTTCTCTAATCACCTTCTGCGCTATGGCACTGGCTTGGCGTACCAGGCGTGCGGGCAGTTCTTCTATCATCTGCTGTGGCAGCTGGAAGCGGAAGTAATAGATGCCGTCTTTGCCCAGTGACAACGAGCTGTTGTCGTCCTTGAACAAGGGCTTGTTGCCCCTATTGCGCTTGGGTTTCTCTTCCATTAAAATATTACCGTAAAAGGTTCCCTTCACCTTATACAAACCGCTGATTTCACGGGCATCAAATTCTTCATAGCCTTCGAATTCCAGCAGGTGCAGGTCTTTTTCATCCTTAACGTATGACAAGCTGCCGTCAACTGAGACGGGCTTCAATTCTGTTTGTTTTTTGTTGTTCTTTTCCATTGTTTTGAGTTTTAGCGAGAAGAAGGTCGGATTCTTTGGCCATTTACTCGAGAACATCCTCCTCACTTCAACTCAGATTATTACCAGTTTTGGTTTAGTTAATCGGGATGATCTCGTTGACCGAAATGTCCTGATAAATCACCCCATTATTCTCATGCTTCGAGAACCGTAAACTCACCGCCACCAGTTTACCAATATCAAATCTGGTCAGGGCAATGTCGCCCAGTAAGCTACACTGGAACTCGTCGGCATATTCGCCGCCCAGCTCCTTGAGTCTGATGATACACTTGGCTTTTTCACCGTTCTTCGTCTGCACCTTGGTTGTTTCGGTCTGTGCAATGACCTTCATAATTTTTGTTTCCATAAAAATTTGATTATTAAAAGGGTTAATAAATATTTTAAGACAGATAAGGAGATATTAGATACTGCTCCTCAAACTGCTGTCTGATTTCTTCTACCGTCAGTTGATCTTTAGCCTTCATCGTTCCGGCTTCGATGGCCTGTTGCTCTGCCAACCTTACCTTCTGTACATACTTCAAGTAAAAACCGCGTTTCACCCTACCACCAGCCTTCCCCACTCGTTTCATGGCCTCGCTCATCTGCCAGTCGTCACAAGAATCATCGGCAGCTACTTTCCCACCGTGCTTGCTGCATTCTCTTTCCTGGGTTACACCATTCAGGCATTTGTTGGCGCAACTGGCACAACACACATTTACCTTCACCCCAAATTTGTTTGTTTCCATTCTTTTCTTTTTTTCAATTTTAAATTCATAAAAAAACACCAGTGAAATCCGTTGTGGAAATCACTGGTGCAAATATTCTGGATTACTTGGCGCCTTTGCAAGTAATTCAGCAAGTAATTTAAGATCTTAAAATGTTGTAAATCAACTCTTCTTGGATTACTTGAAAATAATGGTCAAGTAATTCAAGGTTTTTCGTGCATTTTAATAAGTCTTTCGGTGGCTTCAAACAAATTTCTGGCCTCGTCAGAGGGATATTTTATACTCATCTTCGACACAGCAGAGGTGTTACTGCCGTATATCTTCTTAAACACATCATTCATGGCTTTCTTGGGCATCTTGGCGTGCGTGAAGCGGTGCGTGTCAAGTAGAAAACCAATAAAGGGTGCCACATATTTTATGGAGCTGGCAGTAACGTCGGTTGCATCACCAAGATAGTTACTGATAAGAGCTTCTTGGGTTACCAATAGTTCATCCAATAACATACTAACAGCTTCTGCATCTACATGATACAGATAAGTATCGTTGTGCCCACGCGTTGACAGTGGTTTCATGACATTGTTCTGTTCAGCAGCCATTGTCATCAGCTGCTTTATCCTATCGACGAATATCTTTACCGCCTCACTCATCTCTTGGGGTTTCGTTTCGGGATGCGCCAAACACTCCATTTCTTGCTGTACTAATTCGATCAATGCTGAATAATGAAAGAAACTATTGCAGACATGATGAGGGATATTGTTCTCATAGATATATTTCCCCAATTTGGCCTGTTCGTCAAATCGTAACATCCCATCATCTCCCAATGGGCACAGCTTTTGTAAGGCAGCCATACACAGCAACATCTCATTCAAGTCCGGTAACATAGCATCGTCCTTTATGACACCGAAACTCAAATCGTCTAATGCAGGGACATGGGTATGCTTCCTTATCACATCGAAAAAGCCTGTATCAAACAGAGCAATCACCAACTCCCTGCGTCTTTGCTCTAAGTCAGGCAAATCGGGTTCCCCCACCTGTGTGTTAAGCCAGTAATCATGTTCCTCCTTCACAACCTGCATACCACCAGACGTGTTCAGATGATCCTCGTGCCTTTCATGGTAAAACTTCGCATAATGCTTTTTCTCCCAATGGTGTGTCTTCTTGAAATGATGTATGTCAGACAGTGTTTTTCTGATGATACTGATATTCTCCTCTATGGTGGACTCGGCGTTTTTGGTGTTTATAAAACCGTCCATAAATTCTTCGAAGAGCTCATAGTCCATACTACTTAGTTTCTCTCCATAATCACCCCCCAGGCATCCCGCCAGTTGCTGGGTCAGGATACTGTCGCCCAAACAAATATTTTCATACATCTGAGGGTCTGGTTTGATCCAACGGCTCTCGTCTGCCCACTCCATAATGTCAAAATCAGTTTCCTCAATCTGCTGGGGAGCTTGCCTTAGTGATTTTAATAGGTCCTCGAATAGTTTTCTAACAACAAGAGAGTCAGATAGTAGTTTCAAGGTTGCCGTTTTATAACCAAATGACGAAAGGCTTACGCGATTTCTATATTCGGTATTGAGCATTTCTATGCTCGTTTTATATAATCCCATTGATGGTGTTGTTTAGCATTAAACAATTAATATCCTTTTAATTGTTATTTTAAAAAACATAATAATTTGTTGTGTTTTTTCACTACATTTCTTTAAAATTGGCAGCAAAGGTACGACAATAATCGACATAACTACTATGAAAGTTGATTTATTTTTGGAGGCAGATAAAGTTTTAACATTTGGGTGTCTTGTTAGATGAATGTTGTCATTAGTTGTCATTGTCATTAGTTGTCACGAAGGATTTTGAAAGTGTTTTTTGGGCCATAGAATATATAAATATATATTTATATTTCTATGAGGGTTTTTCGCCCCCGAAAAAGCTTAATGACAACTAATGACAATGACAATGACAACATCATTCTATGTCTCCAGGAGATACACATACCTGCTAGAAAAAAATCAAAAAAAGGATCCGAAAATTCGAAAACCGCAAAAGTGATGTTGTATATTTGCAGCGTCAAAATCGAGGCAGAATTTTTGCGCCCTAGTTAGGAAAAAAGTTTTTCCTAGTTATTCCGGCCTTTTTTGCTAGTGCACGAGCAGAAAAAACGGAAAGGTGCAAAAAGCACGTTCGGGGTTCAAAAGTTGAAAAAAGACAGTTGGAAGAAGGAAGGCAATCGGGCCCAAAGCTGGAAATCGGAAGACACGAAATTGGAGAACTGGAACCTTTTTTGACGAAGGTAAAATTATTATTAACAAACTAAAACACGACAGAATTATGGCAATGAAAGTGAAGGCCGTTGAACGCCTGGTGAAGTTCAACAAGAATGATGCGGGTACCTACCGCTATGTTATGCAGCCGGATTTGTATATCCCGCTGAGTCAGGAGAAGGTGATCAAGGAGGCAGCTCTCCGTAGTGGCGTCAGCCGCGGTGTGATGCAGGCTTGCTGGGATGCAGCTGGTGAGGTTATCAAGGCATGGGCCACCGAAGGTCACTCTGTGGCTCTGCCCGGATTGGGCACCATGCGATTCGGTTTGCGTGCATCCAGTGTGGCCAACGTGAACGACGTGAAGACCTCGCTCATCAAAACGCGCCGTATTATCTTCACCCCTGCAGTGGATCTGAAGGATGAGTTGGCGAACACCTCTATCCAGATTACCTGCTACGACCGCAACGGCGAGGAGGTGAAGCGTGTGACCAGTTCTGATCCTGGTGACATCGAGGACGATGCTGATACTCGCGTTGACAATGGCGAGAACACTGGTGGTAACACTGGCGGTAATACCGGTGGTGACAACGGTGGCGGCGGTGACGACGACATGCAGATCTAACGCTCGAGAGCCTCAATGGATGTGTGTAGGCGGCATATCTGCTCGCAGTCAGCCGCCGCCACATCCATAAGGCGAAGAGCGAGTAATTAACCTTAATCTTACTTAGCTATGAAAAACAAGAACTTTTGGAAATCCGTTATTCAATTGTCAATATCGGTTCTTACGGCAGCCCTGACTGCTATCAGCACTACCTCGTGCATGGGGTATGGTCCCCTGGGTATCTAAAACAACAAATCCTCCACAAGCGTGGAGGATTTATGTTATATCCATAAAAAAATAACACCTGATAGTTTGAATTACTTCAGGGACTACCAGGAATTAACACTGCAAAGATAAGTCTCTTTTTTGAAACCTGCAAATAATTCTATGTTTTTTGTAATCAAATTCATAATAATGCTCATATTTCCATCATTTTACTACAAACACTATTCATGTGATCAAGTCCGTAAAGCATCTTGGGTGCGTCAATATCCATCCAATGAAAAAGCGTCATCATTCTCGAATAATGCGACAATGCATACGAGGTATCAATTACAACAGGATTTCCAAAACAAATTGGTTCATGATGTGCAATTCTATTACGAATACTATTAATATAATTGAGCTCATGAAAGACATAGTTATGATCATACTGTATATGAGCATTAGAACGTGGCTTGTTTGGAAATGCATGCAAAAGGACCCTTCCTGTCAGACGATAGTGAGCATTAGAATAGAGATATTTCCAAACGCCAAACTCCATAGTGGACAACAGTTTGGAATGAGAATAATTGCCAGAACTCTGTAATTCGTTATATGCATTAGTAATAATTCTTTTGGTCTTCTCCACTCTACGGTCACTATAAAAACACCCTCCTGGCATAACGATGTCTCGAAGCCAATCATTACCAAGGCGAGCTACCATTTGATGGTCTATGCGATTACGAAGCGCCACTTCAAAGCAACTAATCAATGTGAATAACTCTTGGGAAAGCTTTAGATTATAACGATATAGAGTCATTGCTCTACGTGTATCACCGTTACAGGCTTGAACGTATTTTTGCATTCTATTAGCAGATAGTATTTTTTCAAATTCTATATATCTCATTGCTATAAATGAATTAAATTGAACATTTCGCCCGCGAAGATACAATATCTTTTTGTACTACCAAACAATTTCTCGTTTTTTCGTGCAGTAACCTCCTGTGGTATACCACTCGATTATTATATTGGTATACTTTTACGTTATCATTTACACACTCCTTTAATGCCTTCCTTATACATATTACCAACGGCATTGCAACCTCCTCCACCAACGCCAATCACCTTGATGATGCTCTGCATCTTATCAGACACAAAGTCAAATTTTACTATCTCGTCCATCTCTTATTTCTTTAAAATATACGTTCATTTTTTTAAGAGGCAAAGATATGACTCCCTTACGAAATCTATGTTCGCAAATTTGAGGAAAAAGAACGGATTATCAAAATATGAGAGTTCCGCAAGGCTTGCGAAACAATGAAAAAGTAGCACTGACTGCCATCAGCACCACCTCGTGCATGGGGTACGGACCCCTGGGCATCTAAAGAGATGCAAGTAAACAGAAAGCCCGTTGAGCATTTAGTTCATCGGGCTTGTTTTTTGCAAAAAGATTAATAGCTGTCTATAGTCATAAGGGTTATATTGGAGTAGAACACTGGAATACCATAGATGCTTTGGCTGGCATGAACAGGTGAGTTGGATATCAGACTGTTGATAATCATAGCCGTGTTGTAGGCCATATCCTTCAGGTTCTTGTCAATGGTCATGGCCTGCTTGCCGTTCTTGATGTTGGCTTGCGCCATTGAGGTGTTGTCCTGACCTGTAATGACGGGCATATCTGTAATGCCTGCCTCTGCCAGAGCATCAATGGCACCCTGGGCCAAATTGTCGTTAGCTGCAAGAATCATATCAGGAAGCGCACCTCCTGCGTAGCTGGCAAGACGGTCTTGCATGGCTTTCTTGCCATCGGCGATATTCCAACTGTCGGTCTTGACCTGAAGATAGTCTTTCTTGCCACTCCGAACAACCAGCGATCCGTTGTCAATGTATTTTTTGAGGAATCCCATGGCTCCCTCATAAAAATCTTTGGCGTTGACATCAGTATCGGGACCTCCAAGGATTTCAATGGTCATGGGAGTGGTGCCTGTAGAATGGTAATGATTGAGGAGGAACATGGCCTGCATGCGTCCTATTTCCTTGGTGTTAGTTGAAGAAAAATAAGCTATGCGAGGGTTGTCGAGTATAAAACGGTCATGACATACCACCTTGACATCAGGATTCTGTTCGAGCAACCCCGACTCGTTAATTTTCTTATAGTCAATGGCTGTCAGTACTATATATTTGGCTCCGTTTTTGATGGCTGACTTCAGTTGATCGACCTGCTGGTCTGCACCCTCAGCTGTCTCTGGAGCAACGTAGAAAGTGGCGTTGAAACCATACATGTTCATCACATTCTCCAAGTTGGTCTTATCGACTGCCCAACGGTCTAAGCTGGATGCATCGGGGAGCAGGACTACCACCTGTTTTTTGTTGTTAATGTCATCATCTTTGCTGCACGATGTCAGCCCTGTCATTATTGCACTACTCACCATGATGGCAGTAAGCAACCAAAATAATCTTTCTTTCATAACAATTAATCGTTTAAATTTTATTGTTCTGTAAAAGTACAACTATTATTCGGTTCTCATAGGGCAACGGGGGTTAATATCTGTTAATACCACAAAAACATTGGAGGTGCAGTTGCCTTTACGCAAAGCCCTCGCCATTCGTGAAATAAAAAATAACGTTTAATTTTTCGTCCAACTTTTCGGGGTCATATCAAACGTTCATCGGGCTTATTTATTTTCTAGAAAAAGTTTGGTGGATGGGGGAAAAAAGACTACCTTTGCAAACGATTGTGTGTTACTAAATTTATTTTTAGTAATTATTCGGATATCTCCAAAAATAGCTGTCTGTGAAGATGGCTATTTTTTTTTGCCTTCGATATCAACTCAAAATAATGCAACTTAAAAGTTGCACAATTCAATTAATCATTATAAATTTGCAATCAGTATGAAGTTTGAAAGAATCATAGATGGTAAAGACCATCTGTGGGCAGTACCACAGGAGGACAATATATGAAATCTAAGGCAGTAGAGTTTTTGGAGGAACATCAGTCAGAGGAACATTCAACGTTCGTTGACGATGTTAGATGGAGACAGGAGAATGCTTCTTGGCTCAGAAGATCACGCAGGGTAGCGTATGCTATAATGGACTATATGCAGAACTGTCAACTTAGCCGAAATGATGTGGCTGAGAAACTGGGCGTGAGTCCGCAATACGTCAGTAAAATCTTGTCTGGTAAGGTAAATTTCTCATTCAAGACTATTTCTGAGATTGAGGAGAAACTTGGTATTAAAGTCTTCCAAGCAGCAGCAATGGAAAGCGCTGCAGTTTAATCTACTCATGATACCAAATCTAAAAGCTGGTGATATGGGGTATGGACCTATATTTTGAGCCCTGGGCATATAAAGGAAAATTCCCTCGCATTTTTGCGGGGGATATTTCTTTATGCTAGTGGTGCACTTATTCATTTTTTTACCCCTTCACAATCAGGGTTACATAAGAATATACACCTTATTCCTCCTCCCGTTGCTTGATCAAGGTCGTCTTCAGAGAGCTCCTGGCGCATTACGACTTTCTCATCACTATTCTTGCCAGTGATGGAAACTTTCTTCACGTCGTTGTTGAGTGCAATTCTCAGCACCCGCTTGTCTTTCTGCTCATCCATATTGCTTGGCTCGTTTTTATTTCATCAGCTTTTACCGACACAGCCTACATTGGGGCAATACCAGGTTCGTTCTAGTAACCCGCCTGTTGCCTGCTCTAGGTCGTCCTCATTCAGCTCCTGTCGCATCACCACCTGCTCCTCACCGTTCTTGCCGGTGATGGAAACTTTCTTTACCTCGTCGTTGAGTTCAATATTCAGCACTCGTTTTTCTTTGTTATCTTCCATAATTAGTTTTTGGGGTGGCAAAAAGGAGTGTAAAATTCATCTGGACAAGAAAAAATAGTCGGTATAGTATCACCTGCATACCCACCAGTCGCCTGCTCCAAATCATCCTCGCTCAACTCTTGGCGCATTACTACTTTCTCCTCACCGTTTTTGCCAGTGATGGATACTTTCTTCACATCGTTGCTAAGCTCAATGTTCAGCACTCTTTTGTCTTTCTGCTCTTCCATATTGCTTGGTTTTACAATTCTTTATGTTTTCAGTTGGAACCATTATCATGGCATTACGGGATGGCATCCGCGATCAATATCAACACGGCGTATTAATCCATCCCTAATCTGATTTTCATTAATTTCCATGTGGAAGTGAAGATCTTTCAACGATTTGCTTCCTCCCGTCACCATATCCAGCTCATCCTCGTCAAGTTCTTGTCGCATCACCACCTGTTCCTCTTCGTTCTTTCCGGTGATAGAGACCTTCTTTACATCGTCGCCGAGCTCTACTCGTAACACACGCTTGTTGTTGTTCTGCTCTTCCATATTATTTTTTAATTTTACGACAAACCCTGAAACGATCATCATCAGGTACATTAATAGTTACACATCCATAATTAAATCCGTTTCCTGAATACCCGCCCGTGGCCTGCTCCAGGTCGTCCTCGCTGAGTTCCTGGCGCATTACTACCTTCTCATCACTGTTCTTGCCAGTGATGGATACTTTCTTTACCTCGTCGTCGAGCTCTACTCGTAACACACGCTTGTCTTTGTTTTCTTCCATGGAATAAAGGTTTCTGGTGTATAATTATTGTAAAGTAAAAGATTCTTCAGCTAAAAAGCAAACTTTTAGTAAGTTTTAACTCACGTTATACTTCCAAGGCACCGATAATGTCGCGGACAGACTTGAAGCCGTGGCGATCGAGGTAGTCGTTGATGCCATCAACCACCTTGACGGTGATGGATGGGTCGATGAAGTTGGCTGTGCCAATCTCAACGGCTGTGGCACCTGCCAACATGAACTCGATGGCATCGGTGGCGTTCATGATACCTCCCAACCCTACTACCGGCACTTTCACGGCCTTGGCCACCTGCCACACCATACGCAGGGCTACTGGCTTGACGCAAGGTCCTGACAAACCGCCTGTTACGGTAGAGAGCAAGGGCTTGCGGCGCTCGGCATCGATGGCCATACCCAGCATGGTGTTGATAAGGGAAACACTGTCGGCACCGGCTCCCTCAACGGCTTTGGCAATCTCGGTGATGTCGGTCACATTGGGCGTGAGCTTGACAATGAGTGTTTTATGATAGGCCTTGCGCACAGCACTCACCACCTCGGCTGCAGCGTTGGGTTGCACACCAAAGGTCATGCCTCCCTTCTTGACATTCGGACAGGAGATGTTCAGCTCAATGGCGGGGATGTTGTCAAGGTCGTTGACAATGGCGGCCGTTTCGCTATAATCTTCTATCGATGAGCCTGATACATTGACAATAACATGGGTGTTTATGTCCTTGAGACGGGGGTAGATATGCTCAACGAAATAATGCACGCCCTTGTTCTGAAGGCCTACCGCATTAAGCATGCCCATAGGGGTTTCTGCCATACGGGGATATGGGTTGCCCTCACGGGGATGCAAGGTGGTACCCTTTACGATGAAACCTCCCAAACGGGTGAGGTCGATAAAATCAGCGAACTCCTCACCATAACCAAATGTGCCGGAGGCGGTGAGCACGGGGTTCTTCAACGCCAACGCGCCTATATTTACTCTTAAATCTGCCATAACAAGTCGTTGATATTAAACACGGGACCTTCTGTACACACACATACATGACCTGCGGTGGTGTTTTCCACACAACAGAGGCAAGCGCCTAAGCCACAGGCCATTTTGTTTTCCAAAGAGACTTCGCAGGTGATGCCTTTGGCCTTGGCGTAGCGGGCAACCGACAGCATCATGGGCTTGGGGCCACAGCAGCAGATGCGGTCGAAGTGCTTGTCGCTCAGGATGGAATGTTGGGTGACAAAGCCTTTCTCGCCGTGACTGCCATCTTCTGTGGTGGTATATACATCACCATATTTATTGAATTCATCGAGCTGCAGCAACATGGATGCGGTGCGGGCGCCCAGGAGGAACGACGGACGGATGCCTTGCTGCTGAAGTTGCTCGCCAAAGTAGAGCATGGGGGCTGTGCCGGCACCTCCTCCCACCAGCAACAGTTGCTCGTCAGCACACTGGGGCATAGCGAAACCATTGCCCAAAGGCAGCAGCACATTCACCACACTACCCAGTTCGAGGGTAGCCAATCGCTTGGTGCCTTCGCCTACAAGCTGTATGAGAAACCATACGCTATTCTGCTGTCTGTCAACGAAATTGATGGATATAGGACGACGCAGGAAAGTATGGGGAGCATCGTCCACACGGAGTTCGGCAAACTGTCCTGGCAACATGTCAGGCAACGGTTGGTCGCCTTGCAGCTTCAACAACACGAAGTTGGAAGCCAGTCGCTCGTTTGCCACCACCTTGAGATCTAAAAGGTATTTCTTCATAATAAGATGATATTACGAAGTCAAAGGTAAGAAAATAAATTCAACCAACCAACTATTTGTTGGGCGTAAACGTCTCGTAAGTGCCGTCGTCGTAGAAAATTCTTATTTCAGCAATATTCCTGGCAGGCTTTTCTTTATAGATAATCTCCTGTTTTACAACTACATTATCATCATTTTTTGCCGATTCCAACGCATTTTCCTTGCGATTTTCGCTTTCATTCGTACGTTGGGCGGGATTTATCGCATTGTCGCCAAACAAAGAACCTGTAAACATGGAATCAGGATCATCCTTGACCAAAGTGCCCTCGCCGGTGAGCAACCAGTTGAGATCTATGTCAGGGTAGGTCTCATGCAGACGTAACATAACCTCAGCGCTGGGATATTTGTTCCTGCCGCTAAGGATGTGGGAGATGGTAGCAGGCGCTACTCCAATTTTGTCAGCAAAGTTGCCTGGCGTGAGGTTTACACGCTCTAAAATCAGCTTCAGGCGGTCGATAATGGTCATCATTTTGGAAAACTACAATTGTAAACGTTTTTAATGCTGCTACAAAAATAGAAACTTCTGTTTACAAATGCAAATATTTTCATACAAAAGTAACTTGTATAATTGTAAGATGAAATCGATATAAAAATAAGAGCTATCAACATACCTGACACGAAAATAGGGCGTTTCCGTTTCGTAATTTAGTTTAGCAAAATTGCGTAATTAATTGGTATTTAGACGTTATTAATTCAATATAGTACAATAATAGACCTTTTAGGTTGGTAATACCCTCGTACTGCACCTTTGTACGATTGTTTAGTTTAATAATTAATGATAAAATATTGGGAAATAAGCGTATATAGTACTGAAAAGGCTATTTTAAAACAACTATCATTGTAAGAAACAGGGCTATTTGTTTACAATACTACAGTAGAATTGATGGTTGTAAAAACGTAGATAGACGTGTATCTTTGTATTATTATAGTAAAATTACAGAAATAATTTGTATAAATGTAAATGTAAACGGAAGTTAATGGGAAAACTTTGCCTCAAAATGGGTGTTGGAAGTTTGCCGAAAGTGTACATTTATAAAGATAGAAGTCTCCCCTTTTGGTCAACTTGCGTTTACCGATGAAATGGCTAAAAATTTTTTAGAAGCGAAAATGAAAATCCTTGCGATTTTTCGTACAAATGGTCGAGTTCATCGAAAAAACGCGATTCTCGTGCCCTATCCTATTAATGTAGAATTTTGAAGACCAGTTCGCGCAGGAGATCGGCATCTTCCACCGAATTATTCTCTACTCCCTTAGAACGGGCATCGGTCATGCGTATTTCATGAATAATCTGCATCACCTTCAAGCCGGAATAGTTGCGCATGGCCGTTGTATAATCCCTTGCCGCCCAGGGCGATTTCAAGCCCAGGAAGGTGGCTACCCCTGCATCACTCTTCTCAGGGGCGTAATACGCCATGAACAGATTGGAGAAGAGGCTGAATAAGTGCGCTAAGGTCATCTGTATGGGGTTGGTCTTGGGGTTTTCAGCGAAGTATTTGATGATGCGGTTGGCCTTCATCACATCTTTTGCAATGATAGCGTTGCGCAGCTCGAAGACGTTGTAGTCCTTGCTGATGCCGATATTTCGCTCAATCTGCTCAGGGGTTACCCGTTTCTGTCCTTTGGGTTGCGTGATGATCAGCTTGTCCAGCTCGCCCGTCATGCGCCCCAGGTCGGTTCCCACGAAATCGGCCATCATCTGCGTGGCTTTGGCATCCATCTCATAGCCTTTTTGCTGCATGTAGCTATTGATGAACGCAGGCATTTGCTGTTCTTTCAGCTTCTTCGACTCAAACACCACGCCCATTTTAGCCGCTTCGTTCACCCATTTCTTACGACCGTCAATTTTCCCATGCTTGTGGCAGATGACCAAAATAGTAGATTTCAACGGCTTTTGGAGGTAAAAGGCCAGTTCGTCCATATTCTTGACGTTCTGTGCCTCTTTCACCACCACCACCTGGTATTCGGCCATCATGGGATAGCGTTTGGCGGCATTGATGATAGCGGCTATATCTACGTCCGAGCCGTAGGCAATGGTAAGGTTGAACTCCTTCTCGCTATCGGTTAGTACATGATCGATGATATAGTTGGCTATCTCATCGATGTAATAGCCTTCATCACCCATCAACAGATAGATGGGCGCATATTGCTTAGCCCTGAGGCTGGACATGATATCATCAAATGTAAGTTCTTGTTTTGCCATAACTTACCATTCGTATTTCAGGTGTTTGACAGTCTTCTTCTCCTCGATGATCATACGCAGTGCCTCGATGCCAATCTCCACATGCTCGTGCACAAACTTTGAGGTGACTTTCTTGTCGCTCTTCTCGGTCTTTATGCCTTCGGGCGTCATGGGCTGATCGGATACCAGCAACAAGGCACCGGTAGGTATATGATTGGCAAAGCCGCAGGTGAAGAGCGTAGCGGTTTCCATATCTACCGCCATCGCACGTGTTTTCTTAAGATACTCCTTGAAATTGTTGTCATGCTCCCAGATGCGACGGTTGGTGGTATAGATGGTACCCGTCCAATAGTCGTGTGCGAAGTTTCGGATGGCGGTCGAGACGGCACGCTGTAGCATAAACGCCGGTAGTGCAGGCACTTCGGGCGGATAGTAGTCATTGCTGGTACCTTCGCCCCTGATGGCTGCTATGGGCAGGATATAGTCGCCCAACTGGTTCTTCTTGTCGATTCCGCCGCATTTCCCCAAGAACAGACAGGCCTTTGGCTGTATGGCGCTGAGCAGATCCATGATGATGGCAGCATTAGGACTGCCCATGCCGAAATTGATGATGGTCATGCCATGAGCCGATGCCGAGCACATATTGGCGTCTTTGCCAACAATGGGTACGTTGAATTTCTCTGCGAAAATCTCGACGTAATTGTTGAAGTTGGTGAGCAAAATATACTTTTCGAACTCTTCCAACGGACGCTTCGTGTATCTGGGAAGCCAGTTAGCTACAATTTCTTCTTTGGTTTTCATAAAAAAAAGCGTATCTTTGTCAAGAAACTTATATGATGTCACAAAGATAGCAAATGTTAGCGTTAAACCTACCTGCTTTTGAGGTAAAAATGAAAGATGAGGGCGCAAAAAAACTCATTTTCGATGTGATTCGTCGGAAATATGTGGCGCTGACACCCGAAGAATGGGTGCGGCAGCACTTTGTGCATTATCTCATCGAGCAGTTGGATTATCCGCAAGAATTGCTGGCCAATGAGGTGGAGGTGTCGCTGAATGGCACCAGTAAACGTTGTGACACAGTGCTCTATGATCGTGACTTACAGGCGCGTATGATTGTGGAGTATAAGGCGGCTGATGTGAATATCTCGCAGAAGGTGTTTAACCAGATTATGCGGTATAATATGGTGCTGAGGGTGCAGTATCTTATTGTTAGCAATGGCCTTGAGCATTATTGCTGCAAGCTTGATTATTCCAACAACAGCTACGAGTTTCTTTCAGAAATTCCTTCGTATAGTAACCTATAAAAGAAGCTGCTCGAATTGAGCAGCTTCTGTTTTATGCTTCTTCTTCCTCAGCCTTTGCACGGCGACGACTTCTTGTCCGCTCTTTCGGAGCCTCCTTGGGAGTAAGCGTTACACCAGCCAACTCAGGATCGATCATGATGCGACCACAATACTCGCATACGATGATTTTCTTGTGGGACTTGATGTCGAGCTGGCGCTGTGGAGGGATGTGATTGAAGCAACCACCACAAGCATCACGCTGTACATACACGATACCCAAACCGTTGCGGGAATTTTTACGGATACGCTTGAATGACAGCAACAAACGTGGTTCAATCTTGGTTTCCAATTCCTTAGATTTCTCACGAAGGCGCTCTTCCTCCTGCTTGGTCTCTGATATAATCTCTTCCAGCTCAGCTCTCTTGTCAATCAGGTCGTTGTTCTTTTCGTCCAGGTCCTTGATGGCCTGAGCCAAGTCAACTTGTCTTGCCTCTAATGCCTCGTTGGCTTCACGCGTCTTCTTCTCAGCCAGTTCCACCTCCAGTGTTTGGTATTCAATCTCCTTGCTCAGTAAATCGTACTGACGGTTATTGCTCACATTGTCAAGCTGTTCCTTGTATTTAGCAATAGAAGTGTTTGCCTTCTCGATATCTCCCTTACGAGCCACCAGTTCGCGACGCAGATCCTGGATGTCGGTCTTGATCTTGTCGATGCGGGTGTTCAAACCAACGATCTCGTCTTCCAAGTCCTCTACTTCCAGAGGAAGTTCACCTCTCAGTGTCTTGATCTCATCAATCTTAGACAGGGTTGTCTGCAACTGATACAATGTCTTCAGTTTCTCTTCCACAGTCAGTTCCTGTGGGTCTTTCTTTGATTCTCTTGCCATAATGATTTACAAGTAATTAATAGGATTGGTATTCAGTGAGGTCAACCTTACCGGCACCTCAGGGAACCGCTCCCTTATAAGTTGTTGAAATATTTCTTTTGTATATTGTTCGCTCTCATAGTGTCCTATCTCGGCTAAGATAATGTCCTCACCGTGACCGAAATAGTCGTGATACTTGATCTCGCCCGTGATGAAGATATCGGCACCTTGACGAATGGCTTCATCCATCAGGAATGATCCTGAACCGCCACATAGCGCCACCTTGCGTATCATCCTGCCATTCAATGCGGTATGCCTCACACAACCCACTTGGAAAAGCTGTTTGATGTGCTGCAGGAAGTCGATGTCTTTTACTGGTGTTGGCAACAAGCCCACTACCCCTGATCCTGCTGGCACATCGCTTTCTGTCTTCGGCTCCAAAAAGGTGATGTCTTGCAAACCTATTTTCTCTGCCATCTTGAAGCTGACACCATTGAACGCATTGTCAAGGTTGGTGTGTGCGGAATAAACCACAATATCGTGCTTGATAGCCTTCACGATGCACCGCTCGATGTAATTCGCACCTGTCAGCGACTTGAATCCACGGTAGATAAGTGGATGGTGCGAAATAATCAAGTTATAGCCCAGTGCTATGGCTTCATCGACCACAGCTTCTGTGACGTCAAGGCACAATAAAGCCCCTGTAACTTCCGCTTCTGTCAGTCCTACTTGCAAGCCAGCATTGTCGTAGCTTTCTTGCAAAGGCAGAGGCGCGAATTGTCCAAGGGCGCACACAATATCCTTTATTTTCATATTTTCGTTGCAAAATTACTGGTTTTAAGTTAAATCACCAAATAAATCTCATGCAAAAAAAAAGAAGCGCCTAGGATTTTAAGTCCACTGACGCTTCTTTCAAAGATATTCAACCAATAATTAGTATGCTCTTGCAAAGAGAACGCGACATTTTGAAGGTTTGCCTGTTACCATGCACTTACCTGGTTCTTTGTCGCCAGCAACATACGTGTCGAAAGGCACGCAACGGATAGTAGCCTTGGTCTCTTCCTTGATCTTAGCCTCCGTCTCAGGAGTTCCGTCCCAATGGGCCATGATGAAACCGCCCTCTTCTATCTTCTGCTTGAACTCGTCGTAGGTATCGACGCTGGTAATGCGTGCATTACGATAAGTCAGCGCTTTCTGATAGACATTCTGCTGAATCTCGTCGAGCAGCTTGACAACATACTCCTCGATGTTATCGCAGCTACGGGTTTCTTTCTCCAAGGTGTCGCGACGCATCACCTCGATGGTATTGTTCTCCAGATCGCGGCCACCCATCACGAGGCGTACTGGTACACCCTTTACCTCGTAGTCGGCAAACTTGAAGCCCGGACGTTTGTTGTCGGCATTGTCGTACTTCACGCTGATGCCCATAGCACGCAGTTTGTTGACGATACCTTCCACCTTGGCATCAATCTGCTTCAATTGGTCATCACCCTTATAGATAGGAACGATTACTACCTGTATAGGAGCCAGTTTCGGAGGCAATACCAAACCATTGTCGTCACTATGTGTCATAATCAAGGCACCCATCAGACGAGTAGATACGCCCCAAGAGGTTGCCCAAACATACTGCAACTGGTTGTTTTGGTCGATGAACTGTACATCGAACGACTTGGCGAAGTTCTGTCCCAGGAAGTGGGAAGTACCGCTCTGCAAAGCCTTACCGTCCTGCATCATGGCCTCGATAGTATAGGTGTCTTTAGCACCAGCAAAACGCTCTGTCTCGCTCTTCACGCCCTTGATTACAGGTACTGCCATATAGTTTTCGGCAAAGTCGGCATAAACACCCAACATCTTCTGTGCTTCAGCCACAGCCTCTGCCTCAGTAGCATGAGCAGTGTGACCTTCTTGCCACAAGAACTCGGCCGTGCGTAGGAACAAGCGGGTACGCATCTCCCAACGCATCACATTGGCCCACTGGTTGCACAGGATAGGCAGGTCGCGATAGCTCTTGATCCAGTTCTTATAGGTGTTCCAGATAATTGTCTCTGACGTAGGACGAACGATGAGCTCTTCCTCTAACTTTGCCTCAGGATCAACCTCAATGCCGCCACCTTCTGCTTCACGCAAACGATAGTGGGTAACTACGGCACATTCCTTGGCGAAACCTTTCACATGCTCTGCCTCACGGCCAAAGAATGACTTGGGGATGAGCAAGGGGAAATAGGCATTCTGGTGACCAGTTTCCTTGAACATACGATCGAGTTCATGCTGCATCTTCTCCCAGATAGCATAGCCGTAAGGCTTGATGACCATACAGCCACGCACTGCTGACTGCTCAGCCAAATCGGCTTTCACAACCAGTTCGTTATACCACTGCGAATAGTTTTCGCTTCGCTTGGTGAGGTTCTTTAATTCTACTGCCATATTCTAATTTAGTTTTTCGATTTGAGGGTGCAAAGATATAGATTTCTTCGCTATTACGCAAACATACACCATTATTATTTAACAATCAAAGGTCCATGGCCATGATGTAGTCGTTCATGTAAAAACCGTTACCTATTGGGAAATCGCCCTGACGGTCCTTGTGCATGCCCATGTGCTCGTAGAAAGTCACTGCTTTGTTGTCGCGATTGACATTGAGCTCCATCACACAAGGGGTTGGATGTATCTCCTTGATATATTTAACGACATGATCAAACATGAACTTACCCGCCTTGAGTCCCTGATACTGAGGCAATACATAGATTTTCTGCAAATGGAACAGATCTTCGCCTTGAGGCTGTATGCTGACATAACCAATATAATGGCCTTCGTCGTCAGTTGTCAGGAAATAGACATGCCCCTCTTCCATCATCTGTTTCTGCAGGTTGGGAACGCTATACATCCAATCCATCATAAAATCACATTGTTCAGGAGTAATGATGTCTTTGTATGTGACGGGGAAAACTTGAACTGCCAGCTCGTGAATGAGCTGGCAGTCGTCAATATTTGCTTTTCGGATATGCAACATAGTATCTTATCTAGCGACTTTTTCCAATCGTTTCATCATCACAAACATGAAGAGGGCTGAGAGCAAGCAGAGGGCAATGAATACGCTCCATACAGCCCACAGAGGCAGAGGGCCCCACAACAGTCCACCTACCATCACCAGCTGGTTGCCGATGGCCGTAGCCACGAACCAACCACCCATCATCATACCTTTATATTTTGGAGGAGCCACCTTGGTCACGAACGAGATACCCATAGGACTCAGCAACAACTCAGCAAAAGTCAGAATCAGGTAAGTACCAATCAGCAAGTCAGGTGTTACATCAGCCACATGCTTAGCCACCATGATACCATCGGCGCCCAACTCTGTCTGAGGCTTAGGAAGACCAACGCAGAATGCAGCCATTACGCAGTAGGCCAATGCAGCTACCAACATACCATAGGCAATCTTACGAGGAGCAGAAGGCTCCTTGCCTTTACGGCCAAGATAGCCAAAGAGTGCCATGCTGACAGGAGTCAGTGCTACCACATAGAATGGATTGAACTGCTGGAAGATAGGAGCACTTACTTCCACTTGTCCATCGAGATTCAGATATTTGTAGAACAATACCAGCAGGGCCAGTACAATCACACCAATAGAGATGATTCTGCTCTTTGCTGTCTTGGCGTCATACAACATGAAACCTGCATAGACTATGAGTATTATCATCACCAGGTTGATTACATCGAAAGCCATGCTCTCTAAACCAGAAGAGCTCTGGGCGGTAAACTCATTGGCGAAGTAAGTCAGTGACAGACCATTCTGATGGAAAGCCATCCAGAAGAAAATCACCACAGCATACACCAGACACAGTGCCACAATACGGTCTTTGGTTTCCTTCGGACTCAGTTCTGGTTCGTTGGAAACAGCAGCAACAGCACGTTTGCCTCCTTCTGTGTGAATGAAGGTTGAGCGGAAGATATAATAAATGGCGATGGATACTATCAGTGATACGCAAGCTACGGCAAATGAGAAGTGATAAGCATCATTGCCGCTGAAACCGAGTGAATTCTCAGCCCACTCCTTAATCTTGATAGCGGCTGTAGGTGCAAACAATGCACCAATATTGATAGCCATGTAGAAAAGCTGGAAACCTGAGTCGCGCTTAGCTGCATAAGCAGGGTCATCATACAGATTTCCCACCATCACCTGCAGGTTGCCCTTGAACAAGCCCGTACCAAATCCGATAGCCAACAAGGCAGCAATCATGGCGCCCATAGCAATCATATCTGTCTGACCCGTAGCAGGATCAACGCCACCCAAAGGAATTGACAACAGCAAGTAACCCAGGAACATCACGATGATACCTGTGGTAACCATCTTGCCAAAGCCAAACTTGTCGGCCAGCATACCACCAATGAGTGGGAAGAAATACACAAACATCAGGAACGAACTGTAGATGGTTCCTGCAACGCCGGCACTCAGGCCGAAATTAGCTCTCAAGAATAGTGCGAAAACGGCTATCATGGTGTAGTAGCCGAAACGCTCACCTGTATTAGCTAAGGCCAAAGCCCATAAACCTTTCGGTTGTCCTTCAAACATAGTATTAAATATTTAAGTTATTATTTTTTTCAAAAAATATTATTAATCTACCGGTTGTCCTTCAAACATAGTATCAGTTAAAGTCTTTCGGTTGTCCTGCAAATATAAGACTTTCGAGTCACATAATGGATATAATTAGGCATGATTTTTCAATTCTTCGCGTAAAAATTGAGGAGTATAGCCCTTTTCGCTCATCGCCACCTCCTCTGGAGTGCCTGTGGAAAGTATGGTTCCACCGCCTTTTCCGCCTTCTGGTCCCATATCGATGATATAGTCGGCCATCTTGATCACATCCATATTGTGTTCAATCACCACCACTGTATTGCCTTGATCTACCAAGCGGTTCAACACACCCATCAATACCCTGATGTCTTCGAAATGCAAACCCGTGGTAGGTTCATCAAGGATGTAGAGTGTCTTGCCTGTGCCTCGTTTGCTGAGTTCGGTAGCCAACTTAACTCGCTGGCTCTCACCACCCGACAAGGTGGTTGACGACTGTCCGAGTTTGATATAACCCAAACCCACATCTTGAATGACCTTTATCTTGTTCAAGATATTAGGTACGTTCTCAAAGAACTCAACTGCCTGGTTGATAGTCATATCGAGGATATCGGATATGCTCTTGCCCTTAAACCTCACCTCCAAGGTTTCGTGGTTGTAACGCTTGCCGTGACATACCTCGCAAGGCACATATACATCAGGCAGGAAATTCATCTCAATGGTCTTGTAACCATTGCCCTGACAGGCTTCGCATCGGCCACCCTTGACATTGAATGAAAAACGCCCAGGCTTGTAACCTCTGATTTTGGCCTCAGGCAAATCGACAAACAGGTTGCGGATATCGGTAAACACGTTAGTATAAGTGGCTGGATTTGAACGTGGTGTCCTGCCAATGGGCGATTGGTCCACATTCACCACCTTGTCGATATACTCAACTCCCTCGATGCTGTCGTAAGGCAAGGGATCTTGCAAAGAACGATAGAACTTCTTCGATAATATGGGTTGCAGGGTCTCGTTGACCAAGGTAGATTTACCACTACCTGAAACGCCTGTTACACAGATTAGTTTGCCTAATGGGAACTCCACATCAATATGTTTCAGATTGTTGCCCGATGCACCCCTGATTATAAGCTTTTTACCATTACCTGGTCGGCGTTGCTGGGGTACCTCGATGCTCTTCTCCCCATTGAGATATTGTGATGTCAGTGTGTGGGTTTGCATCATCTTTTGTGGGGTGCCCTGGAAGACTACCTTTCCGCCCAACCTACCCGCTTTGGGACCTAAATCCACTACATAGTCGGCGGCCAGCATCATATCCTTATCGTGCTCCACCACAATCACAGTATTTCCTAAATCTCTCAGTTCCTTCAAAGATTTGATAAGGCGCTGGTTATCACGTTGGTGCAAGCCAATGCTCGGTTCGTCAAGGATATAGAGTACATTCACCAACTGTGAGCCTATCTGGGTAGCTAAGCGAATGCGCTGACTCTCTCCTCCTGAAAGACTGGCAGAAGAACGGTCCAGCGAGAGATATTCCAACCCTACATCCAACAGGAATTTCAGTCGGGTTCTGATTTCTTTCAGTATCTCTACGGCTATGATTCCCTGCTTATGCGACAAGAAAGGATTGACTTGCTGCATCCAATCATATAACTCATTGATATCCATGCAGGACAGTTCGTAGATATTCTTGTCGTGCAGGCGATATGAAAGAGCAATCTTGTTCAGTTTGGCTCCCCCACATTCAGGACATACAGCTGTTTTGGCAAACTGTTCTGCCCACTTCTGTTCGGTGGCCGAAGCGTCGTTGTCCTGCAACATAGAGATATATTTCACTACCCCCTCGAAATTCATGAAATAATCGGAGGAAGTACCTATCAGCGAACTCTTTATCTTAATGCGCTCTGAGGTACCGTAAAGGATTTCATCGATGGTTTCGTCTGTCAGTTCACTGATTGGCGTATCAAGTGTGGCCTCGTATTTCTCCAACACGGCCTCTACTTGCCAGAACACCATGCTGTTCTTGAACTTGCCCAACGGCACGATGCCTCCATCTCTAACGGAAAGATGACGATCAGGAATCACCTTGTCGATGTCTATCTGACTTACCACACCCAATCCTTTGCACTTAGGACAGGCTCCTTGGGGGGAATTGAAAGAGAAACTATGTGGGGCTGGTTCTGGGTATGACAAGCCTGTGATGGGATCCATCAACAGCTTGCTGTAATGTTTAATCTGTCCGTTTTCCGCATCTAATATAAGCATCAGACCATTACCCTGTTGCATAGCGTTGTTCACGCTATTCTTTAACCTTACATCATCCTTATCGGTCACCTTCAACTTATCAATCACCACCTCGATATCGTGGTTCTTGTAGCGGTCAACCTTCATGCCTGGTATGGTTTCTTTGATCTCTCCATCCACACGCACATTGATGAAGCCTTTCCTGCGAATGGTCTCGAACAATTCACGATAATGACCCTTACGGCTCTTTACCAAAGGTGCTAGGATATAGATGCGCCTACCTAAGTAATCCTGCAAGATGAGGTCGAGTATCTGTTCTTCGGTGTATTTCACCATTTTCTCTCCGGAAAGGTAGGAATAAGCCTCACCGGCACGAGCAAACAGCAGACGAAGATAATCGTAAATCTCTGTGGTTGTGCCCACTGTAGAGCGTGGATTCTTGTTGGTAGTCTTCTGCTCGATAGATATCACAGGACTTAATCCTGTTATCTTATCCACATCCGGACGATTGAGGTTGCCCAGGAAATTGCGGGCATAAGCCGAGAAGGTCTCGATATAGCGGCGTTGCCCTTCGGCATAAATGGTATCGAAAGCTAACGATGACTTGCCACTTCCACTAAGGCCAGTCATTACGGTTAAACTATGTCTGGGTATGGTGGCATCGATGTTTTTTAGATTGTGTACTCGTGCACCATAAACGTATATATAGTCGGTCTTTTCGCTCATAACTCCAATTTTGCACCACAAAAATAAAAGAAAAGTATGTCAAAAACAAAGCCCTTTGTAAAAAAGTATGTAAACGGATGGATTATTTCAATTAATAATTGTATTTTTGCAACAAGGTATATTATGCCTTTACGTAGAATAGTATAAAAAACACAAAGAAATGAAGATTTTTAGTAAAGTATGCCTTATTTTCCTGTTGGCGACAATGTATATGGGGCAAGCCCATGCACAGGAGAACCAGACGTACATTATTCACACGATTCAGAAAGGTCAGAGCCTCTACTCTATTTCCAATATGTATGGCACCACAGTTGATGCTATTGTAAAACTGAACCCTGGCAGTGATCAGGTGATTGTTGAGGGTAAGCAACTGAAAGTGCCTCGTCCTGATGCTGTTACCGATGAAGGTACTTTCCATACTATTCAGCAAGGCGAAACACTGTATGGCTTATCGCAGAAGTATAAAGTATCTGTTAAATCGATACTCGATGCCAATCCTGGCTTGAACGAAAAGAACTTCCGCTTCGGACAGGTGGTGAACATCCCAAAAGGAATTGCGGCAGTCGCAGAATCTCCAACTACACAGGGACAGACAGCTCAAACTGAAGCGCCCAAAGTGCAACAAGGTATTCCTGGTCCTGTGCAGAGCCGTTGCAAGGAAATGCACAAGGTGGAAAGAAAAGAAACGGTTTACAGCATAGCACGTAAGTATGGCATTACCGAACAGGAACTGCTGGAAGCCAATCCTGAAATAAGTGATGCCAAGAAACTGAAAAGGGGCAAGTTGCTTTGTATCCCTTATCCTAAAGCACAACAGAGCGCAACCGCCCAGACAGAGAATGCTCCAACTGATGCAGAACTATTCAGCCAGAATAAGGTTACTGACCAGAAAATCAACGTTATCAAAGCCGCTGTGATATTGCCATTGATTCCTGGAGAACAGGGCAAGGCCGAGAGCGCTCGTATGGTGGAGTATTATCAGGGTTTCCTGATGGCTGTAGATAGCTTAAAACGTACTGGCACCTCTGTGGATCTTTACACCTATGACTCTGGATCAACAGTGGCTTCTGTGAATGCTGTCTTAGCGAAACCTGAGTTGCAACAGATGAATGTTATCTTCGGTCCGCTCTACACAGAGCAGATTAAGCCTATGGCCGATTTTGCAAGCAAGCATCACATCCGTTTGGTGATTCCGTTTACCAGTCGTGATAATACGGTGTATCGTAATCCAGATATATATCAAATCAACACCCCACAGTCGTATCTATACTCTGAGGTGTATGAACATTTTGTACGTCAATTCCCTGGTGCTCATGTAATCTTCCTTTCCGCCACTACTGGTGCTGAAGAGAAAGCCGACTTTATCAAGGGCTTGCGTGAGGAGCTGACCAATAAGAAAATATCGTTTACCAACCTTAGTGAGGATGCTACTGCTGAGCAAATGCAAGCGGCTTTACAGCAAAACAAATCGAATGTATTCGTGCCCACATCTGGCAGTAACACAGTACTTATCAAAACGTTACCTCAGTTAACGGCGATGGTGAACGACTCGCTCTATAAAGAGAAAAACAATGCTGAGGTACATTTGTTTGGTTATCCTGAGTGGCAAACCTACACAAAAGACCATCTGTCGGCATTCTTTGAACTCGACACCTATTTCTACTCATCTTTCTACACCAATAACCTGTTAGCGGCTCCACGTAGCTTCAACGCCAATTTCCGTCGTTGGTATGGAAAAGACATGGAAGAAAGATATCCGAAATATGGTATGTTGGGCTTTGACACGGGTTTCTTCTTCCTGAAGGGATTGGCACTCTATGGTTCTGGATTAGAGAATAATCTGGATAGAATGAGGCTTACGCCTATGCAAACAGGCTTTAAATTCGACCGAGTGAACAACTGGGGTGGATTTATCAATAAAAAAGTATTTTTCGTAAGGTTCACACCTAAGTTTGAATTGATTAAACTTGATTTTGACCAATGAAAAGACTCCATTTCATAGCATTCTGTGAAGTTTCGAAGCGTTTTTTTAAAAACGTTTCGATGGAGGTTCGACCATTGGGATGGCGCCGTTGTATAGGTCTTTTTGTTGTAATGGTAGGCTTTGCAACAACTGTTTCTGCACAGGTGGGCGACTTGCAGAACAATTTCTCTGTAGGTGTGAATGCCGGCCTTAACCTTACCAGCGCACAGTTCTCTCCTACTGTACGACAAAATCAGCTTACTGGCACTGTATTTGGTGTTACCGGCCGCTATATCTCTGAGAAATATTTCGGTATGACTTGCGGCGTACGTGTGGAGGTCAATTTCTCTCAACACGGTTGGAAAGAATATGTGGAAGATTTCGAAGATCTGCAATACCAGCGTACGACGAACTATGTTGACATACCATTCTTGGCTCATCTGGCATTTGGCAAGAATTTCCAGTTCTTCATCGACGGCGGTCCTCAGATAGGTTTCTTTCTGAGCGACAAAAGAAAGATTAGTGGCGACTGGGACAGTGTGACAGGTGTGGTCGTTGAACAGCACACATTGGATGTGAAGCATAAGTTTGATTACGGAATAGCTGGTGGTTTAGGCGTTGAGTTAAAGACTCGCAAGGCGGGTAATTTCTTGTTGGAAGGCAGATATTACTATGCGTTGTCTGATTTCTTCGGCAATGAGAAACAAGACTATTTCGGACGCTCTGCCAATACCACCATTAGTATTAAACTGACTTATTTGTTTGATATCACTAAATAATTACAGCTATGAAGGTAGGATATGCATACAGTAGCGAAATCGAGCAAACGCTTGAGAAGCAGATAAGAAGGCTGCATGATTCTGGATGCGAACGCATCTATCAGGAAACTCTTGCTGGTGTACGTGCTGATAGACCTAAGTTGAAGAAATGCCTTGATAGCTTGCGTGCTGGCGACACATTCATTGTTTGTCGCCTTGATCGAATCGGCACTCAGGTCGAGAAAGTTTTGATGCTTCTCAATGAGCTGGTAAGCATGGAAGTCACCTTCATCTCGCTGGACGATAATTTCAGTACCAATGGCCTTACGGGGCAAGTGCTCAGTCACATAGCACAAAGCCTCTTGTCTCTTAAAAAAGACGTATTTATGGCACGTGTACACGAAGGCCGTAAAGAAGCCGAGAAGATGGGTGTGAAATTTGGACGTAAGGAAGGCTGTGTAAACAAACGTAACAAAGAGAAACCCCAGCAGTGCCGACAATTATACGACAACGGCCTACCTGTAAGCAAAATCATGACATTGCTGAACATCCGCAGCTACTCAACCGTTTATCGTTACTTGCGTCAAACAGGTGCCTATCCTGATGCAAACAATACAGAAAAACAACAGCCCTCTCCTAAATTGTCGAAGAAAGAGCTGCTGAAATTAAAGAAAGAAGTTTATGACAATAGTCATCAACTCGATTTATTCTGAAGTCTCATTATCTGGAATAGGTTCTATATAACCCTTCTCCACCAAGATGGGAATGATATTCGATGCCTTCTGACGTTTGCTCTTGCTGGTCTCAGACATGTATTTCTCTAATAAATCAGGACGGTCGGCCAACAGCTCCTGCATCATCTGATCATTGATAGACTTGATATATATCTTTCCTTTCTCATCGGCCTCGCTATCCAGCAAAAAACAAGCATACCTATGCCAGAGTTTTTTATCCAGCAAAAGTGTTGTAGATCCATTAAGCAAAGCTGTACTTAACCATCTGCTGTTTACCGCAATACTGGCCACATCGGCACCAATCGAGGCCAGGACAGCTGCAGTATTCGCCTTATAGCCTAACAAACAGATCTTGTTACCATCAAACCTGAAAGCCTTACCATAGTCGGTAACATCCAGCGTAATATCATTGCTTTTCAAATTGCGACAGTTTACGAACAGCTGATCACCAAACATAATGGCCAATACTTGTTTCTTCACAATCTTATCAGCTTCCTTGTCTCCAGTCTTAAACTGAAACATATCGTTGGTAAACTTAATCTCACAATCTTTCTTGCTTCTACCGCCAGTAAGCTCCTCTATAGGTCTCCAGTTATCAGCATAAAAATCTTCATACGTCATGCAATACTTTACCTCTTGTTGAGCCCTGCCTGTGAGAGCTACACAGCATAACAGCATTAAAAATAATCTTTTCATATCTTTATTTTTATATCTGCACAAATCTCGCAAAAAGAATTGAACTATGCAAGAAATAGTTGAAAATGTTAATCAGAAACGTTTGCCTATGATAATACGACTACGCCATTTATTATGTCTGAGACGAATGGAATCATAGTCGCCTGCAGATGTGTAATTATACACTACAGTAAGCCCCATAAAGAAATGTTTGAAATAATGTACCATTGAGAAACGCCCCACAATGGCAATTTCAGGGAAAGTAGCATCCATAGGTTCCACACCTACCATCTTAATGATTTTGTTGTCGTGCCAGAAAACGACAGTGGGTAAGGTGGAAAGATGGATAAGCCATGTGCGACTGGGCACAAAATTATATCCATAACCCAAGCCTACACTGGCATAACTCAATTTAATCTTGCGAATTTCATCATTATCATGTTCAACACCCTCCTCTGGTACTGCAGTGACTGATGTACGATGATAAGAAAGACCTGCCATAAAACTACCAGCACTGCGTTTCTGAACAAACGACTGACTAAAAGCGGCCGGATAAGAGAACTTACGACCATTGAAGGCATAGTAAGCATTGATGGTAAGGCTCTTTTCACGGAATTCCGTACTCACATCGTAAAGAACACCATTCCATTCGACCTCTCCCTTATACTCGCCATTGGTTTCATATATAAAATCGAAGCCATATCGGTTGCTGTAGGAATTGATGTTTATCTCAGTACTGGTTTTCTTGCCAAACAAATGAGATGGATTAAAAGCTAATGCAACGGCAAGACCACGATAGTTAGCACTTAAAGAAACAGTATGTCTCAGGGGATCTTTGAAACGAAAATCCAATTTTGAATTATCTTCGTCAATAGCCCTGAGGGTAAAGTGGGTGCCACAGATGTTATTAATCAAGCGTAGGGTCCAATGACGATCAGGACGAGAAACATAGTTGGTGTCGAGCTTAGATTTCTGTTGCCTAACGTCAAGCAGGCTATCTACTTTTTGCAACAATTTAAAGCGATGCTGGGCCGCAAGGTTAGAAGGAGGTAAAAAACTTATTATTGCAAAGCATATTATATACAAGTATTTTCTCATCATGGGTCTTTATGATATCAAAAATATATTACAAACGTCTTGCTTTTTTCTTGAAATTAATATAACTTTGCAATGGTTTGATTTATCAAATCACTTATTTGAATTTCGGTGTTAAGGTAACTGTCTGTGAAGATAGTTACCTTTTTTATTTATACCTTCACCACACCACTGAAGCCCATAAAGGCCATTGCCAACAAACCAGCTACGATAAGAGCAATAGGTGTACCCTTCATGCCCTTAGGGATGTTTACCAAACTCATCTGCTCGCGTATGCCAGCAAACAGGGTAAGTGCCAAGCCAAAGCCAATAGCTGTAGCAAATGCATATACGACACCCGTGAGCAAGTCGAAGTCTTTCTGAATAACCAGAATAGCCACACCTAACACAGCACAGTTGGTAGTGATAAGTGGCAGGAACACGCCCAGTGCCTGATAAAGCGATGGGGATACTTTCTTCAGCACAATCTCCAACATCTGCACCAACGAAGCAATAACCAAGATGAACGTAATGGTTTGCAGGTACTGCAACTCAAACGCATCCAACACAAACTTCTGGATGAGATAAGTCACGATGGTGGCCAGAGTTAGCACAAACGCCACAGCTGCACTCATGCCTAAAGCGGTATCAATCTTCTTCGATACGCCCAAGAACGGACAAATGCCCAAGAACTGTGAGAAGACGATGTTATTGACGAATATCGCTGCAATAAATATCAAAAATAGTTCCATATCTTCTGTTATTTAGCTTCTCTCATTTTATTAACTATAGCACACAGGTAGCCCAGTGCGATAAAAGCTCCAGGAGCCAGCACAAAGAGCAACATGCCATAATCCTCGGGAACGAGAGAAAGGTTAAACATCTTACCAGTGCCCAAGAGTTCACGAACAGCACCCAACAACGTGAGCGCCAATGTGAAGCCTAAGCCTATACCTACACCATCGAAGAACGATGACACAGGACCATTCTTAGAAGCAAATGCCTCGGCACGACCTAATACAATACAGTTCACCACAATAAGTGGAATGAACAGTCCTAACGTCTTATACAAATCAGGAACATACGCTTGCATCACCATTTGAAGAAGTGTCACAAATGATGCGATGATGACAATGAACGAAGGAATGCGCACCATGTTGGGGATAACATTCTTCACGGCTGAAATGACCGTATTTGAACAGATAAGCACAAACATAGTGGCCAAACCCATTGACATACCATTTATTGCACTCGATGTTGTACCCAACGTAGGACACATACCCAACATCAGTACGAAAGTTGGGTTCTCGTTAATGATACCGTTTATTAATACTTTCAAGTTACTCATAATGCTATCCCCTCCTTCAATTAGCGGCACCCTTAACGGTGTCTGATGAAACAACAACTTGACTGGTAGCTTGCTGTGTAGCACCTGTAGTGCCATCGACATTTTGACCAGAGAAAGCGGCATAGGCAGCATTAACGGCCTTCAGGAAAGCTCGTGATGTGATAGTAGAAGCTGTGATAGCGTCAATCTCACCACCATCCTTGCTTACTGTCAGTTCACCGTCCTTAGGACTCTTACCAGTAATGTCTCCCTTTGCACCGCTCTTGAACCAAGTATCGGCTTTTGCACCCAAACCTGGTGTCTCAGCATGGTTCAGCAAAGAGTAGTCGTTAATCTTACCTTCGTTATTGAAACCCACCAAAAGGGTTAGTTCGCCTCCGAAGCCCATCACACTAATCTCTACTGCAGCTCCAATACTTTGACCGTTCTTGGTAGCTGGATAAATCTTATATGACACGCCATCTACCTCCTGTATCTTCATTTCCTCAATAGGATTATTGTCGAAACCAGGAACTACGGCGTTAACCGCATCGCTCAGTGCCTTAGCGTTTGCGGCAGCAATAGGTTCTTTGGTCACCTCATTTACAGCAGCCAGCAGACCTACACAGATAATGGTGATGCCTGTTAGCACCAATACCATATTCTTTAATGATGATTCTAATTTCTTCATTTCTTTATACTGACAGCCTTACTGCTGAATCTTTGAGGTTTAACATACGTGTTGATAAGAGGTACGAACGCGTTCATAATAAAGATAGCGAACGACATACCTTCTGGATAAGAGCCATACAGACGAATAACCATCGTAATGACACCTATGCAGACACCATAGATAAGTTGTCCGCGATGACTCATCGGTGAGGTCACATAATCTGTAGCCATGAAGATGGCACCCAGCATCAAACCACCACTGAGCAAATGATACTCAGGTGATGGATAAGTAGTGGGATCCACCAAATACATAGCACCAGCGAACACAAATACAGTAACAAGTATAGAGACAGGAATGTGCCAAGTGATGATCTTCTTCCAAAGCATATAGATACCGCCAAGCAGAAGAGCTAATGCACTGACTTCACCTAGCGAACCGCCAATATTATTGCCTAATAACATACCCAATGCATCTGGCAAATCACTCAGTGCTCCAGGATTACCATTCACAGCTTGCTTCATCAATGAAAGAGGTGTAGCTCCCGTTGTAGCATCCACATAAGAAGTCAGCTGTCCGGCCAGTGGCCATGAAGTCATCTGTACTGGGAAAGAAATCAAAAGGAAGATACGACCTGCCAACGCTGGGTTGAACGGATTGCAACCCAAACCGCCGAACGACATCTTGCCTACACCAATAGCAAACAAAGCACCAAGGATAATAATCCATATAGGCAGGTTAGATGGTAAGTTGAACGCCAAGAGTACACCAGTGATGATAGCAGAACCATCAGTGATGGTGAGGCGCTCACGCTTTAAGATATACTTGCTAATGGCCCACTCGAAGAATACACAGGCTGCTACTGAAACAGCAGTAACCACCAGTGCGCCAACACCAAAAGCCAACAATGACACCAAAAACGCAGGTATTAGTGCAATAAGCACGCCATACATGTTTTTCTGCACGCTGTCATTGGCATGGTCGTGGGGCGAAAGTGATACTAATAACTTATTTTCCATCGTAGATTATTTTTTTGCGTTGCGGGCACGAATGATAGCTCCTACCTTTGCCTTTCCTAAGCTGATATAATCCAGCAACGGACGATTGGCAGGACAGGTGAACTGACAGGCGCCGCAACTCAAGCAGTCCATAATGTCTTCTTTCTCTAATCTCTCAAACTCAGCATGCTCGGCCAACTGTGCCATGAGATATGGCTCCAAGCCCATAGGACAAGCACTCACACACTTAGCACAACGTATGCAAGGTTGCACCTCACCACGCTTGGCATCTTTCTGGCTAAGGATGGTAATGCCAGAGGTTCCTTTGGCAGTCGGTACTTCGGTATTAACCAACGCCTTACCCATCATAGGTCCACCACTGATGATCTTACCTGTATCCTCAGGCAAACCGCCACAAGCATCAATAAGTTGCTGAACAGGTGTACCAATGCGTGCCAGGAAATTACCAGGCTGCTTGAGAGACTTACCTGTAACGGTAACCACTCGTTCAAACAATGGCTTATTCTTTTGCACAGCTTCATACACAGCAAAAGCGGTTCCCACATTCTGCACCAAAGCACCTGTAGAGATAGGCAATGCCCCACTACCTACATATCTGTTGGTAATGGCCTGTATCAGCTGTTTCTCACCACCTTGGGGATATTTCATCTTGAGTGGTACTATTTCAATGCCTGAAAAGTCTTTGGCAGCATTCTCCAATGCAGCAATAGCATCTGGTTTATTGTTCTCCACACCAATGTATGCCTTATTCACACGCATAGATTTCATAAGAATGCTCACACCAACGATGATCTCAGGGGCATGCTCTAACATCAAACGATGGTCGGCAGTAAGGTAAGGCTCACATTCTGCACCATTAATCACCACACACTCAGGTTTGAAAGCAGGAGGTGGAGAAAGTTTTACTTGTGTAGGGAAACAAGCGCCACCCAAACCTACAATACCCATCTCGGCCACTTTCTTGTTAATTTCCTCGGGAGTAAGTGTACACTCCTTCACCAACGTGTCAGAGCGGTCAATGCTCTCAAGCCACTCATCGCCCTCCACGTCAATGAAGATGGCAGGTTTGGGATAACCACTGGCATCAATAATAGTGTCAATCTTCGACACCTTTCCGCTAACGGATGAATGGATGGCAGCTGAGACGAATCCACCAGGCTCCGCAATCTTCTGTCCCACCTTCACCACATCACCTTTATCTACAATGGGCTTGGCGGGTGCGCCAATGTGCTGTCCCAGCAAGATAGCTACCTTTGCCGGAATGGCAGCCTTGACGATGGGCTGGCCTGCTGAAAGTTTATTTCCGTGAGGATGAACTCCTCCGATTGAAAATGTCTTCAACATATTATTATTCTATTTATTTCTTTGTCTTATAATAATGTAGATGCAATCTTCTCAACCACAGCTACAGCTTCTTCCTGGGTCTTAGCAGGGTGTTTCAAAGCCACCAAACCAGTAGTCAAAACAGGCACTATCGGAGTAGCATCAACCGCTGCAGCATCAGCCTTTACAGGTTGCTTGGCTGCATTTGCCAACGCCTGAGCTGCAATCTTAGCCACTACATCTACCTTTGGATGAGCAGCAATATTCACTAGTTCGAAAGCAGGAGCAGCTGCCTTGGCAACAGTTTTCTCGGTCACAGGAGCAGCTTCAGGAACTTTAGGAGTTTCTGAAGGAGCGGACTTCAGTAAGTCGGCAATCTTAGCCATCACTTCCTCACCTCCCACAGAACATGATTTATCACCAATACCGCCATCTTTTACGATAGCAGCAGCAAAAGCAGGACAATCATCAAATCCGCATGCACCGCAATTGGCTTGTGGCAACAAAACGGCAATCGATGAAGCACTAGGCATAGCCACAGGCTTAGCAGTAACATCAGCTTCTACCTGAGAGGCAGGCTTTGCAACAGGAGCAGCTGGCTTAACAGCATCAGTAGCAGGCTTTGCAGGTTTTGGAGGGAAATTAAGGTCGATAATCGCATGGGTTGGACATACCTCTACACACTTGCGACATGACTTACACTTGTTATAATCGATATATGCTACGTTGTTAGTAACGGTGATAGCGCCAAACGGACATGTCTTCTCGCATTTGCCACAGCCTATGCAACCAACGGTACAGGCCTTACGAGTGATGGCGCCTTTATCTTTATTGACGCAACGCACAAATACACGGCGATTCTTCAAGCCCTTTTTACGAAGTTCGATAATGCCTTTAGGACAAGCCTTTGAGCAGGCACCGCAGGCAGTACATTTTTCATCATCAACTTCGGGTAATCCAGTTTCGGGGTTAATATGGATGGCATCAAATTTACATGCTTTTGTGCAGTCGCCATAACCCAAACAGCCAAAGCTACAGCTCGTTTCACCACCATACAGTGAAGACGCGATGAAACAGCTTTTCACTCCGTCATACTGGTTAATACGGAGACGGTTAGCGCAGGTACCATTACAACGTACCACAGCCACCATGGGTTCTTTTGCCTCTGCCACAAGTCCCATCACGGCAGCCACTTTCTCCATCACGGGCTGACCTCCTACAGGACAGGATTTACCTTCCAATGAGCCAGCTTTCACGATGGCGCTTGCCAAACCGTTACAACCCGGATAACCGCAACCACCACAGTTGGCCTGAGGCAACACCTCGGCTACCTTAGCAATACGCGGGTCTTCGTACACAGCAAACTTCTTAGAAGCCACATAAAGCACCAGTGCTGCCACCAATGCTATCACTCCTATAGAGATTACTGCTATCAGAATTACATTCATAAAAATAAGTTAGTTATTAAGTTGTTGATTTTATTCGCTTTGTCAATTCATTTTCGATATAGTGAACCTGAAGGTCTTCTTCATTTTGTTCTTACCAAAAAAGAATAGCAACAGATAGTAAAGGGCCACACAAGCTAACGAACAAAGTGCCACCGACAGTTCACTATCACTGCCCCACCATTTAGAGAGACCTATCACCAATACCATGAGAATGATCAACGGCAACAAATAACCATACCATACAGCCAGACGGCTCATGCTGGTAGAGCCCATAATCCATACCTCATCACCTACACGGTATTCACTCGCATCTTTGTCATAAACATCGATAAGATGCTCTTTGGATTCTGCTGACGTACAATGATTTTTAATACTGCACGACGAGCAGGATGTGGTCTGCACTATTTTCACTTGCAAGAAGTTCCTTTCAATCTTCTGCACTACTCCACTGTGCTTCACTACATCTTCTTTCATGGCTAGATTATTTAGTTGTTAATTTTCACTGCAAAAATAATGTATATTTTTGTAAGCACAAAATAATTTTACGTTTTACCAGCTATAGCTCAAACCAAAGCTGAGCAACTCACTCAACTGGAAATAACTCGTACTGCCATTCAATGGAACGGCACTATCGTCATAGCGAGCATGAACATATACCTTGGTAGAGAGGAATCTGTTAATTGCCAGATTCAGTGTATTCTCCCACTCTATACGTACCCATTTGTAACTGGTAAGGTAGTCAAGACGTGACTCAAAGGTGATGTTCTTGGCAATGTTCCAAGTAATAGTTGGCTGAATCTGAGAACCAAAGTTATGCTTGACATGCTTTCCTGGATCTAGTCCATAGCTGGTTTCATCCACCTCATCGCTTCCAACATAGCGCATTGTCCAGTTCAATGGCGCTAAGAGCAAAGAGAAGGTATATTTGTCGGTTTTCTTTTTATAGTCCATACCTAATGCAATGGTCAGGTCTGCAGGAGCCAGGAAGGTAGATATCAGGGTTGGGTCATTAGATTTGTAGCCATTGACAAACTGTGTCTTAAATTCTAAAGAGATAGTGTAGTACCAATTCTTGGCCGCTTGAATACCTAATTTGCTGAAAATGCGCAACTGGTCAGTATTGGTAAGATATTTATGCACTTGGTCTGACGGTGTGGAAGCTAACCCCAATTTAGCATCCAATAGGTTCTCCCACTGTACTTTCTCTCTATCGTTATAATTGGCTGTCAATTGTACGGTACCAATCATGGAAACACTGCTCACACCGCCCTTGTACCAGTTGTCAGACAAATAGTGTTGCGAGAACTGCAACGAGCCATTTCCAGCCACTGTCCAAAACTTAGGTTTGCGCACTTCCACCTCTGCTTCCTGTTCCAGGTCAATCGGTGAATTAGTAGTAAGCACGTCCATCATATTGCGCTTGGCATTATTGACATTGGTATCTTCTTCTATATCTATGTTATCCACGAAAACACCAGCCGCTTCCAGTTGGTCTTCAGTAAAGACAATAGCTTCAGGATTATTTAAGTAGAGATTCATTAAAGCTTTGTCAACTACTTTATTCACACATTCTTTCGTTGCAAAACTACTTTTGTCTATTGGCAAGATTTTATCAACATCACATACTGTTTTGTCGGGAAGCAAAGCATCCATCTTCACAGTTGATAACTGCGCAATAGACGACTTGTAATAAGTGGTTGGAACAAACAGCTTATAGTAATCGGGATCAATTTGGATATGTCGTTTAGGAGTAGCAGGGTCGTTCAAAGAGTCCAATACCGATATATACTTGTCGTAAAGGAATGAAATGGTATCGTTATGATAAACATTTTTCTTCTCTGAGGGTGTCTGTCGTTGGTAGAAATACTTTCCTAATAACCCTTGTAATTGCTTGACCTTTACAGGCTCCGATGGCATCGGACTGTCATAGGTAAGAGAAACATTGATAGGATTATTGGCCAAAACCGATGAAACCGACAAAAAAGTACTTACAAATAACGATAAGTAATATTTCTTTTTCATAGTTCAATTCTACTAATTATAATGGTTATTACTTATTGCAAAGATAATGTTAATAACTTAATCAAGCAAGAATATCGAAAAAAATCAGCTTTCTTTAGGCACTTCGGTCTTATTTTATTACTTTTGCAGCTAAATTGTATAAAAACATCATTAAAATGGACAAAAATACCATTACCGGCATGGTGCTGATATTCCTCGTACTGATTGTTTTCAGCTACCTTAGCCGTCCATCACAAGAACAACTCGCTGCTCAACAGCAGTACTATGATTCTATAGCACAGGTGCAGCAACGTGCTGCAGAATTGCAGGCAAAGGCTGAAGCCGCTCTGGCCAACGAACGTGCTACAGCAGCCAAAGACTCTGCCTCACTGTTTTTTGGTGCTTCACAAGGCACTGCCGAACTGGTGAATATAGAGAACAACCTGGCCAAGCTGACACTCAGCACCAAAGGCGGTAGCCTCTATTCAGTGATGCTGAAAGAATATATGAGTCAGGACAAGGTGACTCCCGTTACCCTGTTTGAGGACAGCGACGTTTCACTTAACTACTTGTTGTATAATGCACAAGGTGCCATTGAAACCAGCGACTACTACTTCACCCCTGTCAACAAGAGTGAGCAGTCTGTAACCATGCGTTTGCATGCATCGGAAGAGAGCTATGTTGATTTTACCTACACCATGCATCCCGACACCTATCTGGTGGACCTGAACATTCAGGCAGTGGGCATGAATGGCAAATTGGCATCCAGCAATAACCACATCGACATTGAGTGGAAGCAGCGTGCACGCCAGATTGAGAAGGGTTACACCTATGAGAACCGCTTGGCCCAACTAACTTACAAGACAGACGATAAAGTGAAGGAGATGTCAGCCAGTGGTGAAGATCATAAAGAAGTGGAAGAACCTGCTACATGGGTAGCTTTCAAGAACCAGTTCTTCTCAGCAGTGATGATCAGCGATGCGGGCTTCAACAATGCCAAGCTGGATTCCAAGATGGAAGACCGTAACAGCGGCTATATCAAGGACTATGCGGCTGACATGAATACCTTCTTCGATCCCAGTGGCGCCCAGCCTACCGAGATGCACTTCTATTTCGGCCCTAACCACTACAAGATTCTCTCCGCCCTTGACGACAACAGAGAAAAGGATTGGAACTTGCAGCGACTGGTTTATTTGGGATGGCCTATCCTTCGATGGATCAACCAGTTCTTTACCATCAACGTATTCGACTGGCTCACTAAGTTGGGCTTGGGCATGGGACTTGTATTGCTGTTTATGACACTGATTGTAAAGATTGTGATCTTCCCTACTACTTGGAAGACATACATATCTTCTGCCAAGATGAAGGCGTTGAAGCCTAAAGTGGATGAGATCAATGCCAAATATCCCAATGAGGCTGATGCGATGAAGAAACAACAGGAGATCATGACCATGTATAGCCAGTATAGGGTAAGTCCTATGGGTGGCTGTCTGCCAATGCTCATACAGTTCCCTATCCTGATGGCCTTGTTCTTGTTTGTGCCAAGCGCTATCGAACTGCGTCAGCAGAGCTTCCTGTGGGCTGATGACCTGAGTACCTACGACTCATTCGTGACCTTCCCATTCAACATCCCGTTCCTGGGCGATCACTTGAGCTTGTTCTGTGTATTAATGTGCGTCACCAACCTACTCTACATGATGTATAACATGAAGATGCAGGATACCGGTGCCAATCCATCAATGGCAGCTATGAAATATATGAATTACATCATGCCTGTTGTATTCCTCTTCATCTTGAACGACTATCCTGCAGGTTTGAATTATTACTACTTCCTGAGTACTCTCATCAGTGTGGTAACAATGGCTTGGATGCGATATGCTACCGATGATGCCAAGTTACTGGCACAGTTGGAGGCCAACAAGAAGAATCCTAATGAAATGCGTAAGACTGGCTTCCAGGCTCGGTTGGAGGCGATGCAGAAGCAACAGGAGGAGTTACAGCGTCAAAGGGGGAAGAAATAAAATTACCGATAGACCGTTGAACTTGCTTAGGCTATGCCAAGCATGAGCAATTTTTCTAATATTATAAAGTATGGCTGAGAAGAAATCCATCAATCGTAGGCAGTTCATCAAGAACTCGGCTTTGCTGAGCATGAGCGGTTTTATTCCTGCATCAGGAATAGCTGCTACACGTGTTGCAACAACTTCCGGTGAGAAGTTCATGAACTTCAACTTCAAACCCAATGGAAAGTTCAAGATTTTGCAGCTTACCGACACCCATTATATTACAGGCGATCCTCGTTCTGAGCGTGCTGTGAAGAACGTGTGCGAGATGCTTGATGCAGAAAAGCCCGATTTGGTGATCCACACAGGTGATACCATCTTTGGTGCGCCGGCTGAGAAGAGTGTACGTGAGATTTTTGCTCCTATATCTGAGCGTAAGATACCATTTGCTGTAGCCTTGGGTAACCACGACAGCGATTTCGACCTCTCTCGCAAGGAGATTTTTGATATCATCAAGTCATTACCTTATAATATCAATTCTACTGTAACAGGCTTGCATGGCGTGAGCAACGACATTATCACCCTCTCGAAAGAGAATGACAACAAACCTCAGTGGGTGTTCTACCTCTTCGATTCCAATAACCGCGCAGAACTGCCAGGTTTTGAGAAGAGTTGGGGATATATCCATATCGAGGAAATCAACTGGTACCGTAAGCACAGTCAGGAGTTTACCAAACTGAATGGTGGTGTACCTATACCATCGTTATCTTTCTTCCATATCCCCCTACCCGAATATGGCTATGCTTTCAAACTGGATAAGAATCGCATCATGAAGGGTAACTTTGGCGAAGAGCCTTGTGCCCCAAGCATCAATTCTGGCTTGTTTGTAAGTATGAGGGAGATGGGCGACATGAAGGCTGTGATCTGTGGTCATGACCACGACGACGACTTTGCCATGAAATGGAACGATATCTTCCTGATGTACGGCCGCTTCAGTGGATGTGACACGGTATATAACAACCTGAAGCCCAATGGCGCGCGCATCATCGAACTAACGCAGGATGACACCAGCTTCCGCTCGTGGGTTCGCCTTTATGGTGGTGAAATCACCCAGAATCTGAAATATCCAGACGACTTTAATACTTACTAAAAAAAGCAATCTCCCGCCGGATGGCGGGAGATTGTTGTATGCGGTGCGTACGAGACTCGAACTCGTGACCCCGTGCGTGACAGGCACGTATTCTAACCAACTGAACTAACGCACCATTGTTGGTTTGCGGATGCAAAGGTAATACAATATTTCGAATCCGCAATAGAAATGAGCAGAAAAAAAACGAGCAAAGGAACCTAAATCTTGGTAAGCCTCTTCAATTGTTTCTTTCCTTTATCTATTAATTCGTTGTTGCGCTGACGAATACCCTCAAAAATCTGGTCATTCATCTGACGAATACCATTTATCACTTCCTGCGCAAGGTCCAAAACCGTGTTGTTTTTGCTATCATCGGCAGGAACAATCACCTGCAACCCGGCAGGATGAATCTTCACCTTCAGATTAGCGCCCATATTCACAGGATCACCATCAAAGTGCACCACCCCAGGCTTCTCACGACGAATATTGATGGTTTTACAGCGGAAAGTCTTGATGTGACTATTCTGGTCAATGGTCTTGGTAAACAGCTGCAGCGCCAACGATGGCACGTCCAATGGCGTAAACGGATTGAGGATGGTAACATCCAACAAGCCATCAGTCAATGTGGCCTTGGGAGCGATATAGGCATTATTGCCATACTGAGCCGCATTACCACAGGCAATGAGAAACGCCTGGTATATCTCTGTTTCATTGCCATCAATAGTCACTTTGTAGGTTTCCGGCTTATAATTCAGAGAAGCATTGAGCGATTGTTCTATATACGTATTCAGACCTCGTTTCCCAGCTTCGGCAAATTTCAGACTCACGAAAGCATCGAAACCCACCCCACAAGTACAGAAAAACTTACGACGATTGATGGTACCATAGTCAATGCGCTCCACATACCCTTCATTAATCACCTCCAACGCCTTTTGGGGCTGCATGCTGATTTGCATGTGGCGAGCCAAGCCATTGCCCGATCCGCACGGTATAATGCCCAAAGCAGTAGTTGTATGCGTCAATGCACGGGCCACTTCGTTCACCGTACCATCACCACCAATGGCCACCACGGCAAAATGTCCCTCTTTGGCACACTGCGCAGCAATCTCCTCAGCATGACCGGCATATTGGGTATATACAATTTGAAATGTATATTTGTCGATATCCAACTGCTCATTAATCATGGCAATGACCTGCTCCTTCTCCTGTGTTCCGGATATCGGATTGACGACAAAGGTAATATGTTTCTTTTCTTTTTCCATAGTTAATGATAGGTCGACATTTAGAACTTAAACGCCACATCTGCCATGACCCATCTGCCTTGCTGCAGCAAGGCTCCATTCGAGTTCATACCGCCCTGATAATACTTCAGATCGAACAGATTATGTACATTCACGCCCAGTTCCAAAGGCCCTAACTTGTAGTTTGCACCTGCATCCACCAACACACGTCCAGCAACATCAAATTCCTGCGGCTCGCTACTTTGGTTCCAATGAGCAATAAAACCAGACTGGCCACTATATGTGGTAATATGAGTATGAAGTTTTAAATTCTTCACAATCTCCCAGGCCAATACTGTATTGGTCGTAAAATTAGGTATGTAGAGAACCCTATTAGGATGTAATGTTGTAGAATATTCAGCATCTTCCGATCTCATCACCTCCATGGAAAAGTTAGCACTGAACCTCTTGCTCTTATATGAAGAGCTGAGTTCCAAACCATATGTTGAATACGGATTTGAATTCACATGTAAGAATCCATTTGCATAGATAAGATCATCTGAGTGATTGTAAAATCCGTTCAGTTCCACCATCAAACCGGGTACAGGGTTTACCAATTGGAATGTCAGCTGCCATGATTTCAGTTTCTCTGGCAGCAAATCTGTTGACGCCCTCAACAAATCATTGGTTTTCCTGTAAAGATAAGGAGCATCAACGAACGACCTTGAATAACTCAACTTAACATTCCATTTGGGTTGCAGGAAAATTAATGCCACACGTGGTGAAAACTCATGGATGGTCTTATTGTTATATTGTTTTTTATAGTCATATCTTAATCCGGCGCTCAATATCAGGTTTCCCCAGATATGCTTCAATTGGGCAAAGGCATCAATGCTATGTTCTTTGCCTAAATTACCTCTAAGGTATTGCGACATATCAGCCAACGCTTGATTATAACTATGCCCCAATACATAACGGACATCCAACAGTTCATAGTAGTCATACTCTGTACCTACTGATATCAAACCACGATGTTTTTCACCCAAGTTATAAGAAAAATCACCTTTCAATTGAATACCAACGGTACGGTCTTGTCCATCAATGTAGTGATAAATACCATTATATAAGCTTAAAATGCTATCTACATTAACTCCTGGTATATCGGGCAAACCAATAAACTCACTAAGATGTTCTGCCTTCTCATCAGTCACCACATTATACCTCATCATGTCGCTTTCATCGTATTGTAATTTTCCTCCTAGGGATAAATTATCCGTAGACCAGGTATAACCAACATCAAGATGATGAGAACGAGTGGATGTACTAGGACGCTTACCATTAAAGGTAGTATATTTGCCATAATCATACGGTGAAGCCGTATATCTGAAAGACAAAGGTGGAATAAACTGTGAGAAATGTGTATTATACAAAATAGAAAGACCTTTCCAATTCAGCGACAAGCCCAAGTCATAGGTCGGCAGATTACCTATTCCACCAAGCGTAATATCACCTTCTTTCAGCATCAGACCAGTATCTTGCAATGGCATAAAACGTTGTTGTCCCTTAGCCTTATAAATACTTGCCCACACCAACACATCCAAGTCGAAATAACGCTTTCCAAACAAGAAATCACCACCAATTTGTCCGTAGTTACCCAATTTGCCCTTTACCTTGACGCCATCCACATCAGCACCATTCTTGGTAATAATATTCACAACGGCCGACAAAGCCACACCACCATAAAGAGATGATGCCGGTCCACGCAGTACCTCTATCTGCTTCACCTTCTCTAAGCTCATACTAAAGTCAGGACTTGCCGCGTTAGTAGTATAGCTGTTCAAGCGATGTCCATCTAAGAGGAAAAGAATTTTTTCCTGGGTCGAGCTATACATTGCACGCATCGATATATTGAGATCTTCGTTGCAATCAACATCCGACATACCTGGTACGTATGCCAACAACACTTCTTTCAAGTTTCTGGCACCGCTATTTATAATCATCTCCTCGGTAATCAAGGTTACAGGCACAGGTGATTCATTGAGGTTCTCAGCCTGACTGGAGGCTGTAGTAATGGTAGCACCCATACCACTCTTCATCGTTTCCACCAAGTCTATAAATCGCTGGGGGTCTTCAGGAGTAGTAGTATAATAAGGATTCTCTCGCAAGAGTTGTAACACATAGTATTCTGCCTCGGTCTCATTGTCCAACCCTAAATTGGCAAGGGCCAACAACCTATAGGCACCTTGTTTGACAGTGCCCTTAAGAGAATTAATGTTTTTCGTCAACAAATCATCTACATATTCCAGTCTTCCAATGGCATATGCATTTTCTGCATCATTAAATACAGATAGTTGTTGGTCAGTAGTAACTTGCGCATGAAGCTGTGACATCATGCACACACACATTATTATATAAATAGCCAGTCTTTTCATTTCTTTGCTGGTATAGTAAATGTAAAACAAGCATACTCACCTTCCTTTGAGTCTATGTCTATACGTCCGTGGTGCTTGTTTACAATGATATCATACGTAATGGCCATTCCCAATCCAGTACCCTGTCCTGCAGGTTTGGTGGTAAAGAAATTCTCATAGATGTGCTGTTTCACTTCTTCACTCATGCCTTCACCATTGTCCTTTATAGTAACCACCACATCATTGCCGTCACTTTTAACACTCACCGCAATGGTGGGCACATAGTCAGCGGTAGCATATTGTGATTTCTTCCACACAGCATAGCAGGCATTGTTCATCACATTCAGCACAGCCCTGTTGAAATCTTGTGGAATCACCTGCAACATCGGCATATCCTCCTGATATTCCTCATGAATGCTGATATTGAATCCTTTGTAATTGGCACGCATGGCATGATAAGACAACCACACATACTCTTTCACAGAGCGACAGATATCTACTGGGATAAACTCTCCCTCCTTCCCTCTCGACATCATCAGAATGCCCCTGATGATACTGATGGCCCGTTCACCATGTTCCACAATCTTCCCCAGATTCTCTCTCAAATCGGTCACAATATCATCCAATTCCTCACGGTCGGCTTCGTCTATCTTATCTTCGTTATCTTCAACAATATCATTCAGGTCTTTCAGTAACTTGAAAGACATCTTACTAAAATTGATGACAAAATTCAGGGGATTCTGAATCTCATGGGCAATGCCGGCACTCAACATACCCAACGAAGCCAGCTTCTCTTGATCTTTAAGCTGTTGTCTCAGTGTTTCCAATTCTTGATTCTTCGTTTCCATATCATCATTGTTTTAATAAAGGAATCTCTATAACAAACTCGGCAAATTCGTCTTTTACCGATTCCACTCGTATGTTACCACCATGATTCTGAATGATTTCATGGCTCAGGTACAATCCTACACCAGACGCCTCGCCCGTGGTCTTGGTAGTAAAGAATGGATCGAATATCTTATCAAGGATAGTCTGCTCGATACCCACACCATTATCATGCACCGTCAACTTCACCTTATCCACAACACGTTCCACTTTCAACAGTACTTCAGGCTGGAATTTAACACGTTGCGATTTCTTAGCCAAAGAATAAATACTGTTGCCCAGGAAACTCATAATAGTCTTGCTCAGTTGCTCTGAATTTCCCATCATAGGCAATGAGTCATACGGACAATCCAGTTTAGTAACGATGTGGCACTCATTGATTTCCTTCTCGTAATATTTGTTCAGCATCTCAAAATTGAGATTCAGCAGTTCTACCAGGTTCATTTCCTGCATGCCGCCCGACCTATCTTTCAGGATCTCCTCCATCGCCTTGAGGGTTCGAGTGGTACTCAATCCGTGCTGCTCCACCTTCTCCAAATTTTGTGTCAGCATGTCAAGCACATCCATCGTATCCTCAAAGTTCTCTTTATCCATGTTGTCCTCTTCATCCTCAATATTGGCTTTCAAGTCTTTAATCAAGCCGCTCGACAACTTCGAGAAATTGTTGATGTAGTTCATCGGGTTCAGAATACGGTCAATCAAGCCCTGAGTCAGCTTACCAGCCGTAGCCATCTTCTCCTGACGAATCAACTGTTGCTGTGCAGTTTCCAAATCGTCCAATGCTTTCTGCAAGCTGGCAGATTTCTCCTCAATCTCATCTTTCTGCTTGACAATCTCGTCTCTTTGCTTCACCACCTCAGCTGTACGTTCCTGCACAATACCTTCCAGCTTCAATTTTTCCTTTTCCAATCGGCGGGTACGCCAACGAGCAACCCATATTACAAGCATGCCCATCAACAAGAGATATACTACTCCCATATACCATGTTAAGTAGATGGGCGATTTAATACGGAAATACATTGTTTCAGCTTCCCACAATTTCCCTTTGGCATCCATAGCCTGCACCACCAAACTATAGCTTCCGTAAGATAGGTTGACAAACTCAATCGTCTGGTTCTCCGACCAAGATGTCCAGTTGTTGTTATTCAGCTTATACCTGTACAACGTCTGTCCTATCAACGACTCAAAATGCAAAGCATACGTAATGGTCAGATGTCTCTCATTGCTGGGCAAATTACGAAGAGTTTCAGGTGCATCGTCAAATCCTGCCCAGATTAAACTATCATTACTAATTCTTACTGTACAGATATCCAAATCGTTATCAGCCGTCAGCAACGGATCGGGACGTTTTATATCCAACACCACCAAGCCGAAGCTACCACCAATCCACAACATGTCATTTTTCAACACCATGGCACGCACGGTATAGTTCTTCAATGGAGATAGCACCTCATCATATTCACTCAATCGTTGTCCGTCCTTGTAGGCATAGAGATTTTTGCTCTCTTTATCAGTCAGCCAAAGCACTCCATTGTCATCGGCATAGGAGAAACCTGGGTAAGAAAATGGTTCTTCGTCATCCACGGTAATCACCATCACTTTTCCGTCTTGATAGATAAACGTAGCCAAATCCTCATTCCTGGTGTATTCCGTATCGGCCAAGAGCTTTCCTTGGAAAGTAGTCTTCCCCACCTCACCATATAGGTTGCGCAACCACAAGGTACCCTCTTCGTCCACCTTCATGTCCGTCACACTTTCCATGTTCAACACCTTAGTATGTTCGAACCTGGAATTGAAATAAACACCGTCAATCTCACCACTATAGAAGCCATCCTTGCTGAGCAAGAGAGAAGTTGTACTGGATGTGGTCAAGTGTTCCACTTTGTCGTTATTGATACGATACACACCATTAGACGTCGCAGCCAACAGTGCTTCACCTCTTTGAGCTAACTGCCAGCAAGCCAAGTCAAAGCCGGGTATTTGTACGAATTCTGTACCCTTTTGCTTGAATAAACCAGCCATAGTACCCACATACAGCTGATCATGCAACACATACATTGACAGCACCTCGCCCCTCAAGCCTTCAGAAGCCGTATATCTGCTATAAGCCGATGGCACCATCATAGAAAACACACCATTGTCAGTAGCTCCCCATAACGTACCTTTGCCATCATAGGACATTCGGTTTATATTATTGTTTATCAGTCCGTTTTCTTCAGTAAAGCTAAAAATAATATCCCCTTTACCGTTCGTAAAGTTAATACCCTTACCTTCTGTAGCCACTGCAAAGAAATTATCCAACAATTGCAATCTTTGCGTGTTATCTACCGAATACGACTGAAGTCCATATTGCCTATTCTGTGGAATAGAGGCTGCGCCATCCACGACCTTTGTCCACGTGTCATTCTCATCCACACGGTACACCACGTTATCCACCGTCGAGAAAAACAGCACACCATCCGCCTCCCATATTCTATTGACTTCACTCCTTAAATTGGCGATTCCTTCAAGAGGATGAAACGCAAGGTCTTTCACCGCATCAAGTTCCATGTAGCCCATAAAGTTGTAGCCACCAGTCCAGATAGTACCTTCGCTGTCTTTATAAAGAGACGTCACACGCGTAATGCCAGGTGTATGCTTGATGTCCCAGGTAGCTTGATCATAAATCAGTAAACCTTCAAAATTGGCCACATACACCACCCCCTCCTCTGGCTCTGCCAGTATATCGAAATTGCGGTTATGGGCATCATATTCTTCTGGCAGATAATTGCGAAAGAAAGGCATTCCCTGTGCAAAGGCAGAAGTCGTACCTACTACACAAGCAATGATAAACATTATGTTACGTAAAAAAATCATATCTCTTATCTGTCAATAAATGTTTCGTAAGGAATATTGTTACCAATATAATAGTTCCATTCCTCACGGGTGAAATTCCTGGTCAGCGACTCCTTGACCGTTGTCGCCATCAACGGCACAGAGATAACCGTCTGTGTCAAATTTCCCTTCTGGTCACCAGTCCACATATAATCACCACCCATCATCATCATGCATGTAATCCAATTGCCGGAAGAAATCACATTAATAGGCTCCACCTTCTCTTTCTGCCAGTCCCAGATCTTAGCCGTTCCGTCATAGCTCGTCGACAAAAGCAGTCTTCGATTCTGCGGATGACTTGACAATTGTGAAATTTTCGACCGATGCCCCACCAAACGAGTGACCTGTCCGTCTTCCCTTATCATATAAATAGTTCCGTCATTCGTGCCATAAAACACAGTATTCCAGTCTCTTCCCCTAGATACAGCAGACACACCTTTCACCGGTATCTTTAGACTCGTCAGTTTGGTGACGTCTTCATCAGTAATTTTTACTTCATCCGAACCGTCAAACAAAACCAGTTTGCCATTATCAGACGAACTGAGGACGATGGGCTTATCTACCAGAATTTTTCTTTCAATTTCCAGGTTTCCCAATCCTATTACAAACAGACCATTCTCAGCCACAATCACAGCATCCATCTGATTCAAGCTATAAATACGCATTGGATGTACAGCTCCATCGATGTGCAGAATTACAGGCTCCGTCTTGTTAGGATTAAACACCAGAAGGTCTCCCGTGCGACTAATGGCATAAATCATTCCATTTGCAAAATACCACATGTCGCGAATGTCATACTGACTGTTCTGGAACAAGTAAGTAGTCTCCAGTTGTCCGTTTTTCAACTCATGCTGTGCCAGCCAACCATAGTCGCTGATAGAAAGGAACTTGGTTCTTTCTTGATTAGTAAAATAAAGCTTTTTCACGGCTCCACGATGAGCAGGCCATGTTCGGGTACTCTTACTAACAAGTGATAATGCCTCATAGATAGCCTGTTGATAAACATCCCCCTTATAACGTTCTGTAAACAGATAAGAGGTATAAGCCAACAACAAAGCCAAGTCATGATTGCCAGTATTCTCCTGCGTAATGGCTTCAGAACCTAAATTTCGAGCCAATGCCACATAGCTCAATGTATCTGCCACCTTACGGGCATATTCTGCCTCTTCACGTTGCTGTTCAGCCACGACTCTCTGACTCTCAGCTTGTTGTGATGCAATTACCGCACGCTGTTCTGACTCCAGTGCATTGCGCTCCGCCTCTAATGCATTGCGTCGCTCAATTTCCGAACGGTTTCTCATTTCGTTGGCGATGCGTGTTTGCACCACAGCCTCCTCGCGCTGTTTGTCAGACACCTCTTTCTGTTGGTAGGCAATTTCCTCCATCTGCGTACTAATACTACGCAAAACAGCACTTCGTTTCTCTTTTTCGGTCAGGTCTTTCAGTTGCACCTCCAAATCCTGATTTTTCTTCGTAACATAATAGGCCTGCGAACCAAAAGAAATGCATAGAGCAGCTAATGCTGCCAAGGCTCCGTACTTTATGTATTTGTTTAAGTCCAATATTATAATCTCTTAATTGATAACATGGTAATATCATCACTTTGATCAGCTTCGCCCACAAATTCTTTCACTCTACTCAGTACTTTCTCAATGGCTTCCTTGCAGTTAACGCCCTCACATTCTTTCAGTGCCAGTTCCAGTCGCTCGTCGGTAAACTCCTTATTCTCTATATTGCATGCTTCATCCACGCCGTCGGTGTACATCACCAGCATGTCACCCTCCTCCAGTTTTTCACTCTCGTCCTGGAAATCCATGAAGTCAAACACGCCCAGCATAGTACTGTTACTGTTAGGCAACCTTTGTAGTTCGCCGTTCTTTCTTAATATATAGGGAGGATTATGGCCTGCATTACAGAAGTTTATCTCTCCCGTCTTCACATTATAGATGGCATAAAACACGGTGACAAACATATTGTCAACCGATTCCTTACAAAGCATCTTGTTGGTAATGCCCAGACATTGAGCAGCCGTATAATCCTGCTGAAAGCCACAAATGTGTATCATTGTACGGCTCACCGCCATGAAGATGGCTGCAGGAATACCCTTGCCACTCACGTCAGCCATCACAAGGCCTATCCTTTCATCATCTATCTTGAAATAGTCGTAAAAGTCACCACCAATATCTTTGGCAGGTTTCATCGACTGCCACAGGTCGAACTGCCCTACTCCCTCATCAAAAAGCGGCATGGTTTTGGGAAGGATAGCTTGCTGAATATCAGCTGCTACCGACAAGTCGCTCTTTATCATCACCAGTTGTGAATGCTCTTTTTGCGACTGCTTCACATAATTGATCTGGTCGATGGCCTTCTCGATGGTAATGCTCAGGTCATCCAAGTCAATGGGCTTGGTGGCAAAGTCGAACGCACCGTTGTTCATGGCCGTACGGATATTGCCCATATCGCCGTATGCCGACACCATGATACACTTCAAAGCAGGATTTCTCAACTCGTTAATCTTGGTCAGCAACGTCAGACCATCCATCTCGGGCATATTAATATCACTTAGTATGATGCTTATGTCGGGCTGTTCCAGCAAAACCTTGAGGGCTTCAAAGCCATTATGGGCGAAAAAGAACTCATACTCACCCTTACGGATCTTCCTTCTGAAATATTGCGTCAACAGCATCTCGAGATCTAACTCGTCGTCAACACTTAAAATCTTTACTGCCATAATCTACATTTTTTAATTTAATACGCAAATATAAGCATTTTTTGTTAACTTTGCACCGAAATACTAAAAAAAAGTAAGAATGACTGATTTTAGGACAATATTCGAAAGCCGTTACACCTGGATAGAGGGTTTTATGCGTAACGTAAGACGTTACGGCGGCAAATTGGCGATGATCAATCCTGATGATGAACGCCAATGGACATACACCGAAATGAATAAGGAATGCAACAGGCTCTCTAATGCCTTGATTGCCGATGGCCTGCAGAAAGCCGATGTTATCATGCTGCAACTCATCAACTGTCCTGAGTTTGCCTTTGGCTACCTGGCCGCTCATAAGAGCCATGCCGTATGCTGTCCTGTGAATTTCAGATTGAAACCAGGTGAGTTGGCCTTCAATATTGATGACTCCAAGCCTATGGCCATCATCTTCAACGAAGTGAACAAAGCTGATGTATTAGAAGCCCTGAAAACCACCAAGCACCAGCCCAAGAAGCTGATTGTGGTGGGTGGTGCTTCTGACGACAAGGTGGTTTCTTACGAAGATTACACACGTCATGCATCGGCCGAAGAGCCTGTGTTCGACTATGATTACAACATCTACGATGAGACCACGCGCCTCTATACATCTGGTACTACAGGTTTCCCCAAGGCAGTGCCACTGACCAGCATCAACGAGGTGTTGTCTTCTCACGATGTGATGATTCATTTCCCAATGAATTACAAGGATGTGACCATGAACACCACGCCTTGGTTCCACCGTGGTGGCTTGCACTGCGCCGGGCCTTGCCCTGCTTTCTTTGCAGGAGCCACCATCGTGATCATGGGCAAGTTCAATGCCGAACTCACACTGAAATATGTTGACCACTACAAGATTACGTTCATCGTGGGTGTGCCTACCGTATTGGAGGAACTGGCTGACAACCAAGAGCGTAAGGGCTATAACATCAGCACCTTGAAGGGCATCGTCACCATGGGTAGTCCGCTGGAGCGCTCGGCTTGTATCCGTTACCAACACGTACTGACGCCTAACATCTTCAATGGCTATGGCACCACCGAGACGTTCTGGAACACCTTCCTACGTCCGTTCGACCTGCCCGAGAATGCAGGTACGGCTGGTGCATCGTGCGTGGATGACGATGTGCGTGTGGTGAAGATCTACGAAGACCACCGTGCTAATCCTGACGACCTGGCAGCGATGGATGGCGTAGAAGTAGGTGAAGTCATCATCAGTTCACCCGCCAAATCACCTTACAAATATGCCAACAACGTGGGTGAAACCGACCGTAAATATGCACATGGATTTATTTATACCAACGATTTAGCTACTTGGGATAAGAACCAGTTTATCACCATAGTAGGTCGTAAGGATGATATGATTATTTCTTCTGGCGAGAACATCTATCCTACCGAGGTAGAGGCAGTGCTGAACATGCACCCCAAGGTGAAGGATTGCATCGTTACTTCCGTGCCCGACAAGATGCGTGGACAGATCGTAACGGCCTATATCGTGCGTGACGATATGAGTCTGACACCCGAAGAGTTGGATGAATACTGCAAGGAGAGTCCTAACATCGCCAACTTCAAGCGTCCTCGCTTCTATCGCTTCGTGGCACAGATACCATTCAACGCTACAGGCAAGAAGCTGCACGTCAAGATAAAGGAAACCGCCCTTGATGACCTCAGGAACGGCTTGCTCTATCGCGTATAGATGTTGGCAAATGCTGCCGGACACGGCAGATGCCAGACACCACATAAATAAAGGCTGCTTCGGCAGCCTTTATCATTATATTTCGTCATAAATAACTGTTATCTTTCTCATAAGGTCAGCCAATATTTTGTTTTTTTATAAAAAACATATCATATCGCTTGCACTTTTAATAAAGAATTCGTAAAATTGTCCCCGTTATACAAAAAAGTGGTTACAGTAACGATGATTACTGATTCAATTATTAATTAACTTAAAACACTAAAATTATGAAAAGAAGTATTTTATTCATTGGTTTATGCCTTTTAGCAGTCACTGGTTTTGCCAGAAACATTAAGACAGTAGTTGTAACCACTACCCCCCAGATGCACTGCGAGGAATGCGAGAACCGTGTTAAGACCAACCTTATCAAGGTAGCAGGTGTTGAAGGCATCACCACCAGTCTGGTAGCACAAACCGTCACAGTGAAGTACGATGCCGACAAGATCTCTGAGGAAAACCTCATCAAGAGTTTCAAGACCTTCGAATACGAGGCTCGCAAACTGAAGCCAGGCGAGAAGGTGGTTCGTGAAAAGCACGAGTGCAAGGAAGAGGATAAAGTAGAATACGAAACTGAGTAGTATTTTTTGGGCAGTCATGGGTCAAAAACAACGACAAATGACAGACAATAAGAAGGAAAAGAAGCAATACATGCCCTTAGCTTGTCTGCTGCTGGGCATAGCTCTGATGATCGGTTTCAACTGGACGTGGGATGCCACATCAACCAACTCATCGTGCATGAGTTGTCACGTCCACGAAGAAGCCGATGCAGCCTGGAAAAAAAGTACCCATTCGGGCAACAACCAAACGGGCGTGATGACCAACTGTGCAGACTGCCACCTGCCAAATCCAGGCACATGGCAACACTTTACGGCCAAGGCACGGATGGGCATCAAGGACATCTACAGTTATCTAACCAAAGACAGTGCTGACTTCAACTGGGAAGCCAAGCGCGAACTGGAATATGCACAGACAATTGTCTATAACGAAAGTTGCCTGCGCTGCCACACTAACCTATATCCCAAAGGCGTGAGCGACGAAGCTGTGAAGGCTCATCTCTATTACGAAGAGAACGAACAGCGACTGAACCTGCAGTGCATCAGCTGCCACCTGGATGCCGGTCATTACATGCCTAACTACAAACATGGCAAGCTGGAAGGCCTGGTAGCCATAGACACTAGCATACGCTACGACTCTGCCACCACAGTTACCCACTTCGAGGACTTTACCGAAACGGTGCCTGGCACACCTGTCAGCATCAACATGGTGGCCATTCCTGGTGGCACGTTCATGATGGGAAGCCCTGAGAAAGAGGCCTTCCGCAACGATGACGAGGGACCTCAGAAAGAGGTGAAACTCTCTCGCTTCTTCATGGCGGAGACAGAGGTAACATGGGACCAGTACTGGGCATTCTACAACGAAACCATGTCGGAGGGCCGTACACCGCCAGAGAAGATATACGCCAACAACAGCCGTCCGGATGTGGATGCCGTATCGGGCCCCACCCCGCCTTACAGCAATCCTGACCAAGGATGGGGTACTGGCGACCGTCCTGCTATCACCATGACGCACTATGCAGCAGAAACTTTCTGCCAATGGCTCTCGCTGAAGACCGGCAAGAAATACCGCTTGCCCACTGAGGCTGAATGGGAATACGCAGCCAGAGGCGGCACTGACACGCCCTACTTCTTCAAGGGCAGTCCTAAGAAATACACCAACGAGGGCTTCATGAAGAATATCTTCGGCATAGACACTACGATGATCAACACCTATGTGGTCTATATGAACAACAGTCAGGGCAAGACGCAGGAGCCGCTGTTTGTGGCTGCCAACCCCTTCGGACTGAAGAACATGCTGGGCAACGTCATGGAACATTGTGCCGACAAGTACGACCCCGAGGCCTACAGCAAATGGCCTGACGGAGTGGAGAACCCCATCAGTAATCAGGGCGAGGAATATGTGGTGCGCGGCGGCTACTATGCCGATGACGCACGTATGTTGCGCTGTGCTGCCAGAAACCATACCGATACCAAGGAATGGCTGAAGACAGACCCCCAGAACCCAAAGAGCATCTGGTGGTACTCAGACATCAAGGGCATTGGCTTCCGCATTGTGTGTGAAGTGCCTGCCAGCGTGAAAGACTGAAAAAAATATTTACTGACTTTAACCTTAAAATCTATAAAATCATTTATTATGGAAAAGAAAAACATTAGCAGAAGACAATTCTTCTCATACTCGGCCATGCTTGGTGCGGGTGCTGTTTGTTCATCATCCCTTCTGACATCATGTTCAGGAGAAAAAAAGAGTGCGCTGACCCCTCTGCGTCAGCCTGGTGAGTACTATGTACCCGAACTGCCCGACAAGGCCATTGCCGGCACAGAACTGAAAGTTGGTCTGATTGGTTGCGGCGGACGTGGATCTGGCGCCATTGTAAACCTGCTGGACGCAGCCGACGGCATCACCGTTACTGCCCTGGGCGATGTTTTTGCAGATCGTCTGGACAGCGTAAAGAACATGCTGAAGGAAAAGCACAACCAGGTAGTACCCGACGAGGCTTGTTTCGTTGGCTTCGATGCTTATCAGAAGGTAATCGACAGCGGCGTTGACATGGTAATCCTGACCACCCCTCCTGTATTCCGTCCTGTTCATTTCCAATATGCCGTTGAGAAGGGCGTACATTGCTTCCTGGAGAAACCAGTGGCTGTTGACCCTAAGGGTTGCCGCACCGTCATCGCAGCAGCAAAGCAGGCTAAGGCCAAGGGCCTGAGCGTGGTGACCGGTACACAGCGCCACCACCAGCGCCCATACGTAGAGGCATTCCAGCAGATTCAGAACGGTGTCATCGGCGAGATTACAGGTGGTAACGTTTACTGGAACGACGGTATGCTGTGGTATCGCACCCGCGAGAAAGGTTGGAGCGACATGGAATGGAATATCCGCGACTGGGTGAACTGGAAGTGGCTCTCTGGCGACCATATCGTTGAGCAGCACGTCCACAACATCGACGTCTTCATGTGGATGATCGGCAAGAAGCCTATCAAAGCTACAGGTTTCGGCAGCCGTCAGCGCCGTATCACTGGCGACCAGTATGATAACTTCAGCATTGACTTCGAATTCGAGAATAACGTACACCTGCACAGTATGTGCCGTCAGATCGACGGTTGCAGCAACAACGTCAGCGAATTCGTTCAGGGCACCAAGGGCTCATGGAACAGTGCGACACAAGAAATTGTGGACCTGCAGGGCAATGTCATCTGGAAGTTTGACGGCGATGCCGAGAAGGCTAACTATCAGCAGACCAACCCTTATGTGCTCGAGCATGTTGACTGGGTGAACCATATCCGCAAGGGCGAGGCGCACGACGAGGCTGAAGAGACCGCTACCTCTACCCTGGCTGGCGTGATGGGCCGTACAGCTGCCTATACCGGACAGACCATTACATGGGATGACATCAGCGGCTCTGATCTCGACTTCCTGGGCATGATTCCTGAGATGAAGCTGGGTCCTTTGCCACTCGATAAGTTTAAAGTGGAAGTTCCTGGCTCTGCTCAGAAATAAGGCAAACTAAGCAATAACATGGTGCTTATGAAAAGAAGAGACTTTATGCAATGCTCATTGGCTGGGATGGCCTCTTTGGCCATTGCCCAGCTGGGCTTGAGCTCATGCACGGCAAGTTCGAAAAAGGAAATCGAAGTGCCCGACCTCAAGATATCCTTCCAGGAAGGTATTCCTCCTGGCGAGAGCCTGAATGAAAAGTTAGACTTCATGGAGAGCCTGGGCGTTGTGGGCTTTGAGCCTGGTGGTCGCGGACTGGCAGGTCGTGTCAATGAGATTCAGCAAGCGCTGAAGGGCCGCAACATCAGCGTGTCGGCCATCTGTGCAGGCTTTGGTGGATTTATCCTGGCCGAAGACCCTGCTGTGAAGGAAGAGTTTGACACCACGATGCGCGAAATCGTAGCAGCAGCAGGAGAGCTGGGCTCTACAGGTGTCATCATGGTACCTGCCTTCAACTCACAGAAGCCCTGCCTGCCTCACACAATGGATACGCGCAATTACCTCTGCGAACAGCTCCATGAGCTGGGTGAATATGCCGTGAAGTGCGGCACCACCGTTATCCTGGAGCCCCTGAACCGTGGCGAGTGCTTCTATATGCGACAAGTGGCCGATGCTGCAGCCATTGCACGCGACTCTCAGAGCGAGGGTGTGAAGTGCATGGGTGACTTCTGGCACATGCAGGAAGAGACATCCGATTATGGCGCATTCTGGTCGGCAGGCACAAAATACCTGCAGCATGTCCACATTGCCAGTCGCGGACGCCGACTGATGCCTGGTGAGGACGGCGAAAAAGACAACTATCGCGACGGATTCCGTGCCCTGAAAGAGATGCACTACGACAAGTTCATCTCTCTGGAGTGTGGCACCAAGGGCGAGCGCAAAGACACTGTAACAGCAGCTGTAGAGCTGATGAAGACGCAGTGGCAGGAGGCATAAGCTGAATCCCCACTCTGCCGCCTGCCCGTTTTGACGGGCTGTATGCTTTGCAGAGTAAAAACAAATAGGGCTGCAAATGCAGCCCTATTACTTTATCTCACTGTACTCCCCTTTTGCATCAATCCTTTTTAATGAATGTGCAGTTGGTTCCAAAAGTAGCACACAGCTTTAAACCACCAGTTGCCTGCTTGATATCCTCTTCATTCAGGTCTTCCTTCTTTACTTTCTTTTCTGCCATAACATTTAATATTTAAGGTTTAACATACATGTTACAAAGAAAAAGCTTTTCTCGCAAATATCCAATTTTTTCCGTAAGTTTTTTCTAACATGCCCACAAACTACCTCACTATATTGCAGCATACTCTTCTTTCGCATCGAAGCAGGGGCAGTACTTGTGGACGTTGGGAAAATCACGGTGGCCACAGATGATGGCACTGGGATAGCTGCGCTTTAATTCCTTTAAGACGAATAGCAGGGCAGCTTTCTGGGCAGGTGTTCGGGTGTCGGCAGGTTGGCCTTGCTCGTTGATGCCTCCTTCGTAGCAGATGCCGATGCTGCAATCGTTATAGCCCAGTACGTGAGCACCTGCAAGGCTTTCTGAGCGACCTACAAAGATATGGCCATCACGGTCGATGTACCAGTGATAGCCTATCCCACTCCACCCCTGCGCCTTGTGCCAGCGGTCGATATCCTCGACGCTGACACGCTGGCTCAGTTGGGTAGCGGTGCAGTGCACCACCAGGTAACACGCTATCAAGTCGAGCGTATTCGAGGAATCCACTAACTTATTCATCCCGTATTACCATCAGTCCAGCATGAAACATGCGGCAGAGGTCTGGCTGAAGGATGGAACCATCGAAGCAGCTCTTACTGGCACGCCCTATGAGAACATAACCGCTGCACTTGACTATTACTTTGAGAACTTCAAAGTCGTCGTCGTGGTCATGACCACAGATCACAGCCAGGGCTCAGCCATTCTCCGACTTCTACTGAAGGGCTACTTCATGGAGCATCCCGAATATTATAAGCGTATGGTGGCTGCATACGCCATAGGCTATTCCATTACGAAGGATGACCTTGATGCCAACCCACACATGAAGTACGCGACTGGCGAGAGCGACACGGGTGTCATCATCAGTTGGCACGCCGAGGGTCCCAAGAACGTGGAGGCGGTAACTTTGCTGGCGAAAAACTAACAAATTAATTCTTAATTAACAATGAAAACAACAGTAAAAGTGAAACAGATTAAGCATCAAGGTAGATGGAAAGAGAATTTAGGAAAATATCTGATAGACATATCTAAGTATATTGTTACAGGTGTTGTAATAGCTTGTTTATTTTAAGATGTAAGTGATAAGACTTTAATTTATAGCTTAGGAGTTATACTTGCATTATCTACACTTATAGTAGGATTGACTTAAACTAACAATCAAAAAATGGAGGGCGAATAAAATGGGAATGTACATGGTTTTCACAGTTATAGGTGTTCCGTGCATCTTGTTTATTCTGTATTGCTTGACACCTCAAGGCAGGAATTGGATGAAACAAAACAACCTGCTGTAATGTTAGACACATTAGAGACATTTTTCTTTGTGCAAGAATAACACTCAGCCCTGCTGCATTTCTGCGGCAGGGCTGAGTGCTTATATTCTTTTGTCCTTACAGGACGTATGGCGGATGAGGTCTTTTTATCAACGATACTTCAATACTTATCGATACATAAATTTTGTTTTTCAAAAATATTATGTATATTTGGGCCGAAATGAGTATGATTACAAAAGAACAATATGAGTTTGCGGTGAATCGTATTGAAGAATTGCTACCTCTGGTGACACACCAGCTAATGATCGCAATGCAGTGGAACTGACTATGATGTCTGACGTGGTAATAGACTACGATAAAGATCATTATCCTATTAGCAAGCCAACTGTTGCACAACTAATTCAATTATCCCTCGAAGAGAAAATGATGACCCAAAGGCAACTGGCTGCAGCAATAGGTGTAAGCCCGTCACGCATCAGTGATTTCGTGACTGGACGTTCTGAACCATCATTGAAAATTGCTCGCCTGCTATGCACAAACATTGGGCATTGCACCAGTGCCATGTTGGGTTGCTAATACCAGCTTCTCATTCATTATGGAATGTAGCGTGCCAAAGCTGGAGATATTTAATTCTGATATGCACAATTAATTATATGAAAAATGAAGACTGTTTCTAAAAAAAGTTGGGTTTACGTTGTTGCGGTAATATGCACAACAGTTTTGTTATCAGCGTGTTCTCCGTCGTTGTCGAACGAAGAGAGAAAAGTGATTGAGGATGAAATTCCAATGTACTTCGTTACAAATAATTTGAACATTACCCTCACCGCATACACCGTTTATATTGCAAAATGTGCTGCGCAGTATATCAAGCAAATGGAGGAAGATATCAACGAACCAGAATATCATGTTTTTTTGGATATATTCAATGTTGCAGTTGATAAAAAAGACAAGGAGCAAAACCTTGAAAAGCTGAAACAATACAAGGATTTCTGCATTGAGAAAGCAAATCTCATGAAAAGGAATATCATACCAGACTTTACTAAGTTAGTGACTGAAGAATTGTCTGAGAATGGTATTGAAGCATTTATGAGTTGCAAAACACTGTTATCTTTCAGAGATTGCAAGGAAGTGAATGACAAGGGCTATATTGACATGAGCGAATGGGCAGATCACAACTGGTTGCCCTCGAGCATTAAAGCAGAAGATTATGATGCCTACCATAATGTTGTAGAGAACATTGAAGATGCATCAGCCAATCTGAGCGAATTATTTTTTGGGCCATACCAATCGCCTGAATTCAATGCAACGGCAGTTCTAGCGATGATGGTTTTTGTGGGTTACGAATTTGCCTCTGACATTCCTACCCCAGCTTATACATGGTATGACAAGGATGCTAAATGCTGGGAAATAGGTTTCTTCAATGACAAAGCGCTGGATGTTGTTTTCATCAAAAAAGATGGAAAAGTATCATACGAGATATTGAAGGAAGTACCTTTTAATAACGATCATTTCTTAGACAAATAAAAACACAATAAGGACACACGTCTATGTGCAATAATTACCCTCAGCCCTGCTGCAACACTGCGGCTGGGCTGACTGTTTTACAATCATCCCTACTCGATTTACAGCAGCATCCACTACCCTGTGGGTGCTGTTGTTGTTTTTTACCTGTACGAATCTTAAGATATCACCCTAGATGAACACAGCCATTGTGTCTGCCCTCACCAATTATCATAGGGATCATCGATGAGGGCAAACCATTAATAATATAGAACACACTATTCTGTTATCTTCGTGGCATTGACCGATGACAAGGCTGTTGTAGCCGCGTCTTTGTCTGTTCCCTGATGTACCTCTACGTTCTCAAACTTCCACGAGTCCTTGTGTTCACCCGTATTGGGGTCTTTGGTCTCATAGATGATTGTGTAGGTTTGATTGTGGGCTTGACCGTCAGACAGTCCCATGAAGGCAAAATCGTTCTGGTGGTACGACATATTATCCGTAGCCACGGGGTCTTTGTCTTCCTCGCCTGTCTTGTAGTATCTGATATTCGTCATCACAGCATCAGTATATTCGCTCTTGATGGAGGTCAGTCCCCAGCTCTCTCGCTTAGGTGCAGGCAGCTGCCAATACTGGTTTCGTATCTCCAGGGCTTTATATGAATTAGTATCTCCATCTATGTTAGGTCCTATAGGCACCCATACCCACCAGTAGTAGGCGTACTTCAGGTCGCCGTTCAGACAAATCTGGAACTTGACGTCGCTGTTGTCGTCCACTCCTGCCTGTCCTCTTGGCACAAACCATACCCATGCCTGGCGTGCTGTCCACTGTGTGCGGCACGACTTCGGATAGTGTCCGTCATCGTCGTCGTCATCAGCATACGGTCTTACGTTTTGCGAATTGAAGTTATAGCGCACCTCCTTGATTTCGCTGGAGCTGTCGAGCGTGTAGTCTATATCGTCCTTTGTGTAGCTCACGCTGCTGTTCACCGTGTGGCTGAACGACAGACTCGCGTTAGCCGTTGGAGCTCCGCTCGCGAATCCGGCAGACACCGAACCGCCTATCGTATTGCTTACTCCGCTGCTGTAGCTTCGTGAGTCATTTTGGTTCTCGGGGATAGGCATCATATTGAAGTCCATGCCTGGAATATCGTTCCCGTCCTTATCCACCAGCTTGATGGCCGTGAACAACGTGTCGAACCAGTATCCCATCATGTACATATAGCCAACCATCGTAATACCTTCACGATAAGCCTTCCACATGTTCTGGTTGTATGGAGTCACCTCTGTAGTCACCACATAGTAGTCGCCCGACTTATCGCCATGGCACGACTGCTTGTAGAGCGGATACGCCTTCAGGCCGATGTCAATGCTGCTCGATGCCTTTAAATTGAAGCTATACGCAATACTGTAATCCAGAGTTTCGTCCAGCGAGTACGGGAAGTTGAATTTCATGGACAGTCCATCGTCCTCGATGTTTGTAATAAGTTCGTCGTAGTCGTATGGCGAACTGTCGTTCTTGGCAGCCACCGAGTGCTGTAGTCTGGCCTTCTTATATTGCTCCACGTCGTTCAGCCAGTAGATAAGCGGTATCAGTCGTTGCTCGTAGTGCAGCACCTTTTCCTCTTCGGTATCGGCCTCATCTAGCACACCTCCGTCAAACATCACATAGTGCTGTCCATATTTCTGTGTGCCGTAGAACATAATGGGAAGTTGCGTTTGTTTCGGAACCACACCGCCGGCAATGTCTATTATCTCGTTCATATTAGAAGCAGCGCCCGGCATAGCCACAACGGTGGTAGTACCACTCTGCAGTTTCTGGGCGTATTTTTCCACCTCATCAGCTTTACAGAAGCTTATATCAGCATCGCCTCCGTTCGAAGCAATATTAGGTATGCGCTTTCTCAATGCTGTCTGCAATTCTGCAGGCAGACCACTGATATCACCGAAATCTACATTAGCCGTACACGTCACCGGGTCAAGCTCTTCTACGCTTGGCAGCAGCTGAGGTCCAGATGGTTCAGGAGTCGGCGTAGGATCCACATCATCATCCTTACAAGAAATCAAAATAATGCTGCTGAAGCAAGCAATTATCATTGCTAACATCCATAATGACTTTGTTCTCATGGTATTCTATTTTTTCTATTACATGAAACTAAAAGTATAATATGGGTTTAAATGTAATAATAATATTAATTATAATGACAACAGACTAAAATTTTAACACTTTTTAAGCTGCCACACGCTTGGAAAAGCCGATGGCACCATTTGCAAATACATCTATTCCTCTGCTCAAGATCAGTACTCTGAGATCAGCATACGTCGCTTCACGAATCAGGAGGCCGGAGCGGACTAATCTCACCACTTTTCCTGAAAACATGGTTGTTTTTCAGAAATATCCGAGTAAACTATTGATAGTTGTCGAAATTTACTGTAAATTTGCAGTAGATTTCGAAAACACAATAAGTCATGGAAGAATATGTTAAGAGGAATGTCTATCTCAATCGGTTGATTGTCAGACGAGATAATAATCTAATCAAAGCTATCACTGGTCCACGCCGAGCAGGTAAGTCTTTCTTGCTAAATCCTATCTTTAAGGACTATCTTTTGGATCAGGGCATCCCCGAAGACCACATCATCAGCATCTCTTTCGATATTGAGGATGAGGATACTCCACAAGAACTGCTCGACCGCGAGAAGCTGAAGGAGTTTCTCTACTCCCGCATCGTCTCGGAAACAGAGCCCTATTATGTGTTTCTCGATGAAATTCAGGAAGTGGATGGGTTCGAACGCATCGTCAACGGACTGAACAAGCGACCCAATGTCGATGTGTACATTACTGGTAGCAATTCCAAATTCCTATCGAACGAAATCAACACTATTTTCCGTGGGCGTAGTGATGAAGTAAATATCATGCCATTCACTTTTAGGGAGTTCTGTCAAGGCCGCCCGGAATCGGTCAGCGAATTATGGAAGGAGTATTACACCTACGGAGGACTTCCGGCACTTCGTAAGATGCCAACTTCTGAACAGAAAATCACCTATCTGCAACGTCTCTGGAAAAAGACCTACCTTGACGATGTTGTGGAGAGGCATCATGTAGAAAATCGTGATGCATTGGAAGCCATTGCCGATGCATTGTGTTCATCCGTCGGATCGCTCACCAACACCACACGCATCACCAATACGCTGGCAAGTGTCCGTAGAATCAAGATTACCGACGACACCGTTGCCAAATACATCGGCTACCTTGAAGAGGCGTTTCTGTTCAACGAAGCCAGACGTTTCAATATTAAGGGTAACAAATACTACGAGAACATCAAGAAATACTATTCCGTTGATGTCGGTTTGAGGAATGCGCGCCTAAATTATAGGCAGCAGGAGCAGACTCACTTGATGGAAAACGTCATTTTCAACGAACTTCTGCATCGAGGTTATGCTGTTGACATCGGTGTGGTGGAGGTGCGGGAACGAAAGGACGGAAAAACGGAATACAAGCAATATGAGGTGGATTTCATAACAGCCAATGGCAACGAGAAATACTACATCCAATCAGCCTACGAGCTCTCCACCGAGACAAAACGCGAACAGGAGCTCAAATCTCTCAAGCGGATAGACGACTCTTTCCAAAAGATTGTCATCGTCAAAGACGACATCATGCCATATCGCGATGAGAAAGGCATCTACTATACGGGCTTGTTTCAATTCCTAACCAACGATAAGATTGTAGAATGACTATGGTTGGGGGTAGATTCAGTAGCCTGTGGCAAAGCGGAGCATCGCACCGATGCCGTATTGCAGGGCATCCTCATCAATGTCGAAGGCTGAAGTGTGATGCCCTGCCGTGGTGCCAAGTTCCTTGTTTTGTATACCAACAAGCGTAAAGAGTGTGGGGCACAACTGATTGTAAAGGGCGAAGGTCTCGGAGGCATACCAGTTGTAGCCTTCATCGGTGGTGATGCGTCCAGGATAGAGCGTGCCGATGGCTTTCTGGGCAAAAGTGGCCAGTCCTGAGTCATTGACCACAGGCGGCACCTGTGCCGTCATCTTATCGCCGAAGCGAACTGTACAATCATGTGCCTTTGCCACAGCGGTAGCCACTTCCTTGACCAGTTCCACTGAGTGAACACCAGCCTCCCAGTCGAAGAAACGAAGCGTACCACCGATATAGACAGAGTCGGGAATAACATTCCAAGTCTCCCCTCCATGGAACTGCGTGATGCCAAGAGTGACCAGTTTCGTAATGTCGCGCTGCTGGTTCCAAGCCACAGCAACGGAGTTCAGGATGGCCGTACTGGCAAAGATGGGGTTCACAGCTTGGTCGGGACGGGATGCGTGACCGCCACGTCCGAATACCTGCCAAGAGAGCATCGCCATACCTGCCATAACAGAACCTGACTTGATATAGAGCTGGCCACTGGGCACATTAGCGGCCAGATGGTTACCGTATATGGCATCGAAAGGGATATCCTTGATGGCTGCTATCATCGGACGAATGCCCGTATTGGTTTCCTCGCCTTCCTCGAAGAGAAATACATATTTGCCAGTCAGCCTGTCGCGCCAGTCATAGAGCGCTCGAATTGTGGTGAGCAAGATGGCCATATGACCATCATGGCCGCAGGCCTGGGAGAATCCCTGGTTCTTAGAGAGGAATGGTTTAAGGTGTCCCTCTCCGTTCACGTTACTTTCAATCACAGGCAGACCGTCAATGTCCGTCCTAAGTCCAATCGTCTTACCGGGCTTATGGGTGTCAAGGATGGCATAGAATCCTGTACTGCCAGGCACATCGCAGATCTCGAATGTGCCGATCTCGGCCAAACGCTCCTTCAGATACTTGACGGTCTCCACCTCCTGACCACCCACCTCGGGGTAGAAATGAAGATGGCGGCGCACCTCACGGGTATATTGGTCGTAATTCTTAACCTTACTTAGTATCTCATTGTCGCTAATCTTTTGAGCGGCAGAAATCTGCATAGCACCGCTTAGTGATGCTGCGCAGACAAATAACATGATTATAGATATGCGCTTCATTTCTCCTTGTTGTGAATTATTACGCTGTAAAGATACAATTATTTTTATATAATTACACCATTATTTTGCAAAATGCACGAATTGTAGTACCTTAGCGCAGAAATCAAGTGACAATAGAATTAGATAGGATGAAAAAGAATTTACTTTGGTTATTGGCTGTCCTCTTTGTCTCGGTATGCAGTACAACACTGCTGACGTCGTGCGACAAAGACGATGACCCTGTTGTCATACCACAACCTCCCGTAAAGGAGTATTTCACGCTGTGGAATGAGTGCGAAGCATTGACTGCCCTGAAAGCGTATGTGGCGGACGTAACGAACCCTAGCTCCAAGAATTTTATCAAGGAGGAAGACCGCATCGCCACGTTCGACATGGACGGCACGTTCATCGGCGAGCTGTACCCCACATATTTCGAGTACAACCTGCTGGAATACCGCGCTCTTGACGATGTGACATACAAAGATAAAGCGCCTGCCGACGTGAAAGAGACGGCACAGGAAATACGCGACTTTGTACGTTATGGCAAGAAGCTGCCCGACCATTTCGACATGAAGCATGCCTATGCAGCAGCCAAGGCATACAGCGGCATGACACTGGCCGAGTTTGATGCCTACGTCAAAGCGTATGCTGCCACACCAGCCAACGGTTTCAAGGGAATGACCTACGCACAGAGCTTCTACAAGCCTATGTTGGAGGTATTCGACTACCTGAAGGACAACGGCTTCACTTATTATGTCGTGTCAGGTTCCGACCGCTTCATCTGTCGTTCGCTGGTGGAATCGCTCGGCATAGAGCCCAACCGCGTCATTGGTATGGACGTGAGACTCAAGTCGTCCAAGCAGGGCGCAGAGGAAGGTGTTGATTATACGATGGGCAAGGAAGAGTATCTTATCCGTACCGATGAGCTCATTATCAAGAACCTCAAGACCAACAAGGTGCTGCAGATTTCGCAGGAGATTGGCAAGGTGCCCGTGCTGTCGTTCGGCAACAGTAGCGGTGACTGTGCCATGCACAACTACTGCATGGGCAACCAGCAGTACCCCACCGCCACCTTTATGCTGGTGGCCGATGATGATGCCCGCGATCATGCCGACCTCGCAGAGGGTGCACGTCGTGAGGCAAAATGGCGTGAGGCTGGCTACATAGTCATCTCTATGAAGAACGACTTCAAGACCATCTATGGTGATGGCGTAGAGAAAGTGGATTTCACATTTAATAAAATAAGTGATATTTAATAATTATAAGTGGTGCAATATAAAAACATAAACTTATGTTGGTAAATACTGTTATTAAAGATCGCATCTGTTATGTAGAGATGCAGAATGCCGACCATTTCAACTGTCTGAGTGATGAAATGTGTCAGGAGTTGAGAGATGCCCTGGACACTGGTTATAAAAGTGAGTGCGTGGGTATAGTCATCAAAGCACAGTGTAAGAAAGGTGTCTGGAGTGCCGGACACGATATCAGAGAACTGCCACAGAACGGTGACGACCCGCTGGCCTACGACGTACCGATGGAAAAACTGCTGAGAAAAGTACAGGAGACCCCTATACCAGTCATTGCCTGTGTCAGCGGTACCGTATGGGGCGGTGCTTGCGACCTATGCTTGTCCTGCGACATGATAGTCAGCTCGCGCTCAGCTACCTTTGCCATCACACCTGCCAAGATAGGTATCCCTTATAACGCATCGGGTATCATGCACTTCATCAACCAGTTGGGTATGAACAAGGCACGTGAGATGTTCTTCCTGGCTACCCCTATCACGGCAGAGGATGCCCTGAACGTGGGTCTCATCAACCGTGTGGCTGATGCAGAGGATCTGGAGAACGTACTGGAAGAACAGTTCTGCAACCCACTGCGTCGTAACAGTATCGTGTCAATCAGTGCCATCAAACGACAGTTCCGCATCCTGAGCAAGGCAGCTACGGTGCTTTCTTCAGAGAGTTTCGAGCGCATCAATGCCTACAGAACCCGCGTTTACAAGGGTGCCGACTACAAGGAAGGCATCAACTCGTTCCTGGAGAAACGCAGTCCTGTCTATAAGGGCAAGGCCTCAGACCTTGACACCAGGGATAGCTAAGGAAACCACCTATACCCCCATAACAGCCTTGACGAGCCATAAGACGACGGGTACGGTAATGCCTAGCACACCGATAAAATCGATGATGAGTCCCGATTTTATCATCTTGGTGATGGGAACCATACCCGAGGCATAAACAATGGCGTTAGGCGGAGTGGATACTGGCAGCATGAAGCCCAGTGACGATGCCAAGGCCACAGCTACGGCAACAGGTACAGGACTGATGCCCAGCGATACCGCCGTACTGATGGATATGGAACCCATAAGGTTAATGGCTGCAGTGTGCGAGGTAATCTCGGACATGAGCAGGGTGATAACGCAGAAGCAGGTGATGAACATCCATTCTGACGGCGTGTTGCCCAGCATATCCTTGATGCCGCCACCCAGCCAGTCGGAAAGTCCTGTGGTATAGATAAGAGCGCCCATTGAAAGACCTCCACCGAAGAGCAGCAGCGTGCTCCAATCTACGCCTTCGATACCTTCCTTCAGTGTCAACGTCATGGTACCCTTCTTAGTGTCTTTAGGCAGGAAGAAGAGCAGCAGGGCTGCCACTATTGCGGCAAGTCCCTCGGGGCAGTGGTCGTTGCAGAACTGCACCTGTGGCGACTTGGCACCATAGATGACGCTCAGTATGCTGGGTAGTATCCACAGCAGTACGGCAACAGAGAAGGCCAGTATGGTGTTTTTCTCTCCGCGTGTCAACTTACCCAGTTCCTGTACCTTCTGCTTTATCATGCTCTGTGCCCCCTGAATGTGCTTCACATCGGCAGGGAACATCCATATCAGTACCACGTAGGCTACTATGAAGTAGAGCACCATCACCACAGAACCCCATATCATCCAGTCGAAGAAAGATATCGTGGGTGCCTGCGGTGCCAGTTCATCCAGGAATCCCATCATCATAAGGTTGGGCGTAGTGCCTATAGGAGTCATCACGCCACCGATGGAACAGGCGTAGGCCGTCATCAACATCAGTCCGGTAGCGAACTTATAGTTCTTCAAATCTACTATTTTGCCGTTCTGTGCCATCATCTCGCGCAAAGTCTCCAGCAGTCCTAACGAGATGGGGAACATCATGGCGCAGGTGGCGGTATTGCTGACCCATCCCGAGCAGATGATACATGCCAGTCCGATAGCCAGGAAGATGCGTCGCGGAGAATCCCCTACCCAACGCATGGACATGATGCCGTAGGCAATGCGCCTGTCGAGTCCGTTGACCATCATGGCCTTTACGAGCAGGAAGCCACCCATAAAGAGGAAGATCATAGGATTGGCGTAATTGGCAAAAGCATCATGCATGGATGCCACTCCGAACAGCACGCAGAGGGTGGACCCCAGCAACGATGTGATGGCAATGGGTACCGGTTCGGTAATCCACCACACTGCCACCAGCGCCATGATGGCCAGCAGATGATGTGCGGGGGCACTGAGTCCCTCTATATGAATGTGCCACAACACAATGGCAAACAATGGTCCTAAAATCGCTCCTATCAAGCGACGACGATTATCAAAATGTCCGTTTTCCTGTTCCATGATTCATTCTGTCTTTGTTAATTATAGAATTGCAAATTATTTCACCATGACTTGATTGCCTTGCAGCTGGAAACTGAAAGTGCCTGACTGCAGCTCATACTGAGCACAATCAACGCCATTATGCTGCGCCTTGCCTACATAGCGCACGCCATTGGCCTCGCCAAAGGCAGTGGCCGTGATGGGCAGATACAACGTGGCAGTGGTATTGGCTGGCACGGTGGTGGTATAGGCTGTCATCTTGCCCTTTCCATCAGCTGTCCAGGCACTCTTCACATCGCCATAGTTGCTTCGATAGCTGCCCTGCAAAGAAGTGTAGTTGGCTCCTGCCGACGGCTGGAGGATGAAGTGCTGGTAGCCTCCGTGGCCATGCACATGGTCGGAGGTGATACCCAACTGGTACTCATACATCCACTGCCCTACAGCGCCTAAGGCAAAGTGATTGAAGGAGTTCATATTGTTCTGGTTGTTCTTGCCAAACGCCACCTCCAGGCCGTTCCAACGCTCCCAGACGGATGTAGCACCCTTGGTGACTGGATAGAGCCACGAGGTGAAGTCGGTGCAGGTGAACATGCGGAACGCCTCGTCAGTCTTGCCATTGCGACTCAGTGCCGGCAGGATATTAGGCGTACCTGAGAAACCTGTGGTGATGGTATAGGCAGGGAACTGCTTCGAACCATCGCCACTGGATGATGGGTTCTTCGCCAACTCGGCCAGATATTCGATGGCCTTTGCCTTATTCTGTTCGTTGAAGCAGTTGAAATTCAGCGGTGTGGCATAGGATGCCTGCGAATGGATAATCTTCTTGCCATCGGCACTGCGTGTCTTGCCTGTAGCAGGATCAACATACGCCTCGTTCCACTCCTTCAAGGCTGCCTCACGACGCTCACGCAGGGTCTGGGCATAGTCCTGCTGACCAATGATATCAGCCATATAGGCTGTTACCTCCATCATATAGATATAGATGGCATTGTTCACCAGATCGGACGGAGTGTTATTATCCATCGCCAGCCAGTCGGCCAAGCCGCTGGCCTTTGACGACAGATGTGGATATTGCTCGCTGAAATCGTAGAAATCCATGCCATTGAGCCAAGCCATCATGGCTTCCATATTCTCCTCGATGACCTGCGTATTGCCATACTGGATATAGAGCTGCCAAGGCACCATGCACACGGCTGCTGCCCAGGTGGTGCCATCGGCAAACGAGGTGTCGTCGGCCTTGTTGTAGGTAGGTACAGTACTGCCTATGCCGCCAGGAGCATTGGTATCGTTGCCCACACCTTGGTCGGCACGCAACGCCACCATCCACTGACGGAAGAAGTTCTGCACATCGCTGTTGTAGGTAGCCGTACGGGTATAGGCCTGTGCATCGCCTGTCCAGCCCATGCGCTCGTTGCGCTGCGGACAGTCGGTAGGTATGGTGAAGAAATTGCCCAACTGACTGCGTTGGATGTTCTTGATGAGCTGGTTCACCAGATTGGCTGTCTTGTTGTTGTCGGCCGTAGTAGCCACGTAAGTGCCTGTAGGCAAGGCATCACTCGACATTACCAAACCCTGGATGTTCTGTAGTGGCAGGGCGCCCTTGTGGTTGGGCAAGGTAATCTGGATATACTGGTAGCCACGATAGGTGGTGGTGGGCTGGATAACTACCTCGTCGCTGCCCTTCGCCACATAGAAGTCGGAAGCCAAGGCCGCACGAAAAGTCTCGTACAACGGCCTACCGGCAATGTTCTTGCCCTTGGTGCCATAGGTATCGACATAGTATTTCTCGTCGCCCTTGAAGCCCGGATAGAGTTGCTCGGCATAACGGATGATAACCACATCGTCCTTTTGCAGATAACCTGCAGGGATGGTGATCTGTGGCACGCCTACCATATTCACACCCATGTCATAGATAAAGGTGTGCAGGTCGGCACTGTGGGTAGGCATGACGCGCTGGGCAGTGAGTACCTCACGCACCTTCACAGGCTCGTCATAACGTGCCATGAAGTCGAAGTTTACCCAGTCGCGTTGGGCAATAATATCGGCCGACTGCCATGTGTTATCATTGAAACCAATACTTTTCCAACCATTCACAGCTACCTCATAATTAGCATCATATCGCTCGCCTTGAAAGAAGCTTCCAAAGCGTATAGGACCATCCTTATAAGTCTTCCATGTCTGTGGGTTGGTCACGATGGTCTGCTTGCTGCCATCGTCATAGGTGATGACCAGTTTCATCAACAATGCCTCATAATCACCGAAGAAATTGTAGTTGCTGGTGGTGAAGGTCATGTAGCCTGTGTACCATCCCGGACTGAGTTGGGCACCAATGGCATTGTTGCCGTCTTGCAGGAGGGATGTCACATCGAAGGCATGATAGCCCATGGTCTCGCGATACTGACTGTCGCCCGGCGTAAACCAGTTGTCGCCCATGCGCTGTCCGTTGATAAACAGCTCGTAAGCGCCCATGGCAGTAGCATAAAGCTTAGCTTTCTTGATCTGCTTGCCATCGCTGGTAGCAAACTGGGTGCGTAACATCGTCAATGCCCCATGAGAGGGGTCGGCATAGCCCATGAGCAACTGCTTGCCCTCGTTACGCACGGTGATGGTGCGACCACTCACCTGTACGCCTGGCAAGCCATTGAACACGCTGTAGTGACTGCTTTCGAACGCCACATCATCCACCGCCTGTCCGCGGTTCTTAATCTGATAGTCAGTATATTCCACCACACAGCCTGGCATGGCAGCAAAACCTATCTCTGCCAAGTGAGGAGCCGTGTTGAAGTCGTGTGTATTGCCCCACGGTCCTACTCTGAGGCGGGTAGCATTGCTCACACGCATATTGGTGCTACCCACCGCAAAACCACCGCCAAAGCGCCTACGGTTAGGATCTGCAGGCTCGGTAATCAGGTCTTTGCCATTGATGGAGAAATACACATTGCTGGTCTCCACATCGATGGTGAGGTCATACACAGCGTTCTTGCTGGTAATAAGCTCATTGAGGTTGGTTTTGGGAAAGGTCTCTTTGTTGATGGCGATGAAAGGCACATTGGCCTTGTCGCCTTTGGCATAGCCCACGCGATAGATATTGAGTGCTGCACCCTTGTCGGTACCCACGCCACTAAGATCGAACTCAATGCGGATGTAGTTCTCGCCCTGCAGGTTGTCGGCATTCTGGAAAGCATCCTTCAGGCGAAAATCATTGGCTCCAAAGATGATGCTGGCCTTATCGCCCTGAACAATCCGTAGCTTGGTGGCCAGTTGGAAATAGAAATGAGAGGCAGCATCGAGCGTTACTTCCTTAGAGCCAATCCATTGCGCCCCACTCCATGCGGCTTGTTTGGTACTCATCAGTCCTGTCTCGAAGCGACTCTGTTGTTGGTATTTACTACCTTGGGCATCCCACACCTCAACCTGCCAGCAGTATGCCGTCTCTGGCTGCAAGGCCACGCCCCGATAAGGGATATTCACCGATGCCTGACTCTGCACACGACCGGTAGTCCACATCATCTTGCCATCGCTCTCACGGTTCACCGTCAGGCAATAGGCTTGCTGGTACTGTCCCACTGCATCCGATTCCATCACCCAACTGAATAACGGATGGCGGTCTTCAATGGCCAGGGGTTCTACACTATCCTGTACACGCAGGTTAGTAATCTGAGTGCCCGCAAAAGACAATACTGGCATCAGTGTCAACAGAGCGGCTGTCAGCCACCCTTTTACTTGATTCCTAAACATCATATCGTATAAATTTGTATTTCTCAAACAAAAGCAATAATTTTACCGCATATTTCCAAAAGAACGAGTTTCCCTTTGAAGGGTTTCTTGTTGTGCAAATGTAGAGAAAATAAAAAGAAAAACAAATATGTATAGCGATAAAAAATCTGTCCGTCAGTTGGCTGTGTTACTGAAAGCACATGGCGTAACAAAGGTGGTGGTATGTCCGGGAAGTCAGAATGCCCCGTTGATACAGACATTCCTGCAAGTGAAGAGCTTTACCTGCTATCCCATGAACGATAACCGCTCGGCTGGGTTCTTTGCCCTCGGAATGGCGTTGCATGAGGTGGCGCCAGTGGCAGTGGCGTGTGCTGCGGGCAACGGACTGACCAATCTGCTGCCGGCTGTGGCGGAGGCGTATCAACAACAAGTGCCGCTGGTGGTGATATCGGCCGACACGTTGCCTTCACGTTTGAAAGAACCGCTGATTTTCGATAAAATCGTGAAAAAAGCGGTGAATTTGCCCGAGGTACAGAGCGAAGCAGATGCCCTGACGTGCAACCAACTGATCAATGAGGCGCTGTTGGAGAGCAAACATCATAGCAGAGGACCGGTGCACATCAATATTCAGCTGAGCGACCCTGTTTTTGGCTGCAATACTACCGAACTGGAAGAGGAACGGGTGATGGAGCGCTACCAGGGACTGAACATGTATGAGCAGGACTACCAGCCGCTGGTGGAGCGACTTAACCACTTGAAGAAGCGCATGGTGGTGGCCGGACAGATGAATAACATCTATGAGTTCGACAAGAAGCATGAGATGACGCTGTCGAAGCAGTTTGTGTGGTTTACCGAGAATCTGAGCAACCATACCACACCCGGGACTCCCGTTCGCAGGATGGAAGAACTGCTCTTCCCTATGGACCTGAAGACGCAGGAGAACTTATCTCCCGAGTTGCTGATTACCTTCGGTGGGGCTGTTGTTTCCCGCCGACTGAAATACTTCCTACGCAAGCATAAGCCACTGGAGCACTGGCACGTATCGAAAGATGGTGAGGTGTATGATGCCTTTGGTGCCTTGACGACTGTCATCGAGATGGATCCTTTCGAGTTCTTCGAGAAGATAGCGCCGCTCATCGAGGATGTACCTCCACTCTATCCCCGTCAATGGAGCCAACTGGAGGAGAAACTGCCAGAGCCTCGTTTCCCGTATTCTGAGATGCAGGTGGTGGGACAGCTGATGGCTGCCCTGCCTCTGGGCTGTTCGCTGCACCTGGGCAATAGTTCGGTAGTGCGTTATGCGCAGTTCTTCCCGTTGCCTACGGATGTAGAGATACAGTCGAATATGGGACTGGAAGGCAGCGAAGGGGCTTTGGGCACAGCACTGGGTTATGCTACGGCCAGCGAGAAGATCAACTACATGGTGCTGGGTGACGTGAGTTTCTTTGGTGGCATGAATGCCTTGTGGAACAGTGCTTATGGCTCTAATGTGCGTATCTTGGTCTTCAATAATGGTGGTAATGCGCAGCTGCAGACATTGCCCGGTTTTACGCCTGACGAGCGTGCTTTGCGCTTTGTTACAGGAACCCATCAGGCCACTGCGCAAGCTTGGGCGGAAGACAGGGGCTTCTCATACATGTCGGCTCACAACGAGGCTGAACTTCAGGCTGCATTACCTGTTTTCACCCAGCCTGATATCACTCGCCAGCCGCTGTTCCTCGAAGTCTTTACTGACAAAGCCGCTGATGCCGAGACTTTGAAGCAGTACTTCAAAGGACTAAAGGGTCGTTAAACATGAAAGGCCGAAATGAATGTGTGTAGACGGCATATCTGCTTGCAGTCAGCCGTCGGCAATTAGATACCAGAGAAGTATTTGAGTAAGGGCACCAGCATGAGCGACTGAACAAGTTCGCCCCGACGAATCATATCCTTCACTTCTTCTTGCGAGAAAAGATATACCTCAATGTCCTCAGTGGCATCCAAGTGCTGACCACTGACTTTCTCCACACCCGTAGCCAAGAAGCAATGCGTGAGGTTGGTAGTGGTACTGGGGTTGGCAGATATCAGCGCGATCTCACGCCATTCGCCGCCACCATAGCCCGCTTCCTCTAACAGTTCGCGCTTGGCAGCCTCAAGCGGAGCTTCCCCCTGCTCTACTACCCCCGCCACAATCTCGAAGTTGGTCTGCCCCAAAGCATGACGATACTGACGCACCAATACCATCTGACCGTCTTTGGTGATGGCCGTCACATTGATCCACGTGGGATATTCCAGTACATAGTACTCCTTATTTATCCTTCCATCAGGCAGTTCCACCACATCGCGCCTAGCAGTGAGCCAAGGTCTTTTAATGAGATATTCGGAAGAAAGGATCTTCCACTTCATGTCTTTCATTGCATCCTGTTTTTATTCATCCCAAAGTTACGGAATTATTCCCCTATCACACTCCATCATTTGTTAATAAACATTAAAGAAGGCGCTTTTCGGTAGAATATACGGCCTGGCATGGTTGCACATGAAACTTTTATTACTACCTTTGCAAAAGTTACAATTGAAACTAACAAAACAAGAACTTATATGAAGAAAAGCTTTCTCTTAGGACTGTTACTCAGTACCTGTATCATGGCACAAGCCGGTGGTTTGATGACCAATACGAATTATCACATTGCTTTTGACCGTATGATGGCGCGTGGCGCAAGCTTCGACATCGACGCTATTTTCTCTAACCCAGCCGGTTTGGCATGGGGACATGAGGGTTGGCAATTCTCTGTTAACTTCCAGAAGCCATGGCAGTATCGCGATATAAAAGCTAATGGCGTATTATATGAAGGTAAGGCGTCGGCTCCTATCGTGCCGGCCATCTTTGCTTCTTACAAGAAAGACCGTTGGGCCATTTCTACCATGATTGGTATTGTGGGCAGTGGTGGTGCCGTAGAATATAAGAATGGCGTGCCAATGTTCAATATGCTGGTAAGCAATGTCATCAGTACGCTGACTGGTGGATTGTCACAAGCTGTGGGAGGTGCCATTCCCCCTATTACTCCTGATCAGTATGGCTTTGACTCATCCATGAAGGGTAAGCAATACATATATGGTGGACAGCTGAACTTCACCTACAGATTTACTGACAATTTCTCAGGTGCCGTTGGTTTTCGCGCCAACTACTACGATGGTTACTATCGTGGTCATGTGACTGCAAACAGCGATACTAAGGGTACGTTGGCCAATCTCGCACTGGATGTTGACCAGCGTGGTTGGGGCTTTACGCCTATCATCAGCCTGAACTTCCATAAAGGTCCGCTGACCTTGGCGGCAAAATATGAGTTCCGCACTAAGCTCCAGACAACAAACAGCACCAATGCTCTGGCTGCACAGATTGATGTAGAGACCATGGTTACAAAGCCTTTGACCAACCTGGTGTTGGCCGGTAAGATTAGCGCAGAACAGGCTGCAGCCATTGGACAAGGCATCCAAGAGAAAATGGGTGGTGGATTGAGTGCCTACACAGCTCCTTACCAAGATGGTGTAAAGACACGTTATGACATGCCTGCCCTGTTGACTTTTGCAGTGGGTTATGAATTCACCAAGAAATTGCGTGCTACTCTGGAATATCACTTCTTCGATGACAAGAACGCCAAGATGGCCAACAACCGTCAGGAAGAACTGAAGCATGGCACACACGAGTTCTTGGCGGGTATTGAGTATGACGTCAATGATAAATTTACCATCAGCTGTGGTGGTCAGCGTACAGACTACGGACTGAGCGATAACTACCAGCAGGACACATCATTTGCTTGTGATAGCTATAGCGTTGGTTTAGGCGGTGCCTGGAACATCAGCAAGAAGGTTCGCCTCAATGCCGGCTATTTCTGCTCTATCTATTCAGACTACACCAAACCTACTACTTATGGTTCTGAAACATTCTCACGTACAAATCATGTGATTGGTATTGGTATGGACTTTAAGTTCTAAAAAAATAGCGATTCATTCAATATAAAAAGTAGCATTGAAAAGGAAAAAGCGACTGCGTTTCTAGCATGAAACAGCAGTCGCTTTAGTTTTGTTATTTCAGCATCATCTTCATAAATTATGCTAAAAACATATTATTGGCATCATTATTTTTATCTTAATTAGCAGAAGAGGCTGAAATTTTCCTAATTTTGCAGGCGAAAATTAACGAAAAGATGAAATTTGAGGATCTAGACTTACATGATGATGTGCTTGACGCACTATGGGATATGCATTTTGAGGACTGTACGCCGATACAGGAACAGGCCATACCCGTATTGTTGGAAGGGCGAGATTTGATTGGTGTGGCGCAGACAGGTACAGGAAAGACAGCGGCTTATCTGTTGCCTGTGCTCGACAAATTAGCTACTGGATCCCTGCCAAAAGATGCCATTCATTGCATCATCATGGCCCCCACCCGCGAATTGGCCCAGCAAATTGACCAACAGATGCAGGGTTTCTCTTATTACATGGATAATGTGAGCAGTGTGCCCATCTATGGCGGTGGTGATGGTGTGGCTTTCGAACAGCAGAAACGCGGACTGACAATGGGTACCGATGTGGTGATTGCTACTCCTGGCAGACTATTGGCACACCTGAGCTTGGGGTACGTGGATCTCTCCAAGGTGAGCTTCTTTATCCTGGACGAAGCTGACCGCATGCTGGATATGGGCTTCTATGATGACATCATGCAGATTGTAAGCTTCCTGCCTAAATACCGACAAACCATCATGTTTTCCGCCACCATGCCGGAAAAGATCCAGTTGCTGGCCAAGAAAATACTCGATGACCCTGTAGAGGTGAAGATAGCAGTGTCTAAACCTGCAGAGAAAATCATACAAGCGGCTTATATCTGTCATGAGCCACAGAAACTGGGCATCATACTGAGTCTGTTTAACGACACCAAACCCGAGCGGGTGATTATTTTCGCGTCCAAGAAGATCAAAGTAAAGGAACTGGCTAACGCATTGAAACAAAAAGGACTGAATGCTGATGCGATGCACTCTGACCTGGAGCAATCGCAGCGCGATGATGTGATGTATCGTTTCAAGGCGGGAAAGATTGATGTGCTGGTGGCTACCGATATCCTCTCAAGAGGTATTGACGTGGATGATATCCGACTAGTGGTGAACTACGACGTGCCTTATGACTGCGAAGACTATGTGCATCGTGTAGGAAGAACGGCTCGTGCCAACAATGATGGCTTGGCCATTACATTCGTGAGTGACGATCAGCAGACAGAATTCAAGAAAATCGAAGATTTCATTGGTAAAGACATCTATAAGATTCCTGTTCCAGCAGAGCTGGGAGAGACTCCTGCCTATCATCCAAAGACAAAGAATCACCAACCTGTCACACAGAAAAAGGGTTCGAAAAGATAATAATCTTCATGAATAATGCCGACATCGAACAATAGCTTGCTGTCAGCAGTTGCCCTATCATAATACTATTCTGCTTGAATCTGAAGGACTCCCTGGGGTGAAATGATAAGGTCGATGTAACGAGAAGCAGCACTCTCGGGCACTGTCAATATGGCGCGATAGTGGTATCCATCAGCATCCACAGCCGTAAAGTCCATATCCGATAAAATGGAAGCAGCCAATTCATCAGCATCCACATAATCACTGAACAGCTTTTTATCGATATCTCTGCCATAGAGTTCGTCAGCCCCTCTATACACACAGATATGAATGATGTTGTCGTAATAAACGCTCTCTACACCAATGCCGTAATCATCGTATAAAGTGCGTACCACCTTGTAATGAGTCGGGTTGATAAAGACATAGCCTCGATAGCGTACTTCATCATACACAATCACACTGTCTTTCTCCACATATTCCTGGATAATACTCGGTGTTACAGGCTCTGTTTGAGGAGTAAAGGCCAACTGATCTTCTTCAAATTCAGAACGGTGTAGTTTTATGAGTACGTCGGTAGCCGTGTTCATCCAGAACGTATTCTCCCCTTGACGCGCAATCTTGTAAGAGAGCGTATCATCACCCAACAGATAAATAGAATCACGGATGATCTTGAAGAAGACAGGTGCTGCATTGGGATCGGCATAATACAGTGTATCTCCCTCCACCAGCAAGAAAGGCATATCGGTGGAATCGTTCACCCAAACACCTTGGAGCAGTTCCTTGGCCACCTTGTCATCAGACATACGTTCTAGGCGTGTACCCCTCTGACAGGCAGCAAACATGACTAAACACAATAACAATATGTATTTAACTAACCTTATCAATGCAATACCTCAATTTATTGGACCACAAAATTAATCTTTTTTTTTGATAGTATGAAATGTTTTCGTAACTTCGCATCAAATAATGAATGAACTGGCCAGACATATTGCGTCATTATTACTGGAGAATGATTGCGTAATCATCCCAGATTTCGGAGGTTTCATTGCCCATTATATCCCTGCTCAGCGAGTAAATGAAGAAAGCATTTTCTTGCCTCCTACGCGTGTAATCGGCTTTAACCCGCAGTTGCGCATCAACGATGGGTTATTGGCGCAATCCTATATGTCAGTATATGGTTCTTCTTTCCCTGATGCTGTTAAGGTAATACGTCAGGAGTCGGAAGCGTTGATAGCAAACATCCATGAAACAGGATTTATGGAGCTGGACAACATAGGTGAGCTACGTTACGACATTCATGGAAAATATGAGTTTACGCCTTTTGACCATCGTTTAGATACCCCTGCATTCTATGGATTGGACAGTTTTAAGATGCAAGAACTGAAGGACCTGCCAATAGAACAAGTACCGGCAGTAGCCACCATCACCATAGAGCCAGAAAGCCAACCAGAACGAATTACCGCTAAGGACGAAACCTCTGCCAAGGTGGTGAAATTCAACAACTATTTACGTAATATTGCAGCGGTAGCAGCCGTACTCATCTTACTGATAGGTTCATTCTTCTTTATCTCTCCTTTTGAGAAATCGGGTACCTATAACAGCGAGGCAAGCGTTATTTCCAAAGAGGTACTGAAAGAATCGTTGAATATAAGTTCTATTGTTACCCATCCAACACCTACCAAACAACCAGATGCGACTACTGAAAGCCAGTCTGCCGAACCAACAAGTCAAATAACAGACCAAACAGCTACCTCTCCTACCACTACTGCCAACACAGCAGTATCTAGTAACGGTCAAAAAAAGTATAATGTGATTGTGGCCAGTGTGGGAAGTGCTGAATCGGCACAAAAAGAAGTACAACGCCTCATTCAATTAGGCTATTCAAATGCCAAAGCTATTGTGGGTGACGGAAAGGCACGTGTCTGTGTAGATTCCTTTGAAAAAGAAGCAGATGCCTATCGTGCCATTCACCAATATGCAGCCAACGGACAATTCGAAGCAGCATGGGTTCTTCGGAAATAAAACCCTGGCTTTATGAAGCTAATTCTCACAATATAAGCATTTAATGTCCGTTTTTTCTCATCAAAAAGGGATATGAACCTTTTCTAGGTTGTTTTTCAACACTATTCATTGTTTTTATCATTAAAAGCAACCCAATTCTTTTGTTTATTTCAATTAATATATTAATTTTGCAGCGTCAAAAACTTACAAATTATTATTTAATATGCTAAACGTAGACAAATTTCTGAAGCAGAATGGAATGAACAAGAGTCAGCTAGCTAAGAAAGCCGGTTTGAAACAAGCAAATTTATATGCAGGTCTCCGCAACCCTACTCTCCAAACTATCCAAAAGATTGCTAAAGCACTGAATGTGACTCCTTCTGAGCTATTGGCCGAACAGGAATGTAACAATACTTATAAAGGAAAAAGATTAGGGAAGTTCTCAAAAGTAAAGCTGAATGCCATCATCCTCTGTTATGGTGAGCACTATGAGCCCTCTTCACTGCAAGAGTTGCTGAACGTTTGCAAAACGCTGAAAGATAAGTACGGAGAAGTGAAAAAGGAGGATTAGTTCAGTCTTTCTAAGATATCAGCAATTGTCTTACATACGATTTCATTGCCTGCTAACTTAAGTACATAGCTATCGGGCAAAATGGTTATTTTATCTTCATCTACTGATTTAGCATCAGCCTGTATTCCTATGCGTTTCAATGCTTTATAAACCATTGTATATCTTATTCCTTCTCCTTGCAAACCTATCTTTCTGGTAGTTTCGTTCTCTACCCTAAACAGGCCTGTCTCTTGGTCGAACACAATGCCTTTGCGAGCAAAGAAGCTGGCCAGACTTCCATCTAAAGAAAGGTCTTCGGGTGCTCCAATCTTCACCCCTTTTTGCTTATCCATCAGCCACAGCTTGTCGGCTATTTGTAATGCCAACTCCAAGTCATGGGTAGAAAGGAAAATGGTCTTGTCGGTTTCCCTGCTCAACTTGAACAATAATTGCATCATCTCTACTTTACTGGGATAATCCAAAAAAGCGGTAGGTTCATCCAGATAGATCACAGGCGTTTCTTGTGCCAATGCTTTGGCAATCATCACCTTCTGGCGTTCACCATCGCTCAGCGTCTGAATCATTCTTCCTTGCAGGGCATCAATACCCACCAGATGGATAGCTCTGTTTACAATAGCCTTGTCATCTTTGGTCAGCGTTCCCCAAAAACCAGTATAGGGACTTCTTCCCAAGCCCACCAGCTCTTCTACAGTCATATTGCGGATGTCAGGCTTCTCGGTAAGTACTACACTGATGACATGCGACAGCTGTTTGTCGGTGAATTCGTCAATTTCCTTACCTTCAATGAATATTTTCCCCTCCAATTTTGGCTGAAAAGCTGAGAGCGTACGCAGAAGGGTACTCTTTCCCACTCCATTGGCACCCAACAGACAGGTCAATTCACCACTGTAGATGGTAGCTGTGATGTGCTGTGCCACCACCTTTACATCATTCTTGCTCACATAGCCGATGGAAAGATCTTGTATCTTGATTGTTTCCTTCATACGTCATATCATTGAATTAGGCTTACAAAATTCGCTAAAAATCGTTAGATATACAAGAAAATTCGTAACTTTAGCTTCGCTGAACTTACTCTCGCTCGGAAAACTCCAAATAAATTTGGCTTTTCTCTCGCTTATTTAAGAAACTTTAGCTTCGCTGAACTTACTCTCGCTCGGAAAACTCCAAATAAATTTGGCTTTTCTCTCGCTTATTCGTAACTTTGCGCAGTAAAAAGACTACTTTTGCATTGATATATAAACTAAAACAATATAGAGATGAAAAAAATCATGTTAGTTTTCGCGATGCTATCATTATGCATCGGATATGCAGTTGCACAAAATCAAGCTGACATAAAGTTTGACAAGACTGAACATAATTTTGGCGCTTTTTCTCAGGAAAAGGGTACTGTTAGTACTGTATTTACTTTCACCAACGTAGGTACTGCTCCTTTGGTAATACATCAAGCAGTAGCATCTTGCGGTTGCACCGTTCCAGAATACAGTCAGGAAGCTGTGTTGCCAGGAAAGACGGGCACCATTAAGGTTACCTACGATGCACGCGACAAATATCCAGGTCATTTCAAGAAGTCGGTGACCTTACGCACTAACGCAAAGACCGAAACAGTAAGACTTTTCATTGAAGGTGAAGTATTGGCGGATGTCAAATAACAGACAATCAAAATGAAAGAAGAAGAAATACGTACCTCCCTACCCGATAATGCCTATCGTGAACTGAAACCCGGTGAGGTGTACAATCCATTGATGAGCCCCGACAAGACTTACCCTGAGGTAAACGCATGGTCAGTCATGTGGGGTTTACTGATGGCAGTATTGTTTTCTGCCGCTGCAGCCTATCTGGGTTTGCGTGTAGGTCAGGTGTTTGAGGCAGCTATTCCTATTGCCATCATTGCCGTAGGTATCTCCAGTGCTGCCAAGCGCAAACATGCTTTGGGCGAGAATGTCATCATACAGTCCATCGGTGCCAGTTCGGGCGTCATTGTGGCTGGTGCCATCTTTACCCTACCGGCACTATACATCTTGCAGGAGTCCTATCCTAATGACATTACAGTTACCTTTACCCAAGTATTTATCAGCAGCCTTTTAGGCGGTTGCTTGGGCATACTGTTCCTCATCCCGTTCAGAAAGTATTTTGTGAGCGAGATGCATGGAAAATATCCATTCCCTGAGGCTACAGCTACCACACAGGTATTGGTATCAGGCCAACAAGGAGGCAATCAGGCTAAGCCTTTGCTGATTGCAGGTATCGTAGGTGGATTGTACGATTTTATCGTTTCCACTTTTGGTTGGTGGAATGAGAATTTCACAACCCGTGTAGTTGGTTTTGGTGAGATGCTGGCCGATAAGGCGAAGCTGGTGTTTAAGGTAAACACAGGAGCTGCTGTCATGGGCTTGGGCTACATTGTGGGGTTGAAATATGCCTCCATCATCTGTGCCGGATCATTGGCTGTATGGTGGATTATCGTTCCAGGTATGTCACTGATATGGGGAGACAGCGTACTGAATCAGTGGAACCCTGCCATCACCACAGCTATTGGCGACATGTCGCCTGAAGAAATTTTCACCAATTATGCCAAGAGCATAGGTATTGGTGGTATCGCTATGGCAGGCATCATTGGTATCCTCAAATCCTGGGGCATTATCAAGAGTGCTGTAAGTTTGGCCATGAAGGAGATGGGTGGTAAAGCATCATCAGATACTGGCGCACAGCGTACACAACGCGATCTGCCCATGAAGGTGGTGGCCATTGGCTCTATCATCACCATCATCCTGGTACTGCTGTTCTTCTATTTTGATGTCATGAAAGGCAATGTGCTCTTTACCATTGTGGCTTTGTTGCTGGTAACTGTCATTGCTTTCCTTTTCACTACTGTTGCAGCCAATGCCATTGCTATCGTGGGTACCAACCCCGTATCAGGCATGACTTTGATGACACTGATACTGGCCTCTGTAGTTATGGTGGGCGTAGGTCTGCGTGGTCCTGAAGGAATGGTAGCTGCCCTTGTGATGGGTGGTGTGGTATGTACCGCACTGTCTATGGCGGGAGGTTTCGTTACCGACCTGAAGATTGGTTATTGGATAGGTACCACACCTGCCAAGCAGGAAGCATGGAAATTCTTAGGAACCATCGTTTCTGCTGCTACCGTAGGTGGCGTGATGATAATCCTAAACAAGGCTTATGGCTTCACTACCGGACAGTTAGCTGCTCCTCAGGCCAATGCAATGGCAGCCGTCATCGAACCGCTGATGAGTGGTGTAGGTGCTCCCTGGTTGCTCTACGGCATCGGCGCTTTGTTAGCTATTATCCTTAATTGGTGTAAGATCCCTGCCCTCGCCTTTGCATTGGGTATGTTCATCCCGTTGCAGTTGAACATTCCTTTGGTAGTGGGTGGCGCCATCAATTGGTATGTTACCACACGCAGCAAAGATGCGGAAGTCAACAAGGCACGAGGAGAAAAAGGAACGCTGCTGGCTTCTGGTTTCATTGCAGGTGGAGCCTTGATGGGAGTTGTAAGTGCCGGTATGCGTTTTGCTGACATTAACCTCACCAACGAGGCTTGGCTGAACAACCCGTTGTCTGAAGCAGCATCCTTGGTAGCTTACATCCTGCTGATTGTATTCTTTATTAAATACACAATGAAAAATAATAAAAACTGATAATATGAACTTCACTAAGAAAAAAATTTCGCTTATGCTCATTGGCACCTTATGTGCCACCTTATTTTCAACACAGGCATTCGCACAGAATGCAGCTAACGACGTACTTACCAATGCAGTGGATTATTTGGATGTACCTTACGTAGCAGGAGTGCTCGATCAGAATGACACGGAAGAATTAGTATTGAACACCGATGAAATGGATTGCACTACCTTCGTAGAATACGCCATAGCCCTGGCGTTGGCTCCTGTGAAGGAAAACAATTATAAAGATGAGGAAGTGTTCGCTGATTATGTACAGAAACTGCGTTATCGCGATGGTAAGATTGATGGTTACACCTCTCGACTGCACTACATGACCGAATGGGCACAGAACGCCATCAAGGCTGGTATCCTGGAGGATGTAGCAGAAAAAAACAGCAAGAACACCATGCAGGTTCAGACGGGTTATATGACCAACCATCCTAACCTATACAAGCATCTGGCCAACAATCCACAGAACATGGAGAAGATGCGTACCATCGAGCAGAGCCTCAATGGTACCACCGTTCATTATGTACCAGCATCCAACTTACCCAATGATGGTTTAAAATGGATACACGATGGTGATATCATTATGTTCACCACCAACGAGCCTGGTCTCGACATCGCTCACATGGGCTTGGCCTTCAATATCAGTGGTAAGCTGACAATCATGCATGCTTCATCCGTTGAAAAGAGAGTGGAGGTTTCCAAAGTCACCATCAAGAAGATGTTGGAAGACAATCCTAAGTGGACAGGCATCCGAGTACTGCGTGTAGTGAAACACTAAACTGAAACCTACCATAATAAAGCCCTGGAAGATAATCTCTCAGGGCTTTATTGTTTTAGAACGGTACATCTCCATCCGGCATGGGAGGTGGAGCTGGAGAGTCGTTCCCTATCGGAGTATTCATCTTCGAGCGGAATGTCTGTGGCTTAGGCACAAAAGCATTAGCCAACAATTCATCGTCAAGGTTCTGGAAACGAGTATATTCGCCAATGAACCTCAGATGCACATCACCCACGGCACCGTTACGATGCTTGGCTATGATAATCTCTGCTTGTCCACGAATATCATTCCCGTTTTCATCCGTATAAATCTTATAGTACTCAGGACGATGGATAAAGCATACCATATCGGCATCCTGTTCAATGGCACCCGACTCACGCAAGTCGCTCAGCTGTGGACGACGACTATTGACATCATTTTTCGTGTCGGCATTACCTCGTGACTCCACACTACGGTTCAACTGTGACAATGCAATGATAGGAATGTTCAGCTCCTTCGCCAAACCTTTCAGCGAGCGTGAGATGGTACTCACCTCCTCCTGACGGTTACCATAGCTCATACCGCTGGCATTCATCAGCTGGAGGTAATCAATAAAGATGATTTTCACTTGGTGTTCACGCACCAGTCGGCGTGCTTTGGTACGCAACTCAAACACCGACAGCGAAGGTGTGTCATCAATGTATAACGGAGCACCCAACAGGTCATTCAGTTTACGGTCAAGACGTTCCCACTCATGAGGCTGCAAGCGTCCGCTCCTAATCTTGTCACTCTCAATCTCACAAGTATTGGCTATCAGTCGGTTCACCAGCTGCAAGTTACTCATCTCGAGAGAGAAGAATGCCACAGGACATTGGTAATTCACCGCCATATTCTTAGCCATCGACAACACAAAGGCCGTCTTACCCATAGCCGGACGAGCAGCGATAATCACCAGATCGGAGTTTTGCCAACCCGATGTAATCTTATCCAGATCATGGAAACCAGATTCCAAACCACTTAATCCCGTTGTTCGGGATGCAGCACTCTGAATCTGCTTATAAGCCTCCTCGACAATGGGGTTGATTTGTGTATAGTCTTTCTTAAGGTTCTGTTGAGAAATCTCAAACAATTTACCTTCAGCCTCTTGCATCAGGTCTTCCACATCCTGCGTCTCATCAAAAGCCTTGCTCTGAATAGCGTTAGAGTAGGATATTAATTCCCTGGCCAATGCTTTCTGAGCAATGATACGGGCATGAAACTCCACATGGGCAGCTGATGCTACCTTACTGGTTAGCTGAGTAATATAGAAAGGTCCCCCTACTTCATCCAGCGTACCCTCTTTCTCCAACTCATTCTTCACCGTCAGCAAGTCAATGGGTTGCTGACTGATGGCTAAGTTGGTGATAGCCTGATAAAGCAACTGATGACGATGCTCATAAAACGACTGGGGGCGCAAGAGTTCGCTCACCAGCGAATAAGCATCTTTCTCTATCATCAATGCCCCAAGCACAGCTTCCTCTAAATCAGTGGCTTGAGGCGGAATTCTTCCATAATCATTCACAGGCTGGGCATTGGTTGTTGTTCGTTGGCCCCTGCCTCTTCTGGTTTGTTCTGCCATAATTCAATTCCTTTAGTGACGACAAAGGTAATACGATATTTTGAAATTCCGCATCAATTATGGCGATAAGTTTTCAAGAAGTTATTAACTTTGCAGTTAATAACTGATGACTGCTATCCTTGCCTCTCGCCGCTCCGCGGTGACAGTGTATTGAAACCGCAGTTAATAACTGATTGTTGCGACCCAATCCTCTCGCTGTTGTTGCGGAAGAACTGAAAGGTGGCAATAAAAACAGGCTGAAACTAGTATGATCTGCTTTCCGAACTGCAAAATTAATTTGGGGTTGAACATCGTGAACCGCCGAGCTGACGGCTATCACGATTTAGAGACGGTGTTCTACCCAGTAACAGGCCTTCATGATGCACTGGAGGTTACAGTTGCCAACGCCCCAGAGGAAAGAGGATACACCTTTCAACAATATGGAAATACGCTCGATTGTGATGCCGACAAGAACTTGGTGGTCAAGGCCTATCAATTGCTCAAGAAATCATATCCCGACCTACACCCTATAGCTATTCACCTGCTCAAGCATATCCCTTCTGGAGCAGGCCTGGGAGGCGGCTCTGCCGATGCTGCTTTCATGCTCAAGCTACTTGACCAGTTATTTGAATTGCATCTTTCAACAGCACAGCTCGAACAGTTGGCTGTTCAGTTGGGAGCCGATTGTGCTTTCTTCATCCAGAATCAGCCTACTTTTGCCACAGGCATTGGTGATGTTTTCTCTCCCATCAGTCTGTCGCTCAAGGACTATCAGATTATCATCATCAAGCCCAATGTGTTTGTTTCCACCAAGGAAGCATTTGCGCATATCCATCCTCAACGCCCAACAGTATCTATTGTCGATATACTGCAAGCGCCTATCTCTGAGTGGCGTCAATATTTAGTCAACGATTTCGAGGCGAGCATCTTCCCGCAACATCCTCAAATCGAGGCCATCAAGCAGCTGCTATACGACAATGGAGCTGAATATGCGTCTATGAGTGGTTCTGGCTCATCCGTCTATGGCATATTCAGTCCCAATGCAGTATTACCCCAGCTAAGCCTAAGCCCAGACCACTTCTATTATAAAGGGGTGCTGTAAACACAACACCCCCTATTCTTGAACTGAGACTTAGCCCAGCATATTTCTGTCCAGCTGAAACAGCTTAAGAGAAGACAGCTACAGCAGCAGGTTGTTCTGCAACAACTTCAGCAGCTGGTTGCTCTATAACAGCTTCAGTTCTGTAGGTTTTATAAAACTTGTATTCTTGATCAGCAAAGTTGGCAGCAATTGGTATGAGCGTTGAGATAGCCACACCCAAAGCCAATATCCACACAATAATCATCGTTACCACCAGTCCTGTTGACATCGACTTCTCAGGTTTGCTCAGCAGCTTGTGCAACAGCATGAACAAAGGAATGGCAAGCACCAGTATCGTTGCCCCAGCGAAGGTCCACTGCACCCAAGTAGGTACGCCACCCAGCAGGTTCACTATCTCTGGATCCAGACCTAAGCCCACGAAAGCAGTACCCAAACCAAACACAGTAGCACCCAAAGAAATGCCCAGTACTACCAGAATACAAAGCAGTATCGAGCCAAATACAAGCGTCAAGAATCCCAGGAACGAGAAGAAGCATACCTTTACGAAAGTAGCCAGACATCCACTAGCTTTGCGCTGATTCTCAGGATCGTTCACAAACTTCTTCGCACGATCCACACCCTGCATCAGTTCCTCGTTAATGGCATTCGGAGTTACTCGTTTGCCCTTCATCTGCAAGCGTTCCTCAGCCGTCTTGGCCTCAGGAATCAGTGCCCAGCAAACAGCATAAACCACCACCAGAATAGCATGTGAGAAGAACACCAGCAACAAGAATATCAATCGTGCTATTACAGGATCTTCAATACCCAGGTAATGGCAAAGACCTGATATCACACCGCCCAAAATTTTGTCGTCTGGGTCACGATACAACTTCCTTACAGTCTTCTCATCAACAGCCTCTGCATAGCCACCGTCCATTACACGCTCACTTTTCACATCAGCCTCCTCATCCATTTGCTGTGGGTCACCAATACGCTTGATGATATCCTCCACATGCTCTATGGTGATAGCCTCCACCCCTTGAGCCTTCAGGTCAGCAAAGAGTTCAGCCACACGACTCTCCACATCGTTGGCAATTTCCTCCCCACCACTGCGACGGCTATAATAGCTGCGCATATTCTCCAGATACTTTTTCAGCAGATCGTAAGCATCCTCGTCAATGGCGTAGATCACGCCAAACATGTTGATGTTAATATTCTTTTTCATATTAGTAGGTTTTTCTTAATCAGTTAAACAATCAGGAATTTTGGGTCGGTGATGCTCGATTTCAGCACCTCTACCGTATGCGTCAGTCCAACCCATGCCTCATCCATCGCTTTCAGCGCCTCCACACCAAGTTCCGTCAGACAATAATACTTTCTGGGCGGACCTTGTGTCGATTCTCGCCATTCATAGTTCAGCAGCCCGTCGTTCTTCAGTCGGGTCAGCAAGGGATAAAGTGTTCCCTCCACCACCAACAGTTCAGCCTCTTTCAGCTGTGAGAGAATGTCAGAAGCATAGGCAGCGTCTCTGTGCAACAGCAACAACACACAATACTCCAGCATCCCCTTCCTCATCTGTGATTTTGCATTTTCGTTACTCATATCTTTATATGTTTTATGTAGTGAATACACACCAAATGTTGTCATATAGGCAACCTTTGGTTTTGCAAAGATATGAAATTATTTTAGTACCTTGCAATACATAGTACTATATATCTTCCATAATTTGACATTATTTAACACTTATCCCATTCTTACGACCTTTTCGCCTAGGTCATACCGTTCTACAAAAAACTAGGCCTTGTTTCTCAACAAAGCCTAGTCTACAACACAAACACAAAATAAAACACGACAAAACTACTATTCAATTATCCTGTCAATGCAAATCTGCATTAGTATGACCAGATTATATTCACATACTATCCATGTCAATCAGGTAATGTGCGACAAAATTAGTAAATCTTTTTAAACAAAAAAATTTTTTTCAACTATTTTTAAGTTTTATGTCAAAAAACATTATTGTTTGCCTTTTTTTCTGTATCTTTACCACATGGAATTACTCATTTATAAGGCATCAGCAGGTTCTGGCAAGACTTTCACCTTGGCAGTGGAGTATATCATGCATCTTATCATCAACCCTATCGCCTATCGGCATATCCTGGCCGTGACGTTCACCAACAAGGCCACCACAGAGATGAAAGAACGCATCCTGCAACAGCTATGGGGCATTTGGCAAGACGATGCAGCTTCAGCACCCTATCTGGATGCTTTGATAAAACGACTGCAAGAAACGGGACATTCGTTCAGCACCATTGACATCAGACAACGGGCTGGTGATGCCCTACATCGCATCTTGCACGACTACAACCGCTTTCAAGTCACCACCATCGATTCGTTTTTCCAGACAGTCACGCGCAACCTGGCACGAGAATTAGGCATCGGTTCCAACCTCAACATTGAGTTGGATACTATGGCCGTACTCGATGAAGTGGTCGATCATATGATTGCCCAACTCGATGAGCATTCCATAGAATTATCCTGGATACTCAGCTATATCGATGCAAAGATCAACGATGCTACCCGCTGGCAAGTCGATGATGAGTTGAAGTCATTTGGACGGCATATCTTTGACGAGGGCTTCGTAGAAAAGAGCAAACGACTGCACGAGCAATTGAAAGACAGTCATATTATCAAGGATTACCAGCAACACCTCAAACTGATAAAGCAGGAAGCCATCGACGGATTAGCCCCATACAGACAGCGTTTTACCGACATCATGAACGAGCATCGCATCTTCGACACTGACCTCAAGTATGGCTCATCCGTCATAGGCTATTTCGAGAAATTGACAAAAGAGGCATTCGACAGCGACAAACTGCCGGGCAAGCGCATAGAAGAAAAGATGCAAAACCCAGATAGTTGGGTCAATGCCAAAGCCAAGCAAAAAGAGCATATTGCCTCTGTGGTAGAACATGAGCTCATGCCCCTACTCCATGAGGCAGAAACCTATCGTACCCAGGCAGTGGCCGTAAGTCGCAGCTGCGACATGGGCACCCGATACCTTTACCAGCTGCAACTCATCAATGCCATACGCGAAGCCGTCACACTTGAGAACCACGAGAAGAACCGTTTCTTGTTGGCCGACACCAACCAGCTGCTGAACAATCTCATCAGCGACAGCGACTCGGCCTTTATTTTCGAAAAGATAGGCACCCATATTACCCACATCATGATCGACGAGTTCCAAGACACCAGTCGTTTGCAGTGGAGCAACTTCAAGCCACTGGTGGACGAAGGACTGGCCCAAGGCTCCGACAGTCTGATTGTGGGCGATGTGAAACAGTCCATCTATCGCTGGCGCAATGGCGACTGGAACATTCTCAACGATATGCACAATCAAGAGACGCCCCACAAGATACGCATCGTGCCGCTCTCCTACAACTATCGCAGCAAGTGGCATATCATACAGTTCAACAACCTGCTGTTCGAGAAGATGGTAGAGAAGCTGAACAAGCAATACCGTGAAGAGCTGGATGAAGATTGTCTGCCCCTACTCCATGCCTATAGCGATGTAAAACAGTTAACAAAGAAAGAGACAGACGAAGGATATGTAAAGGTATCGTTCATTGGAAAAGACGAGGAGTCCGACAGCTACGAGGACAATACCATCCGTGCTTTGGGCAAAGAGGTCACCCAATTGCAGCAAAAGGGCATTCCCCTGAATCAGATGGTGATTCTCCTACGCAGCAAGCGACAGTTGGGCAACATCGCCACCTGGTTCGACAGAGAGCTGCACATCCCAGTAGTGTCGAACGAAGCATTCAGGTTAGACGCATCAACCGCCATACATATTATTATTAATGCCCTGCGATGCCTCTCCGACCCAGATGATCATATCGCAGAGGCAGCTTTGCTGACCGATTATCAGCAACAAGTACTGCATCGAGACATCACCGACCAACACGCCCTGCTTACCGCACCCATCACTGAGCTGTTGCCAACCGCCTTCTTCGAGCGCAGGAAAGAACTGCAACAGATGCCTTTGTACGAACTGGTGGAGGAACTGTTCGACATCTTCTCGTTGCAACAGATCGAGCAGCAGGATGCCTATCTGTTCAAGTTCTACGACGCCGTGAGCGAATACCTCAACGACCACTCGTCAGAACTTACCGCCTTTCTGCAGTATTGGGACGACAAACTCTGCTACCAGACCATTCCCAGTGGCGAGATCGACGGCATACGCATCATGACCGTCCATGCCGCCAAGGGTTTGGAGTTCCATACCGTACTGGTGCCTTTCTGCGACTGGACCATGACCCTGGATCCTCAGATGGAGCAGCTGATATGGTGCTCACCCCAGAAAGCCCCCTACGATGCACTCGACATGGTGCCAGTCAGGTATTCCGAAAGAATGCTGAAATCGGTATTCAAAGACGATTTCCTGCGTGAGCGCCTGCAGCTTTGGGTAGATAATCTCAATATCCTTTACGTGGCCTTGACAAGAGCGGAGAAGAATATGATTATCTTCAGTAATCAAGATACAAAGAAAGGAAGAATCAGCGAACTGCTACGCATATCATTACACGATATTGCCGCCCCTCTGGCAGCTAGTTGGCAAGAGGAAGAAAACGTTTTTGAATACGGACAGCTCATGGGCTATCAGGAACAACAGCAGCAGACATCACAGAACCTGCTGGCGCAAAAACCCCACTCGATGACTATCCAGATGACAAGTCATCATCCTGATATAGAATTTCGTGAGTCTAACCGCTCGGCCGACTTCATCGCAGGCATTGACGAAGCCGAATCGTCACAGCGATTCATGAACCGAGGCAGCATCCTGCACACCCTCTTTGCCTCCATACGCACCAAAGACGATATCGAACCAGCCATCAGCAACTTGATAGCCGAAGGCATTGTGGGAGGTGTAGTCAGCGAGCAGGAAATACGCGATGAGGTACATCGTGCTTTTGCCCACCCAGCCATACAGCCCTGGTATGATGGTACTTGGCAGCTGTTCAACGAGTGTGAGATTATTTGGATGACGGACAACGGCCTACAGCAACGCCGACCAGACCGTGTGATGCTGCGAGGCGACGAGATGGTGGTAGTGGATTTCAAGTTCGGTAAGCCCAAGCAAAGTCACCGCCGACAGGTACAGACCTATATCGACCTGCTCAAGCGCATGAGCTACCGAAACATCACAGGTTATCTGTGGTACGTAGATGAAAATCAAATAGAAAGCGTATGAAAACATTCTTGGAAATAGTAGCACACGACCTCTATCAGCGCATAGGCACCGACCTTTCGCACACAGCAGTAGTGTTCCCCAACAAGCGAGCCAGTTTGTTCTTCAGCGAACACCTGGCCCGTCAGGCATCCACCCCTGTATGGTCACCTGCCTACATCAGCATACAAGAACTGTTCTCCTCCCTCTCCACTTTGAAAACGGGCGACCCCATCCGTCTGGTATGCGAATTATATAAGGTATATCGCGAAGAGACACAGAGCGAAGAATCGCTCGACGACTTCTACTATTGGGGCGAACTGCTCATCAGCGATTTCGACGATGTAGATAAGAATATGGCCGACGCCACACAGCTGTTTGGCAACCTGCAAGACCTGAAAGACCTGGAAGACCTCAGCTACCTCACAGAAGAACAGCAGGAAGCCATCCGTCAGTTCTTCAGTCATTTCTCGATCGAAAAGACATCCGAGCTCAAGCAGCGTTTCATCGGTGTATGGAACAAACTAGGCGCCATCTACCAGCATTTCCGCAAGAACCTCAGTCAGCTGGGCATCGCCTACGAAGGCATGCTCTACCGAGATATCATCGAACGGCTGGATGTCAGCCAACTGCCTTACGAGCGCCTGGTTTTCGTGGGTTTCAACGTATTGAACCGCGTAGAGACCACCCTCTTCAAGCGTCTGCAAGAAGCCGATAAAGCCCTTTTCTACTGGGATTACGACACTAGCTACACTACCACGCCTCGCCAAGCGGCTATCCCATTCACCCACGAGGCGGGCGAGTTCATCATGCGCAACATGCAGCTGTTCCCCAACGCCCTCAGCGAGGAACATTTCCAGCAGATGCAGCAACCCAAGCAGATCAAGTATATCGCTGCCCCCACCGAGAATGCCCAGGCCCGCTACATCCCCCAATGGTATGCCCAGCTCACGCACGAGGGAGCAGAAAAAGAAAATGCCGTGGTGTTGTGCAACGAGCGTTTGCTGCAACCCGTGCTGCATGCCCTGCCACAAGAGGTACAGCATGTCAATGTCACCATGGGCTTCCCGCTGTCACAAACGCCCGTGTTTAGTTTCATCAACGTACTGGCCGACCTGCAAACCATTGGTTATCATACCAAGAACGGACATTATATCTACGAACAAGTACTGGCTTTCCTGCGTCATCCCTACACCCGTCAATTGTCGCCAGCAGCCAGTACCATCGAGCAGGAACTCACCAGCAAGAACCGCTTCTTCCCCCAACCCGATGAGCTTAAAGCAGACGACTTCCTCAGCAAGGCATTTACCCCAGTCAGCGGCAACCAAGCACTCTGTACCTACCTGGTCAACATGCTGTTGGATGCCACCACCATGTTCCGCAATGACGAGTCAGACGAGCACGAGATCTTCTCGCAGCTCTACCGCGAATCCTTGTTCAAGAGCTACACCCTCATCAACCGCTTGCTCACCCTCATCCAGCAAGGCGACCTCACGGTCAACACCAATACCCTGCGCAAGTTGCTGAACCGCATCTTCAGCAGCGCCACCATCCCATTTCACGGCGAGCCGGCCATCGGTATGCAGATCATGGGCATCCTGGAAACTAGAAACCTGGACTTCAAGCACCTGCTCCTGCTATCCGTCAACGAAGGACAGCTGCCCAAGACAGAAAGCAATGCCTCGTTCATCCCCTATAACCTGCGCAAAGCCTTTGGCCTCACCACCATCGAGCACAAGAACTCGGTCTATGCCTACTATTTCTACCGCCTCATACAGCGAGCCGAGACGGTGACGATGATGTATAACACCTCAACCGAAGGACTGAACCGTGGAGAGATGTCACGCTTCATGCTGCAACTGCTCACCGAGTCGCCCCAAGCCATCACGCGAGAGCAACTCGAAGCCGGTCAATCACCTGCACACGAACGAGAGATCACCGTCAGCAAGACACCCGAGATATACCAGCTGTTGGTCGATAACTATGCCAATCCGCAGCAAGACGATTGGTACATCTCGCCCTCAGCCCTCAACACCTACCTCAACTGTCCGCTGAGCTTCTATTATAAATATGTAGCCCGCATCCGCAAGCCCGAAGAAGTCTCGTCCGAGATCGACAATGCCGTGTTTGGCAGCATCTTCCACGAAGCAGCCGAGAAGCTCTACAAAGACCTCACCGCCCATGGCAATGTCATCAACGCCACTGATTTAGAGAAAGTGCTGAAAGACAAGCCCCGTCTGTATGCCTATGTAGATAATGCCTTCAAGCACCTGTTCTTCCAGATTGCCCCACATGAGAGAGCCGCCTATAACGGCACCCAGCAGATCAACCGCAATGTCATCATCCGCTATTTGGAGAACCTCATCCGCTACGACCTGAAGCATGTGCCCTTCACCCTGGTAGCTGTCGAGAAGGTAGAGACAGAAACCTTCCAGGTGCCAGTGGCCAACCAGATGTTGCAAGTCAAGGTAGGCGGCACCATCGACCGCATGGACAGCAAAGACGGTGTGTTGCGCATCATCGATTACAAGACAGGCGGACAAATCCCCAAGGTCACCGATATGGATGCCATCTTTGCAGGCAAGAAGCGCGACCACCGCATCTTCCAGACCTTCCTCTATGCCTCTGTCATGTGTCACAAGCAGCCGTTGAAGGTCACTCCAGGTCTGTTGCTCATCCATCGTGCAGCTTCCAACGATTTCACCACCGACATCCTCCTCGACAAGGTGGCAGTAACCGATTTCAGTCAGTTAGATGCCGATTTCCGCAAGCGCCTGCAGCCCCTGTTGTCCGAGATATTCGACCAAAATAAACCATTTCAGCAAACCCAATACCGCCCCGATGCCTGTCGTTGGTGCGACTATGCACAGTTATGTAAGATTAAAAAAGAAAAGCTATGAACAACCAATACCCATCCTTGTTATTAGAGAAAGCCGTCAGCGAGTTTGCCAAACTGCCCGGTGTAGGCAGCAAGACCGCCATGCGCCTGGTGTTGCATCTGCTCAACCAAGACACCGCCACCGTCGAATCCTTTGGCAATGCCATCATCCAGCTAAAGCGCGAGGTGAAATACTGCAAGGTGTGTCACAACATCAGCGACACCGACATCTGCAACATCTGCAGCAACCCCAAACGCGATGCCACCACCATCTGTGTCGTGCAGAACATACGCGATGTCATGGCCATCGAAAGCACCCAGCAATACAATGGACTCTATCATGTGCTGGGCGGACTTATCAGCCCCATGGACGGCATGGGACCCAAGAACCTACAGATTGACAGCTTGATAGAAAGAGTAGCACAAGGCGACATCAAAGAAGTCATCTTTGCCTTAAACACCACCATGGAGGGCGACACCACCAGCTTCTACATCTCCCGCCGTTTGAAAGATTATCCAGTCAAGCTCAGCGTCCTAGCCCGTGGCGTTAGTGTTGGTGACGAACTGGAATATACCGATGAGATAACCCTCGGGCGCTCCATCATCAATCGCACACCCTACAAGTCATCCGACATCACATGACGAGGCACCTCTTCATAAAGATTGCAATGGGCACCAACAGGTTTAGCCATCACATACAACGGGCGAGCAAAAGGAGCTATAAAAGACATTACAGTTACAATCCAAGTTTATTATGCAAAAATACATATTATCTCAATAAATGATGCATTATTTACGTAACTTTAAACAAAAAGGCTGCCCAAACGAGCAGCCTTTATTATAATAGATTTACTATATCAATTCCTTTATTGAGCACCACCAGGACGACCTTGACCAGGAGCACCAGCAGGACGCTGACCAGGTTTCGGCATCAAAGCAGGGAACACCTTCTCGTAAGTAGCATACTGCTCTTCTGAGAGGATCTTCTTCAGCTTCTTCTCATAGGCCTCTTGCTGGATCTGCTGTTTCTTGGCCAGCTGCTCTGGAGTGGTCTGTGAAGGGGTGAAGCGCACGCCGTTGGCATTGCCCATGCCACCGCCCATGCCGCCGCCTCCGCCGCCGAAGTCACCTCCGCCGCCACCGCCCATGGGTGCGCCACCGCCACCACCAGGACGACCACCGCCGAAGCCACCGCCACCGCCCATGGCCATGCCTTCATAGAGTGATGAGTACTTCTTGTTGAGTTTTTCCACTTCCTTCAGCTGAGCTGCGTCTAACTTCAGTTCTTCTTGCATCTTTGTGTTTACCTGAGCCACGGTGAGACGTTGTGGACGCTGTCCTTGTGGACCTCCCTGAGGAGCGCCCTGACCTGGATTCTGTGCCATGCCTACTGTCATGCAGAGCATAGCTGCCAATGATAGAATTGTCTTTTTCATGTTTATAGAATTTTAAATCGATTCCGCATTATTTGACTACAAATAAAGTAAAAAGTTTAATCACTTGTATATAAAATCGACGAAAAACGCATTTTTATCGACTAAAAGCTATTGAGCCAGTCGGATAGGTTCTGCAGCATATCGGCATTGTACTTCCAACTTTGGGAGTTGCCAAAGCCGTGACCGCCTGTAGGATACACATGCATATTGGCGGGTACGCCATGATCTTTCAAAGCGGCGAAATACCAAGCTGAGTTGATGGATGGCACTACATCGTCGTCATCGGCCAGTACGATAAAGGCGCGTGGCGTCTTCTCGGTCACTTGCTTCTCGTTGCTATAGAGCGTTTCCATTTCGGGCGTTGCATCCTTGCCTATCAGGTTGTCGTGCGTGCCCATGTGGGTATAGCGTTTGTCCATGGTAATAACAGGATAGAACAGGATCTGGAAGGCGGGACGTACATCATCGGCAGCATGGGTAGCTACGGTAGATGCCAGGTGTCCGCCTGCTGATGAGCCCATCACACCAATCTGGTTGGGGTCGATGTTCCACTCCTTGGCATGTTCCTTCACGATGCGGATGGCTTGATAGACATCGCTGGCAGGTACCTCATGATTGCCATGAGGCAAACGGTAGGTCAGCATGATGGTAGCCACATTCTCACGACCAAAGAAGAAGTTCCACATGATGCCCTCGTGCATGGTTGCCAACATGGCATAACCGCCACCAGGACAAACAACTACGGCCTTCGATGGCTTGTCGCTCTTGCGAGGCAGCACCACCTTCAGGGCGGGTTTCACATCCACGGTTCCCTGTCCCATGATGATGGGTTGGTCGTAGGTCACTCCATTACTATTGGGTGCGCCATTGGGCCACAGTTCCACATCAATGGCATTACCCGTTACATACGCTCTGTTCAAATAAGCATCCCAGTTGTCGGCCGTCATCTGAGCCTGTGCAAAGACAGCTGCACACAGACTGGCACATAATAAGATGATTTTTCTCATATTGATTGGTTTAATTGGTTTTTATGGTTCAAATATAGATATTATTATTCAATAATTGTTACCTTTGTGGCATAAATATTTGATGCGAAATGATAGATTACAGTCTTTTTCCATCTCCTTGCTATATCATGGAGGAGGATTTGCTTCGGCGAAACCTGCGATTGATTCAGCAGGTGGCCGATGAAGCCGGAGTAGAGATTATTTTGGCGTTCAAGGCTTTTGCCTTGTGGAAATCGTTCCCCATCTTCCGCGAGTACATCCATCACACCACCGCCAGTTCGATGTATGAGGCGCGCCTGGCCTTCGAGGAGTTTGGCAGTAAGGCACATACCTATTCGCCCGCCTATACGGAGCGGGAGTTTGCTGATATCCTGCGTTGTAGCAGTCACATCACCTTCAACTCACTTACCCAATTCGAAAGGTATTATCCCATGGTGCAGACCTACAACGAACCTGTTTCGTGTGGATTGCGCATCAACCCCGAGTATTCTGAGATAGAGACGGAGCTGTATAACCCCTGTGCCCCTGGCTCACGGTTTGGTCTCACAGCCGACCAGTTGCCTAATAAGCTACCTTCTGGCATCGAAGGTTTCCATTGTCATTGTCATTGTGAATCATCGTCCTACGCGCTGGAGCATACCTTAGAGCACCTGATTCCTAAGTTCGATAAATGGTTGCAGCACCTAAAGTGGCTGAACTTGGGTGGTGGACACCTGATGACGCGCCAGGACTATGATGTGGCGCATCTGATATGTCTTTTGAAAGATTTGCGGAAGCGCTATCCGCACTTGCGCATTATCCTCGAACCTGGTTCTGCCTTTGCTTGGCAAACAGGCGTACTGGTTTCTGAGGTAGTGGATATCGTTGAGAATCACGGCATTCGCACCGCTATTGTAAACGTAAGCTTTACCTGCCACATGCCCGATTGCCTGGAGATGCCCTATCAGCCCGTTATCACGGGTGCCCAGATGGGTGACGAAGGGTCTTTTATATATAGAATAGGTGGCAACTCTTGTCTGAGTGGCGATTTTCTGGGTAGCTGGAGCTTCGACCATGAGTTGCAGGTGGGTGAGCGCATCGTATTTGAGGATATGATTCACTACACCACAGTGAAAACCACCATGTTCAATGGCATTCACCACCCTGCCCTTGCCCTATGGACATCCGACAATAAGGCGGTGATTTATAAGGAATTCACGTACGAGGATTATCGTGACCGCATGTGTTAGCCCACTGCCCAGCGATATTTTTTTGCATTTTTTTCTCAAAATAGTTTGTAGGTTTCAAGAAAATGCCTACCTTTGCATCCGCAAGCAGCAAAAGGCGGAATTGTTGTGCAAGCCGAACAAACCGTGTAGCAAAGCGGAATTGTCGTGCCAACGAGGGCAGAGCCAAGTTTACTTGAGCTATGCCGAGTGCAGCCAACAAGCCGTGTAGCAAAGCGGAATTGTCGTGCAAACGAGGGCAGAGCCAAGCTTGCTTGAGCTATGCCGAGTGCAGCCTGACAATGCCGACTTTTGTAAGACAAAAGGCGGAAATAGCTCAGTTGGTAGAGCACAACCTTGCCAAGGTTGGGGTCGCGAGTCCGAGTCTCGTTTTCCGCTCAAAAGAGAGTTCTTTGATTGATAATGTAAACAAATGGAGAGGTGGCGGAATTGGTAGACGCGCTACTTTGAGGGGGTAGTGACAATTGTGTCGTGGGAGTTCGAGTCTCCTTCTCTTCACCTGTTCATAAAGATATTTGCTATCTATAATCCTATGCCCAAGTGGCGGAATTGGTAGACGCGCACGTTTCAGGTGCGTGTGCTGAGAGGCGTGAAGGTTCGAGTCCTTTCTTGGGCACAAAAAGGTAGCAAGCCTTGCTTTGCTAGTTTAGGCGGAATTATCGTGCAAGTGAGAGCAGAAACAAAGCTTGCTTTGGTTATGCCGAGCGCAGCCGATAATCTCGCGTAGCAAGTGCGGAATTGTCGTGCCAACGAGGGCAGAGCCAAGTTTACTTGAGCTACGCCGAGTGCAGCCTGACAATGCCGCCTTTTGCAAGGCAAAAGGCGGAAATAGCTCAGTTGGTAGAGCACAACCTTGCCAAGGTTGGGGTCGCGAGTCCGAGTCTCGTTTTCCGCTCAAGAGAGATTCATCGTAAGATGAGTCTCTTTTTTGTTTTAAGCAAACTGACACGTATGAGTATTCAAGTACAGAACCCGTTTTATGGTCGCAGGAAAGACGAGCTGCAGATCGATGCATCCCGTTTCACGGAACTGGTGGTAGAACAGAGCTGTCCTACCCTGCCCGCCGAATGGGCTGAGCAGAGCGGTGTGCAGCTTACTTGGCCGCATGTCGCTACCGACTGGGCACCTATGCTCGATGAGGTATCTGAATGTTTTACTCAGATAGCCAAGGAGATAGCACGGCACGAAACGCTGCTCGTCGTCACGCCAGAGCCACAGAAGGTGATGATGCAACTCACGCAGGCCAAGGTGATGATGCGCAATGTGCGTTTCATGCGCTGCGACACCAACGACACCTGGGCACGCGATCATGGCGCCATCACCCTCACCGACCCACAAGGTCAGCAACTGCTGGATTTCTGCTTCAACGGCTGGGGTAATAAGTTTGCTGCCGAGAAAGACAATGCGGTGACACGTCAGGCCTTCGACAATGGGTATCTGCATGGTAAGTATGTCAGTCACCTCGATTTTGTGTTGGAGGGTGGCTCTATCGAGAGCGACGGTCAGGGTACCTTGCTCACCACTTCTGCCTGCTTGCTGAATCCCAACAGAAACCCTCAATATAATAAGGTAGATATAGAGGAGTATCTCAAGCGTGCGCTGCATATCCATCGCATCTTGTGGCTGGATTATGGTTACCTCAGTGGTGACGACACCGACAGTCATATCGATACCCTGGCTCGCTTCTGTTCTCCTGATACCATCGCCTATGTGAAATGTGATGACCCGTCGGACGAGCATTACGACGAACTGGCGAAGATGGAGGCACAGCTGCAAACGTTCGTCACTCCAGCTGGTCAGCCTTATCACTTGTTGCCATTGCCTATGGCCGACAAGATTGTCTTTGAGGGCGAGCGTCTTCCTGCTACCTATGCCAACTTCCTGATCATGAACCAGCAGGTGCTCTACCCTACTTATAACCAGCCTGCTAATGATGAGCGTGCCAAAGGGGTGTTGCAGGCTGCCTTTCCTAACAAAGATATTATCGGCATTGATTGTCGTTCCCTTATCAAGCAGCATGGCTCGTTGCATTGCATCACGATGCAATACCCTAAAGGGGTACTTTCTTAAAAAAAACAGCAACAGTTGCAACTTTTGGGAGAGCTGCTACGTCTAACACAACAAAGAACTAATAAAACGACTAAAAATTATGAAAACAATTGCAACAATTTTAGCAACTATGATGCTGGGCACCAGCATCGCAGCATGCAACCTCAACGTAGATGGCAGCTTCATGGGCAAACCCATCAAAGCCAGCGACACATTCGTGACAAAAGAGTATAAGGTAAACGACTTCGACAAGATCAATCTGGTGGGCTCAGGCAAAGTGTTTTTCACCCAGCAACCTGGAGCACCGGCAGTGTCAGTAGTTACTTCAGACAACGTAGCAGAACTATTAGACGTGTATGTAGAAAACGGCATGCTGCAACTCAAAATCAAGAAGGGCTACAGCTTGAATAACATCAAAAAGCTGGATTACACCATCAATGCAGCAGCCCTGAAGGAGATGAACATCAGCGGATCGGGAACTATCAAGCTGATGAACGGACTGGAGACCGATAAACTGAGAATAACCGTGACTGGCTCTGGTGATATGATGGTTGACAACGTCAATTGCACCGGCGATGTAACTGTATCCATCTCTGGCAGTGGCGATATCGAGAACAACGGTCTGCAGTGCGGCGACCTGAAGGTATCTATCACAGGATCAGGTGACATCGAAATGAAAGACATCAATGCTGGCGACGTCGATGCACACATTTCTGGCAGTGGAGATATCCTGTTGAAAGGCAAGGCCCTGAAGGCTGATTATAGCGTCACGGGCAGTGGCGATATTGCAGCCGACGGTTTGCTGACCGAAGAGGTGAAAGCTCGTACTTCTGGCAGCGGCGACATCACCTGCTATGCTTCTCAGGCCATCGAAGCCAACACAACGGGCAGCGGCAGCATTGGCTACAAGGGCAACCCTGCTAAGGTGAACATCAGCAAGAAGGGTGTTTACTCTATGGAATAAATGTTAATATGCAACATCGTCCCCCTCCTCATCGAGGGGGATTTTTTATGTTATCTGAATTCAGAAAAATGACTTGAAAAAGCGATAATCAAAAACTATTCATTATATTTGTATCACGAATTCAAAAATCAATTAAAATAGTATTTATGAACAAGCAAGTTTTATTATCCCTGCTGTTGGCAGGAGCTGCATTGAGCGGCTATGCCGACGAAGGCAGACTGCTACGTTTCCCAGCTACCAATGGTCAGGAAGTAGTGTTTTCTTACGGAGGCGACCTCTTTAAGGCATCCATCAACGGTGGTGAGGCTACACGCCTGACCTCTCATGTGGGTTACGAAATGTTTGCACGTTATTCACCAGATGGACAGTCCATCGCTTTCACTGGCGAATACGACGGCAACCGTGAGGTGTATCTCATCTCCAAGAACGGTGGTGAGCCCAAGCGTCTTACCTTTACAGCTACCAACTCGCGTGACGATCTGGGCGACCGTATGGGTCCGAACAATATGGTGCTTACCTGGACGCCAGACGGCAAGAGCGTGGTGTATCGTAACCGCATCAGCGATGGCTTCGACGGTAAACTGTGGACCATCTCCAAGGAGGGCGGTATGAGCGAGCAGATTCCTCTTCCTGAGGGCGGTTTCTGCAGCTACTCTCCTGATGGCAAGAAGCTGGCTTACAACCGTGTGATGCGTGAGTTCCGTACGTGGAAATACTATCGTGGCGGTATGGCCGACGATATCTGGATCTACGACCCACAGGCCAAGACGGTGGAGAACGTGACCAAGAACGATGCGCAGGATATCATGCCTATGTGGATTGGCAACGAGATTTTCTTCATCTCCGACCGTGACATGACGATGAATATCTTCGTTTATAACACACAGACGAAGCAGACCGAGAAGGTGACGAACTACACCGACTATGACGTGAAGTTCCCCAGCACCAACGGTCAGATTATCGTTTATGAGAAAGGTGGTTATCTCTATAAGCTCGACCCAAAGACACGTCAGAGCACCCAGATTAACATCACCCTGACTTCTGATTTCATCTACGGACGTACAGAGCTGAGGAATGTAGCTGAAGACATTACAGCTGCCAGCCTTTCTGCCGATGGCAAGCGTTTGGCAGTGACCGCTCGTGGTGAGGTGTTCGACATTCCTGGCAAGCAGGGCGTGGTGAAGAACATCACCCGCACACCTGGTGCCAACGACCGTGGTGCACAGATCAGTCCGGATGGCAAGTACATTGCCTACATCAGCGACAAGACGGGTGAGACCGAGATTTGGTTGCAGGAAGAGACAGGTGGCGAGCCTGTACAGCTGACCAAGAACAACGATACTTATATCCGCGCACTGACTTGGAGTCCGAACAGCAAGACCATCCTCTATACCGACCGCAAGAACCGTCTGGTAGAGGTGAATGTAGCTGCCAAGACCAAGCGCACCGTACTGACTTGTCCGGAGAGTGAGTTCCGTCAGGTGCAGTTCTCTCCCGACAGTCAGTGGATTACCTATACCCGTCCGGAGAAGAACGACATGAGCGTGGTGTATGTCTATAACCTCAAGACCAACAAGGAATATCCTGTTACCGAGAGGTGGTACGACTCATCATCTCCTGTATTCAGCACCGATGGTAAGCTGTTATTCTTCAACTCAAACCGTGACCTCAATCCTATCTATAGTCGTGTAGAATGGGATTATGCCTATACCAGTATGGGTGGCATCTACTTCGCTACCTTATCTAAGGATACGCCTTCTCCTCTGTTGCCAAAGGATGACCAGATTAGTAGTGGCAACGACAGCAAACCTGCTGGTCCTCAGGGTCCAGGCAAACCAGGTGAGGCTGATGCCAAGAAGGATGTGAATGTGCAGATTGACACTGACGGTATCTTCAACAGAATCGTGAAAATGCCGGTTCGTGGTGGTGAAGGTTACATGAGTTTCTTCTTCAGCGATGGCAAGAAGCTGTGGTACCAGAGTGGTCGCAGCATCATGGTCTATGACTTCGAGAAGCAAGAGGATACCAAGGTGGTGGACGGTCGTCTGACGAGCTATACTGCTGGTGGCAAGAAGGCTTTGATTGGTGACAGGGACAAGTACTATATCGTTGACTTCCCATCTGAGCACATCAGGTTGGAGAAGCCTATCGATACTGACAAGCTGATGGCTACCGTTGATTTCACACAGGAGTGGCCACAGATCTTCGACGAGGTATGGCGTGCTTTCCGCGATGGTTTCTATCTGGAGAACATGCACGGTGTGGATTGGAAAGCCATCAAGGCTAAGTATGCGGTATTGCTGCCTTACGTAAAGACGCGTCTGGATTTGAACTACGTAATTGGTGAAATGATCTCTGAGTTGGCCTGCGGTCATGCTTATGTATCTACTGGCGAAAAGCCTGAGGCTGAGCGCATCGACATGGGTTTGCTGGGTGCAGAAATGAGTCGCGACAAGAGTGGTTATTTCAAGATTACCAAGATTCTGGAGGGCGCTCCTTATCGTGAGGAATTGCGTTCACCGCTCACTGAGCCGGGCATCAACGTGAAGGAAGGTGAGTTCATCACGGCTATCGATGGTGTGCCTACCACATCTGTTAGCAATATCTACGAACTGCTGATTGGCAAGGCTGATGTGCTGACCGAACTGACGGTGAACAGCACAGCTGCAGCGGGTGGCCGCAAGGTGGTGATCAAGCCTATTGCTGACGAATACCCACTCTACCACTACGCTTGGGTACAGAACAATATCAAGACCGTGGAGAAGGCTACCAACGGACGTGTGGGTTATATCTACATTCCTGATATGGGTGCTGAAGGTCTGAACGAGTTCGTACGTTACTACTATCCACAGCTGGATAAGGAGGCGTTGATTATCGACGATCGTGCCAACGGTGGTGGTAATGTGTCACCTATGATTATCGAGCGCCTGTTGCGTGAGCCTTATCGTATGACCATGAGCCGTACTTCTTCAACAACCAACACAGTGCCTGATGGTGCACATCATGGTCCGAAGGTGTTGCTGGTGAACAAGTACTCTGCATCTGATGGCGACCTCTTCCCATGGAGCTTCAAGGCTAACAACCTGGGTACTGTCATCGGTACTCGCACCTGGGGTGGTATCATTGGTATCAGTGGTTCACTGCCTTACATGGACGGTACTGACGTTCGCGTTCCGTTCTTCACCAACTACGATGCCAAGACAGGTCAGTGGATTGTTGAGAACTACGGTGTCGATCCTGATATCCTCCTCGACAATGATCCTATCAAGGAACAGGCCGGCGAAGACCAGCAGCTGAACAAAGCTATCGAAGTAGCACTCGAGCAGCTCAAGGATCGCAAGCCTCTCCCAGGCGTTCCTGCTCCTCGTACCTTCAAAGATCTTCATCTTAAATAAAAAGGATGATTGAATAATAAAGGCTGCTCAAATCGAGCAGCCTTTTTTTACTTTCATCATATTTGATGCTTACGCCGGCTTTATTGTTTTGCAGCCTCTGCTTCCGCCTCTTGAATCATCTTCTCACTAGCATACATGAAGATCTCCACGCGACGATTCTCAGCAGCCGACTTACTCTCATCATACTGATCAAAGCCCACACCCTCAACATACTTGAACTGAGCATCAGGCACACCACATTGCTTCAGGTAGCTCTGTACAGCCGATGCACGCTGGTTAGACACCTTGATGTTTGCCTCCTGAGTACCCACCTTGTCGGTATGTCCCACAATAGCAACGTCGGTAGTCTTGTCCTCTGCCAAGATATCAGCCAGCTCCTTCAGTGACTTCTTAGAGTCGTTGCTCAAAGCCGATGAGTTGAAACCAAACAAAATGCCAGAAGCAAAGGTAACCTTTACGGCATCGAGGCCATTGGTATCCTGCACCTTCTCCACCTCAGCGCCCTCAATCTGCTTTGCTGCTTCCGCCTTCTTATCCATCTTACGACCGATGATTGCACCCGTGCCAGCACCCACGGCACCACCGATGGCAGCACCAATCAAAGCACCCTTACCACTACCACCTATGATACCACCAAGAATGGCACCAACAGCAGCACCACCGCCACCGCCAATGGCAGTACCCTTAGCTGTGTTGTTCATTGTACCGCAGCTGCCAAAAACCAAGGCAACGCTCAAAAGAATAGCTGTAATCTTTGTCTTTCTCATAATACAATATATTTAATTAGTTATGTTTCCTCTGCAAATATACATTATTAGCTGAATTGTTAGTTTTTGTCTGCCACTATTTTTTACTTTTTTGAGGAAAATAGTTCGATATGAAGATTATTTGTGTATTTTTGCAAGTAAATGTTGAACCTTAAATTGGATTAAATTATGAAAATGGACGGAAGACGCGAGAGTTCCAATGTGGACGATCGTCGAAGAATGAGCGGTGGCGGCAAGGCCAGTCTGGGTATTGGTGGTCTTATTATCGTTGCCCTGATTACCTGGTTTATGGGTGGTAACCCATTAAGTGTGTTGTCAGATGCCGATCTGGGCAGCATGGTCTCCACACAGACAGATAACAACCGTGAATTCACAGCTGAAGAAGAAGCTTTGGCTAAATTCTCCAGTCAGGTACTGGCAGGTACAGAAGATGTATGGACCAAGATATTCCAGCAGTATGGCAGAACCTATCGTGCGCCCAAGATGGTGCTTTATACCGGTAGTGTGAAGACAGCCTGCGGTGGTGCTACTTCACAGGTAGGTCCGTTCTACTGCTCAGGCGACGAGACAGTTTATATCGACCTTTCGTTCTTTACTGAGATGAAGCAGACACTGGGTGCTGATGGCGATTTCGCCTATGCATATGTGATTGCCCACGAGGTAGGACATCATGTGCAACACCTCTTAGGTACGCTCGATCAGGCACACAGTCAGATGTCACGTGCCAGCGAGACGCTCAGCAATCAGATCAGCGTACGCTTGGAGCTGCAGGCCGATTTCTATGCTGGTGTGTGGGCTAACAACGACAACAAGATGTTTGGCTCGCTCGAGGCAGGCGATTTGGAAGAGGCCATCAACTGTGCGTCAAAGATTGGTGACGACTACCTGCAGAAGAAGGCTCGTGGCTATGCAGTACCAGAATCCTTCAACCACGGTACCTCGCAACAGCGTCAGAATTGGCTGACCAAAGGTCTTCGTACTGGCGACATCAACCAAGGTGACACCTTCTCTCCCAACTACAACGACCTTTGATCAATGCATAATCAATAATTAAGGCTGCATCTCTGCAGCCTTTTTTTGTTGCTACCGAAGTCGAGACATTGCATAGTTCAAGAGCATAAGTGGAGAGGCGTAAAGAAATTACGAGCTTTTGCGTAAAAAGAAAAAATCCAATAAGACCTCTGGTCGTCTATTTTTTCTTAGCAAAAGAGAAGTAATTTTAGCCTTGGAAGTTCAGCTCTTGAACTATGCAATAGTCGAGCAAGGTAGTTGAAGATAATAGCAAAAAAAAAGCTGCTCGATTGAGCAGCCTTAATTTTTATCTCAGTCTTTCTGAAGCCCTGACCATTACTTCATCAGCGTATGTTGCTCGGAACGCCAGATAATTCAGAACGATGCAGACAAAAGGCAGCGCCAACGCCCAACCCGGACGGAACGAAGCCTCCATGTCATGCTGCAGCAAATAGATGAACACCCCTACAGCCGCATAAAAGCCAATCTGCAGCAACGCGCTGAACACACACATCCGTACTTGCAACATACGATTCCTGTACAAGAAAATCGTTGCAAACGCCACAACAGCATTCAGCAGCAGAATAGCAAACAATCCCCAGGTGCTCTCATACTCGCCATTCGCCATCGTCAGGCCCAGCGGCTTCAGCACACTGTCAAACGCCCCACCGGCCTCTGTAAAGAAACCCATTGGAGACAACATGGTCACCACCAGCAGAGCGGTGATGACCAGCCAATATACCGATTGAATACGCTGTATCATTGGAAATCATCCATATTTTGCTTATCCTTGGCAGGATTGCGGTAATAAATCTTTCCCTCCTTATATTCCTGCGTAGCAATCAGTGTAGGCTTTGGCAGCTTCTCATAGTAACGGGAAATCTCAATCTGTTCGCGGTTCTCAAACACTTCCTCCAGATTGTCGCTGTAAGAAGCAAACTCTGCCAGTTTCTTCGACAGGTCATTCTTGATCTCCACGCTAATCTGATTAGCACGCTTACCGATAATGGCGACGGTCTCATATACATTGCCAGTATCCTCGCACAGCTGCACAACGTCTCTGGTGACGGTGGTGGTAGCAGCATTTGTCTTTTTGTAATCCATAAATCTTATGTTAGTTAAGTTGTTTTTATTCAATACTTATTCTTCCTCAGGCAGGTCCTTCAAGGCCTCCTCCGACTTATTCAGCAAATCATTCACAGTCTTGATACTCGCACTCTCAGGAAACTCATTCTTGAAAGCATAGCACTCATCCACTGCTTCACGGTAGCGGTCGCCCCTCTTATCATGCACACTGTTCACCGCCATCTCATACTTAGCCTTTACCACCAACAGCGAGAGGTCCTCACGGTACTTCGTATAAGGATAATCCTTCAGCGCGTTTTGTGCGCAAATGACACACGACTGGTAGTTATTTCCTAGGTAAGTACCTAAGTGATAGTATAGTTTCGCATTGTCAAATTCCTTCTCCACCAACTTATCCTGTGCATCGAAGATGATTTGCTGCGCTTCATCGCGGAATGAGGAGTTAGGGAAAAACTCCAGGAACAGTTGCAGTTCCTGAATAGCCTTGTAGGTATCCGACTGGTCAAGTTCCGACTCAGGGGAAGATATCCAAAGTGCCTTGCCTGCATTGAAACGGGCCCTTTCCGTATATTTACCACGAGGATAAGAAGTATAATACTGCTGGAACGACTGCGCAGCAGTGGTATAATCCTTGTCTTTCAAGTAGCACATCGCCAGCATATATACCGACTCTTCGCCACGATCCGAACCCTTCAGAATGGTAATCAGGTCGTTCAGTATTGTAATAGCCTGTGTATATTGTCCTGCCGTATAGTACTCTTTTGCAGCCTCATACAGGTAGTCGTAATCCTTGTCAGCCACCTTGTGCTTGTACAGATTGGTGAAGCTTCCGCATGACGACATCACGAGGCCTAAGAGCAGTATGATGATAATATTTCTCTTCATTTTCAATAGAAATAGACCGTATTTGGCCAAAATCTTGGCAAAGGTACGACTAATCCACGAATAATGCAAAATCTTACCTATTAAAAAAACAAAAAGGCGCATTTACTTGCATATTTCAAACTTGTTTCCTATCTTCGTTCGTTTTATTTCGCACGTCAAATGAACAAATTCGAACTGACATCAGCCTATCAGCCCACTGGCGACCAGCCCGAGGCTATCAAACAACTCACAGAAGGTGTATTGGCAGGTGATCCTGCCCAGACACTGTTAGGTGTCACCGGCTCTGGTAAGACATTCACCATTGCCAATGTCATTGCCAACGTCAACAAGCCCACGCTGGTGCTCAGTCACAACAAGACGCTGGCCGCCCAGCTGTATAGCGAGTTCAAGAGTTTCTTCCCCCATAATGCCGTAGAATACTATGTTTCTTACTACGACTACTACCAGCCTGAGGCCTACATGCCCAGTACCGATACCTATATCGAGAAGGACTTAGCTATCAACGATGAAATCGACAAACTGCGTTTGGCAGCCACCTCTTCCTTGTTGTCAGGACGCAACGATGTCATTGTGGTATCATCTGTCTCTTGTATCTATGGCATGGGCAACCCGGCTGATTTCTACAACAATGTCATTGAGGTGAAGCGAGGTACGATGTTCAGTCGCAACGTCTTCCTGCGCCAGTTGGTCGATTGCCTCTACGTGCGCAACGACTTCGAACTGAACCGTGGTAACTTCCGTGTGAAGGGCGACACAGTGGATATATTCCTGGCCTATGCCGACCATATCCTGCGCATCGTCTTCTGGGGTGATGAGATAGAGAGTATTGAGGAAGTAGATGCCATTACGGGGCGAACGACTGGTGCCTTCGACGACTATAAAATCTACCCCGCCAACCTGTTTATGACCACCAAGGAATCTACTTTACGAGCCATTCATGATATAGAGAACGACTTGCACAAACAAGTGCAATTCTTTGAGGAACAGGGTAAAATGCTCGAGGCAAAACGTATCTATGAGCGTGTTACCTACGATATGGAGATGCTACGCGAACTGGGTCATTGTTCGGGCATCGAGAACTACTCGCGCTACTTCGATGGACGACCGGCAGGTACCCGTCCGTACTGTCTGCTCGACTTCTTCCCGAAGGATTATCTCATGGTAATCGACGAGAGTCATGTCAGCGTACCACAGATACAGGCCATGTATGGTGGTGATAGGGCCCGTAAGGAAAACCTCGTGGAATATGGCTTCCGTTTACCAGCAGCCAAAGACAACCGTCCTCTCACCTTCCCCGAGTTCATGGAGATGGCCCGTCAGGTCATCTATGTCAGTGCTACCCCAGCCGACTTCGAACTACAGCAAAGCGAGGGCATCGTGGTGGAGCAGGTCATACGACCCACTGGCCTCTTGGATCCCAAGATTGAGGTGCGCCCTGCCCTTAACCCCGTGGACGACCTGATGGAAGAGATACAGCTACGTGTGGAACGTGAGGAGCGTGTACTGGTCACCACCCTTACCAAACGCATGGCGGAGGAACTCACTGAATACCTCCTCAACCACGGAGTGCGCTGCAACTATATCCACAGCGACGTAGATACGCTGGAACGTGTGAAGATCATGGCCGACCTGCGAGAAGGACTCTACGACGTACTGATTGGCGTCAACCTGCTGCGTGAGGGATTAGACCTGCCAGAGGTATCACTGGTAGCTATCCTCGATGCCGACAAAGAAGGCTTCCTGCGCTCCCATCGTTCTCTGACACAGACAGCTGGCCGTGCAGCACGTAATGTCAATGGCTTGGTCATCATGTATGCCGACAAGATTACCGAGAGCATGCAGCAGACCATCGACGAGACCAACCGCAGGCGTGAGAAACAGCTGCATTACAACCAGGAGCATGGCATCACACCCCGCCAGATTGTCAAGGGCAAGAACCTCGATGTCTTTGCGCCCAATATCGAAGCTACCGTCGATGCCAAGGCCACCATCAGTCACCGCAGTGCCGAACTGGCCTCTCCTCGTCCTTACATCGAGCAGGTGGGCACCATCTCTGCCGCAGCCGATCCTATTGTGCAGTACATGTCGCGCGAGCAGCTCGAGAAGAGCATCGAGCAGACCAAGAAACGCATGCGCCAGGCCGCCAAGAAGCTCGACTTCATCGAGGCCGCCCAATACCGCGACGAAGCTATTCGTATGGAAACCCTCCTCCACGAGCGCTTCCCAGCCCAATAATACAAGCCTACAACAACCCATAAAAAAGGCTGCCCCCTTAAGAGCAGTCCCTATTACCTCATCGCGGGCTTGACCCGCGACCTCTTCATTGCGGCCTTGACCCGGACCCTCATTGCGGGCTTGACCCGCAATCTCATCCGTACCTCATCGCGGCCTCATTGCGGGCTTGACCCGCAATCTCATCCGTGGTTCCAGGACTCCGTAGTTCCCTTAGTACGCGAACATCGGATACTTCACCATCGTCGCATTGACGTGTGCACGAACCTTAGCGATTACAGCCTCGTCCTCAGGAGCGTTCAGCACGGTCTCGATGAGTTCGGCAATCTCCAGCATCAGGTCTTCCTTTGCACCACGAGTCGTGATGGCAGGAGTACCCAAGCGGATACCAGAGGTCTGGAATGCACTGCGAGAGTCAAATGGCACCATGTTCTTGTTGGCAGTGATGTCAGCAGCTACCAGTGCCTTCTCAGCCACCTTACCCGTCAGGTCAGGATACTTGCTACGCAGATCCACCAACATAGAATGATTGTCCGTACCACCAGAAACAATATGGAAGCCACGATCAATCAACGCCTGAGCCAGCACAGCAGCATTCTTCTTCACCTGCTTCTGATACTCCTTAAACTCAGGCTGCAAAGCCTCGCCAAAAGCCACAGCCTTAGCAGCAATCACATGTTCCAGCGGACCACCCTGCTGACCAGGGAACACAGCAGAGTTCAGCAAAGTTGACATCATCTTAATCTCACCCTTCTTCGTAGCCAGGCCCCAAGGATTCTCAAAGTCCTTACCCAGCAAGATGATACCACCACGAGGACCACGCAAAGTCTTATGAGTCGTAGAAGTGACGATATGAGCATACTTCAGCGGGTTATCCAGCAAGCCAGCAGCAATCAGACCAGCAGGATGCGCCATGTCAATCATCAGCAACGCCCCCACCTCATCAGCAATCTTACGCATGCGAGCATAATCCCACTCACGAGAATAAGCAGAGCCACCACCAATAATCAGCTTAGGCTTCTCCTCGTGAGCCAGACGCTCCATCTCGTCATAGTCCACACGACCCGTCTCCTTGTTCAGACTGTAAGCGATAGGATGATACAAGATACCAGAAGTATTCACAGCCGAGCCATGAGACAAATGGCCACCCATATCCAGGTTCATACCCATGAACTTATCACCAGGGTTCAGCACAGCCAGCAGCACAGCCGCATTCGCCTGTGCACCAGAGTGAGGCTGCACATTGGCATATTCAGCGCCAAACAGCTCCTTCACACGGTCGATGGCAATCTGCTCGCTCTGATCCACCACCTCACAACCACCATAATAACGCTTGCCGGGATAGCCTTCCGCATACTTATTAGTCATGCAAGACCCCATAGCCTGCATTACCTGATCACTCACAAAGTTCTCTGAAGCAATGAGTTCCATGCCCTTCAGCTGACGCTGGTGCTCTTGCTCAATCAGACCGAAAATCAAATCGTCTCTTTTCATTATTTGTAATTTGTATTAATAAATGATATGTATTATGTTTATTTTCTAATTCTTTTCTCCACCGACCAGCCAAACTTTCCAATCTTGTGCCCCATGCTGTAATAACCCCCATGCATATACACCAACGGATGGAACGACGCCATGTCAAAAGCCCCCGTCTCATCATTGAGATACTGCCCATCCACACGAACATTCACCACATCAGCGATAAACATATCATGCGAGCCCAGCGGCACAATCTCCTTCACCCGGCACTCTATATTCACAGGCGACTCCTCAATCAACGGAGCCTTCACCACACTACACGGACCCGGCGTAAGATGCATCTCCTCAAACTTATTGTAATCCCTACCCGAGCGCACCCCACACCAGTCAGTCGCCTTAGCCAGCTCCTCATTAGTGAGGTTGATCACAAACTCCATGTTCTTCTTAATAATAGGGTAAGAATAACGCTCCGGCCTCACCGAGATATAACACATCGGCGGATTGCTGCACAACGTCCCCGTCCATGCCACCGTCAGCACATTATACTCCTCAGGGCAACAGCCACAAGACACCAGCACCGCAGGCAGCGGATAAATCAACGTTCCCGGTTTCCAATCAATTCTTCCCATATTCCATACCTCATTGCGGGCTTGACCCGCAATCTCCTCCGTACCTCATCCCGGCCCCCGAGCCGGGACCTCCGTGATTCCTTATATTATTTGAATATCAGCTCGATGCTGCTCCTTCTCACAATAGTGACACTTAATCACGCAGTTATCCTTATCAATAACATGGAAACGCGTCGCCATCGGCTCATTATTCGTAATACACTTCTGGTTCGAGCACTTCACAATACCAATCAACTCGTCCGGCAGCTCCAGCTGACGCTTCTCCACCACCTCATAGTCACGAATGATATTCATCCTCACATTCGGAGCCACCACCGCAATACGGTTGATTTCGTCATTAGAAAAGAACTTATCAGCAATCTTGATGATACCCTTCTTGCCCAGCAACTTACTATCCAAGTTATTACCAATAGTGATGTTGTTCGTCTCATGCTCCAGACCCAGCAACGCCACCACAGTAAACAACTTATCACTCGGTATATGATCAATCACAGTGCCGTTCTTCAGCGCGGCCACCTGCATCTCTTCTTTCTTCTCCCGCATATTGTTTAATTATTAATTTATATTCTTTTGCGAAGCATAGTGTATATGTGTAGACGACATATCTGCTTGCAGTCAGACGCCGGCACATCCACATTGTGAAGCAAAACTACTTAAAAGTGTCGCGAACAGAATTCACCATCTTCTCCACATTATCCTTGAAGTTATTAATCACATCAGGCAAATCATCCGTGATATTCTTCACAGCCCCACTCACCTTCTCAGTAGCCTCTACTTTCAAAGTGTCCGCCTTAACTTCGTCCAGTGTAATACCCAGCACATCACAAAGAATCGCCTCACGAGCGTAAAGACCATTCTGAGCCTGCTGGAAGTAATACGCCTTCTCATTAGCATCCACATCATAAGCAATCTCATTCACACGAGGCAGCGGATGCAAGATACGCAAGTTAGGCTTCGTATGCTCCAACATCGCATTACGCAAGATATACACATTCTTCACCCGCTCATACTCATCAAGATCAGTGAAACGCTCACGCTGCACACGCGTCATATAAAGAATATCAGCATCAGCAATACTCTCAGCACTAAAGTCCTTATGCTCCACGAACTTGATATTATGCTCCCGACAGTAAATCTTATACTCCTCAGGCATACGCAACTCATCAGGCGCAATAAAGTGGAATGTAGGATTAAAGTGACGCATCGCCTGAATCAGAGAGTGCACCGTACGCCCATACTTCAAATCACCCACCAGATAAATCTGCAAGTTCTCCAGCGAGCCCTGCGTCTTGTAGATAGAATACAAGTCCAGCATAGTCTGCGACGGATGCTGATGCGCACCATCCCCCGCATTCACCACCGGCACATGCGTAACCTCACTGGCATAGCGAGCAGCCCCCTCCAAGTAGTGACGCATCACGATGATATCCGCATAGTTGCTCACCATCTTGATCGTATCATTCAGCGTCTCACCCTTACTCGAGCTCGTTGACATCGGATCACTGAAGCCAATCACACGAGCCCCCAGACGATTAGCAGCCGTCTCAAAACTCAGGCGAGTACGCGTAGAAGGTTCGAAAAACAAGGTAGCGACTACCTTTCCGTACAACAGATGGCGATTAGGATGCGCCTCAAATTCCTTAGCCATCTCCAACATATAGAGAATCTTCTCCTTCGTGTAGTCAGCTATGGTCACTAAACTTCTGTTTTCCATATCATTGAATTGATTTGTCTATTTCAAGAGTGTAAAGTTACAATTTTATTTTCTCACACAAAAGCCATATGCAGATTATTTTTCGTATTTTTGCACTACAATAATTGTAAGCTTTTTGCCCGAATAAATTGTTAGATGAATAAAGTCGACATACATTTACGTATCGTTAAGAAAATCGAGAACGTTTTCCGTATAAAAACGCAAACTGTCTGAGCGTAGCGAGTTTTTGCGGTTTAGAAAAACGTGAACGATTTTTAGTGGAGTAAATTCAGTCGACTTTATCAGCTAACAGCTTCCCGAATGAAGGATAAGAAGCGAAGCATAGTGTATGTGTGTAGCCGACATTTTAGGCCTGACGTGCGTCGGCGGCACATACACTAATGCGAAGCAATAATAATAGCTGCCGAATATATGGAGGGAGCAAAAATGACAACAAGAAGATGGAATACGAAAAAGAATTAAATCAAGGCCAATACAATGCTGTGCATTACTGCGACGGCCCCTCCCTCGTCATAGCCGGCGCAGGCTCAGGCAAAACACGCGTATTGACCTACAAAATAGCCTACCTGATGGAAGAGCAAGGATACGACCCATGGAATATCCTCGCCCTCACCTTCACCAACAAAGCAGCCCGCGAGATGAAAGACCGCATCGCCAAACAAGTCGGCATCAAGCGAGCCCAATACCTCTGGATGGGCACCTTCCACTCCATCTTCCTCCGCATACTCCACTACGAACACGACCGCATCGGCTTCAACGCCAACTTCACCGTGTACGACGCCTCCGACAGCAAAAGTCTCATCAAAGCCATCATCAAAGAGATGGACCTCGACGACAAGACCTACAAGCTCGGACTCATAGAAGAACGCATCTCCAACGCCAAGAACAGGCTAGTGACACCCCAGCAATATCTCGACAGCTACGACCTCCAAGAAGCCGACCGAGATGCCAAGATATCCCAGACAGGCGAGATCTACCGACGCTACTGGAACCGATGCCGTCAAGCCAACGCCATGGACTTCGACGACCTCCTCTTCTACACCTATCTCCTATTCAGGAGCCACCCCGACGTCCTCGCCAAGTACCAGCTACAATTCAAATACATCCTCGTAGACGAGTACCAAGACACCAACTACGCCCAGCACTGCATCGTACTCCAACTCGCTGCCCAGCACCAACGCGTATGCGTCGTAGGCGACGACGCCCAAAGCATCTACTCCTTCCGAGGAGCAGAGATAGACAACATCCTCAACTTCACCAAGCAGTTTAGCGGCACCAAGATCTTCAAGTTAGAGCAAAACTACCGCTCCACCCAGACCATCGTAGAAGCCGCCAACAGCCTGATAGCCAAAAACAAGCGACAGATACACAAAGACGTATACTCCGAGAAAGAACAAGGCGAACGCATCCAAGTCACCGAAGCCTACAGCGACGTAGAAGAAGGCGACATCGTAGCCAACCAAATCACCAAGCTACACCGCAGAGAGCAAGTACCCTACGACCAGATAGCCATCCTCTACCGCACCAACGCCCAGAGCCGCATCTTCGAAGAAGTGATGCGCAAGAAAAACATCCCCTACCGCGTTTATGGCGGCCTCTCTTTCTACCAGCGCAAAGAAGTGAAAGACGTGATCGCCTACTTCCGCATGGTCGTCAACCCCAACGACGAAGAAGCCTTCAAGCGCATCATCAACTACCCCACCCGAGGCATAGGCGACACCACCGTAGCCAAAATTATCGGAGCAGCCACACAGCATGGCGTAAGCCTGTGGGAAGTGATAACCCAACCCACTACCTACGAACTCAATGTAAACAAAGGCACCCTGACCAAGCTCGAAGGCTTCCGAGCCCTCATCAACAGCTTCATTGAGAAAGTCACCACCACCGATGCCTACGAACTAGGTACCGCCATAATCAAAGCCTCCGGCATCATGGCCGAGTTGATGCAAGACCGCACAGCCGAGAATATGAGCCGCCAGGAGAACATCGAAGAACTCGTGAACGGCCTGCAAGATTTCACCCAGACCCATCGCGAAGAAGACAACGAGCACATCTACCTCACCGACTACCTCAGTGAAGTCTCACTCCTCACCGACCAAGACAGCAACACCAGCGAAGACGAAGCCAAGGTCACCATCATGACCATCCACTCCGCCAAAGGCCTGGAGTTTGGCACCGTGTTCGTGGTAGGCATGGAAGAAAACCTCTTCCCCAGCCCCATGTGTACCAACAGCACCAAAGGCCTCGAAGAAGAGCGCCGTCTATTCTATGTCGCCCTCACCCGTGCCGAAGAGCACTGCTACCTCAGCTATGCCAAGTCACGCTTCCGCTATGGCAAGATGGAGTTTGGCACCCCCAGCCGCTTCCTCCGCGACATCGACCCGCAGTACCTCCACACCAACCAGCAGTCCCCCGACTTCACCCGACCCACCTACCGTCCAGCCAACTCCTTTGGTCGCTGGGACTACGTCCCCGGTGAAGAATACATCGACCGCCTAAATACCCGAAGTGCCCAGCGCTACTGGCAAGAAGAACGCCCCACCCCCAAGCCCTATAGCTCCCCATCATCCAGCTCCCGCTCTGCTAGCACTACATCTACCGCTAGCACTCACACTAAGATAGATGGAGTAGCCCCAAGCCGCGGGAGTATAACCTCTAGCTCCACAACTTCCACTCCACCAGCTCGATTCAAGCGCGTCAGCAGCACCCTCGTTAGCCCCACACCTAATGGCGGTCAATCTGGCAATGCCAAATCAGTGGAAGTAGGACAAAAGATCCAGCACGAACGCTTCGGTATTGGCAAAGTCATCAAGGTCGAAGGCACAGGCGACAATGCCAAAGCCACCATCTCCTTCCTCAACGCTGGCGAAAAGCAGCTCCTCCTCCGCTTTGCCAAATTCACCATTATTGGCTAAGAATCCTTTCTTTGCGACTAAAAGAATGCTTGATGGTGGAGCCGGCATTCTTCTCTGCAGCGTTAAAAAAAACGGGAAAGTTTTCCGTATAAAAACGCAAACTGTCTGAGCGAAGCGAGTTTTTGCGTTTTAGAAAAACGTGAGCGATTTTTAGTGGAAGAGATGCAGCCGGCTCCACCATCAAATATGATGCCAGCAAAGAAAAAAGGCTGCCCAAACGAGCAGCCTTCATTATTCTAAAGAAATAAACATTACTTCTTGTTCAGAGCAAGATCAATAGCAACAGCAATAGCCACAGTAGCACCAACCATAGGGTTATTACCAATACCCAAGAATCCCATCATCTCAACGTGAGCAGGCACAGAAGAAGAGCCTGCGAACTGAGCGTCAGAGTGCATACGACCCAGCGTATCAGTCATACCGTAAGAAGCAGGACCAGCAGCCATGTTATCTGGATGCAAGGTACGACCCGTACCACCACCAGAAGCCACTGAGAAGTAAGGCTTGCCAGCCAGCACGCGCTCCTTCTTGTAAGTACCAGCTACTGGATGCTGGAAGCGAGTTGGGTTAGTAGAGTTACCCGTGATAGACACGTCAACATTCTCATGCCACAGGATAGCCACACCCTCACGAACATCATCAGCGCCATAGCACTTCACCTTCAGACGGCTAGGATTGTTGCCATAAGCAACCTCCTTCACAATCTTCAGCTCAGAAGTGAAATAGTCAAACTGAGTCTGTACATAAGTAAAGCCATTGATACGGCTGATAATCTGAGCAGCATCCTTGCCCAGACCATTCAAGATCACGCGAAGAGGTTTCTTGCGCACCTTGTTAGCCATTTCAGCAATCTTGATAGCACCCTCAGCAGCAGCGAAAGACTCGTGGCCAGCCAAGAAAGCGAAGCACTCAGTCTCCTCACGCAGCAGACGAGCAGCCAAGTTACCATGACCGATACCCACCTTACGGTCGTCAGCCACAGAACCAGGGATACAGAAGCTCTGCAGACCGATACCGATAGCCTCGGCAGCATCAGCAGCAGTCTTCACACCCTTCTTGATAGCGATAGCAGCACCACAAACATATGCCCATTTGGCATTCTCAAAGCAGATACGCTGTGTTTCCTCACACATCAGATAAGGGTCAACACCAGCCTTGTCACAAATCTCATTGGCCTCTTCAATACTGTTGATGCCATTCTCCTTCAGAGCTGCAAGAACTTGGTTGATACGGCGTTCCTGACTCTCAAATTGTACTTTTCTAATCATCGTCGTTCCTCCTTATTCTTTACGTGGATCAATAGCCTTTACTGCACCCTGCTCCTCAGTCGTACGACCGTAAGAGCCGGTGAACTTCTTGATAGCCTCATTAGCATCCATGCCATTCTTGATAGCCTCCATCATCTTGCCAAGGTGTACATACTCATAACCGCAAACCTCGTTGTTAGCATCGAGGAACTGCTTGGTGATGTAACCCTCAGTGAGCTCCAAGTAACGAGTACCCTTAGCCACTGTGCCATACAGAGTACCAGTCTGAGAACGCAGACCCTTACCCAGGTCTTCCAGACCAGCACCGATAGCCAGACCACCCTCAGAGAAAGCACTCTGTGTACGGCCATAAACAATCTGCAAGAACAGCTCACGCATAGCGGTATTGATAGCATCGCAAACGAGGTCAGTATTCAGCGCCTCGAGGATAGTCTTGCCAGGCAGGATCTCAGAAGCCATAGCAGCTGAGTGGGTCATACCCGTGCAGCCGATGGTCTCCACCAATGCTTCCTGAATGATACCATCCTTCACGTTCAAGCTCAGCTTGCAAGCACCCTGCTGAGGTGCGCACCAGCCAATACCATGAGTGTAACCTGAGATGTCTTTGATCTCTTTAGCCTGAATCCACTTACCCTCCTCAGGTATTGGAGCAGGACCGTGGTAAGCGCCCTTAGTGACGCTACACATGTTCTTAACTTCAGTTGAATAAATCATACTTAATTCGTTATTTAATAAAAGTTGTTCTTTCACTCTTCATTGCGCCTCATCGCGGGCTTGACCCGCGACCTCCTTGAATCCGTGAATCCGTAATTCTTGGACCTCCGCAATTCCTTATCAATCTACAAAAGTAATAAGAAAACCCGACATATTCAACGCCCCCAGCCTCCATTTAAGAACTATTAACAGAGAAAAAACAAGTATTTTTGTCCCTCACCGCAAAAGTTTGTACCTTTGTTCCAGAAACACAGTCACTACCCCCAAAGCTCCCCTTCTGCTTAGGGAAAGACTGACTTGAAGCAATCCCCCAATACAGCCCCCTGTATAGCAAGGCTTTCCGAAGGTCTGAGGGGTATGACTGAGTGATACAAGATTAAAAACGAATAACATGAAAGAAATAACAAAAGAAGAGCTAGATAAAAGAGTAGCCCGAGCAGTCGATAACTTCATGGCAGGCTATGGCTGTTGCCAAAGCGTGGTAGCCGCCTTTGCCGACCTCTACGACATGGACGACACCATGGCCAAGCGCATTGCAGCCGGCTTTGGAGGTGGTGTAGGTCGCCTCCGCATGATGTGCGGAGCAGTATCAGGCATCGTCATGCTCGTAGGCCTCGATTGCGGACAAACCGAAGGCAGCGACAATGCAGGCAAATCCGCCTGCTACAAAGTCGTGCAAGACCTCCTAGCCCAGTCAGAGCAAGTCAATGGCAGCCTCATCTGTGCCGAGATCCTTGGCATCAAAGGCCACGAGAAAGCCCCCAACAGCTACGTCGCCTCTCCCCGCACAGCCGAGTACTATAAAACCCGTCCCTGTGCTGCTAAAGTCGAATCCGCTGCCCGCATCTTTGCCGATTATCTAGCTTCAAAATTTGACATTAGATAACTACCGACTTTGATACATAGTATAGTGAAAGAGCATAAGTGGAGAGGCGTGAAGAAATTTCAAGTTTTTACGTTAAAAGAAAAAATCAAATAAGAGTCGCGAAGCGCTCGTCTATTTTTTCTTAGTAAAAACGATGAAATTTTAGCCTTGGAGATTCAGCTCTTGAACTATACTAATGTTGAGATAGGTAGTTAAGGAATGGGAATAAAAAAAAGGCTGCGATTTGCAGCCTTTTTTTTTATTCCCATTCAATAGTGCCCGTAGGCTTCGGCGTCAAATCATACAAGACACGATTCACCCCCGGCACCTCCGTCACAATACGTTTAGTGATATGATGCAACAAAGCATAAGGAATCTCCTCGATGGTAGCCGTCATCGCATCACGCGTATTCACGGCACGGATGATTACCGGCCAATCCCAGCTACGTTTATCATTCTTCACACCCGTTGACTTATAGTCAGGTACGATGGTGAAGTACTGCCAAACCTTGCCCTCCAGACCATTCTTCGCAAACTCCTCACGCAAGATAGCATCACTCTCACGCAAAGCCTCCAGACGGTCACGCGTGATGGCACCCGTGCAACGCACGCCCAAGCCAGGGCCAGGGAACGGCTGACGATACACCATATTGTCAGGCAGACCCAGTTCCTTACCAACCACACGCACCTCATCCTTAAACAGCAACTTGATAGGCTCCACCAGCTCGAACTGCAGATCCTCAGGCAGACCACCCACATTGTGGTGCGACTTCACAGGCCCCGACTCAATGATGTCAGGATAGATAGTACCCTGCGCCAAGAAGCTGATACCCTCCAGCTTACGCGCCTCCTCCTCGAACACACGAATAAACTCAGCGCCAATAATCTTACGCTTCTGCTCAGGATCAGCCACACCTGCCAGCTTGTTCAAGAAGCGGTCGGTAGCATCCACATACACCAGGTTAGCATCCAGCTCATCACGGAACACACGCACCACCTGCTCAGGCTCCCCCTTACGCAGCAGTCCATGATTCACATGCACCGACACCAGCTGTTTACCCACAGCCTTTATCAGCAGTGCAGCCACCACGGAAGAGTCCACACCGCCAGACAGTGCCAACAGAACCTTCTTATCACCAATCTGAGCACGCAGCTCCTTAATCTGTTCCTCAATAAACTTCTTTGCCAGAGCGGGCGTCGTAATACGCTCCATATCAGCTGGCCTCACATTTCCCATTCCCATATTTAAAAAATGTATTAATCCTTATCCCTCATTGCGGCCCCTCATCGCGGGCTACGACCCGCCCTCTTTGCGGCCTTGAGCCCCTCATGCCGGACTTGATCCGGCATCTCCTCCGGATCTCCGTCAATCCGTCAATCCGTTATTCCTGTAATTCCATCAAAACAAGTACCTCGACACCACAACCCCCACCGCCATAATGATGGCAATGACAACCAGCGCAATCTTCAGCCACTTCTCAAAACTCTTTCTAAAAGCAATAGAATCAAGCGACCTACGCTTAAACTCACTGGCACTGTCCCTATGATGTTTATGATGATGGTGGTGATGTTCAGTCATAGCTCTTATTTTAAGATATTATACAATAATGACGTCAAAGAAATCAAGATACTCGTACCACTTAGCCAGAGCGTAGTCATACTACCCACGCTGGAGTTCTGAGCCTTCACCTTGTTCGGTTCTACATACACAATGTCATTCTGCTGCAGATAGTAATAAGGTGAGTTGATGATGTTGGCATCATTTAAGTTCAACGTATGAATCTCCTTCTTACCGGTAGCATCTTCACGAATCAGCTTCACCTTATCACGCACACCATAGATAGTCAAGTCACCAGCCTGAGCCAAGGCCTCCAAGATATTAATCTTTTCACGTGACACCTGATAACTACCAGGTCTGGTTACCTCACCCAACACAGATATTGAATAGCTCGACATACGAACCGTCACAATAGGATTTTCTGTCTCAGCCATATAAGGTCTGATCTTTTCCTCAATCATCTGTTCAGCCTCCGACTTAGTCAGCCCCCCCACTTTTATTTCACCAATAATAGGAAAACTAATCATTCCCTCATTATCCACCAGATACATTTGAAGCATAGCCTGTGAATAAGAACTTCTTTGTCCCACTGTATAGGCTGTAGCAACTGTCATGTTAAAAGGCGCAGCCGCCTCATCATTGGTTGTACTCACAGTGATGGTCAACTGGTCTTTAGGCATAATCCTTGCATCATACAAGTACTCCGATTGTGCCAGGTTCACTTCGTCACTGTTCTGTATATACGCCACCTGCTTTGTAGTGCCGCATGATGATACCACAACAGCCGCTATACCAATTATCAAATAAACAAGCTTCTTTTTCATTTTTCTATATTTGAACACTAAAACTGCCACCAATGTTTCTTTTTCGGGGCTTGCCTTCTCTCAAACGAATGATCAGATGCCTCATCTATCAAGTGACTCCACTTGCGATGGTGAGAAATCATGCGATAGATAGTGCCCCAATCAGGCAAGCCGCCTAAGTTACGATCGTCAATAAACACATCCGCCTTCAATTTCCTGCTGAAATGCGGATTGTTATCCAAGGTCTCTTCTGGATAGTCACGATTCACGGCATAAAACTCTATTCCCCGCTGGCGGCACCATTCCAGCGCCTCCTCCAGCAGTTCACCTTCACGCACAGTCCACAGAATCAGCCTATGCTGGTCCTGAATCAGCATTTTCAAGGTCTCGATAGCAAAAGGAATCTCCTCGCCTATCGCGGGATATTTATGCTCCACAATCGTACCGTCAAAATCAACCGCTATCGTCATTTCTTTATACTGTCATCATTTTTATTGCTATAGTGTGACTCAGCATAGTTGCCATAATTACCATAATTGCCATAGTTCCTGTAGCCATATCGTCCATAGCCGTATCTGCCATAGCCATAACGGCCATAGTGGCCATAACGCCCGTAACCATAGTAATAGCCATACTTCTTCTTCGACATATCCACACCATTGAGAATCACGCAGGTATTGGGCAACTTATTATCCTCAGACAACGAATTAATCAAGCCCACATCACTCTTCAAGGTATAGTCAGCACGGCAGACATAGCAGCACACACTGGCAAACTTGGCAATTTGCAACGTGTCGGACACCAGCCCAACAGGAGCCGTGTCCAAAATCACATAATCGTATTGTTGTTGCAATATCTCCAGCATGTCCTGCAGGTTCTCACGTGCCAACAACTCAGTGGGATTGGGAGGCGTTGGGCCAGCCAACAGCAAGTCAAGATGGTCATTCACCCCAGAAGGAGTAATCTGTGAAGCTACAAACTCGGGAGTGACCTTGTCTTTTACCAAGATAGCGGTGGCACCCTTGGTTCGGTCACTCTTGATATCAAACAACTTACCCAAGGCAGGCTTACGAATATCCAAGCCACAGAGGATAACCTTCTTACCCAACAAAGCAAAAGACACCGCTAAGTTAGCCGCCAGGAAAGTCTTTCCCTCACCAGAGTTAGAAGAAGTAAACAAGATCACCTTCTCGTGTTCCTTCATCATAAAGAGGATGTTGGTACGCATCGAGCGGAAAATCTCATCTATCTGGTTGTTCTTATTGGCCTGCACCACAATGCCGGCAGCCGTCTTTACGCTGTCACTGGCCACAGGCACATCAGCCACGATAGGCAGTTTGGTCATCTTCTCCAAGTCCTCACGACCCTCTATGCGATAGCGGAAGAATTCCATCAGGAACAGGATACAGAAAGGAATGCCAAATCCCAAGACCAAAGACGCCAACAGAATAATCATTCTGCGCGGTGCCACTTGTCCGTCATAGATAATATCATCTATCAGCTTGCCCTTATCAGCCGTGGCAGCTAAAGAAATACTATTCTCCTCGCGTTTCTGCAACAGCATCAAATAAAGGCCAGAGCGAACTTCCTGCTGACGGCCAATTTCTGTCAGCACCCTCTCCTGCTCTGGCGTACTGCCGATTCTATTCTGGTAGCGTCTGTACTCGTTCTGAACATTCTGACGTTGAATCTTGATAGACTGGCTGGCCTGTTGCAAAGCAGCCTCTATGGAGACCTGCAGCTCATCCAGCTGAGCCGTCAGCGCCAACACCTGAGGAGCCCTTTCGCTGGCAGCGAGCAACAGGCGGTTACGATTCTGTACTACTTGGTTATAATTAGTAATCAGAGCCGTAGAGGCATTATCCGTCATACCGATATTAGACGGAATGATTTTATATTTATTCTCAGGGTTGGTAACATACTGACTCAGATAATTCAGCAACTCCACCTGCGCATTGATATCTGCCAACTGTGAAGAATACTGGGTGGACATCTGGAGGGATTGCGATGCATCCATATCCAGACTTGTCACTGCATTCTGCTTCTTATACCTCTCCAAAGAACCTTCCGTACTGCCTAACTCTTCATTGATCTTATTGATACGGTCATTGATAAACTCCTCTGTCTTCAGCGCAATCTCATTCTTGTCATCATTCGCCTGTCGGTTATAACAAGTCACCAATGTTTGAAGGAAATCCATTCCACGCCTGAAATTCAAGTCCTTCACACTAATTGCTGCCACCGTCGTTTGCTTGGAAGTAGTTGCCACAGACATCTGCCCCAAGTAACTTTGAGCCACCTGAATGGGAGGATTTATACTCACCAGTAAATCTCTATTCGTTCCAACGCCTCTGGGATTAAAAGAGAAAGTAAGGGTTCCGTATGCCGTCTCCATCTGGAAAGGCAATTGCCCCCCCTCCTCAGAAAACGTAGCAAACACCTTCCCCCTCTTGATTAGTTCTCCTTCTACTTTCACTTTGTCATCATCACGCGAAATAACCAACTTGATAGAACGAGGCTCATCATACAGCAGATAGTCCAAACTGTCCACACCAGCCGCATCCAACTCCACATTAATAGGCTGAGTACCATACACCAAAGGATTTTTAACAATTCCCACCGTGCGATATTCTGTATATAATTTCAACTCCTTCACAGCATCCCGCACCAACATACGTGACTGCAATATCTCCAACTCATTCGCCAAGCCCTCAGAATTTGACATAAACCCTAAATCCTGCATGCTATTCAACACATTGGTAGCACTAGAGCCCCTCTTATCCTCATCTTTAATCAGCATGCGGGTAGATACCTGATACACAGGGTCCACATACCGCAAATAAATAAGTGCCCCACACAAGCAAATAAACATAGACAACGCAAACAACTGCCAGTTAATCACGAGCATCGAGAATATCTTCTGAAAAGAAAAGAGAGACTCCTCCTCTGAGCCATTCATCAACTCCTCCACTTCCGATATACTATATTTCTTATCTTCAGCCATAGCATTATATATTATCAAGCAACAAAATTACACACTTTTTCCCACAAAACAAAACTTCTTCACACTTTTTCACTCCTCCCCACCCCCATTACAGGCTTTTCGCAATAATATGCGCCCTCAACGGAGTCATAAATGCCCCGTAGGGCAATGAATACCCTGAAAGGGTAATATAACCTAACAACAAAATGCCCTGTAAGGGCAATATATCTTAGCATAGGGGTTCACCCCTATGAACACGAATGTATTAATTAATAATCGCCCTGTAAGGGCGGAATAACATGCCCTGAAAGGGCAATATAACCTAACGTAGGGGCTTGCCCCTATGTACACGAATGTATATATAAAAACGCCCCTGTAAGGGGCTCATAACTAATCCCAAACATACCGCTCATCCAACCCCACATTATACAACTCGCATATCCTCCGGAACTCGTCCTGGAACGAAACCTTCTTGTGGTGCTCCTCCTGCCCCTGGATGTACTTCACTACCGCATCTACATGACTATTACTCACGCTGAACGCACCATAACCGTCTTGCCAATAAAAATGGTGGAACGATTTCCCGTTCTTCTCGTTGATCCAACGCGACGTACTCGATTTCACCGTCCGGACAATCTCCGACAAATCCACCTGTTTACCCAAGAGGAACAGGATGTGTATGTGGTTGGCCGTTCCCCCCACCTGTATGGCCAGGCACCCGTGGTTATTGAAAATCTCCGCCACATAGGCGTGCACCTCCGCAAGGTGTGCCTTAGGAATCGTGTCTGTCCGCCCCTTGGTGGAGAACACCAAATGTACATATATCTTTGCTAATGATTGCGGCATAATGCGAATCTATAATGCCTTTAACGAAAACGCCATTTCGAAACTAATTAGCTTATCGCTATTTATGTATTTCTTCCAGGCATCCTCCTGATGGCTTGTTTCAGATATCTGAGTCGGCGATTCTTTCTTAAACCTTTGATGAATATAATCCATCATTTCTAACTCATCTTCAGTAAAGTAACTCTTGTCTGGTGATAATGTAGAGACCAATTTGGTTCCAGCTCTACCATCAGGATATTGTACAATCTCCTGATTAATATCGTTATAACAGCTATAAACTCTATCCCAATGTAGGGGAACAGGACCATGCGCAATTGCTTTGTAGCACAAACCAGTCATTCCTTTACCTGTAAGACGAAATGATAAGAAGTCTGTATAGAACAGCAATTTGTTCATCTTCGTAAAGAACACACCATTTCCCTTTTCTATAAAAAAGAGCAAAATATTCTTCAGTCTATCCAACGACTGAGTGGCAAAACCATTAAATATCGTTCTACGGCAGGTTGAGAAAACATACTCCACCATAAACTGTGGATATTTTCCTTCTTCCCATGCTCTGGCCTTATCTATCAGTCTGGCATACTCCTCTTCTGGAAATTGCCCTCGGGCATTCTCCACAAAAGCCTTAAACACATCCTGATTCATAATCGACATCAGCACTTTTCCGTTTGCTTCGCTGGGCATGTCCCCATTTTCATACAGTCGATACTGATTCTCGCCAAACCCAAGAATTGCCGACATTTTAGTAGCCGAAAGGCCATAATGCTGGCGGATACGCTTTATCTCCTCAGGGAACGGAATACCATATTTAGCCCGATACTGGTTATATACCTGAGCAATGTTTGCCTCATCTAGTTCAGTAGTAGTGAAACGCTCATGAGTATCTTCACATTCATAATACTGATGAACATAGTCAAACTCCTCCTTGCGAAAAGTCAGAGATGATTGTTCACAATGGAGCACAGCGTTACCTCCGCTAAATGGACTCGACATATTCTGCTTAATCATATCTATCAGTTCTTATATGGGTAATTTAACATGTTCAGAAATATGGAAAGAAATGCAGATGGTGCTGTTATTCGGTTGGCCAAGTGTAATTTTGATATACACCTCATGGCCTTTCACATCTTTACCGAAAATCCACATCTCCCCCATTTTGTTGAGAGTGTCCACAATTGGCCCTTCTGAATAGTCTTCTGGTTCTATATTCAGGATAACCTGCTTGCGGTATGTCGGGGTGATTTCCAAAGTGGCTAGAGTCTTTAGGTTCTTACCCCTGTCATCACGGAATATGATGTCAAACACCTTGATTTTCTCCTTTAGCCGCTTCAGGAAATCTTCTACTTGTTCTTTTGTTGCCATCTATGTATTAAAAACCTCGTTTCATTTACCAAATCCGACTGCAAAGTTAATAATATTTCAACGAAAAAGTTAATTAATTAGCAATTTTAACACATAAATTCCACTAAAAAATTGATTAATGTATATAAAACCACACTTTTCAATCACTATTTTTAGAAAACATTCATAAAAGGTTGTAACCCTACAACCTTTTTATCACATTTCTCAAAAAAGCTATCACACCTGCCTAATCTATGCGCCCCTTACAGGGGCAATGGTGATGGAATATCCTCATAACGGTAGGGATATCCCTACCCTATGTTATTCGACCCCGATGGGGGCAATGCCCCAAATGACGATGGGGCAATAGATGCCCTGAAAGGGCAATATAATCCAAGCATAGGGGCTTGCCCCCTGTGTATTGGGGAACCCGATAATATAAACGCCCCTGTAGGGGGCACATAACACATAAAAAAAGGCCAATGCATTTAGCACCAGCCTTTATCATTGTCATTCTATCCTCTAACCACTAACCCATTGGATACGCCCAATTCTGTCACGACTCGGCATAGTTCAAGCAAGTTTGCCTCTGCCCTCGCTGTTCCAGAAAGTCTCCATTCTCAATTTTCAATTCTCAATTCACCCATCATACCGAGATCCCACCACCTTCCAATCAACAATCTGCCAAAGCGCAGCGAGATGACTAGCACGACGGTTCTGGTAATCCAGATAATAAGCATGCTCCCAAACATCGAAGGTCAGCAATGGCTTCAAGCCCTTCACCACAGGATTGGAAGCCCCCAGCTCCTGTGTGATGACCAAGTTGCCAACTGCTTCCGCTGAAAGCCACACCCAGCCAGATCCAAACAGCCCGACACCCTTGGCCTCAAACTCAGCCTTAAAAGCCTCGTAACTGCCCCACTGCTTCTCGATTTGTGCAGCAAGTGAACCCTCAGGCCTTTGGACAGCCTCACTGGCAGGTTTAAACTGCGTAAAAAATAACTCATGGTTCAGTATCTGCCCTGCATTATTAAAGACTGGTCCAGCAGGAGCTTTTCGCATAATCTCCTCCAACGTCATACTGTTATACTCGCTACCCGGAAGCAGTTTATTAAGATTATCAACGTAAGCTTGCAGATGCTTACCATGATGGAATGATAACGTCTGAGCACTGATCACAGGCTCCAGCGCCTCCATCGCATAAGGAAGTTGAATCAATTTAAACATGGGATATACATTTTTACCTAGTTTTTTATCTAATCTACGATTTTTTATTATCAGCTTGCTGACTGAGGGGTTCATTCTCCATTCTCAATTTTCCATTCTCAATTCACACAAACCACTTACCATCAACACCATCACTCCCGCCAGCACTGCGATGAATATGCTCATCAACGTACCGGCAAGCACATATTCCGTCTTTGTGGTTTCCTTGTCACCAAACCTGATAATCGACTTGGCAGCTATCAACAATCCGATGGCATCATAACGCTGAAGCAACACAAACACCAGAATCAGCCACCGCTCAATATCGCCAATCAGCGAACCGGCATTAAATCCGCTCGACTTTTCCTCTGGCATATTCACACTGTAGTGCTTCAACATCAGCTTGATAAATATGTTCGCAGGCTTCCAACATACAAGTATGGCAATGGCAAGTGCGACATACTTGACAGGAATATCAAACGGCATGCCCCACTCATTCTGCGAGCACCACCATAAAGCTACACCCACTATCACGATTATATGCAGTATTTGATCCACCGTAAACCATATCACATTATCTTTGCAATACGACTTCCACATATCAATCGCAAAGTGAGTAGCTCCTATCGCCAAGGCACACCACCAGAAATCCCAGTCCCACGATGCCAGCCAAGCCAATGCAAACACAATTACAGCGTGGCAGTAATGATACGCACTGCCCCACTTCTTATCCCTCTTATGTTTGCACGACTTTGATGTTTGTAAAGCAAAATCACTTATTAAATGCGCCAGCACAAGACATAAAAATAAACTTACCCACATATATTCTTATACTTAAATTCTTCAAAATCCTTAATCGCTGTATTTACCAGCCCCCACTGCGCATTGGTCGACCTCGTATTTACCGACGACTGATAAATGCCAAGTTTCTCACTAATTTCTATCTCTCTAAAGCCCAATAGTTTGTAGAATACCACTTCAGCCTGTTTAGCCGAATACGAATCAACAATATTACTCAACATTGCCACATACGAATCAAGTAAATTACTAAAAGATTCAGGAGCATCCATTACCTGGATAGCCGTAAACACGTTACCCTTCCCATTGATTACATCCAAGTTCCTGCCTGACATATAGATAGCAGCCCCATCTATAATGTCTTCATGCTTATCGGCATATTTGATATCACCGACTCCTATCGAGAATCGGATCCCAAACCTTTGCAACTCCTCGTCACAATCCACATCACTTACCTGCATCTTAACAAAAAGCTTTATTAAGATGGCAATCCTCAGCGCATACCTGTATTCAGGAACAAAGCACTCTATGCTATCTCCTCTAACGATTCGAGCCCAAAAGCCACCATAGTCTTTCTCGAAATCATCAAGAAGTCCTCTCAGCCTCTTGCGCAAGGTAATCAAATCACCTGTAGCCAGCGAGGTAGAGCGCACTATATCAGCAGAAATCGTTGCTATCATACGTTTTCAAGTCTTTAAATTGTTGGCAAAGATATCTATTATTTTTTAGATAAACAAATAATATCGATGTTTGTTTAGATATCATCGTAATATCTATAATCTTCGCCATCCACCTCTCATCCTGTATCATCTCTTCTTCTCGATTACCGGTTCCTAATAATCAATGCTTCTATCAAAGGATTGTGCATAATATTAAAAAAACTACCCAGGAGCAAGCCCCTGGACTATGTTATTCGCCCCCAAGCGGATCATGGATGCCCCATAGGGGCAATATAATCCAGCATAGGGGTTCATAACATGCCCTGAAAGGGCAATATATTCTAGCATTGGGGCTTGCCCCTATGTATCGGGGAACCCGAAAATAAAAAACGCCCCTGTAAGGGGCTCATAACACAAAAAAAAGCCGATGCATTTAGCACCTGTCTTTTTCATTCTCCATTATCCATTATTCATTTTCCATTGTCTATAACCACTAACCATGAACCAAAAATAACCACCTCTCTTCTTGTATCATATGCTTCTTAATCTGGAATATAAACCCTACACAATCCATTATCCATTGCTAGCGGTATCCATTCTAACCTCTGATAACGCTTCATTATATCCATTCCCCAGCAATAACCAGCAGTATCTATCTCTTTATCGATATTCTCCTCTGCCAGTTCTTCTGCAGTCAAATGATTATTATGCTGGTATACCCAGCCGTTCCATGCCTCACTTTTTATCAGACGCTCTTTTCTTTCTGCAAATGGCAGTGTTTGTGGTATCATCTTATGGAGCCGATATTTGCCCAGTTCCCCAAACAGAGTAATGGTTCCACTTTTCTTATTACCCTCTTGAAACTTTGCTATAAATGCCGATTCTTGCAGTTCTGGTTGATGACTCCAGTAATTAATTATTTCGTCAAGTTCTTTCTGTCTTATATCATTTATCTGTTTATAAACATTGTCTTGATAAGTGACAACAAATGGACTATCACTCTTCCTTGGACAATTTCCTTCCCATAATTGGTCTGCAATAGGTGGCTTTACAGCAAACAGAACAGACCCCATGCTATAATCATGCTTACTTAAATCCTGATACTTTGCTATCCACGAATCATTCCTGTAATACACATTCAACAGATAGAGAGCTGCCATTGCATGAATCAGTGCTTTCACGTTACCCATAGGCAGCGACAAATACCTGTCATGTTTAACAGCCTGGTAGCATCTCTCCCAATATGTTCCCTGCCGTTTGTGAGCTTCCTTCAAAGGTCTCAACTCTCTGTTTTCATCTTTTGTCAGGTTAAAGTACGGAGCCACCACCAATACTTTCTTATTGTGAGTTTCCCACTTAATATCAATCTCCTTCAAGCAGTCCTCATCAAAAAAAATTGTATTAGCCCCTCTTGGCTTTGCCCCTCCTATGTCATGATACAGTTCCTTGGATATTGCCTCTATCTGAACACAAATGCGCACCAACAGATCCGCAATATGCGGTGAGAAAGTCTCTAACTGCGATTTACACGAACATACCTTTTCCACTCCATTCTCTATCTTGGTGATCTCATCCGTCACAAAGATGTATTTCGCAACCTCTACGACCTCCTTCTCAAGGTTCAAATACGTCTGCCAAAAGATGTCTGATTTCTTCATACGCTACATAATATTATTATCGTCAGTCGTAAAAATCAAACGTTCAATTCCTTCGTTTTCAATTTAAAACAACATCATACTATTTCTTCAACCCAAATTTAAACTCATACACCACATGCTTCACGCCCTCAGGGTCATTCTTGCAGCACTCACCGAACTTCTTCCCCGAGCCACAAGGACACTTCGATTCTTCTGTCAAATCAGAAAAGTCATCCGGACTTTTATGTATATACTTCGTCGTATAGTGCCACGGATAATATGGGTCTTTCCACCAGTCCATCAAACCTTCCAGTAACTTGTAATCGTAATGGTCTACATGATCATCCTCACCATTTCTACCAAAAGCGACTGCATACTTGTGTTCAGGATTAAACACAATAGCCACACCTTCCAATGCACATTTTTCAACATAGTCAAAACACATCTCCCCATTATAGACATGCCCAGCGAAATGACCACAATGATGACGAATATACCTTTTCTTACCACATATACTGCATGTTCTCTCTTTAATAAGCATCTCAGTACTCAGAAAGACTTTATATGGATAGAGGCTTTGCAACTGCCTCACCATCATTTCTATATACGACACCGCATTCTTAGTGCCTGAGAAATTCCGAAGGAGGTGTGTTATTCCTATCTCAATTTGTTCCAGCAAGCACCAAGCCTCATAATATTTCTTATCACGAAGCATCTCGAATGCCTTACTGTAATCACGGTGCAAACTAACTATTTCCAGCGTTGCCCATGCCACATTGGCATTCTCCTCGTCGTGCTGTTGCTGATAGCCCTTCCTTAACGCATCAACCTCCTTGATAGTTGCATCATAGTCAAAGCCATCTTCCAAAAGATGCTTTAGAATCTCCTGCGACTTATTCTTCATTCCACAATCTCTCTATTTCCGCAGCAATCTCCTTATAATCTGCCGCAGGCCCTTCATATTGGAATTCTTTCTTCTTACCCAACGTATCCTCAACTTCTATCGTAAAACTTACCGTTGCTGGTTGTTGGTATTCAGGCAACTCTACCGACACCTCTATAGGTTCTGGCTCTTTTATTCTGTCATATATGTAAGCGCTGAGAACCCCGAGAAAAACCGGCAATACTACTTTTTTCACACAGAAACGCCCTAAGCGTAATATCCGCGAATTCAGCTCTATCTCCTCGTAGTCATCATCTGCAATACATATCTCTATCTTGTCACCCATTAGGGTTTTAAGAACAGCATATAAATCCATTGTACCTTCCATGAACGCCTTTGGTTGTGCCGGCATCATAGATGGCACAATCAGAACATCTGCTGCCATCACACTCGCCTTCAAATCCTCTGGCAAACCAGCTACATCCATCCACTCCTCGCGACTGCGAGAACCATTTCTAACTATCAAATTCACCATATTTCAATATTCTGTATTATTAAACATCAAGCAACACCTTGCCCATTTATCATCCTTTTCACCTCGCTTATCGTCATAATAGGCGTTGCTTTCTCCATTCTCTTTACTGACCAATCTCTTAGATACCAGTTCAGATGTCTGAACTTCTTCTCGTCCTTTTCTATCAATTCAGCAAACACCTCATTCACTCTTGCCCAGCCTTCATCTGTTTCTTCTGCTATAGCACCCACAGCATTGAGTATTCCTCCATAATCAGAACTGCGCAGATTGTTAACAGCTTTTGAATAGACTTTCATCAACAGAGGTAGAGCAGCAACATCATATTTCCAGAAATCCGACCTCATATCAATCACATGAATATTACTTCCTACATACTTTAACCCCTTCACACTCCCCTTTAACAGCAGTAGATGCAACGCTCTTCTTTTATAACCATCACCCAGTTTGTCAAAGTCCTTTTCTATACCTTCCCTCACAAATTCATCCATCGTTGCATCTGACGCCAGATGTTCATATATAAACAGCCGCTTTTCTGCACCACACCGCTCCAAAACATCATCCATCAGAACCATAGGACGAGTTTCCTCATTGTCTATCAGTGCCTGGGCTATACAAATAGCAGGATCCTCACATGGCAAAGACAACATTTTATTGATAACTCTGTCATACTCTGATGATATGCCATTTTTTACAAAGTAGAGACACCATTCTTTCCAATTCTGTACGGGATAATCAACCGGCTGGCCAATGACATTCCTAAGTGCATTCAACAGTTCCGTTTGTCTATTTGCATATCGCTCACAGGCATAATCAAACAGGCTGTAATTATAGCCATTAAACCCGTTAGCTCTCAAATAAATGTGGCAATATGTGTATGGCAGCAACCGAAGTATCATTTCATCATCTATATTCACGTCATGGTGTAATAAGACCGTTACGGCTTGTAAACCTGAAATCGGCTCTGGATAATATGGTTTTACTGCTAATTCATAGAGCCAGTTTACAACAGCCTCCCTAAAAAGATGCTTCTGCTCATCATTTATCTTTATCTTGTTATAATCACTATAGAGATGTGCTACAGTATTGCTTACAACATATTTCTGATAATCGGAATAATTACCAATATACGCCCTTATCTTTTCCAGGTTAAATGAATCTTTCGCCTGATCATAAAACTGATAGAAAACCCATAATACATATTGGCTAATACTCTCTTCCTCTTCATTCGTAAACTTTATTTTAGTGTTCCTCAGTTTTTTTATATCCTCCTTGTTCTTGGGAACTTTTTCATCTATTATCTTCAGAACCTTCGCTTTGAATCGTTCATAGTCCATCAGCTCATCATACTCCTGTTGTTCTCTAATTTCCCATTTCGTAGGTGCATTCTTGTCACGCCAGTATTGGGGATAGCGTTTCTTCCTGATAATATCTATCTGATTCTGTATTTTCTCCGTGGCGTACTGTGACAAACACGATAACAGACTATCCCCATTCGGCATTCTATAGTCTATTATGCTAGTCACTTGCTTCAACCGGTCTTCATTCAACATCAAACCCGCACAATAGGCCTTGCTTTCTATTAACTTGTATTCCTCATAACCATTCCACGTAATAGTGCAATCCAAGAAATACTCCTTGAGAGTTTCCATCGACACATCAAAATAGTGCTGAGTCAAACCTGTATGCTCGAAGAATTCCAGAAAAGCATCTTTTTCAAATTTCCTAAAGTAAAATCTCTCTTCTGCCATTTCCAATAGCATTTCGTAAACGAAGTCGGGGGCATCTGGATGTTCAGTAACCAGTCCTTCGACTTTCCCCAACATTTTTCCCACAATCTCTTCAAACTTCTCCTCGTCACACGATCCGCAAAGATGTTTCACGAACTCTTCTTTTAATTGTATCAGTACCTTCTTGATGCTATCCCATGTCGTAAGAGCTTGATAGGCTTCATACAGTTCGTCTCTTCTCATAATCCTGTTATAACCTTCATTTTTATAATCGCGGATGAAACGCCCTTTATTAATAATCACATCTACATATTTCTCAGCACACCCCGTATCAGTGATATATTCCACCAAATGGTTTACGATATTAGGATGCTCCGAGTCTTTCTCTATCTCATAGATGGCATCGGCATTCTCTTCGTTTTTCAGCCAAGGACTTTCAAAAACTTCAAATAACACATATATATGTTCATCATCATCTTTGAACTTCTTAAACACATCCAACAGTAGCATTCTCAACTCTGCAGCTTCTTGAAATGTTAGGTCTCCACTTCTAAGATATCGGAGCAGGAAAAGCACATTAACAGTATGGTTATCTATCTCATCACACCCCTTCAATTCATTCTTCAGATAGTCTATACTCTCAGCCGAACGTCCAAAATTCATCAGGTCTTCATATGTCGATGAAGAGTAATCTGCAATCCGCAAATATTTGGATTTATGCCAACCTATGATGTCCTTGAATATATCCGTTCTCTGTTTTTCATCAAACAGTTTCCTGTCTATACACAACACCATTTCCTTATTATCTTTCACAATCCATGCCAGTATTTGTTTAGACAAATCAGATTCTTTTGACAGCTGTGCCAGTAGCAAGGCTATCGTGTTATACCATCCCGTTTTTACAATCTGTGTACCTCGATAACAGCTCAACTTTTGTATCTCATCAAACGAATCAAGTTGTAACAAGTAGCGGGAAACAAAGAACTCTTTGAATGAGTTATGAGTGAAACTGCAACCATTCTCTTCAGCAGGCTCCGTCAATCCCGTTCTCAATACCCTATTATAGTCATCATAGTTGTTATCATAAAGTGTCAGCAACTCTTCTTTCTTGATGCTGTTGACACCCATCAGTTGAATCGCCACGGCCATCTTTCCAAGTAGCATCTTACCTCTGCTGGTCATTTCCGAGTTTTGCTTCAACCTCAGTTTTTCTTCTTGATCAAGTCTTCTATCTATAAAGAATTCATACAATTCTCCCTTATTCTCAGGCAAATGCTTTTTCTCTTTATAGTAGTCCACCAATGCAATCAGGTAGAAAGGCGTACGAACGAACTCATATAATCTTGCCCGTTGTATCTCTTCTGCTATAGCTCCTACACCTTCTTTATTCAAATAATCCACGGAGTCTTGCCAGCTCAAATCACTTAGATTCAACTCTTTGAATCCATTAAAAGTAAACTCACCAGAGAAATTCGCCCTGCATGTCACCACAATATTCAGATGCGGATGCTCTTCTGCATAAGATTCAATTTCATTGTAAAGACCGAATCTGGCATCTCCCTCAAACTTCTCATCCAGAGCATCTATAATCACCACCAACCCTTTTTCTATCTCTTTATTAAGGGCTGGCAGTTCCTGCTTTATATCTTGACAACCTCTTACCTTGAACATAATGGGTATCAGACGTTTTTCTTCTTGCAACTCCCGTCCAAGTTGAAGGAGCTCAGTTGTCTTACCGGTCTGGGCATCACTATACAGTATAAATTTATTTCCTTTACACTCAGTCCTGCCAGCTATCACATCAACGAGTCTATACTTCTCAAATGTCTTATGTTCTAGTAAGTAAGAGAATACCTCATCATTCTTCAATCTCTGAGTACAGTAGCGCTGTATATACCCAGGAACCGATTCAAATTCCCGTTTGCCTTTGTTATGTGTACTCAGTTCTTTCAAGATGGCCCCCTGCATTTCATGCATTCTCTTCAGTTCTACGAGGATCTCTTCAGCCTTTATTAGACTTTCGTACACATCTTTATTCAAGGCCTTCGTCCTTAAACCCTCCAAAATCAGCTGTCCCTCATGCGTTTTCTCCAACTCTTGTTCGAAGAAGTCATGAAGACTATCAATATATTGGTCATATACGCCATGGTGAGTTATCACATAATGGCAATAATCACTTATACTCTTCAGCCGGCGTTGCTTGTCATAATTCCCTCTCAAATGGAAATGCTTCTTCCACTTCTTCAGGGCGCGTTTAAAAGCCTTCTCCTCTTCAGACGGATTCAGCCGCGCCCAAAGTCGGCTAATACCAGTACTGGCCATGAAAGAAACAACGGCTTCAGCTATTTTTCCCAAAAAGCCATGTCCTACAAACCAGTTATATATAGTTATAAATATTCCCATTAAGAAAACTATATTTACCCACTTCGTTATTTCACGTCCACTGATTAACCCTCTTGCACTCTTCAATCTTGGCAAGCAGTTCCTTGAACTTCTCAACTCTCTCCGTCTTCATCTCCCCCCCTATTCATCACCTTCCTATTCGCCTTCAGCCAGTTCAGCATATCATGTTCCTCAATCCGATGCTTCGATGGATTCCGATGATTCTCCTCCAGGAAACTCATCATCTTCTGATACCTCGTCATCCACCGTTCTTCCTGCGTCATTTTATCTTCTTGTTCAGTTTGTCGTTATACAATAGCGACCATTTATCTTCTACCATTGTTCCCTGGAGTTCTCCACAGGGTTTAATCCATATCCCTGCTCCAGATGGAGCCATCTATAATAATCAGCATAATGTTCGTCAGATAGATTAGACTCAACTACTTGCAAAATATGTGATGCTATCCCAAAAGTAAAATATCCATGAGTATTATAACTGGTTGTTGCAAAAGAATGAGGCACGAACTTATGATAGCAAGCATAGCTTGGATCAACCACCTTATCTATGATTTGCTTCAACTTTAATCTATCCAAGAATACTTTCCGACCCACCACAATATATTTAATGCAGCCGTCAATACTCAATTTTCCATCAAAGTCCATTATAAATAGTCGATGTTCATCCTCATTCTCCCAATCTTTGTGCTTCAAGAAAAATAGCTCTTTCCAATTTCTCTTTATGAATTCTTCTGGTGTATCGGCCTTATATTCTATCTTGTCATCTTTTGGAGTATTAAAAAAGTCATACTCCACATCCTCAAACTTATAAAAATGTGTATCAAAGATTTCCTTATTCTTTTTAACAAATGTTTCTTTATCTATTACTATGCAAACACCATTCGAATTATCTGCATAGTGTGCCCACATAGCAGGATGATTTGTCCCCTCATGGCAAAATCCGCATATATCATAGTTCTGAGAAAAGCAAAGCAGATGGCACTTTTCCTTGATATACTTCTCTGCGTTATAAATAACCATGAAATTTTTATTCATGTTCATGTTGTGCACATTCCCCTCATTCATGTCATTCAGTTTTCCAAATGAAGAAGGGAGGAGCGTCATATCATCCAGTATCTTCAAGAACGATTCCATCTTAGTGTAATGGAACAGCGCCCCATCATCTTTATAAGGTAACTCTGTATTGTGATACATGTACACTGGTACTACCGTCAGAATCATATATCTATCATTTATAAACCTTTACTATATCTATTCAATTTATCGGTTTCCCCTTCAATGCACGTTCAAAAGCACAACTTACATCATTAAATTCGTCGCTGTCTTCTGCCATAAGATTTTTCCATTTGTCCGTAACTTCCGTATCACCCCATTCTTTTGCTATTGCCCCTGCTATAAGTGCAGCACCATGACGCACATCAATCAGCCAATCCGCATCTTCTTCGCTATAATTTTTGCTTACGAACTTAGTCTCCAGCAAATGATATAATTTCGATTTGGCGGTTTCTTTTATGGCATGTTTCTCTGCAAGATGATAGATGGCATACAACCAATAGCTTACAGTGCGATCTGTAGAATACTCACAAAGACTTACTATCTGATAAAGCAGGCTCTGAAAACTTCTGCCTCGCTCGTTTAGTATCATAAGCGCATGAACCACATCCATTACCTGTCTCATTGTGGCGGAAGTCGTAATCACTTCCTCTATCTTATGCTTTACATCAACCTCCTTTACGCCACAATTGTACCTCTGCAACAACTCTAAACTGGCCAGATACGGATATCCTATCTCACCGAGTATTCTATCAGCATCAACCAATCCTTCTAACACGTTTATGTCAATTGTTGTAAGGTCTAACGAGTTTAACAATCTGAAAAACTCTTCTACAACATTCGACATATTATTTCTGAACCCGCCAAAGAATTCATCATCGTCTTGTCGTAATAGTTTCTCATTCTTATGAACCAAGTCACTGAATTGCTTGATAATATCAGTACCATCTATTGTCTTCAACAGGTCACTGCAATAATTTATTTGGCGATAGCAATTGGCTATTTGATCAAATACCATCGAATTCTTTACATCATTCACATCTATAGCCAGCAGATCCTTCAAATACTTTTTTAAGAAGTATGCCTGTGAATACTTGTCACGCTCAACAGCAGGAACATCTATAAACGAGAAACAGATATGCTGCATTACCTCTGTATTGTTACGCCATGATATAATTGCTTCTTTTAGTTTATTCTTATCCTCCTCACCTACATTTCCTCTCAAAATCTGATAGCCTCTTAAGAAGGCTGCTTCCTGTATGTTTGAATCTGGATTTATCAATCCATCACATACATTCTGAACAGCTACACTGCTAAATGAAATGCCTGGTGTCCATCCTAAAGGGCAATAATAGTCATCTTCATCATCATCCGTCATCACTATTGGCATTTCGAAGATTTTAGATACTAATTCTTCCATATCCGCTACTAGAAGTGAGTTATTCACCGTCTTAATATACTCATTCTCTTTACGTACCTCAAAAGAGCCATAATGTCCGTGTGCCTGTTGCAAGTACAGCCCCATCTTCTTAACTCGGTCTGCACTGGTCTTACTACACAATCTCACTAGAATGGGGATACAACTTTCATAGATATGAGACCAGACAAAGCTATCACTAATTTTATCCAGTTGGTTGGCATAATCGTAGAATGCATCAAAGAAATCGTCCGCTAGTCCCCTATTAAAAGTTGCCATCGTTTTACGGCTAAGTACGTCCGATACGACTTTGGCATTACAACTGCGTGCCAGTATTCCTATTGGAAAATAATGATTAAAGGATATATATTTCGACAAGAATAAGATGTGGTCTTCAGTATTTATTGGCCTACCTGGCATTCCCGCTGGCATTCCCACACGCTCACATAATGCATAATAACGATATGGATTCAAATAACCGCCTACGTAGCCAGAAGCACCCATATGCCATGTAGTCTTAATATCATCAACATTAAACCCATGAGTTTTTGTCGTGGTCTTCCCATAGACGGTCTTTTTATTCAATTGTTCCTTGAAATATTCCATTTCAACAAGATAGTCACAGGTAGGATATCTTTTGTATTCTACAGTTTGCCCGTATAGATACAAAGCCCGTTCTATGGCTATTTGGCAACTCTTGAAGAAATAAGACTCTTGCTGATTGCTAAGTATCGTTTTACGTATCTGCGTTGAAGTGCGATTCAGCAGGTTCAATGCCTCGCTATTCATGTTTGCCTCTATCAACATAGCCGATTTCCATAGAGCTCCTACAAAGTCAGTATCAAATACTGACCATTCCGATAGATAGGTGCGCAATTCGTTATACTGCATCTTCGAAGAAGCCATTAAGCATCGGTCATAATAAAAACGTCGAAGTTGCTCTGGCTTCAGTTTACTTTTGCGACTAACCAATTGTTCTGTAAGTTCTACATATTGTAATTCCTTTCCTACTATCCTGTAATGGGTAAGGAGAGCCAGTTTCAAGTCTATAACAACACTCTCATTCTCCGCATCGTCAAGTGTCAATTTTTCAAGAGCATTAACATACCAATCTACACCTATCGGTGTCAACGAAACTTCCATTCTCCATTTTAGCTCATACAAGAATTGTATCCATTCCTTGGCTGTCAGCCCTTTTATCTCTGGTATTTTCGTCCAAAAAAGCATGCTTGTCCGGACATCCCCAAAATCATCATAGTATTTCTTTGGCAACACCAACCAGCGTGGATAACGATTCCTCACATCTGCCATATCCTCAGTAAGTCGTCTTATTTTATCGGCATTTTCTATCTTATCCGAATGCTCACGCAATTTACCTCTCCAGAGAGTATTACTCTCAACTTTCAGATAAGTAAAAAAGAAGTCAAAAGCATCTTGTATACCTTCTACCTGTTGCAGGTCGTATAGGTTTAAAACTTCTATTTTTTGTTTGGCCAGCAGATTACGTCGAGAATCGTGGAGATTTTTATCAAAGGTAATAAAGTACACAGGCGAAATCTGCTGCCCCATTACATCACGTAGCCATCCGAGCCACGATTTGAAATTAGGGTCATCGCCAGAAAAACCTATTAGACAAAACAGGTTCTCTATCAAGGACTGTCTAACCGTATTCACAAATTCCGGATAGCGTTGTGGATAGGTTCTGTAGTCTTCTTCCGTAATAATATATGGTCTGATATTGGGAAATGAGCCATGTAGCTTCACTATTCGAGGTGAAACTGAATAGAGCAGTGTATCCTTGTTATAGACTATGGTGTATGGGTGGTCAGCATCTAAGCAGGCGCGTTCCAACAACGTATCATAATTGGTCGTGAATAGATCATGCCATCCCAAATTCAGCAAGTCAACATGTATTTTACTCGGAATTATCACATCATCTGGCAACGACTGTTGTATCATGTTGTCCAGCTCATGTCGCCCAAAACTAGCCTCTACCTGTGTTGCAAGATTGATAGGGTTCTGAAAACGCAGGTCTTCTGGTTTTGGCTCACCATAAAGGCGTTTATAGAACTCTAAGCCAAGTGCATTCCAGTCCTTCATCTCTGCTACCTCAGGCATTCTTGCATTCTTACTAAAGCCTGCTCCTATAAGAGCGGCAGCTTTTCCCTCATCAAGATAACGCTTAATGTGGTCCAGTTTCATTCGCAAAGAGTCCGGCATCATTGCCTTTATTTTAATATATCTCTCTGTTTTCATGTCTTGCCCTTTTTATAGATTCACCTACTCAATTATTTATTCCGACTGCTCCCAGCTGCCAATTATTCTCTTTACCATAATCAACCTCTTTCCAGCTGTTCCCATAAGTCATTCTTCAAAATACTCAGTGGACGTTTAAGAAAGTCATCATCGTTGGTATAATAACCGCCAAGAACAAAGCGTTTCATATCAAAGCCAGCAATTCCCAATGACTTTATCTGATTCTCAGTAGCAGTCATGAATCCTTTTGAATATATTTTATGCTTCCATAGAATTTCTTCCACCACATCATCATACTCATCATATATTCCTTGAATGCCAAGCATATGATTCATTATACCAGCTTTCGAACTATCATCTTGAATAGATGGAGGGTAATTTGTTCCTTCATTACACAGATTTGCTTTTACGCCCTTACACTGGTTATTAATTCTAAAGCTGATAAGATCATCTGGTGCCAATGCAAAATGAACAGGCGTGATGCCGGTTTCGTGTACTTCGTAATAAAGAGAGAAATTCAAGTCCCTATCATTTTTTCTCCTATTACACGAACTGCATACAGGCTGGAGATTAAAGAAATTAGTGCATAGATATGGATATTTCGACTTTGGCCTGTTATGATCAAGTTCGTAACATGACGCATCAATGTTTTTTACAGTAAACTTGCCTTTCTTTGCATATTTGATTTCTTGTATTGAAGCAGTTGTAGCAAATTGAGCATTACAATACGAACATGTCTTTATCCCCAACTCTCTGATATATTTAGGCATTATATCTTTCTGGATCTTATTGTATCGCATAGCATCAACTATAAGTTCAAACAAAGGCTGCAATCTCTTTTTAGGCAATTTCACCTTTATATTGCTCACATTATACTTTGCAAGTATCGGATCGACATACTTTGATATTTTCTCTGCATACTCCGATGGTAACAAAGAGTTCAATCCATCATAATGGTCGTAAATAGCTTTTACATACTCTGATGGTTTTTCAAACGTATTACCTTTGAAAATAGTGTAAACCGCATTGTGTCCTTTCGTAGCTCTTTGCTTAAGAATCCGTATTTGAGCACTACTTTTCTTCAGCATTTTGCTAAGTTCAAGCAATCTCATCTTAGGATTTTCATCTTGCAATTGCTCTAATTCCTTGGCATACCTGCTGGCTATGTCAATTCTCTCTGTAGTTATCGGTATTCTTCTCATACTTACAATCCCAATCGTCTTGCTTCACTGGCTATCCAATTCCTGTAATACTCGGAATCTTTATACTTTGCAGCATATAGCTGTCGAAGTTGATACTGGATAACTTCATCGCCAACCAAGTCTATTATCTCTTTTGCTCTTTCAGCATTCCAGTAATCATTAGTGGTATCACTTTTCAGGAAAGTCACCAACGACTCTATTTTCCGCTTGGCGAACTCGCCCATAAAGCCTCCTGACAAGAAAAAGCTTTGACAAAGCAATTCATTCACATTGGCACCAAAAGTATTTAAGTGCTTCTCGCTTGTCACATTATAGCCGTTATCCAAATAGAGTATGTTACCTTTAGGCATATCGCTGAGTACAAAGGGCGAATGTGTCACAACAACAATGCAAATCCCAAATGCTTTATTCAATTCCGTTCTAGCTAGAAGAGACAAGAGACTACTGATAAAAGTCCGCTGATACTCAGGATGGAAACATATTTCAACTTCTTCCAACACGAAACATAGATTTCTATATGCCACCCTCTCAACTTGGGGAATAGACTGAATATTAAAGGCGTGGTACAGGAGCGTACTAGTAGTATAGATAAACTGTCGTTCACCAGAACTAAGTTCTGACAATGTGATAGCATGCTTGGAAATCATTTCTTTTCGAGCCAACTCTTCGTGTTCATTTTCAATGATACTATTATAGACATCATTCTTTATCAGATATATAGTTGGTTCAAACAATGGTGGTGGAAGTGTATTGAACCTTTCCATCACGCTCTCACATTGTGTGTTAATGCCCAACAACGAGCATATCTCATCATATGTCATTCTACGCTCAAAGACATTCTTGTCTTCAAAGTTGTCTAACCGACGTATCAAATCTATCGTTTGGTGCACCTTCAACTCTATATGGGTGCCTTTTTGGTAGATTTTCTCTGCAAGTTCCTTCGCCAATGCCAATTCGTATTGATTCGAATTACTTTTGAATGCATTATTTACACTGCCAATTGGCTTGAAATGGCTATACTGAGGATATTTATTTGCAATACTGAAGGTCTTATATACAAGATATAGTCTTAGTGTCAGTTCAATATAGTTCATCACCTTGGTTGCATCTATCCCATATCCATCTAAAATGGCCTTGGCGTAACTATTAGGTAGCATGTAGGCATACAGAAACTTGTCGCTAACTCTTTCGGTGGGAATATCTCTTAGTATCTGCCTGTCAAATTTTTTCAAAAGATACCATTGATTGAACTGATATTCTACAAATGCGAGCCTATACCCGTCAATAATTTGATAGTCATTTTGTGTCTGAAGTAACAAAGCGCACAACCTGTTTGTTGTCAGATGTGCCTCCTTTGACATGTCTATCTGCCCCTCATGGCGGTATGGATTAAGGACTATAGGGCACATATATCCATCATTCTTATGGAAAACACTATTTATCCAACTACCAGTGTCTTCTTTGTGCCATTCATAGATAGATTGCATCTCTCCATATTCATTCTTCTTCGGTTGCCATGAGCTTATCCTTTCAAACTTATAGTCTGAATCTATATATGCTTGTAAGCTATAGTTTGTTGCAACCAAATAGAAGAAATGGTTTGCCACATTCCTTGCCACGACGAAATCATTTTCCTGTTGCTGCACACCATTTATTCTATAGTGACATTCTCCATTTTCTTTGTTCCAATCAAAAGAATAGATACCATGTACTAAGGAAATCGAATTCCGTCTACAACAAAGTATTCCGCGCACACCACCTATACTATAGTATAAGTCAGCGACAACACCATCAATAAAATAAAGAGTCTCAGCTGCAGGGCGATCCAAGTCTTTAAGCACCACTGCGCCAAGATTGTTAATCATCCTAAATAGTAGTTCTATCAGCGATGATTTCCCGCAGCCGTTCTTCCCGACAACCGAGCATACGGTAACACCTTCGAGAAAGAAATTATCATACCTCGAATCTGTAAACACATACTCTCCTGGTTTAAGAATTTTAAGAATTCTATCATCACAGGTTTCACTAACTATTATTTTGTTGATTGAGAACACCTTTTGTTTTCTGACCTCTTCCTCCATCTCCCTTTGTATTACTTCTACAGGACTTAGTTGGTTCCGCATAATTTCTTCTATATAGTCATCAAGAAAGACACTCATTGTCTTTTTATAAAAATTATCCGCCATTCCCTATGATTTATTCTCCGTAGGGCCTATCATATAATTTCTCATCTAGTGTCATACAAATCATATCAATACAAACAATGCACTTCGTACTTTGCACCGTCATATGTATAATACCGCCTAAAGTTTGTAAGTCTGCAAAACTCCTCAAAGTTTGTCTGATCCACTTCCAAGCCATAGCGTAAAAGACGACTTTTGTATTGGCATAATTCCTTAAACGATCTCTTATCCTGCAGTTTATCCATACTTGTAAATACAGCAGGATTCACATAGAAACTATTTCTTATCTTGAAACCAATGATGAAATGCGGTAGAAAGCCACACCTTAAAGCGACCTCCTTTTGGTCAGGATAAACGGGACTTTCACAATAGGGCATTCCTATCTGCTTCACGACAGCCTCGCTTCCTGCCACGACATAATCTATAGTTTTATAATGTGAACGTCTTATACCCACAAGTTCTTTAGGTACCCAGCCATATATACATACGTCATCTGTAAATTCTTGGGCAACATCAGCATTCGTAGTAGCAGACACGAAACTTGATGCTTTCTTATAGCCATAACTATTGATGGTATGAGCTATGGCTAAATAATATAAGTTAACCGCACGTCGAGCTTTGGATTTCAACTTTGCATATTTTCCAATAATATCATCTGTATTTTCCAAAGCTCGGCAAAACTCCGTGTTACTATCATAGAATAACCTCATTTTGAAAGACCTACCTGTGTTGCCTCTACATCCTTCATTTATATACTTTGACAGTGCTCTACATATCTTTCTGAAATTCTCTACGCTAACCTCATCAGGATTCAAGAACTCCTTGTTATTCCAGCACATTCTGCCCTTCTCACCTACCATAAACAAATATTTTGCCAGCAATGTTGGATTCTGGGTATCTGCACCGAACTGACTTCTCAGATTCTCATCAGACTCACCGCGTAATATAAATGTTGACAACGTAGATCCAACCATCATATTATAAAGTCCCCATAGCTTCATCAACTCATCATGTGACAAAGCTCTTCCTTCTTCATTAAGCAATCTACATCCGCCCATAACAAAATATAGTGGACTATACAATCTCATTCCGTATCCTTCTCCTCATCATACTTAACAATCCCCACCACATACTGAGCAAACGCACTCTCACTCTGCTCATCAACAATCTTCTTAAGTTTTTCATGAAGCGCAGAGGCAGTCTCTGTCGTATTCTTTATGATGGGGCTGTAGTAATCCTTATTATTCAAAATGATTTCCTGACACGTAGCGTCATCCACGACTTTACTCAGCACATAATTAGCAGCATCTGTGCAACGCTCAGCACTGTTCATCTCTGCTTTTTCAAGCCAACCATGAAGCATTCTGAACTTATCTGGTGTCATTGCGTAGCCACTCTGTCCGTTCAAGATCTTCCGTCGAATTTCATTAACTGCGGTAGAAATAGCAGCGAACTTGACCTTGCCAAGCAACGAATTCCAAGTATCATTGGTGACAGCGCCATTTCTTGCAGCAAAATCCAAAAGTACTTCTGCCACATTATTTAGGTTGCCCAGATTCGTCGTCTTCAGGAACTTTGTTCCAATCAATTTCTGTAACGCCTTGCCCCAGTTGTTTGTTGTACGGTTGGCTGTGTTCGGTTGTACAAATTGGCTAACGTCTTGCACAGCCATCTCACTTGAGCACTTCTCAAGCAGTCTCCTGGCGATTTCTGTTTCCGATTCTAAAAGCGTATCTAACCAAGCAACATCTGCAAGCAACGTAAAGAATCCTTTTGCCTTTGCTGACTCAGGAATATCCTTCATACCCCACGAATCTGCGAAAGCCAATATTTCCTCTTTTGTTACAGAAAGATTATTCACTAAGTTTGACCAATTCTCTATGAATTCTGGATAATCAGCCTGTCCGTCATGCACCTTTTTCTCTATCATCTTCTTAACAGTAAGATTCCGATAGTTATATGACCTGTTTGCGACTACATCTTTCAGCAATTTGGCAGTGCTGGTATAGAACAACGCCTTTCTCTTCAGCAGATCCACATGCCGCTCGTCTTCCGGTAATTGATCTAGAGATGTTGCAGCCTTCCACGCATAAATCTCATCGTATTGTGGTTTATCCTTTGCAGCCTGTACCTCCTGCCATAATTTCTGTATGTATGTTGCATCCGACTCGCTCTGCAGTTTATCATGGAAAACCCTCTGAACACTTATAAGCTGATATGCGAATGAGGCACTTACATGTCTCTCATTAAGCGTACTAACCGCATAATCATCCACCTCCTTCACTGTATAATTCGCGTCATCTTTCAAATACAAAAGTGTATCATAATATGGGAACTCGTCACCTATACTTTCCCTCAAGACTTTAACAACATCACTGTTTTTAGCCGTCAATGGATATTTATGATAATCATCACCTGCATTCTTTACAAAGTCAAGGAATCTCTTTGCCTCAATCTCGCTAGCTGAACATATCTTATTCACCTCAAACTTGGCTGCAAACTCACATCCAAACAGTTTTTCCAGTTGCTTATAAAGGTTTCCTCCATCAACATCCTTGTTGCCAATGATGCCTTTACAGAATGTCGCTGCACAATTCTTAGCTAATTCTGGAGATACATGACTAAAGATTATCTTCTCATAATCATTAAATTCCATGGCCTGTTTGTTCTGAATTACATAACGATCACCAAAGAATTTCCAAATCTTAGCAAGAACTTTCTTTCCTTCAGTCGTCAGTTTACTATCATCAATCTGATCTATCAGTTTTACGGCATTATCATAGGCGGGAATATCAGCATCATGAACCTCTTCTTCAAGCATTGTCATGAACTGACCATTATCTACATATTTGTTAATGGCGGGGTTCTTATCCGAGCCTGTAAAGCAGTTTCTAATATAGCGTCTGATTACAATCTGTAGTGCATCCTCGGGCTTAACGCCATAAACCAAAGCAGAGATTTCTCTTGGCAGGTATTTTATAGATTCACTCCCCAAAAGTATTTGTCTGAATCTTATCAAATATGCATTACTAAGGATAAACTCTTCTGTGCTCACCTTTATTGTCTCATCCGCCTTTGGCCCTTTCTTTTCAATTGTGGGATTTCTAAGTATTTCATTCTTCTTTAACGCATATATAGCCATTGACACATGGTGGATATCTGTACCCCATTGGAACGTAAGGGCAACCATCTCATTCAAGAATGAAATAATCTCACGTACATTGGGTGTAGGCCGCTCATGACGGTAACACTGACTTATCAAATCCTTGTTTTCTTCACTAATAGTCTCACCAAAGGCCTTGTTAATCAGTACACCAAATACAGCCTTGTAATCTGACACGATAGGCTCTGCTACGCGATATACCACCGGGAATGTCTTATCGAGATAACCTCGCAACAAGTCTGTCTTCACGTCCTTATCTTCTGCCTCTGAGAAAGCCGCCGCCAGGTGCTCCTCGTCGTATGGAATGATACACCATATATTGGGATAACCATCATCTGCAAAGAAAGTCTGTATAAGTGACCAGAACTGCTGAACTTTTCTTGCCGGCAGTCTATCCATGTTGTCAAGAACAAGCACCAGCTTGTCATCAGCAGGTAGGCCTTTAGATATTTCAGTCATCCAATCCTTAAACTCCCGCACGGACGGTTCTTGCTCACTTATCACATACGATGTTGTATCACTTTTGCCTTCGGTGTTATACATAGCGAACATTTTGGGCCAAGAACTCCAAGTAAATAACATACCTAGAGCGAATAGAATCAGTGGTGAGAGAGCGATGAGAATATTTACCCACGGCATATCAGTTTTATCAACTGATAGATAGGCTATCACTAAACCAACTGCCAACAGAGAAAGAACGAACCATTTGGTAGAATTATTAACAGAAGGTACCGTTATATCTCGGGTATATGACTTTCTGGATAGCAATGACTGCAATTTCTCTTTCCAGGTGCAATCAATCTCTTCCACTTTACCCTCTCCTTCAGGCTTCATTACCCTCATTGTGGTTTTACCTGTCAGTTTTTTCAGTGTTATCAGCTCTTTTGTCAAAAGTTCCAGAATGGATCTACGCTGTAAGTCCTCTTGATTGCCCCAGGCATCAAAACAAAAAAACGTATATCTTGTGGGAAGATTATTCTTTAGAAGACCTATCACGTTGGATTTACCACTACCCCACTTACCTTCAAGGCCAAGCAATCTAGGTACAATAGGATTCTTGGCAGCATCAATCGCACTGATATGATTGGCTATAGCTTTAGCCAAACGTTCCTGCGATTTGCCATCAAACAAATCCTCTCCACCAGGTTTATTACTCAGGTATCGTGGATATTGAATCTCTTCTTGCTTTACAACCTCTACTTTCTGCAGTTTACACATACGCTCCTCCTCTTGTTATATCATTGATTATTCAACTTCCATTTTCTTCCGTAATCCCATAGCTGTTTTCTTTCCCGTGCCCAGCGATTCTATCGCACATATTCTCACAGCCACCGCCCCCTACGGTTTTCCGTAGGGCCATTATCTTCTCATCCCCTCCATCTCACTCTCCACCATCCCCATCAGCCTCGGCAGCATCCCCTCAATCTTCCTACACTTCACCTTATTGAAATGATAATCGATATCGTCCAAACAACTTCTGGAGCAGTGAGCACAAAGTGAGTTAACTCAGAATTTGTCGAGTCGCGACAGAAGTCAACGAAGTTAATTCATTTGCCAACTCTTCATCCATATCACCGGCATAGCCAGCGGCTACGAGGGCGATGGCGGCAAGTTTGTGGGCATTCTAATAAACATCGCTCGCCCTTTAGGGCACAGGCTTTGCGAGCGATACCAAAACTCTGTAAATCGTCGGTTCCTGCGATTTTCAGTTTGTCCCTTCCCTGAGGGTGAGGGACTACAGGGTGAGGTGGAGCCCCTTTAGGCAAAGGGGACTGGGGATTTCGAAAAAAATCCTATCTTCCTCCTTTGGGTACGTTTCCTGCAGTTTCTGCTCCATTTCGCTAAAAAACTGCTTCCGCGTCTCTCTCAAATCACCGTTTATCATAACTTCGTTTTATTTCCGTGACTCCGTATTTCCGTGATTCCAGTGAAACACCTTCGTGTTCGCTATAATCACAAACAGCCATAACCTTTCGATTACAGCTGTTATCCTAATTCCACAATTCTCCCCACCCTCTTCAACTCATCCTTGAATCCTTTGGTTGTTTCATCTATCCATTCTTTCCACACCCTCTTTTGGTTCTCCTTTTCTGTTGGCGTGAGCGTCGAGTGGTCTATCTCCTCCTCTTTTCGCTTTTTCGCATACTCCTTAGCCGCTTCTATATGTTCTTCTACGGCATCACCGCTGAAAGCTCTTTCACCGAATGCAGCATACAACATACCAACCATATATGCCTGTGCGGGATTAATATCTTCAATCTTATTCATACCTTTCACGTTTTATCATTTATCGTTGGAAAGGTACGATGTATTTACCATGAGACCTAACAATGCCACAAGAAAACATCAATCATCTGGAATTAAACAAATTATGCATATCAAACGTTACCACACGTCAAAAGAAATCCTTGTTTTCGCAATTCCGTGAGTCCTTGCGTTATTTCTTCTATAGCGACTCTACCTCCCCATGCTCTTTGAACATATTCAGGCGTTATACATCCGTAATCCATCGAGCACGATCGCGCCTCATTATCCATAAGTTCCTTAAGCCTTTCAACGAGATTCATAACATCCTTGAACTGACTCTACACTCTAAACTCTAAACTCTAAACTCTAAACTCTAAACTTTAGAATACGTCTCACTCCCATCCTCGCCATACTTCCCATCTTTGGCCTCGTATGTCACCGATGGTTCTATTACCTCTACCGTATGCCACACACCTTTCGGCACTTGACACCCATATCTTCCTTCAGCTGGACAAAGATGGAACCTCTCTGTTTCTACCAGACGACCATCCGACTCTTCGTAGAAAACCTCGTCCATCCTTCCTGTAATCAGAATCACATTCTCATTACTGTTCGGATGCCGATGCACCGCTACCTCCGTTCCTGGCAGCATAGCATTCAGCATTCTCTGGCTCCCATCCTCCAGCGACGTCCTCATATCATAGTTCACCCTCTTCCTTGGGTTTCCCTTCGCCTGTTCAAACAGTCGGTCTATAAGTTCTTTGTCAATAACCATAGTGATAAAGTTTAGTGTTTAGAGTTCAGTGTTTAGAGTCAGTTGAATTAGTTGATTGTTTATAAGAGTTTTGAAGACCAGAAAGCAATCTGGCTTCTTCCTCAATCAACTTATCCATACTCACACGTTCATCAGTTGTAATGTAGCCTAATTCTTCTGCTATTTCGAATTGAGATGAAACCTCCATCAAGGAGCCATACGACATCTCGATGAAATGCGACTTATCCTTAACAGAATAGCGATTCACACCTTCAGCGATGTTAGATGTTATCGAGACCGATGCACGTCTTAGTTGATTACACAAGGCATGCTTTTCATCAGCAGGAAACTTCTTCAGAAGTTGGTATGTCCGCTTAACTACTTCCTTCGCTTTCTGATAAGCGACTAACTTCCTATAACCAAAGACTTCCATCTTTTCCTTAGTTTAATGTTCAGAGTTTAGTGTTTATAGTCAGTTTTGAAGTTTAGAGTTTAACTTGTTCAACTATCGACTGGCGGTTAGCCGCCCACTGTCTCTAAACTCTCAACTCTCAACTCTACACTTGCGCTTGCGCGACTGTCTCTCAACTCTACACACTCAACTCTCAACTTTTAAGAGAAGCCAAATACTCCTCATGCAAATGATAATACTTCATCTTAAAAGCAATATACCCCAAGCCAAGCACCAGGCTCATGCCCCCGAAGTACAACCAGTGAGCAGCCATGGTGTCAGGTATCAGATAAATGGCCACCAAAGACACCACCAGTTGCAGCACCATATATATCGTAGATACCACCACATGCGGCATCTTCAACTCATTCGCCATCAGCTGATAAACATGTTTACGATGCGCCTGCCCGAGGTTCTCATGCAGCACAATGCGGTGACAAACAGTCAACACCCCATCAACGCCATACAATAGATACAACACAATCCAAGTAATATCACCTGTCACGTACATCAAGCGGCTCACACAGAACACAAGGAACAGCGCCATGCCGATACTCCCCACATCCCCAGCAAAGCAGCGCGCTTTCGTGCGGAAATTAAAGAACGAGAACACCAACAGCGCCAGCCCCATCACCACCAGCAGGCTCTCCTCCATAAATCCATATTTTAGGTTCAGCAGATACAAAGGAATCACCATCGCCAACGCATATCCAGCAGTGATGCCGTTAATGCCATCCATGAAGTTAAAAATGTTCGTTCCCCCCACACTCACAATCAAAGCCGTCACAAGAATAACCAGCTTTATCCACAACGGGAATTCAGTATTCATAGCTACAGGATACAGAATCATAATCATAGCCGCAAACTGAACCACAAGCCTCAGAGAATCAGGCAAAGAATGAATATCATCCACGAAACTAATTCCCGCCGCCAGAGTCACAGCAACCAACAGCCAAGGCTCAGGAAATCCATACCAGATACTCCATATCCACAATGCAATGGTGAAGATAATACCACCCCCACGCAGCACCACCTTGGTATGCGATGACCGCGCATTTGGCTTATCGATGATATTATACTTATCTGCTATGCGGAAGTAGATTAACTCCGATACAAATAGCAGCACCAATATGATTAAGTATGTCCAAACCATATCTTATTATTTCATTTTTTATTCTTGGTAACCTCATCGCGGCCTATGAGCCGCGATCTCCTGCAACCTCAATCATTCCACCCTCAAGGGTAATTATCTCCCCTCCTTTTGCTCCCAGTATATCAGTCAAGTGTATTCTTAGCCAACCGACGATCATCTTGAGTCATATTCCCAACACTGTGTTCAAAAACTCATAATTCGTTTATCATGCATCCAACCACTCCTCCTGTAGTGTATTCAAGTTCACCTCATAAGGCAGGTGATGTCTGATAACAAACATCGTGTGGTTGGCTTGGTTAACCTTTCCCTCATATTCATCAATTATCTTCATGCCCTTACTTGCAAGAAATGAATAATTCACAAAATCTTCAGGTTTAGTAAGAATACGAGAACGCCAGAAAGAAGCAATAAAATCGTTAACGACTGCTTTCACTTCACCGCCTACCACCTTCATTAAATCGCTCTCAAGCCTCACGATTACAGCCATAATGTACTTAAAGGCTTGATACGAATTAACAGAAAGTGTTGTTATAAGATAGGCGAATATATATACTGGATAGAATACGTTCATATCCAATTTATTTACCTCGTCAATATAATCCTTATTATACCTATCCCTTTCCAAAACAGCAATCACCTGCTTCACCACCTCGTCATTTATTACAGGTTGATAACTATGCAGTATGCTTTTTATCTTTTCCAACCCGCTCTTATCCCCGGTGATAGCCATACGCAAAGCCAAGAACATCACTGGCGTCATTACATACTCAATAAACTCAGAGTCTGCACTTTCTCGTTTCATCTCCGGATGAGTCTTAAAAGTCATGGCCTGAGACACGCTCGATATTTCTGCAATTTGCGCCACCGCATCGAAATCCTGCTGTTTTAGGAAAACGGGCACTAGAAGTGTAGCTATAAAATGTATCTCTTTATTCTCTCCTCTACTCTTAATAGCATCCAACACCTTGTATGCCCACTCTGTCTTTAACTTTTCCATGTTTAATGCACCACAAATTTGGTACATTAAATAACTAGATGTAAAGATTCTATCCTCAGAATATATGCTATCAAGATATTGCGCATCTTGCTCCGTAAACATACCCCTGTATGATTTCATTTGACCATCAGGGAGTTCTCTTACTTTTAATTCATCTAGATAGTTTACAAGCAAACAGTCGCACAGACATAGATATGTTTTAGCAAAAGGTGACTTCAATCCCTCCTCACTTGTCACATACTTGACACATTCAGAGACCACCTCTAAAGACCTAATCCTATCACCAGCATCCCAATACATCAGTGACAACTCACCGAGGCATTGATAATACTCATAGATTGTGGTAGAATGCCCTGGTTGCTGGACATAGTCAATTACTTTCTTCAACTGTTTTATACCTTCCCTTACATCTGCTTCGCACGTCACATACGCTTTTACCTGTCCAAGGTGGAGATGGATATTTGGTATCACCTCGCCATACTCTACGACTCGCATAGCTTCAATATATGGCAAGACTTCCCTATTCTCTGCCCCCTTGTTTGAATAAATAGAGTATGCCATAGAGCCGTTCAGCAGAACTTTCGCCAATGGATAATCTTCAAACTCTCCATAGTAGTTGTTATAGACCATTCTGGTCTCCTCATACCGCCCAGCTTTATTGAAGACCTCCATCATCTCGAACAAGATTGAAATGGCCATTTCAGGACAATGATGCTCTATAGACTTATCCAAGATATGTTGAAGTCCCGTAATAATGTCATCTGGTTCCTTCCCCCTCCATTCTTTATTAACAAGTTGATATCCTGCCAAGTAGCAATGCTCACAGATATCACTATCTGCATGATCATATTCAAAAGGTCTGGCAGAAAAATCCTGCAACCAAGCATCATAATTTTCTATTTTTGAGAAGCGGAGAGGCAACACCCAGATGCTCTTTTTATATAGTTCATCCATTTCGTCTAACTTATCAACGCCCTTGCTGTCCTTATTACGTTTCTCGATAGACAGATTATGATATTTCAATCCCGCCTGTATTCTATCCGTCGTCCAGCATAATACACTTAATACACTGTAGTATGCAGCTGTTAATTCGCTTTCTGCAGCGCCTTCAACAATTCTACACAGGTCATTCAAAATATAGTTCTTCTTGCGAGACGACAGGTCTTTCAGAATCGTCAATTGCTGCACCCTAATGGCTATCTGCAAGTTCTCTGTCATTTGTATGGGTAGTGGCACATCCACCCACATAGAAGGAAGTATAGTAAGTTTAGGTAAATCTTCTTGTCTGGTCTTCTCCAACGCACGCATATACATCAAACCAGCCTCATCATACCGCTCAGCGTTTTGTGCATAAAGTATATAATGAAGCACATCCAACTCATTCAAAGGCTTCGCCTTTATTATTATTCGAGATGCCAAAAGCCAGTTACAAGCCCGATAGCAATCACTATCCATATCTGGAGTCCATGCCTTGTCATAAAGTGGTGTCACCTTGAACACACCGTTCTCTTCTGTAACCCATCCTGGAGTCAAAGCCAGCAACTTACTTCTTGGTTCAGAAATCTGAGGTTTTATAGAAGCCAATGCTTCAACATCTTCCTCAGAGAAAACCGTTTTTACCAACATCAATCTGTTCAATAAACTCCTTGTTTCAGCATCTGGTATCATTCTTTGCATCAACTCAGCCAAAGAGCGTGAAAGTTGACGGTCAAAGGAATAGTTCAACATCTTGGCAAAAACATCCTCATCTATTACCCAGTCGCAGGATGACAGATATGTACATAAAGCCTTTGCCAAAACTGGATGTCCGTAGCTATGAGCCCAAATGAACTTGCTATATTCTTGCCTAGGTGAATAAGTCTCAATGAGTTCTTTAGTTTCATTCTCCGTCAACAACGGAACACTTACCTGAGCCACGTGTGTTATATCCACCAACGTCATATTCTCATCTACAGGAGCGTCTGTAGTGATAACAGGCTTCTTTCCATCCAATAATTCCTGATAACACAATCTTATCACGTAACTCAGATTCCCAGATGGAACATCAGCACAGATAAAACCATCTTGAACATGATTAAGCACGAGTTCCGCCAACGTTCTTTTTCCTGTCTTTACTCCTCCATAAAGAATCAGAACTTTCCCCTCATTGCACTGTTCTACGCATTGCTCAACGAGTTCTTGACGCTGAACTAAATGAAGACTTTTCGCGTCAGCACTATGTAATACCGACAATGATGCGGGCATTATGGTAACCTGCCTCAGCTCAGGAGAAGCCTGTACACTTTTAACGATTACATCAAGTTTATCGTTAATAGTACTCAGACCTTTCTGGGTTTCCTCTCTTACACCTACTATTTGCTCTAATATTGCTTTCTGGTCGTTTTCAATCTGCCTTAAACTGCCTGCTGACATTCTGAGCATCTTGAATTGCGTCCAAATCCTCAGACGAGTATCCTTGCATACCTCCTCTTCAAATAGTTCTAGTAGCTTTTTATATTCACCCTTTTGCGGATTAAAGTCCTGAACTGCTTTGAAATCCTCTTTCAGAGCAGTAAGGTATTGGTCATAATTTCTCCTAGCCTCATTTCCTGCAAACTCTGGGTCTACATAGAACCTACTGATTGCCCTTTCGAAAGCCTCTTTGTACCTCTTCTCCATGGACTTCTTGTCCGCAAGAAAGGACACACCAGCCTTCCCCGACTCAAAAACGGACGTGGCTATAAGGCTCTGAAGAACTGGTGTTAAGAACAATGCTAAAGAGGTTATCATGCGTATCTCTCCTTTATCTGGTTCAGATTATTAAACATACCACTCAGGCTTCACCCATTCAGGGAATAGCCTTTGTCTCGTTTCTCTGAGTTTTGTCAAGTAAAATCCGTAAAAGTCCTTATAGAAGTTGAAAGGCTTCAAAGCCATATCCTCTTCTATAGTGTAACCACCGTAAACTATTAACCATAATCTTAAAGCACTTCCAACGTAACCCCACAGAATATCACTCTCTGGCAGATTCATACGCTTCATCAGCATATCAATTCTGATGTCCATATGCGGATGACTTCCACCTCCACTCACACTGTCAGGCCCCATAAAGAGCAATGCACACAATAAATTAGCAATACCAACTTGATTAGTGTACCCATCACTACTATCAAAAGCTTCTGATAGCCAGTCAAAAGCTAATTCATCAGCAGCCACCTCATCTTTTACCATTTGGCCAGCAGGGGTTACCATCTGTGTATGTCCAAGATAACTGTGAGCCAATTCATGGGCAAAAATAAACCCAACACCGCTTATCATCAAAGCATTTGCCTTACCTATCTCATCCTTAAAAACTTGTGGATCACAAATATTCGGTATCTCAAAGAATATTTCTTTCCTCCAATGCGGATCTAAAAGGCGTCTTGCTCTAAAAAAAGAATCGTTAGCGAATTCTACAGCATCCATGTCCGCCTTATATCCATGTATGTTTGTTCCCATAGCATTCATCGTAGGAATTTGCACCATGTTATCAAACACCGTACTGATATACAGACCAACAGCCCACATGAACTGGCAGAATGTCAGCGATATATTTATCTCATACAGCCCATTGTTTTCCTTGATTTCGCCCGGGTTGAGATGGCCATCATTCTCTTCTACAAATAGAATATTTTTCGAGAGTCCGTTTGTTTCAACCTCAATATTTGCCGCATCCCATACCCCTTCTATGCCAAGTACATGCTCAATACTCAAATCTCGCAATGCCTGAACCGGTAAATAGAGACCGCTATAGTCAAACAACGAGTATTCTATCGGATATGCCATTTACTTATTCAACCCCCATCAAATCTTTCAAAACTTTAGCTTCATTGGCAAAGATATGAAGCAATGATTCCTCCATAATCATTTGATTCATTCTCTTTACAAAATCTCTGTCAACCGTCTTTTCGCAAAACTTATCACCTGCATCAAATGCTATACAGAGGGCTTTAGTAGGAGACATGGGGTAAAACACCTTTAACTGTTTTGCAAATCCTTCTTCATCAGATATATTACCCAAAGCATTAATAGCGGGCTGGTCTCCTGTAATAAAAGGCGTATCAGAATCATTCTTCAAAAAAACATACCGATGATCCTTTTTGATAACCATAGTTTCTACCATACACATGGCCATAACCAAATTAAAGAATGGCCAGCATTTTCTGTTCAAGTCCTGAAGCCACTTCCTTTCATCCATAGAATCGCTGACTCTATCTTTCATTGATTTCGTCCTCATGTATTGTACCCACAGATAATACAGGAATTCGTACTCATCTTCCTTTGCTAGCTCTTCTATGTCTGCAATAGAGTTGCATTTAAGCAACCGGCTCCCCAGACCTTCTATCTGAGTCTGAATGTTTTCAAACGCAGCATGCTCAATCTTCTTCACTTCGTGTTCAAAGTCCTGGTTGGATTTTACCTTGCCAAGAGCCATATCCTGTTTCAACTGCGTAAACATAATATAACCAGTAAGCAGTAACTCTGCTATATTTTTGCTTCCTGGTGGCAGCGTATTTGTTAATTTTCTTAAGAATCCGAGTTCTGAATCATTCAGTTCCGCTAACTTATAGAAATAGCTACCTTGGGCCACATCCATTAGTCCAAGCTCTTTTACCTCATTCTGCTTAATCAGCCCGGTCCAAATTAACTTATCCTCTTTAGCATTCTTCCATGCACCAAGGTAGTTCCTCCAGACATAATGCTGTTTTTTAGTTATATCTTTACTCATATTTCTCATTTATAACCGAATTACCCCAGTACTCCTTAACAGCTGCAGAAAAGCAGAACTCTGCTTGGGAGGCAAGAAGCCTGAACGCCTCATAATACCATCAATCTTATTACCCATCTTTGTAGAATCATGGGCTAGTGTATATGCGTATGGCGTGTACTCTTTCACTTGGTTCACAAAACAGTCAATCGCCTTCTCTACTTTGATAAACTCCGCATCCATCACCTCAACCAATTTCAAAACTATCTGCGAAAAACCCACTACACCCCTCAAACTGATTTTCACATTTTCATCAACCACACTAACCGGAAACATCTCGGGAACTTCAGCGACATCCAAATCAACTGCTGTCAGGCCAGCTGTCACAAGGTATGCATCAATAGTTTTTTGGTCACTTTTCCCTCCCCTATGAATAATGCTATTCCTGCATTCTTTAAAGAATCTATACACTTTAAGATAGTTCTCCAAGTGAGCCAGTTGGCTACTACTATTCTTTGCTATATACACATCATAGAACGCATCAACCAGAGTAGCATTAGGATGTTGCTGAAAAGACTCTAACATGGTTCGCGCCTTATCCGGAAATTGTAAGTTTTTCCCCTTTTTCTCGTTAATACCCAACATTGGTAGAATCATCTCTAACCAACCCTCAAACAAGGCAAAGATATTAGTCAATAGATTTCTGCTGATGCTATACTCTTGCTGTTCCCATGTCTGTTCTATACAGGTTCTATACAAATTGGGTCTGTTTGTCTTATCCTCACTGTCCACAAAATGAGCAGCCAGTTTAGCGTTTTGCTTAACTAGCAACTCATGGTAGTATCCATTTACCTGCCATCTAAGATTTTTGAGTGCTGTAACAGTTGGCCACAGATCATCAAAAAGTTCCGTAATCTGAGCTTCAATCAGTTTACTCTGGAAGAAGAAACACTTCATTGTCTTCTTGTACGTACCTGATTGTATCCTGCTAGGAGACGATAGCTTCGTGGTATTTATGTTAGGCATAGCGACCTTACTATTACATCATCCTTCTTACTGGTTCCTGAGGCAGTCGAAGGGCTGCCATCGCGTACTCAATCTCTTCGATTGCAACGCTCCCTCCCCAACATCTGTAAACATACTCAGGTGTCACGCACCCAAAGTCCATAGAACAACTCCGAGTCTCGTTTTCCATAAACTCATTTAATCGAAGGACTAAAATATCTATCATAAGTCGTATTTGAATCTATTTAGCCTCTCACCAACCTCCAATCACTCATACTCTTTTCTCGCTCTAGCCATACTTATGAGCGAGCTTAGAGTAAGCCTAGAGTATGCTTAGAAGCAGCTTAGATCGAGCCTAGAGTATGGCTAGACGATCTGCATCATGCCGCGGGCACCTTCGTAAGAACAACTTTTTGCACCCACCTTCTGCGCCTGGTTCAAAGCAGCTTTTAAGCCAGCCAACGTGAAGCTCTTAATATCTTTGACTTCTTTATCTTTATACAATTCGTTGATTAACGCAGCCGCTGTCCAGTCTCCTGCGCCAGCCGTATCAACAACATTGTCATTCATAAATGGCTCCAGATGAATCCACTCAGAATTAAGGTGGAAGCTCAAACCATTAGCGCCCTGTGTTTGAATAAACAGTTTGTCTTTTATGTCGTCAAACTGATGGGCATCCTTTATTCTTTGGTCAGAGAACTTGACTATATCAGAAACCTCAACGCATTTGTTGAACATTTTGACATTACCACCTCTACTTGAAGGCTCGAAGAAGATAATAGAACCTTTCTCTTTGAAAACAGATGCCAGTTTCAAAATAGCAGGAGATACGCGGTCATAGAAGAACACCTTGGGGACAAAGTCTATCTTATCAATAACCTCATTAGCTTGCTTTAATGTCAATGATTTAAAATCAAGATAGAACCTGCCAATGTTGTTTCGAGATTCGAACTTATGGGTAGGAACCCCGTCTTTATTAATAAAGTTACGTTGTACAATGACCGGGGTTTTACCATCACCTGTAGAGACAAAATCAATGTGCACATTGTGATTAAGCATATCTTCCTTTATCCTCTGAGCATCTTTAGTCTCATCCAAGCGTGCAATTGGATAGGATTCCCATCCCATGTGGGCAAGAATCATCATCACGTTGCCACAAGTGCCACCCACATAATAGCCCACAGGGATTAGTTTCCCATCCCAAATCAACACATCAAGGCTTATCAGTCCAGCTCCGACTGCAATATTATTATGCATAATGTTCAAAAATCAAGAATTTAAAAGGAACTGTCTGGCGGAACAGGCCACTATACCAGAGTCGTGAATCAATCCCACATTCGGGTCCATGGTCACCACATACTTGGGATAATTGTCCTTAATCAGTTTCAGGTTGCCAAACTCACGCTCATAAGTATCTTCGCCGCTCACCTGCAAGGCCACCTGAACATAGATCAACTCGTCGCCCCGACGAGCCACGAAGTCAATCTCTTTTCCATTCAGTTGTCCCACATATACATCATAGCCGCTGCGTTTGAGCTTTAGATAGACGGCTCCCTCCAGCACCTTCTCCATATCCAGGCTGCGCTTGTCGCGACACAGGTAGTTACGCAGGCCCAAATCCTCAAAATAGTACTTGTCCTGCTGCTCAAAAACGCTCTTTCCCTTAATATCATAGCGTTTCACACGGTCTATCATATAGGTATCGCACAAGGCATCCATATA
>Ga0310786_10000060_pt1 | contig 172692 bp, 103 predicted proteins | sample AusTroGonzalo_MG_FD_203881 | JGI IMG/M metagenome (GOLD analysis project Ga0310786, IMG submission 203881) | Bovine rumen microbial communities from tropical cattle in Woodstock, Queensland, Australia - Gonzalo_03 (v2) (version 2) | ecosystem: Host-associated > Mammals > Digestive system >...
TTTGGGTTCTGGTATAAACAGAAGATGTGTCAGCTTTGGTCGCTAATTTGGTGTTCATCTCCCCGCGCACAACATCGGCAGTATCGTGGATGTTGATGTCGGTTTGAGTCTTGGTATAAACATCGACAATGTTGGCTTTGGCAGCCAATTTGTCGTTCACCTCCCCGCGCACGATATCGGCAGTGTCGTGGATGTTGATGTCGGTTTGGGTTCTGGTATAAACAGAAGATGTGTCAGCTTTGGTCGCTAATTTGGTGTTCATCTCCCCGCGCACAACATCGGCAGTATCGTGGATGTTGATGTCGGTTTGGGTTTTGGTATAAACATCTGCAGTATTGGCCTTTGTGGCTAATTTATCGTCAATCTGGCCTTTGGTGTAAACGGTAGAAGTATCGGCTTTGGCATCAATGCGAACACCGAGGTCAATGCTGTCCTGTTTCACTTTCGCCTTGGTGGCGTAAATATTCTGCAATTCTGCAGTCGTGGTGTAGTTGGTCAGATCGTCCACATCCCGGGTGATATAGCCTGCGTTTTCAATGGCGTCGAGACGACCTCCCAAAAGTGCGCTGTCGGCTTGCTCCTTGGCTGCATTAATTGCAATGTTGGTGATATTGGTCTTTACGGAATCCCGCAAGTGTTCGAGATTGGTTTTCAGCAAAGCGATTGCAGCGAGCAGTTGTGCCAAATTCATGGCGTCGCCTGTTATGATCACCTGCTCCAATGACGTAATATAGTTCATGATTTGCTGGTGATTCAGCAAAATGGTGTCGATATGGTCAGAATGCAGTTCCAACTGCTCCAGTAGTTCTCGGATGTGTGCGGATGTCGTGTCAATATGCTGTTGCAACAGAGCACTGTCGGCGCTTATTACATTGTACAGCTGTTGCACCACCTGCGCGTTGAGGTCGAGCTCCTTGGCATACAGGGCATATGGCACCGCCGTGAGGGGCATCGCTAACGAGCCGAGCGATGTGCCGTTGAGCGTCACCGTCGTCTCGATGCGGGCATGGTTCCACTGGATGCTGTTCCAAGCGGCGTTGTCTCCGTCGGGACCGATCAGTAGGGAAATAAGACCGTTGAGGTTGGTGGTCGTCGTCTGCATCTCGGTGTAGGCGGCCGTCGTGGCGTCTCCGTTGAAAATGTTCACCGTGACATCCACGGTTTTGTTAGACACCAGCTGGTTCTGCGCGTTGCGCACCACAGCTTGGTAGCTGATTTTGTCGTTGCCGCTCTGTGCGAACACATTCACCGCAAAGAGCAACATCATTAGAGAAGTAAGAAGTTTTCTCATTGTATAATTGACATTTGTTATGCTCTTATCTGAAAAAAACACAATCAAATGATTTTCAACCAGAAAGACCCGCCATGCCTTTCAACACCTTCCAAATTCGCATGATTCCAGATTGGGGCTATGATGGCGGACAGCTCTTTGTCCTCACTGACGAAGAAATTAGGCATAAGTGTGGAAACACGTCCTTGAGCCCCGCCAGACAACAACCATGCCGCCAACATATATTGCTCACTATAAAAACGGTCGCACATAAACTGCGGATAATCGTAAGGAAGGTAAATATCGTGGAAATGTACAATCACCCCTTTCTTCAACCGAGGCAGGAGCTCCAAGAAACAAATCGTCGCATCAGAATTAGGAAAGACACGGTGGGAGTTGTCAATGAAAAGTATGTCGTTCTCTTCCAATGTGTCGATAATGAACTGCAAATCTTCCAGATTTTCCAACGGTTTACGAATCACTTTGTCCGCGAGATGATCAATATTGGCACGTGGATGTGGGTCTATGGATATGATTTGTGTCGTCAGATGCTGCTCATTGACAGCCTTGCGGGCCACTTTGGTGGAATTTTCCGATCCAATTTCTATGTAATGCGCAGGGTTGTTTATCGCAATCATTCCGTATAATGCCACAATGTCCAATCCGGGCAAAAAACCGTTGTTCCACGCAGGCAAATTCTCATCCGTCTCCACTTTTGAATCCCTGATTTGATGAATCTGGTCGGAAAAAGTCAAAAACTGCCTCAACAGCGCACTATAATCCTCTCTGTTACTGTTAATGATATCGTACAACATGGGATGCGGGTTGAACCGGGGCTGGGGATTAACCTTGTACTCCAAGTGGACAGTCTGATAACTCGGCGATATGAAGCGGAGGAGAGATTGAATTTTCTTATTCATAAATATTCTTTCTACTATTTAGCTTTAAAAAAGACACCTGCAAAGGTGTGTCTTTTAAATCTGCAAAGATACGATTTTTATAGTTATCGAGCATATAAATCTTTTAGGAGACTGAGAACAAACGGCTTGTTTTTTCGCTACAGGTAGGATAGGCATCTCGCATCTCAAAAAAATGTACTTTTGCCGCCTGAAAATTACCGAAATGATGATATTCTACTTAGGCAGCTGGTATTTCCAGACCAAATTCCTGAAACGGCGCAAACCGCTGCAGACGGTGCTGTTCATCACCAATCAGTGCAACCTGTCGTGCTCGCACTGCAGCGTTTACGATCACGAACACCCGACCGTCAAAAGTTACGAGCAAATCAAAGAGGAACTGCTCTACTCTTACAAGTTGGGCTCCCGTTTCGTGGATTTCGAGGGCGGCGAACCCACCCTGTGGCGCGACGGTGACCGTCGGCTCAACGACCTCATCGACCTTGCTCACGAAATCGGCTTCTTCACTACCACTGTGACCACCAACGCGCAGCAACCCTTCGCCGGACTGAAGGCCAACTCCATCTGGGTAAGCATGGACGGCATCCACGAGTACCACGATGCGGTGCGCGGACAGGGTACTTTCGACAAACTGGTGAAAAACGTGGATAGTTGCGGCCATAAAGCCCTGAGCGCCAACATGGTCATCGATTCCAACAACTACGTGAATGTGATGGAAACGCTGCAGTTCGTGAAAGAGCACCCCACCTTCAAGAGCATTGCCTTCAACTTCTACACGCCCGCTTTCTTCAAAGACGAAGATCCGCTGATTTTGAATTGGGATAAACGCATCGAATTGATTGACAAGTTGATAGAACAAAAGAAGAAACGTATGCCCATCATGAATTCTGTCTCTGGACTGAAGCGGATGAAGGACCTCTCGTTCGAGAAGGCCTGCTGGATGTGCAACTACATCCTCCCCGACGGCACGCGCCTGCCCGAATGCGTGGGCAAGAGCGCGGGCGTATGCAACCAGTGCGGCTTCTGCATGGCGGGAGAGATGCGCAGCGTGATGGACTTTCGGCCGGATACGCTACTCGCTGGACTTAACTTAAGAGGATAATGGAAAAAATCAGATACATCTCCATCAACAGCACCTCCCCGTACCACAACTTGGCGGCGGAGGAATACCTGCTGCAGCAAACCAAAGACAATGTCTTCATGTTGTGGCAAAACGACAACACGATTGTCATTGGTCGTCATCAGAACACGGCGGCGGAAATCAATCAGGAATACGTTGACAGTCACCATGTCAACGTGGTGAGAAGACAGACCGGCGGCGGTGCGGTCTTCCACGACATTGGGAACCTCAACTTCTCGTTTATCCAGAATATTGAGCCCGGCAGCAAGGAGATAGACTTCCTGAAATATCTGCAGCCGATAGTGGATGCACTGCAGTCGTTAGGCGTTCCGGCAGAGTTTTCCGGGCGCAATGACCTCGTTATCGATGGCAAGAAGATTTCCGGCAACGCGATGATGTTTTACGAAAACCGCGTGTTGGAGCACGGTACGCTGCTGTTCTCCTCCCAGATGGCGGATGTGGCGAACGCCCTCAAGGTCGATCCGAGCAAATTCGATGACAAGGCGGTGAAGTCCATTCGCAGTCGCGTGACGAACATCTCCGAGCATCTTCCCGAACCCATGACCGTTTTGCAGTTCAAGGACTATCTGATGGACTTTATTATGAAGCAGAATCAAATGACTGAATTGCAGAATCTAACGAATGAAGAGGAGGTAGTCGTGGAGCATCTTATGAAGAACAAATATCAGACTTGGGAATGGAACTACGGCAACTCCCCCAACTATTCCATGAACAAGAAAATCCGCACCAAAGGCGGCACTGTGCAAGTTGTCGCTGACATCCAAAAAGGCATCATACGAGACCTGCGCTTCTATGGTGATTTCTTCTCAGAAGATGACGTACAAAATCTTGTGAACCAGCTTATAGGTGTTCCCATCAATAGAGATGAACTCTCCCAAAAGCTGCAATCCATCAACGTAAACCGTTACTTCAACAACGTCACCGCAGAGGATTTATTAACCTTATTTACGCATTGATTCTCGTGCGCATGTGATACGGGGCGTATACAATACAGGGTGTATTCAATACGCCCTTACAACAACCTATAAACCTTAAACCTTAAACCAATGAAACGTCTCATCGTTTTCGACCTCGACGGCACCCTCATCAATTCGCTGGAAGACCTGGCGGATTCGGCCAATCATGTGTTGGAACAACACGGTTTCACGATACATCCCGTGGATGCATACCGCTATTTTGTGGGCGACGGTGTGCGCAAACTCATCGAACGCATTTTGCCGGCAGAAGAGCGTAATGACGCACAAATCGAGCAGTGCCGGCAGGAATTTGTGGAATACTACAAAATCCACATGGAGGATAAAACATCTGTTTATGAGGGAATTACAGATTTACTCAAAGCGTTGAAAGCCCGTGGGTTGAAGATTGCGGTGGCCACGAACAAAGTGCATGTGGCAGTGGAACCTCTGATGGCCAAATACTTCCCCGGTATCCATTTTGATTCGTTGATTGGGCAGCGTGAGGGCATTCCCGTGAAGCCCGCCCCGCAAATCATGTTCGATATTTTGGCACAATGTGGTTGCGAACCATCGGAAGCATTCCACGTGGGCGACACCGCCACGGACATGCAACTGGCCCACAACGCAGACGTCACCCCCGTTGGTGTTTTGTGGGGTTACCGTCCTTTGGAAGAGTTACAGAAAGCGGGTGCGAAACATATCATCCAGCATCCCGCTGATTTATTGAAAATCATTGACACTGTTAACTGTTAAGCTATTGGCTTTGTTGGTTCGTCCCACCAACTGCTAACTACTAACTGCTAACTATTTAGCCAGGCTCACAGCGGCGGTGGCGGCAATGCCTTCTCCTGCTCCTGTGAATCCCATCTTTTCATTGGTTTTGGCCTTCACCGCCACGCGGTCGGTCTCAACGTGCAACAATTCCGCCAACCGGTTGATAATCTGCTCCACGTGCGGTTTCATCTTGGGTTTTTCCAAGACGAGAGTGCAGTCCAGGTTATTGACTTTCCAACCTTTTCCCTCAACGAGTTCCACCACTTTAGCTAACAGTTTGGTGCTGTCCACGTTCTTCCAAGTGGGGTCGTTGTCGGGGAAGTAGGTGCCGATGTCACGCATCCCGGCGGCGCCCAAAAGCGCGTCGCACACAGCGTGAATCAGTACGTCGCCGTCGGAATGGGCGGCCAACCCCAACTCGTAAGGAATGACAATGCCCCCAATGACCAAGGGTCTGTCGGGGGCAAATCTATGGGAATCGTAGCCGAAGCCTACGCGAAAATCAGTCATCATTATTTCAGTCTGCCTTGTTGTTTGAGCTCGTTCTTGTTGGTGGAAACGAAGTCAAAGTTCAACGTGAAACGCAATGTGTTGGCCAGCGGGTGATATTGCTGAGTGGCAATCAGGTAAGAAACATCGATACCGAAAACGCTATACTTGATGCCGGCACCGAGAGAGATAAACTGGCGGTTGCCTTTGTAAGGGCTTTCGTGGAAATAGCCGGTACGGAAGAAGAACAGGTTGCGGTAACTGTATTCAAGTCCCAAAGCCCACATCACCTCTTGCATCTCTTCTTTGAAACCGCCGGGCGCGTCATAGAAAGATTGGATCATACCTCTGGGCACAGAGACGTCAGGATTCATACCATAGGCAATCACAGGGTCGCCAGCTTCGTTATAGACAATGCGGCCGTCTTCGTCCACTTCGTAGATAGGATTGGTGGGAACCAACAGCTTGTTGATTTCACCATTGACAGTCAATGTGTTATAGCCGTCGAAATCCATCTCATAGCCGATACCTAATTTGAGGTTGGTGGGAAGGAAGTCGCGGCGCAAAGTACCGGAAGAGTAGGACATTTTGTTACCCATGTTGGAGATGCACAAGCCGGCACGCAAGGTGCTGTTGTTGAAAGCCTTCACGTCAAAATCCTGTTCGTAGAACAAAGAAATGTCGGCGGCACCAGCCAAACCGGCCTTGGTCTCTTCACCACCCACATATTGGCCTGCCGTCAGGTTGGAGTAGATGAAGCGAGGTGTAATAGCGATAGACAACTGGTCGATCAACTTACGGGAGTAGGTGAAGTCGATGGCGAATTCATTGGGATTCTGGCTGCTGATAAAATAGCCGTATTCATCCATGAAATCGATACTACCTAATGAAAAATAACGAAATGAAGCAGCAATGGCGTCCATATCTGTGATTTTCCAATAGCCTGACAAATAAGCAAGGTTGATATCCTTTACCAAATTTGCCAGCCAAGGGCTGTAAGAGACACTGAAACCAAACATGTTGTCGCTGAACACATATTTGGCGGGATTGTAACTCTGGGAGTTGATGTCTGCTGAGGTGGCGCATCCGATGTCGCCCATAGCGCCCGCACGTGAATCAGGAGCAATAGAAAGGAAAGGAACGGCTGTGGTGATGGCGTTCAAGGATTGACCAAGAGGATTCACCCCGTTGCCGCTTTGTGCATGAATTTGTGTCGTGGAAATAAGAATGATTAAGGATAAAACAGATAATGTTTTTTTCATTGCTTGTTTATTCATTAGTAGTTTTGCTTGTTTTATAATTGTTACTATTTATATTTCAAAAAAAACCTCTCCCCATAACGACTGATTGCCTCTTTTATTTTATTCAGACAAAAAAAAATTCACATAACCCAAAGTGATGTTTGTAACGCTTTGGATTACAAATATTTATGTTGTAAATTTTTTTTCGGTTCAGTGCTGAGGACTGAGGAAAGAACGCTATAAAGACTACAAAATTACTAATTTTTCGATGGTTTCTGCCGTCTGCCCGTCTTGGTTCTTGACACGGAGGCGGTAGAGGTAAGTCCCCTTTGCCAGCTTGTCGCCGAAGTCGTCCAAGCCGTCCCAGGAGATAGCGCGGCAGCGGTTTCCGTCCATGAACTGCGTGTCGTAGATGGTCTTCACTAACTTGCCGGAGATGGTGTAGATGTTGACTTGGATGTCGAAAGTGCCGCCGGGCTGGTTGTGTTCGAAGAAGAAGTCTGTGTGGGTGGTGAAAGGGTTCGGGTAATTGAGCACGTGGCTCAATTCGAACTTGTCTTCACTGATCACGCGGAAGGTCAGCTCCTGCTCGGAGCTGTTGTTGTTGACGTCCCATGCGCGCACGGAGATGGTGTGGTCGCCGGGCGCCAAATCCTGCAGCTGATAACGCACCACGCCGCAGTTGAAGCTGTCTTTTTCAGTTTGGTAGTAGTCGTTGAGGACGATTTTGCCGCCCGTGTTGTGGTCCAGAATGCCGGTCAAGTCGTGGCCGATGCCGTTGCCCGTAGTGTTGATGCCGAAATTGTCGGAAATCTTGGCAATCAACGTGGGATTCGGGTGGGTGATGCCGCCGTTGACGAAGTTCTCGTCGTTCATGAACAGCTCAATGCGCGGACTCTCGTCATCTTGAATCCCTGTCGTGTCCATCCCGCCGATGATGAAGTCCGTGAATGCTCCGGCCGCATCCTCATGGTCGGTGCGGGCGTAGTAGCTGATTCTCCCGTTGCCAAAGTTGTAGTCAATGTCCTTCGGAACGTAGAACGAGAATTGGAACCGTCCCTCTTTCACCGTGACGTTGCCTTTGAAGAGCAGGCTCTTCTGGGTTTCGAATTCAAAAGGCTCATCGGATATATAGCTGGATGGATCGTTTAACAGCGAGCTGGTTACCACTTTTTTGTCGTAAACCGATGGGAAAAGCGTGCCGTTGAATCCGCTCAAAGTCTGCGAGTTAGCATCGGTTACGCGTCCGCTGATCGTCACTTTGGACAAAGCCCTGATCGTGTCGGTGGAGACATTGACAGCCTGATGGTTGATGGAGTCTGTGACAATGTTGAATGTAGGCACAGCTAGTTTGATGGAAGGGTCTCCAAAAACGACGAACATGGAGAGATTGTTTGAAAACACCCCTGAAACCCCGCCGAATTTGTTTTTAGAGATGCGTTCTATGTCGCAAATTGACAGATAATTGCCGTTTTCGTCCTTCTTGAAAATTTGGTTGAAGAAGATATCGCCGAAACGATTGTTGGAGAGAGACCACGCTTCACGGGCTGCGGCAATGACCGCAATAGCACCTCCGTTGTTATTGAAAAATATCTCGTCGGAAGGTGAGAGAATCAGTCTGTCGTAGTAGGCAAACGTACACGACAATGACAACATGGCTGGCATATTGTATTTGTTGTTCCATTTGTTGATGTCCGACATTTCCAAAACGCGTTCGGCCGCCCATCCGTCTTTGCCGCTGTGACCAATGTACATGTAGAAGAGGGAACCGCGGTTCATCCGGTTGTTGATGTCTGTCACAGCATCCGGATAGCGTTGGCCTCCGGCATTGGAAACCTGTTGGTATGCATCCAAATAAATTTTGTCGAAATTAATGTTCGGATTGGCTGTTTCCACACTTTTTGTGTAATCATCCGCATGGCTGATGAAGTCGTTGTTCTCTTCATCATCTGCCACGAAGGCCATCACGTTTCGCCAGTCGGCCAGATTGGAGATTTGGGAGGAGTTTTCTGACACTAAATTGCGTTTCTCGGTGTAGCGGATGCTTTTGTCAACGGCCGTGTTCGCTTGCGTTGCGTTCGTGCAGGGGAATCTGCCTACCGCCAAATCGAAAAGCCCGTATTTGGTTGCGCCCTCTTCATCGTCCAGCAAGCCCAAATCATCATCGTCGGAGTATTGGTTGTAAAGATCGGAAATATATAAGTATTGAGGAGCTTGATTGCTCTTGTATTCAATATTATATTGGTAATTGGGGACGTAAATGGCCGTTCCTTGTGCGCGACCGCGGAAGTCGTAGCTGGGACGCCCGAACAGTAGGAGATATTTGGGATATTCTTTGTTCGAGCGGTCGTAGATCATCTTTGCGTAGCCACGAATGGCCATCGGGTCTTGTGAGCCGCTCGAAAACTCGTTGTAAACCTGCTGGGTGGTCACCACTTTCACGCTCAATCCGTCGTTTTCGGAACGGAATTGTGCCAGTCGGTTGGCCTGAGTCAGGAAATCGGGATGAGTAACGATCACCATGTCTACAGCGCCGGTGCCGTGCAGGTTCTGATTGGCCACAGAGGAGAGCGGAGTCACAGATTTGTATTGGGAGCCGTCGAACATGATAAACTCCCGGAGCTCAGAGGTTTGCGCTTTGAAATGTGCCCCTTGATTATCGGCGGTGAGCGCATAGCGTATCGTTTGCGACGGATCTGTGACATCCCAGACGGAGACGGAAGCAGGAATGCCGGAGATGTTGAACTGCGTGATGTTTCCGTTGCCTACGGTAGAGGGATTGCGGAACGAGGTCTCCCCTTGAGAGAGGGCAAGCCTACAGGGCACCTCGATCTCGATCCAGTCCAGATAAGCTGATGCAGAAGTGGTCGGCTTGTTGTAGGTGAGGTTGAGGTTTAAGCTGCTGGATGCGATATTGAAGGGCAAAGTGCTTGTGGTGATGCAGACTAAAGAGGTTGAGTTGGCAGGACCATTGCTGACATTTCCGAGATTGGTTTGGTTCATAGTAACCTGCAGGGTAGATGCTGTGGTGGCGGAAGAGGCCCATTTGACCGCCAGACGTCCTGCGCCAGTCGGGGTTCCCGGGAGACGAAAGCCGTAAGAGTGGGTAAGGGTCACATCGAAACGATCGCCATACCAAGTCCTTCCAGATTCGCACAAATTGATAATATCCTCTTCGAAGAAATCGTAGAAGGTGAAATCTTGCACCGATAAGTTGGCGTTAAGGCTTTCATTGTCAATGGTTTGAATTCGTTTTTTCTCGCCAATGCCAGGCGTTTGGGTCACGAAATAGAAAGAGACGTCAGAGTAGACGTTGTAAGCATGTGTAAACTTTTGATTCACAGAGTCGTAAGTGACGTTATGCGGCGAAAGTCCGTAAAACAAAAAATAGTCGCCTTCGTCGATTTGACCGTCACCCCCGTCATGCAATTGGATGGGAAGTTCTTGTAAATCGTCGATGCGTTTGGCGGAATTGTCTTCGGGAAGCATTCTCCCGCCGTTGCCGAAAACCGCTAATTGCGAGGAATTTATGGGTGTTGACAAGCCCATCGCTTTCAGATTCTGGTAGGTGACTTTGTGAATGCCCGTCTGAGTGATGGAGAACTGATACCACTGTCCGGAGGCCAATACCGATTGCGAGGCGTAACCCCGTGTGCCTTTGGCGGATATGGGGTTTCTGCCTTCGATTTCGAGCGTGACGGAGACAAGTCTCTTGTATTGTCCGGGGGAGGTCTCAACAATGGGGATAAAGGAGATTCGTGCATAAGGCTGTTTGCGGTCATATACGGAATGTACCTGGTAGTCGACGGCCTTCTGATGGAATCCGGGAGTCACTAATTGACAGTCGGTTACGGGCATGTCAGCGAACTCTTGATCGAGGACTTTTACGGTATAATATTTGAAAAAGTTATCAACAGCGACTATTTCATAAAAAGAGGGAAGCTCCCAAAAATCACCCCCATAAACGGCGTTTTCAAAGGAGAGAAACGACCGTGTGTGACCGTCTGAAAAGGTGTTGCTCACGGGTTTCGTCCATTGTAAAGTGATTTTTTTTTGCACCTTTTGTGCTTGAATATCAGCGATTTGAAATAAAAAAAGTATAAAAAATAAAAATCGTACCCAAGAATTCTTTGTCATTATTCGTTTGTTTAAAAAGAGAAATACAATTTTCTAAACGAAATGTCGTTAAAAATATTGCAGAAAAAATGTAACAAAAAAGGGTGGGAAGCGTTAAATAATTTTGTATCTTTGCCCGCTATAAATATAATGATATGAAGAAACGTATTGCTATCATAGTCACGATTGTATTGGCATTTGCAGGATTGCGTTTACAGGCGCAGGATGCCATGTTTTCGCAGTATTATGCAAACCCACTGTACTTGAATCCAGCCTTTGCAGGCACGAACGTGTGTCCGCGAATAGCGTTGAATTTCCGCGATCAGTGGCCCTCACTTCCAGGTACGTTTATGACGTATACGGCATCGTACGACGAACATTTCGATAAACTGTCGGGTGGTGTCGGCGTGCTGTTGTTCGGTGACCGTGCGGGAGAAGGTGGTATCATCAACACCTATACGGCAAGCCTCATGTACTCCTTTAAGTTGAAAGTGTCCAAAAAGTTTAACTTGCGGTTTGCATTGCAGGCCACTTACGAGAATCGCGGCCTCAATTGGGACAAGTTGGTTTTCGGTGACATGATAGATCCTAAATATGGTGTTATTTATCAAACCGCTGAGCTTCAGCCGGGTAATCTGACCATCCATTCGTTTGACATGGCAGCCGGTATTTTAGGATATACCCCGCACATTTATTTTGGTGTCGCAGCACACCACATCGTGCCCATCATCGGAGCCAAAGGCTTTATCTCCGACGGATTGGGTGCATACGACTACCGTCCTGTGAAATGGACCGCTCACGTTGGCGGTTACTTTGACTTGAAACGCAAAAGTAAGAAAGAGACTTCCTTCGGCGATATCTCCATCAGTCCGAACTTCATTTATCAACATCAACAGAATTTCAATTATTTCAGTGAAGGTTTCTACTTGAATTTCTACCCGTTCACCGTAGGTATGTGGCTGCGTCATGGTCTTACCTACAAGGGTGAGCGCTTTACGGGAATCGACACCAATGGATTGGCTATCACAGAGCCGATCTCTTATCACAATTATGATGCCTTTATCGTTGTGTTCGGTGTGGAGTACGATTGGTTTAAAATTGCCTACTCCTATGATGCAACTATTAGCAAATTGGCAAACTATTCCGGCGGCGCACATGAAGTTTCCGTTCAGTTCTTGCTGCCATGTCCTAACAAGCGTAAAGCTTTGAAAGACCTTAATTGTCCTTCGTACTAATCGATTGTAATCATATCATTAATATTTTACCGAAGATAATTCAGAAAAACAATTATAACTAACAATGAATACAGCAAAAAAATTATTAGGATTATTCACTGTCGCAGCTATGCTGTTGGGTATGTCCTCTTGTTCGAAAGAGAAATCCGCCACCACGGGTTGGAACTACAACGATAAAAAGAATGGTGGTTTTGAGGTTGCTCCTTTTGAGGAACAAGCTACAGGTCCGGGCCTTGTCTTCATTGAAGGCGGTTCTTTCGTGATGGGACAGATGGAAGAGGATGTGATGAAGGATTGGAACAACACGCCACGCCGTGTTTCCGTCGCCTCTTTTTACATGGATGAGTGTGAGATAGCCAATGTCGACTACCTCGAATACCTCTATTGGCTTGAACGCGTCTTCGTCCCTGCGGATTTGAAGGTGGTGTACGACAACGCTGTTCCCGATGAGGCTGTTTGGCGCGACCGCTTGGGTTATAACGAATCTCAGGTGGAATACTATTTCCGCCATCCCGCTTTCAGATATTATCCTGTCGTAGGTGTGAGCTGGTTGCAAGCCACTAACTATGCCGCATGGCGTACCGACCGTGTCAACGAGCAGATCCTTGTGGATCGCGGTTATGTCGAGTTTGCCGAGACTCCCTCTGCAGAAGGTTATTTCAACACTGATGCTTACCTGACCTACGAATCTTACGAGGCCGAAGGTCAGAAACGTTTGAGATACATTTCCAGCCAAGAATACCGCAATGTGAAGATGGAAGACGGTATCCTGCTGCCGAAATACAGACTGCCCACAGAGGCTGAATGGGAGTATGCCGCATACTCAACCGTTGGCAATACCCTCAACGAACGTGTGCTGGAGCGTAAAGTCTATCCGTGGAACGGACAGCAACTCCGTACCGATGACAAAAAATACTACGGCGATTTCATCAACAACGTGCGTCGCGGCCGTGGTGACTACATGGGTGTCGCCAGCGCTCTGAACGACGGTGGTTTCTATACCAAGGAGGTCAAATCCGACTGGCCGAACGATTACGGCTTGTATCAAATGGGCGGTAACGTCTCCGAATGGGTGATGGATGTCTACAGACAAACCTCTCATGACGATGTGACGGAATACAATCCGTTCCGTGGTAACTACTTCGAAACCAAGAAGCTGTTGGAAGACGGTACCGTTGCAGAACGTGACAGTGTGGGTAAGGTTCCCATGGTTCCCGTTTCTGACTTCAAGAACGACAGACGCCGCAACTATCGTGCAGCTGACAACAAGAACTATCTGGATGGTGACTGGCAGTCCCTCAAAAACGTGGACGACTGGAAAAATGCCACTACCAATACCGAGGCTACCGACATTATGTATGCCAAGACTTCAAACAACTACGACTTCTCGCTTGTTAGCGACCATGCCCGTATCTACAAGGGTGGTTCATGGAAGGACATTCCTTACTGGTCTTCTCCTGGTACCCGTCGTTACTTGGACGAGGATGAGGCAACCGATTATATCGGATTCCGTTGCGCAATGGCTCGCGTGGGTTCTCAGACCCAAGGCAAACGCAGATAGTCGTTCCCACTAACATAAAAAAACAGACCTCCTTCGAAAGAAAGAGGTCTGTTTTTTTATATAATATATTGTATTCCGATTTTATTCCACTTTACTGAGGTCAACCCCCGTGAAACGCATTACCTCTCTGTCGTCTGCTGCGAAGAGGGTGAGCTCGTCGCCTTGGATTTTATATCTGACGATTTCCTGTTTCAACGCTTTGATGAAGCGACGTTCGACGCTCATTTGCTGACATAGGCGTTTGCTTGCGCTTTGGAACTCAAGGGTCATCTTCTGTTTCTTGTTCACGCTGTAGGTGCCGAAGAAGGAGTTACAGCCGAGATTTCCCTTGATATTGCCGGCGGAATCAAAGGTGATGAAGGGACGGAGTGCAAAGTCAGCACCAATTTCTTCACCTTCCAATGCCATGAGGTTCCACTGAGTTCCTATCAGAGGATACTTTCCGTTCGAAACGTTTTTCTTGGATGTTTTACAGCAGCAACAACCCAATATAAGCAGGATGGCAGCGATGGGATAGATTATTTTTTTCATTATAATGCGATATTTGAATGATATTGTTGATTGATTTCTTCGATAAAGTTCAGGATTTCCTCTTTGCCTGCGCCGGAAATGGCGGAGGATTTCAGCATCAGAGGCAGCTCCTCCCATGTTTCGGCGAGCACATTTTTCATCTTTTGCATATTGCTCATCGTTTTTCCGGATGAGTTTTTGTCTGTCTTGGTGAAAATGATGGCGAAAGGTATGCCTTTTTCGCCTAAGTTATTGATAAAATCGATGTCTATCTGTTGAGGTTCGAGACGTGCGTCCACCAGCACGAACACCACTTGCAGATTTTCACGGAAAAGCAGGTAATCGGAGATCATCTTCTGCCATTTCTCACGGGTGGTCTTGGAGATTTTGGCAAATCCGTAGCCGGGAAGGTCCACCAAATACCAATTCTTGTTGATCAGAAAGTGGTTGATGGTCTGGGTTTTGCCTGGTTTTGAGGAGGTTTTGGCCAAACTCTTATTGTTTACCAGCATGTTGATAAGCGACGATTTGCCCACGTTGGAGCGCCCGATAAACGCGTATTCGGGAAGGTTTGGCGACGGGCATTTGCGCCAGTCTGCCTCGCTTTGCAGGTATTCGGCGGTTTTTATCAACATAGCTTCTCTATTTTCTGGCCAACCATTCGTTGGGGTTCACGTAGCGGTCGTTCTTCCAAATTTCGAAGTGGAGTTCGTAAGTGTTGGAGGTCGGGCTTTGGGCTACTGTACCGATGGTCTGCTTGGTGGTTACTTTGTCGCCCTTCTTCACTCTTGCAGACGAAAGATTTTGATACACAGTAAGATATTCGCCATGGCGAATCATCACAACGGTGGTGCCCATAATGTTCATAACGCCAGTGACCACACCATCGAAGACGGCGCGGGCGGGAGTACCAGCCTCCACCATGATGTCGATGCCGTGGTTTTCAATCTGCACGGAGGGCACGTCAGGATGGGGATAGTTGCCGAAATCGCTTACTTTAGCACCTTTTGCCACTGGCCATGGGAGCTTGCCCTTGTTGTTGATGAAGGAGGTGTTGAGGGTGGCCTCTTCGGGAGTCAAAGCGATGGCGGCGGTGGCTCTGGTAGAAGTGGATGTGGATGAGGAAGAGGCAGTTGTAGCGGATGACTTGTTTCCAGAGGAGGTTTTTCCGCTGGATGACTTGTTGCTTTTCTTGGCACGTTCCGCATTAGCTTGCGCGATCTCTGCCTTTACGGCACGTTGGATAGCAGCATCGATTTCTTTGCGTTGTTGCTGCTTCTTTTTGAGGTCGGCGTTCAGTTTTTGCGACTCTTTTTTCAGCTTTTCGGCGTTTTGAGTCTTTTTCCGCCTGTCGTTTTCCAAATTCTTGATTTCCTGTTCCTTAGAGGAAAGGGTGACCAGCTTGTCGTTCTTCAGCATCACGATTTCCTCGTTCTTTTTCGTCAACTCCTCCGTGGTTTTTTGGATGCGTTCAGACTGCTCTCGAACGCTTCTGGAGAAGATGGCGAAATAGCGCATGCGACGGAACATCTGGGAGAAGTCGTCGGCAGCGAGGATGAAGGTCACCTTGTCGAGTAGTCGGCGGTTTCGGTAGGCGTTGTAGACCACTTGTGCGTAATCCGCCTTCATATAGGCCAAACGTTTCTCCAACTGTTTGATCTCTTGGGTGTTCTGCTCTTGCTCATCTTCCATCTGGATGATTTGCGAGTTCAGATTGGTGATCATCTTTTCGCGGTTCTGGATTTGTTGGCGAAGGAGCGCCGCTTGTTGTACCGCTGCTTTTTGGTTCGATTCGTTCTTTTTCAGCAGCTTCTGAGTGTTGGCAATCTCCTTTTCAATCTTCTGCTTGTCCTGCTTGAGCTGGGCACTACTCTTCCCGTTTTGCGCAAAAATGGGCAAAGAGAACAGCAACGCCGCGATCAAAAGGAACGTGCGAAAGACTTTGGGATAAGATATAACTCTATTGTTTTTCATCTATTTATGACAACCTGCAAAAATAGCAGATATTCACCAACGATGAGTTGGTATCTGCATATTTTATGAACACATTATCGTTGATGAGGTATAACGCGGAATCGACGAATATTGTATTTTTGCCGCCGAATTTTGAATGGAATTATGTCTGTAGATTTAGTAATAGAAATAATTGGAGCCATTATTGGGCTCATTTATATCTTTTTAGAGTACAAAGCTAACGTTTGGCTATGGCCGGTTGGTATCCTGATGTCGCTGTTTTATCTGGTCATTTTCTTGCATGGAAAGTTTTATGCGGACGCTGCTATCTACCTCTATTACATAGGAGCGAACATCTATGGGCTGATAGCGTGGGGTCATTCGCGAAGGAACCCGCAATCTTCCATGGAAAAGCCTGCTGAAAATTTGGTCATCACACATACCCCGAAAAGGCTCGTTTTGCCACTCACTATCATAGCTGTCATTCTTTGGATTGCTATTTTTTGGATACTCAAAACCTTCACCGACAGCCCAGTGCCTGTTGGCGATGCTTTCACTACGGCACTCAGCATCGTTGCAATGTGGATGTTAGCACAGAAATATTTGGAACAATGGGTGTTGTGGATAGTGGTTAACATCGTATCCACCATCCTCTACTTTTGGAAAGGGCTATACCCAACAGGCGTATTATTTATCGTATATGTTATCATAGCAGTACTCGGATATTTCCGATGGAGAAAGGAAATCGCATAAACAGGTAGAGACGATGTGCACATCGTCTCTACAGCACCGCCTGCCAACCGATGTCGTTGCGGAAGAACAGATCGGGATGCGCCATCTTGGCAACGCCTTGATAGGCATCTTGTTGTGCCTCTTTGAGTGTTGCACCTTTTCCCACTACAAAGAGCACACGGCCGCCGTTGGAAAGCAATTGACCGTTTTCCTCCTTCACGCCCATGCAGAAGACTTGCTGCGAAAGGGTGGCGGGATTGTTCAGCGGGATGTTTTTCGTGTAGCTGCCCGGATAACCTTTGGCGGCCAACACCACGCCTAAGAAAGCTTCATCGTGGAATTCCGGCTTGACGGCTTTGTGGTCAAGTACATCCAAAATCATTTGGGTGAGGTCGCTTTTGAGTTTCGGCAGTACCACTTCGGTCTCGGGATCACCGAAACGGGCGTTGAATTCGATTACTTTCGGACCCTCTTTCGTCAGCATCAAGCCACCGTATAGCACACCGCAGAAGGGACAACCCTCAGCGATCAGCGCTTTTGCAGTCGGTTTCATGATATGTTCCACAGCCCAATCGATTTGCGCTTGCGGGATGACGGGCACGGGCGAGTAGGCACCCATACCGCCGGTGTTCGGACCCTTGTCGCCGTCGTAGGCGCGTTTGTGGTCTTGCGCAATGACGAGCGGCACCACCTGCTCGCCGTTCACTAACGTAAGCAATGAGAACTCTGGACCTTGCAGGAACTCTTCCATCACCACTTTGCCTTTGCCGAAACGATTGTCCAACAACATGTCTTTCAGTGCATTATCGGCCTCTTCAGCGGTCATGGCGACCACCACGCCCTTGCCGGCAGCCAATCCGTCGTACTTGATGACGATGGGTGCGCCCTTTTCGTCAAGATACTGCTTAGCCGCATCATACTCTTCGAAAGTGCGGTAAGTAGCCGTGGGAATCTGATACTTTTGCATCAGGTCTTTGGCGAACTCTTTGCTGCTCTCAATGCGGGCAGCAGCGGCGCTCGGTGCGAAAATGCGAAGTCCAGCGGCTTGGAACACCGTGGCGATATCGTTGGCGAGCGCAGCTTCCGGTCCCACCACCGTCAAATCGATGTGGTTCTGCAAGGCAAAGTCCCGCAACGCTTCGGTCGCGTTCTCATCAATGTTCACCAGCGTGACTTGTGCACCGGTCTGTTCTGTGATAAAGCGCATCCCGACATTGCCGGGGGCGACAAAGATTTCAGGTTTCAGCGCCGACTGGGCCATTTTCCAAGCGATGGCATGTTCGCGGCCACCGCGTCCGATCACTAATACTTTCATTGTTCCTTTGTTAAAGCGAACCCGTTGTAGCGCGTCATCACCTCTTCCACGTAGTTAACCGTGTGTTTTCCAGGATAATAGCCGCATTTTACCACCGGGTCGCGGTAATACTCTTTATGGGATTTTTTAATCAAATATTCTGAGACGTTCGACCATTTTGTGTGGTCGTCTTCATATTTTTTGCATAATTCTATCGCGTCAAGGATATGGCCGGGACCGGAATTGTAAGCACCTGTCACAAAGTAATATAGGTCTGCAGTGTCCACCATGTCTCTGAAAATGCCGCAGAGGAATGAAATGTACTTTGCGCCCGCCCAGATTTGATCCTCCACCGACGAAGAGTCGGTAATACCGTATCGTTCGCAGGTGACGGGCATCATCTGCATCACGCCGAAGCTGCCACCGAAGCCCACCAAATCGGGAATAAAATGTGACTCTTGATAAATAATGGCGGAGATCAGCCGCCAATCAAAGTTGTAACGTGCCGCGGCCTTTTTCAGCACTCCGTCGTAATGCGACGTGCTGTTCTTGCTCTTGCCGAACGAGCGGGAGATGACGTATGAATGCGGTGACAAGTATTTCTCACAAAGAGACTGATATTTGTTCGTCTCTTTGAATTCCATAAGCCACTGATTGATAGAGTCGTTGAGTGCTGTGTTGTGGTTGTTCAGAATCCAAGTGCGAGGGAAGTTCTCACCCACACGCGGACCGATGGTGAGTTGTGTGTAGAACGGCATCAGCGTGATGGCCACGTTGTAGTTACACACCGCATAGTCGATGGTCTTATCTACCAGCATGTCCATCAAATCCTCGATAGCCAAGTCGGGATTATGTTGCACAGTCCAAGATTTTGGATTTTCTAAAGAACTGAAGTCCAAATTGTTGTAATACTTTGCGGAAGTGTTGACCACGTGCGGAAGTGAGTCGTAGGCGGCATCCTTCTTGCGCATGATGAGCACGGGGTAGGTGTAGGCAATCGGTTCAGAAATGGTAATATAGTCCGGTACGTAATTGGACTTGTCGAAATCGAAGCAGACGATGTCATATTTGTTGGAGAGGGCGGTGAGAAACATCGTTTCTGCATCGGCCTCGATAGTGATGTCTACAGGATGATGCAAATCCTTCTCAAGCTGCTTGAGCATATCATACTGAAAACCAATCACAGAGCCTTGATACACAAAGTAATCGGCTGCATGGTAAAACAAGCACACAGAGAGTGTGTCGCTACGTTCAGATTGTTTCTTCTCAAGCTTGGCGATATGAAGATTTGGGACTTTCAACACATGCCCGCGCCACAGCACGCAGACGGCAAGCAAGAGAGATGCGATAATTAGAAATAGATAACTATGATGTTTTCTATTCAAAATCAAGGATTTAGTTAGTCTCCACCATCAAGATGGTCTTATCGGTCGTTTCGCCCTCGTTCACTTGAACTTGAGTGGTTCCGGTGTATTTCTTGGCAACGCCGTTGATGGTGTCATATTTCACTGCGTTGACAATCAGCAAAGCCGGATACTGCAGGGTGTAAGTGAAGACGCCTTGGGCATTGGTCGGTACGCCCTGAACGCTTGAAATGGCAGGGTCGATGGCCAAACCGGCATTGTACTTAACGGTGTCGAAAGAGATGAGTGCAAACGGCACCACTGAGTCGGCGTTCATGCCATCAGAGGAATAATAGCATGTAACACGCATATTGCAGGAGTGGTCTTTTTTGCATTGAGCGAAAAACAGCACGCCCACCAAGGCAATCATTATCGGCAGAAAAACTTTCAACTTTTTCATAAATCTTCTTTTTATAAAACGAATGGCAAAAATATAAAATATTTCGTAACGCACCATCATTTCATTTTATTATCAACAAAATAAAAGTTTTGGATTTTAATCATCAAATTTGATATTTTTATATTTTTGCCGTCCCTTAGGAATATAGGTCAAAATTTAGATTCAAAAAACGGACAAATTGAAAAAGAAATACGCTTGGATTGCGGCAATAGTGGTGCTTTTACTCATTGTTATTGATCAGGTGATAAAATTTTGGGTGAAAACGCACATGTCTGTGGGACAGACGATTCCGCTGCTTGGTCAATGGTTCAATCTCCATTTTGTGGAAAATGAAGGGATGGCGTTCGGAATCAGCTTCGGCCAGCAGGTCGGCAAGTTTTTACTCTCCCTCCTGCGCATCTGTCTGGTGGGCTTGCTCTGCTGGTATTTCGCTCGTTTGGTGAAACGCGCCAAGATGGACGGCGTGGTGCTGACCATCTTCTGCTTGGTGATTGCCGGCGCTTTCGGTAATATCATCGACAGCATGTTTTACGGTATCTTGTTCACAGAGAGCAATTTCCTGGAAGTCGCCCAGTGGTCGCCCGGACATGGATACGCCCCGTTCTTCTTTGGTAAGGTGGTCGACATGTTCTACTTGAAACTGTTCCTGATTCCTGAGAAATTCCCGTTGTGGGGCGGCTCTTACTTCTTCCCCGCTATCTTCAATTTCGCGGATGCTTGTATCACCGTGGGCATTGTTCTTGCTATTATCTTTAACAAACGGATTTTCAGTGATTTAGATAAAAAAGAGGATGAAAATGTAGCAAATAATGAGCTGGATGCGTCTAACGAAGAAATTGGTAATAGGGAATAGGCAAAAGGCAATAATTTAAAAGGTTATTCCTTGAGCAGTCTCGAAGAGACAAGACGTACGAAGTGCAATTAACCCCACACAAGCGCAGCGCAGTGTGGGGACTATAAAAAAGAATAAACAGTAAACAAACAATAACAAATCAAAGGTATTATGAAATTATTATCATTTTTGAAAAAACAACTGCTGTTAGTGGCAGTTTTGGCGATTACGGCACCGGTTTTTGCCGTGAATCCGCCCGATGAAGGCATGTGGCTGCCGATGTTCATCAAGAATTACAACTATGCACAGATGCAGAAGATGGGTCTGAAACTGACCGCCGAGCAACTGTACGACATCAACCACTCATCTCTGAAGGACGCTATCGTTCAACTTGGCGATGGCTTCTGCACCGGTGAGATTGTCTCCAAAGACGGTTTGATGTTCACCAACCACCACTGCGGTTACTCTTCAGTGGTTGAACTCTCCACTGTGGAACACGACTACCTCAACAACGGTTTCTTCGCCATGAGCAAAGAAGAGGAACTTCCCGTGAATTTCCATGTGCACTTCCTGGAAAGAATGGAAGATGTGACCGGCATCGTGTTGGCAAAGGTTGATAACAACACTTCAGAAACCGACCGCGCAAAATATGTGGAAGAGGCCATCAAGAAACTGAAAAAGGAGAATTCCGCTGACGGTCGTTACAAAGTGGTTGTGAAACCCTTCTACGAAGGCAACGAGTACTACATGTTCATCTACACCATGTATGAGGACGTGCGCCTCGTGGTGGCTCCCCCGAGTGCCATCGGTAAATTCGGCGGTGATACTGACAACTGGATGTGGCCTCGTCACACTGGCGACTTCACTGTGTTCCGTATCTATACCGCTCCCGACGGTTCTCCTGCGAAATACTCCAAGGACAATGTTCCGATGAAACCGAAACACTATCTTCCTATTAGCTTAAAAGGTTATCAACCTGGTGATTACACTATGATTTGGGGTTATCCCGGTACCACCAACCGCTTCATGACCTCCTACGAGGTGCAGAACGAAATCGACATCAACGCTCCCGCTATTTACGAGCCTCTCGATGTTATCCTCCCCGTGATGCATGATGCTATGGAATCTTCTCAAAAGGTGAATTTGCAATATGCTGACAAACACGCTGGTTTGGCTAACTATTGGAAGAACCAACACGGTGAGGTGAAGAGCTTGATCGCCCTCAAAGTGGTGGAATCCAAGGCGAAAGAAGAGGCTGAACTGATGAAATGGATCAATGCCAATAAAGACCGCAAGGAAAAATATGGCAACTGCTTGAGCGAAATCGAGAAAGTTTGCAAGAGCGTGGACGGTCCGAAATACAAATCAGTCATGAACGCTAACCTGCAATTCAGCGCTTCTCCCACTATGCTTGCCACACTGCGTCTGCAAGGCCAACTGAAACTCGACAAGGGTCAAAAGAGTTACGACGATGCCAAAGTGGAGAAGCTCCTGAACAGCTTCGACAAATATAATAATGATACCGATCCTGCTACTGAAGCTAAGATTGTGGTGGCTGCACTCAAAACTTGGGAAAAATACACCGATGCCAATCGTCCTGACCTGACCTTCTTCACCAAGAATTACAAGGGTAATTATGACGCTTTCGAGAAAGCAATGTTGAACTCTATCTTCATCAGCAAGGACAATTTCGAGAAATTCGTGAAAAAGCCTTCCGCCAAAGTGCTGGAGAACGACCCCGCTTATCAATACTATCAGGCTATTTTCCAATATGTCATCACCAACAATGCTATCTTCCAAATTGAAGATCAGTTGGAGGTTCCGCGTCGCACTTACATCGCTGCTTTGAAGGAGATGAAGGCTGCCACGCCGATGTATCCGGATGCCAACAGCACCATGCGTACCACCTTCGGTACCATTTGCGACTACTATCCTGCTGACGGTGTGCACTACAACTACTACACCACCACCAAGGGTATCCTCGAAAAAGAGATTCCTGGCGATTTCGAATTTGACGTTCCTGCTAAGCTGAAAGACCTCATCTTGAAGAAAGATTTCGGTCAATATCTGGACAAAGACGGTTCTATGCACGTCTGCTTCCTCTCCAACAACGACATCACCGGTGGTAACTCCGGCAGCCCGATTATGAACGGCAATGGTGAACTCATCGGATTGGCCTTCGACGGCAACTGGGAGGCATTGAGCAGCGACATCGTCTTCAACACCGAACTGCAACGCTGTATCAACGTTGACGTTCGTTACGTCCTCTTCGTCATCGACAAGTTCGGCGGCGCCGGCTACCTGTTGAACGAAATGGATATTCGCAAATAATCTGTTGGATTATTGAAAACCTTACTGTAGAGACGCGATGAATCGCGTCTCTACGTGTTTTAAAAGACACACAACAATATGACATCTCTACATTTTTTATCATTATGATATTTTCTACAACAGTGGCGGATCTGTCAAAAAAAATAATTATCTTTGCACAATGAATTGAAACAAGATATATCACTACCAATCATCATTGAAACCTGCTGATTGTAGGTGTTTTAACAAAAACTATTATTATGACTAAAAAAGAAGCAATTCAACTTTTTGAGGAAAAGAAGGTCCGCACCGTGTGGGATGATCAAGAGGAGAAGTGGTACTTTTCCATTGTGGATGTTTGTGGTGTGCTTACAGATAGTAAGGACATGTTAACTGCTAGAAAATATTGGAACAAACTGAAACAACGCTTAAAAGATGAAGGAAACGAAACGGTGACAAATTGTCACCAGTTGAAACTTCGTGCTGCAGATGGTAAGATGAGAAAGACGGATGTGGCTGATTCAGAGCAACTTTTCCGTCTGATACAATCTATTCCATCGCCAAAAGCAGAACCCTTTAAGCAGTGGATGGCAAGGGTTGCCAGTCAGCGGCTCGACCAAATGCAGGATCCGGAGAAGAGCATCGACCAAGCTGTCATGGACTATAAACGTTTAGGATACTCGGATGCATGGATCAATCAACGCATCAAAAGTATCGAAGTACGGAAGGAACTTACGGATGAGTGGAAACGTACCGATGTGAAGGGAGAGATGGAGTTTGCTTCGTTGACGGACATCATCACGCGCGAATGGAGCGGTTTCACTACCAAGCAGTACAAGAATTTCAAAGGACTGAAAAAGGAGAACCTGCGCGATAATATGACCAATTTAGAGATTGCGCTCAATATCCTTGCCGAAGCATCGGCTACAGAACTTTCGAAACAGCGTGACCCTCAAGGGTTCAATGCCCAGACCCAAGTAGCAAGGGATGGCGGAAGCGTGGCTAAAGCCGCTCGCAACCAATTGGAAAACAAACTGGGGCGTAGTATTATTTCTTCACAAAAAGCTAGCGATTACCTATTGCCTGACAACACAGACCAAAACAAATAGAGACGCGATAAATCGCGTCTCTACTAACTGATGACGCTCCAATTCGTGTCCCTTCGCATCTGCTTCTCCAGCGTTTCGGCGAGGCGTTTGTGCTCGGGTAGCGAGAGGTCGGGGTCTTTTTCGAGGATTTGTTGGGCGTAGTTTCGGGTGTAAGCCACTAATTTTTCGTCTTTGGTGAGGTCGGCGATTTTGAAGTCGAGCATGCCGCTTTGGCGGGTGCCTTGAAGGTCGCCGGGACCGCGCAGCTGGAGGTCGAAGTTGGCGATTTCAAAGCCGTCGTTGGTCTCCACCATAGCGTTCAAACGCTTGCGACCCTCGGTGGAGAGCTCATATTTGGACATAAGGATACAGTACGACTGGTTGCCGCCTCGGCCTACGCGACCGCGCAGCTGGTGCAGCTGCGAGAGTCCGAACCGCTCGGCGTTCTCAATCACCATCACGGTGGCGTTGGGCACATCGATGCCCACCTCAATCACCGTGGTGGAGAGCAGAATCTGGATCTGCCCCTTCTTAAAACCGTTCATAGTGTAATCCTTCTCTTCGGCCTTCATTTTGCCGTGTACCACCCCGATGCTGTATTCTGGCGGCGGGAAACTACGCTCGATAGCCTCGTAACCGGCCTGCAAGTCGAGCAAATCCAGTGCCTCTGACTCCTGAATCAGGGGATAGACAACGAATACTTGCCGTCCTTCCGCAATCTGCTGTTTCAGGAATCCGAACATTTTGAGGCGGTCTTTTTCGTAATAATGCACAGTGACGATGGGCTTGCGCCCTGCCGGCAGTTCGTCGATGACGGAAACGTCGAGGTCGCCGTAGAGGGTCATGGCGAGGGTGCGCGGAATCGGCGTGGCGGTCATCACCAAGATGTGCGGTGGAATGGGGCCGCTCTTACGCCACAATTTCGCCCGCTGTTCTACCCCGAAACGGTGCTGTTCGTCAATGACCACAAGTCCTAACTTGTTGAAAACTACGTTGTCTTCAATGAGGGCATGGGTGCCGATGAGGATGTTGACCTGCCCGTTCTGCAAGTCGGTGAGTATCTGTTTGCGCTTTGCAGTTTTGGTGGAACCGGAGAGGAATTCAACCTGTAAACCCAAGGGTTCCAGCTGATTGCTGATTTTTTCGTAGTGCTGGGTGGCGAGGATTTCTGTCGGGGCCATCATGCAGGCTTGGTAGCCGTTATCGATGGCCAGCAGCATGCTGAAGAGCGCGATAATGGTCTTGCCGCTACCTACGTCGCCTTGCAGCAGACGGTTCATCTGGTGACCGCTGCCCACGTCGCCGCGAATCTCCCGGAGCACTCGCTTTTGGGCGTTGGTCAGGTCGAAGGGCAAACACTCTTTGTAAAAAGTATTGAAATAATGTCCCACTTGAGAGAAGACAAATCCCTCGAAGCGGTTGGTGTTTATCAGTTTGAGTTTCAGTAGTCTGAGCTGTGTGAAGAAGAGCTCGTCGAATTTCAGTCGCAGGGCAGCCTGCGATAATTTCTGGTTATCTTCGGGATAGTGGATGTTGACGAGCGCGTCGCGTAACGTCATCAGATGCAGCTCCTCCACCATCTCGCGGGGCATCGTTTCCGGGATGATGTCCTTGACCTGCGCCAGCAAGTTGGCGGTCAGTTTGGACATCGCCTTGGAGTCCAGCGACTTCTTTTTGGCTGTTTCGGAGGTGTTGTAGAGTGGCTGAAAACGCAGGGAAACGGGCGAGTTTTGCTGTTGTGCAGGGTCGATCAGCTCTGGATGAGTGATGTTCCAGCGATTGTTGAAGAGCGTGGGTTTGCCGAAGATGACGAACTCGGTGCGCGATTTCAGTACGTCCTGCACCCAGCGGATGCCGTTGAACCAGACTAACTCGATGGAGCCGGTTTCATCGGTGAATTGCGCTGTAAGACGTTGTGAGCGAAGCTGTCCCACGATGCGGATGTTGCTGATGGAGCCGCGCAAGAGGATGTAACCACCGTCGTTCACAATGTCGCTGACATGGTAAACGTGCGATTTGTCGATGTGACGATAGGGAAAATAGTAGAGTAAGTCGTTGAAAGTGTGGATGTCGAACTCTTTGCGAAGCACGGCACCCCGCTTTTCACCGACTCCTTTCAGGAATTCGATGGGGGTTTGGAGGAGGTCAGTGGTTACGGTAGGCATTGGTTTGAGTGTTTGTTGGGCGCTGCCCCACACTGCGCTCCTACGTCGCTTATGTGGGGTTATTAGCACTTCGTGCGTCTTGTCCCTTCGGGACTGCTTAAGGAATATGTTTTAATATTAATTATTCTTCGTTCGTTATTATAATATCTTCAGGCACTCCAAAATAATGCGGCAACTGTCATCAATTTCGTCATTCGAAATCGTCAGCGGCGGGGAGATGCGGAAGGCGGTGTCGCAGAAGAGAAACCAGTCGCTCATGATGCCTTGCTCCTTGAAGAGTGCCATCATTTTGAAGAGTTTGTCGGAAGAACCGAGCTCTACGGCCATCAGTAGACCGCTGCGGCGGATTTTCTGCACGTGCGGAGCGCTTTTCAATGCTTCTTCGTAACGTTTTCCTTTCTCTTCGACAGTGTCAACTAAATGGTTGTCAATATTATATTGGAGAGCGGCGAGACCGGCGGCGCAGCAAACGGGATGCCCGCCGAAGGTGGTGATATGACCCAAAACGGGATTGCTCTGCAGGGAGTCCATAATCTCTTTGGAGGAGATGAAAGCACCGAGGGGCATTCCACCGCCAAAGGCTTTCGCCAAGCAGACAATGTCGGGTGTCACGCCGTATTTCTGCATGGCGAACATGGCACCGGTGCGACCCATACCCGTCTGTATCTCGTCGAAAATCAACATAGTGCCCGTTTCGTTGCAGCGTTTGCGGAGCGCTTGCAAGTAGCCCTCTTTCGGGGGAATCACGCCCGCTTCGCCTTGCACAGGTTCTACCAGCACGCAGGCCGTCTCTTCGTCAATGCGGTTGAGGTCGTCGAAGTTGTTGAACCAGAGGTACTCCACGTTGGGAAGTAGCGGCTGGAACGGCGCTTTCCAAGTATCGCCCTCGGGGGAGGCCATCATGCTAAGCGAACCGTGGTTGGAACCGTGATAAGCACAGTGCATCGACATCATCTTGTGCCGTCCCGTGTACCGTTTCGCCAATTTCAGCGCCCCTTCGACAGCTTCGCTGCCGGAGTTGACGAAATAGACGCTGTCTAACGGATCGGGCAACAGCTCTGAGAGCAATTTCGCATATTGCACCTGCGGGCGTTCCACCAATTCGCCATACACCATAACGTGCATGTAATCAGCAGCTTGTTGCTGTACGGCCGAAATCACCGCAGGATTGGCGTGCCCGACGTTATTCACGGAGACGCCGGATACTAAATCGTAATAACGTTTCCCTTCAGGGGTATAAAAAAAGACGCCTTCCGCACGTTCCACTTCCAAAAGCAGCGGTTCGGGGGAAGTCTGTCCAATATGTGCCAAAAATTGTTGACGCAGAGTTTTCATCTCCATTTCTTTTTGGCGCAAAAATACGATTTTTTCAGTATTGCTACTTACTCATAGGGAAGGGTTATTAGGAGAAAGGTGTTTCCATAAAGAGTTCCATGCCGCGCTCCGTCAAGGCGGGATGAAGGATGAATTTGAGCACTTCGGGCTTGTTATAGTGCTCAGAATCAATCAGAAACATGTTGTTCAGCAAAAAGGTGATATAAGCCTTTACGTTCAAATCCTCTTGAATGTGAAAGCATTGCTTCCCTTTTTCTAGAATACCCTGAAGCGAGGTGAAGAAAAAGGAATCGGGTTCGAGATATTTACGATGACTTCGTGTATAATCGTAGTAGTAAGGGTTTTCGAACCGTATTTTGTAAAAATTGTATAAGGTCATGGTCAGCTCCTCCACGCTGTGGTTGCAGTTTTTCATGATGGAACTCCACTTTTCAGCGCACAGATTCTGCCAATATTGCCATGCGATTTCAATAGAATTCGCTTTGGTGCCGTATCGGTTGAAAAAGGTCTTGTGGCAAATGTTCAACTTGTCAACAATGGCATCTGTCGGATTGTTGAAACCGTTCTCCGAATAGTAATTATATATGTCACGTTTCTTTTTGTCGTTTAACGCCATTTGATTCGAATTTTAATGAGAAAACACTCGGCAATAATTTTTTGCAAAAATACAAAAAAATTAATTCAAGTGGTTAACTATTGTTTTTTCAGTTAAAAGTCGTAAATCTGCGGTTTTCACAACTTCGCCATCTTTGAGGTAAAGATAGGTTGGAAAATGGCCGTTGGATATTCTAATTGCTTGAATACCAGTGATGAATATGTAGTTAAATGCTTCGGTCTTCGATTCTGCCTGAAAGTCGCGCAAAGAGAGGCTGTCTCCCCAAACAAAATATATTATCTTGCTGGTGTCCAGATGGTTGTAGTTGACGATTTCCGACATTTTGAGACAACTGGTCTTGCAGTAAGGACAGCCCGTGGAGACAATCCCCACAATGTAGTTTCCGTTGTCAATACGGACATTTTGCATAATGGAATCGGCCATGAGCGCGTTGAAAGAAGTCTCGTTGTAGTCGAGTTCGGATTTGGAAAACAGGGAGTAAACGTCGTCAATCGGAAAAAGTGCAAAAGGGGGAACGATGGCCGCTAAGATGGCGCCAACCAAAGCGGCGGTTTTGCCCCGGAACTGATAATCTTCTTCGTTGCGGATGCAAAACAAAAGTGCGATACAGACCAGATTCTTGATAAGCGAAACGGAGGGTTTCATTTTCACCAACTCGCCCATACAGTGGCAGTTGGTGTCGTCCCGGAAGACGATGACATAGATGAGCAGGAGTGAGAACCCGATGAGCATCAGCAGTGTGAACCACCATGCCATTTTGTATTTGACTTTGATAATCAGCAAAATGCCGACAAAAAGTTCACAAGCGATGATGACACGTGCCGCAAGTGCGCACAGCGTCAGGTTAAAGAGGTTGAAGCTATAGATATACAGCTCGAACTGGTCCAAAGAAAGCAGTTTCAAGATGGCAGAGACGATAAAGAAGAGTCCGATGCCAATCCTGATAATCAATTTCATAATGCTGCGAAAATCTTTCATAATTCTGTGTTTATGTTGCCTGTTGTGTTAACGTTTGAATGATTAATTAAGTATGCCTTTGGGAATTGCGCTGATCAGTTTCTTCGTATATTCGGTTTGTGGATGGCTGCAGAGTGCGTCGGCTTCGCCAATTTCCACGATGACTCCTTGCTGCATCACGGCTATGCGGTTGGCCATGAATTTCACCACCGACAGGTCGTGCGAGATGAAAATGTAGGTGAAATGATACTCGGATTTCAGCTCGTTGAGCAGATTCAGCACTTGCGCCTGCACGGAGACATCGAGGGCCGATACCGATTCGTCGCAGATGATGAACTTCGGGTTGACGGCTAGTGCGCGCGCGATGGAGATGCGTTGCCGCTGACCGCCGGAAAACTCGTGCGGATACCGATAGAAGTGCGATTCGTTGAGACTCACGCGCTCCAACAGTTCGATGACGCGGCTCTTCCGCTCTTTGTCATTGGAGAGGATGCCGTGTACACGCATCGGTTCCATCAGGGCTTCGCCGATGGTAAGTCGCTGGTTGAGCGAGGAGTAAGGGTCTTGCAGGATGATCTGCATCTCCTTTCTCATCTTCCGCATCTCTGAACTGGGCAGCTGTACGAGATTCTTTCCGCGATAGAAGACATCGCCGGAGCTGGGCTCGATCAGTCGCAGCATGGAACGCCCGAGGGTGGTCTTCCCGCAACCCGACTCGCCGACCAGTCCTAAAGTCTCCCCCTCGTAGATGTCGAGACTGATATCGTGCAAGGCGTGGAAGTACTGCTGTTTCTCGAAAAGTTTGCGCTTCCTCACCTTGTATACCTTATTCAAGTTCTTTACACTGACAATCTTGTCGCCGGCATAAAGGGTTTTGTGCGCCGCTTGTCGCTCTTGCGGGGTGACGGTCAGTTGCTGGATCACCTGCTGCATATCCACGTCAGTGTTGCCGTCGAAGTCGGAAACTTGCGGCAGTTTGCTGAGACGGGTGGTCATAGAGGGACGGCAGGCAATCAGTTGCTTGGTGTAGGCGTTTTGTGGATTCAGGAAGATGTTGCGGACGCTGTTCTCCTCCACAATGTCCCCTTTGTACATCACGATGGTGCGGTCGGCGATTTCGGCCACCACGCCGAGGTCGTGGGTGATGAACAGTACGCCCATGCCGTATTTTTCCTGAAGATTGCGGATCAGTTCGAGGATGTTTTTTTGGATGGTGACATCCAAGGCGGTGGTCGGCTCGTCCGCGATAAGCAGTCGCGGATTGCAGCTCATGGCCATCGCAATCATGATACGTTGTTTCTGACCGCCGGAGAGCTCGTGCGGGTAGGAGTCGAAGAGTTGCGCGGGACGCGGCAGTTTCACCTCATCGAAAAGATGGAGCACCTGCTCTTTGGCCTCTTTTTCAGAGACTTTCGTGTGCAAGAGAATCTGCTCAGTGATTTGCTCGCCACAGCGGATGACAGGGTTAAGAGAGGTCATCGGCTCTTGGAAAATCATACCGATCTGGTTTCCCCTAAGCGTCTGCATGACGGATTCCGGGGCTTTCAGAAGATCAAGGGGTTGCTCACCCTCTTTCTGCGGATGGAAAAGAATGCTGCCGGAGGGGTAGCGGGCGATATTGGGGTTCAGCAGCCGCATGATGGAGAGCGCTGTGACAGATTTTCCCGACCCTGATTCACCCACAATACCTAACGACTCCCCTTCATTCAGGGAGAAATGAATGTGGTTTAAAATAGGATTCCATTGAATGTCGCGACGAAGTTCGAGCGACAAATCATCTATGTTTAAGAGAGGGCGCATCGCGGTTGCCATTGTCCGCGTCAGAAAAGACTATTTCTTCTTTTCCTGTAATTTGGTATCGATGTCCAATGTGGCGTGAGGCACGATTCTCAGGCGTTCCTTGGGAATCAGTTTGCCCGTGATACGGTCCACACCGTAAGTCTTGTTTTCGATACGCACCAACGCGGCTTCCAAATTGGAGATATATTTTACCAGTCGAGCCATCAGACGACCGTTTTCTTCTTTAGACAGCACTTGGTTGCCCTCTTCAAGGTTCTTGAATGTCGGGGCCGTGTCTTTTGTGTCATTACCGACACCGCTATAGGCCTCTTGATAGACTTCGAGGTTCTTTTTAGCCTCTTCGATCTTTTTCTCAATCAAGGCTCTGAATTCTTCCAAATCCTCGTCAGAATAACGGTTCACAACGACTTCACTCATAATAATTTCTATTTTTATTGATGATGAAAAATGAATGCGCAAAGATACATTTTTTTACATAAAGACGGATTCGGGTTGATGTTTTTTCAGAAATTGTTAAAAAGTGACCAATTTTTTGACGGCTTTTTGACCGTTTTTATCTTGAAAAATCATTAGATAAGCTCCTTTGCCATAGGGGAATGGATAGGATAAACGGTGGGTGCCCTCTTCCAGGTTTTCATGGTAGCTGGCAAGGAGCCGTCCATCTACAGAATAAAGAGTGATGGTGTAACTTTCACTGCGATTGCTCTGCAATTCAACCTGCAGTTTCTCCCGAACGGGGTTGATGACATTGACAAAGAAGTCAGCGGTGCGCTCAACTACACCCACATGAGCATCAATGGCTAAGTCCATGACGACCGGCAGATGGTCGGACTGCATGTAGAGGGCGTTGGCCACGTCGTTTGGCACCGAATTGTTGGTAGGGGAGAGTACAGATCCGTTGAATCGCATACCGTCTTGACCCACCACGTGATAGGATTCTTCTACGAGGTGCAACCGGTCGCTGCCGTAGTAAATATACGGTGACACCAGAATGATGTCGAAGCGGTCGTCCAGTCCGCCGTCCGAGAAACAATCCCCTGACTGATTGTGCGTGGATTGGGTGTGCAGCGCGGCGAATTGCGCATTATTGTGCCAATATCCAGGACTGTTCGCCGGATCGTAGAAACGGTACAGACTGTTGGAATACTCTGTAAGTTCTTTATAAGCAGGCTCTTCGCTGTTGTAAATGTTAAAGTCTCCTGAAAACAGATAGTTGCCGGGCATTCCAGAGTTGGAGATGCGGTTCATCAACTTTTGGACTTGAGCCAAACGGTAGTTTTCGTTGGCGTTTCCGGAACCCGCTTTCAAATGCCCGATCCAAAAGGTCATGAAGATAGTGTCTCCGAAGGCTAGATCGTCGGCATTGTAATAGAAAGTGTATCCGTTAATATCTCTGTATGAAGTGGTTATATTGGTCGATTTGTACAAGGTAAGCTTGCGTGAATCGTAGTAGATCATGTTTGCGATAGTTCCGCCCGACTGACTGGTGAGCGGACCGCGGCGGTAGTAGTCAATGCCGTCGGTGTTGATGGCGTTGTTGAGTAAACGGTCGGCATATTGGTTCTGGGAACCCATCTCACACACGCACATCACGGTGGGTTGCACGTAATGGAAGATGGTCTTGATATGGAGGTCCTTGTTGTCTAGGTTGTTCGTGATACTGTTGCATTCCGATATCCCTGAACTGTTGGTGTAATACATCAGATTGTACTGCATCATGCGGATGGTGTCGTGGGCTTGCGCAAAAGCAGATCCTGCCGCTACGAATAGCAGCAGCCCTAAAACACGTATGCGTATGTATCTCCGATGTATCATTTCCCTATTGCCTGTTGTCTTATAGACGTATGCGATACGTTTCTCGTGGACGTATGCGATACGTCCCTACTTTTTGTGCTTTTGGTAGTATTTGACACCCGCTTTCACGTTGGCTTTCACTGCGTTGGAGGAGTAGGTGGCGCCGGTTACGCCGTCCACTTCGGCGGTGGCCGCTTTCGCAACAGTCATGCCGTTCCATTTGTTCAGCAGTCCAGACTTCACCATCTCGAAGAAGCGCGGGGTCTCCTCGTTGGGAAGCGCTTCAACTTTCTGGATTTTGTCGTCCTTGATGTAGACCTTCAGCGGAGTGGTGCCGTTATAGCCGATAACATCCTCGGTCAGGGTGGTGGTGTTCACGATGTAAACGCCCTTCTCCTTGGTCATCACCTTGTCGCCCGTAGTGGCACAGATGAAAACGATGGCGATGATAGCCAACACGGCGCCAATAATGGCAAACATTCCTTTTTTCATAATATGGTTTTGTTTTTAATTATTTGACAATAAATAGATTATGGTGTCTTTAACCCCTTTTTAAATGGGGCTGCAAATGTACAATTTTTACAACACCATCAGATTGCAGCCACGCAATTGGGAATGGTCCAAACGACCGAGCACCTCCATGCCGTTGGGATGACGGCGGCCTAAATCCTCCGTGGCGATGAAGCTGCAGCTGTAGAGGTTGGCCAAATCGATGACGTTGATAACGCCGGTGTTCACTGTGTCGCTGGTGTCGAGCGGGTCTTTCTCGTTGCGCAGAGAGAGTCGCATCCAGGGCGGGGTGGTGAAGAGGTTGTCGCCTTTGCTGTAGGCTTGCGACAGCAGTTCGCACATGCCGTATTCCGAATGGATGGCAGGCACGCCAAAGGCCTTTTGCAGAATGCTGTACAGCTCTTCCTTCACCATCTCTTTGCGCCGGCCTTTCATCCCGCCGGTCTCAAACACCACCAATTCCGGGAAATCGAGTTGATAGTGCTCGGCGAAATCCAGCAGGGCGAAAGTGACACCCCATAGGATAGTTTTCTGGTGATTGTCACGTAGTTGTTGTAACTTTTGGTATAAGTCGTCGTGATTGTAAAGGTAATAGCCGTTGTCAGCCGCTCCGGATTTGTGCATCAGGGCCTCCATCATGTAAATTAAAGAGGAGTGCTTCTGTTCCAAATAGTTGGGTAGCAGGGCTAAAAAGACGTAGTCGGATGGTTTGCCGTAAAAATGGCGGAAACTTTCGAGCAGACTCCTGCGGTAAAGCAGCGCGTTTTTAATGAGATGCCGCGAGTGCTGCATCCCGGTGGTGCCGCTGCTCTGAAAAGTCAGCATCGGGGTGAACTTCGTGGTTTTCACCTCGTGCGTTTTGAAGAAAGAGATGGGCAGAAAGGGAATCTGCTTCAGCGCGCAAACGCTCTCCTTGTCAATGTCCAAGTGCTGACAATAGGTACGATATACGGGATTGTTCTTGTATTGGAAGCGGAAAACCCGCAGTGCGGTCGCTTCAAAATCCGCTTGTGACTGCAGATGGAAGATGTGGTTACTCAGGGTTTCCATGCGAAAGAGTTGATGAGGTGCATGGCGTCTTCCTTGAGGTAGTCGATCACCGGCTGCAGGGAATCGTTGTTGGGTGCGAAGTCGAAATAGAGGGTGGCGCGCACGAAATGGTGCACGCTGTCGGTGAGCCAGAATTGGAACGGGGTGGCCACCTGCTTGCCGTAAATCTCGTAGGTTTGCCCCCAAATGTGCGCTTCAGGATCTCTAACGACGGAATATTGCACGTCGTCGGCCTTCTGGTAGTGGAATTTTACCATTTTGTCTTCCGCAACCATCAGTTTGCGCAAGCTGTCGGCATTTTTGACCTCGAAACAGGTGAATCGGAACGAAGCTCCCAGTTTAGGGTATGTCACATCAATCCACAAGGAATTGTTCGGCCGTGACTCAATGGTAGTCGTGGCAAAAGTGGACTGTTCGAAAGTGAAGGGTAGGGTAGTGTCTACTCGATGGTATTGATGTTCGGGCAGGTCAATACGGAAATAGCCCATAGGCTTGGGCTCCGGTAGGGCTTTCGGCGTGCAACATACAACCACATACGCCAAAAAGGTCGCCATGATAATATAAATGTAGGATTTTTTTCTCATTTGACTGTTGACCCAGGGCTGCGGTCTGATGACCTTACCTTGGGCTACCAAGCTCTTGCCCCAACGGGGCTGTTTAAGGAATATATTTTTACAAATAACTCTTCAGATTTTTGTTCTTACTGTTTTGGCGCAGTCTCTTCAAGGCGCGCTCCTTGATTTGGCGCACCCGCTCGCGCGAGAGGTCGAGTTTGTCGCCGATTTCATCCAACGTATGTTCGTGGGTGGTGCCGATGCCAAAGAATAGGCGCAACACGTCCGCTTCCTTTTCCGGCAAGGTTTGAAGCAGGTCGTTGATTTCCGACGAGAGTGACTCCTGCATCAGGGTGGTGTCGGTGTCGTCGTCGTTGTCGTGTACAAACACATCCACGAAACGGGTCTCCTCGTTGGGTGCGATGGGAGAGTCGATGGACTGCGGGTGGTTGTTCATCTTCATGATCTCCGCCACCTTGTAGACGGGCATGTCCATAGCGTTGGCGATCTCCTCGGTGGTGGGCAGACGGTTGAGAGTCTGCTCCAGACGGGCGGTCTCCTTCTTGATTTTGTTGATGACGCCCACCTGGTTCAGAGGCAGACGCACGATGCGCGACTGGTCGGCGATGGCTTGCAGGATGGCCTGACGAATCCACCAAACGGCGTAAGAGATGAATTTGAAGCCGCGCGTCTCGTCGAAACGTTGCGCGGCTTTGATAAGTCCCAAATTGCCCTCGTTGATGAGGTCTTGCAAGCCAATACCCTGATTCTGGTATTGCTTTGCTACGGACACGACAAAACGCAGGTTGGTGGTTACCAACTTGTTAAGCGCGTCCTCATCGCCCGCTTTGATCTTGCGGGCCAGTTCCACCTCCTCATCCGCGCCGATCATCTGCACCTTGCTGATGTCCGACAGGAACCGCTCCAGCGATGCCGAATCGCGGTTGGTGATGGATTTCGATATCTTCAGTTGTCTCATTTGTAATTATAACCCCTTTTAATTAACAATATATAATATGGTGTGATCTTTATTGAAAAATCTATCAGTTTATTTATCAACCTTTTCTGTTGTACCTTGACTATTCAATAAAGTTACATTTTTGGTCATTTTTTCTTTGTTTCTGACCAAAACCACCTTCACTTTGTCGCCTGGAGACTTCGTTTTGAGCACGCCGCGCACTTCGGCGAGGCTGTTTACGGGCGTTTCATCGATGTGGGTGATCACGTCGCCCTCTTGGAATCCGTTTTGCTTGGCAGCCCCGTTGTCGGAGACTTCCGCCACGTAGATGCCGTTCACATCGCTGAGGTTCAGCTCTTTGGCGTTGGAGGCGTTGAGTTCCATGATGGAAACGCCGAGGTAGGCTTGTTGGGTGACGCCGTAGTGTTGCAAATCATAGCTGATTTTTTGCACGATATTGGAGGGGATGGCAAAAGAATATCCGGTGTAGTAGCCGTTGCCCGAGGCGATGGCGGTGTTGATGCCGACCAGCTGACCTGCTGCGTTCACGAGGGCGCCGCCGCTGTTGCCGGAGTTCACGGCTGCGTCAGTCTGCAGGTAGACTTCGTCGGACATGGAGTTGCGACCGGTGCTGAGCTGACGGGCTTTCGCGCTGATGATGCCGGCGGTGACAGTGGAGTTGAGACCCATGGGGTTGCCGATGGCCAACACCCACTCGCCGATGCGCACGGAGTCGGAATTGGCGAATTTCAGGTAGGGGAGACGCGTTTCGTTGATCTTGATGAGTGCGAGGTCGGAGGCGGGGTCGGTACCGATAATCTCGCCTTCATACTCGCGCTTGTCGTTCAGCGTGATGGTGATCTTTTCAGCATCTTGCACCACATGGTTGTTGGTGACGATGTAGCCGTCGGAGGAGATGATGACGCCCGAGCCGGCCGCTTGCACCGGGTAAGCGCTGGGGGCGGAACCGAAGAAATGTTCCCAGATGGTGCCGCCGAAAAAGTCGTCCCACATGGAGTTTTTCTGCATAAATTCGGTCTTGATGTAGACCACTGCATTGACGGATGACTCTGCTGCGTCGGTCAAATCGACGTATCTTGTGCCGTGGCTCTCCTTTTGCGCGCAACCTGTGTAAGTACAAGAGAAGAAAGCTAACATTGTGAATAACAATACTTTAGAAATGTTTAATGTCTTCATATTTCTATATTTTTCATTTATAAATCTTATACAAAACGGCTCAATAACGCAAAAGTTTAAAAAAAATTGCAGGGAAAATATTTGTATCAAAAAAAATTATATTTTTGCCGCCCAAAAAATTACAAACTAAAAACCCAAAAAAATGTACGCAATTGTAGAAATAGCCGGGCAACAATTCAAGGTTGAAAAAGACCGCAGAGTCTATGTTCAGCGCCTCAAGGCTGAAGAAGGTGCGCAAGTCACATTTGACAGCGTCATGTTAGTCGACAACGACGGTGCAGTGAAAGTGGGTACGCCTACCGTTTCCGGTGCCAGCGTGACCGCTACCGTCCTGAATCATCTGAAGGGAGACAAAGTGCTTGTCTTCAAGAAGAAAAGAAGAAAAGGTTATCAGAAATTGAATGGTCACCGTCAATGTTTGACCACCATCAAGATTGATAGCATCAACCTGTAAAATTTATTATTAACGATTAAAATTTAGACTTATGGCTCATAAAAAAGGTGTCGGTAGTTCACAGAACGGCCGCGAATCAGCTAGTAAAAGATTAGGCTTGAAGATCTTCGGCGGTCAATTCGCCAAGGCTGGCAACATCATCGTTCGCCAAAGAGGTACTGTCCACAACCCTGGTAAGAACGTCGGTATGGGTAAAGACCACACCCTGTTCGCATTGTGTGACGGTATTGTCGAATTCAAGAAAACCTATAAGGACAGATCTTACGTCTCCGTGGTTCCCACGCAGGAGTAAGCGACAAAAAATTTAGCGCGGGGTTAGTGCATATCGAAAAAAATTGTACTTTTGCCGCGCAAAACCAGCCACTTTAGCTCAGTTGGTAGAGCGACGCATTCGTAATGCGTAGGTCGCGAGTTCAAGTCTCACAAGTGGCTCAAAAAAAGCGAGGAGTTTTCCTCGCTTTTTTTTTTCGTGTACCGTAATCGTACCGTAATCGTAGCGTAATCGTAGCGTAATCGAAACTACTTCCGCTTTTCGACCTCGATCCACTCCTCGTCGGGAAGCTTCGCTCCGACGTATTCAATGAGGCGGGCGGAGAGGTAAGAGGCGAGGTTGCCGGATTTCAGGGCGCCGTAGTCGTTGACCAGTCCATATAGGAATCCCGAAGCGTAGATGTCGCCGGCGCCGGTGGTGTCCACGCGCTGCGCATCAACGGGTGCGATGGCGGTCACCTCGCCGTTCATCTTGATGTAGGAACCGTCCTTGCCGACCTTCACAATGGCGATGCTGCAGTCGTCAGACAGCTTGTGCAGCGCTTCGAGTTGTTCCACTCCGGTGAAGGCTTTGGCCTCCTCTTCATTGGCGAAGATGATGTCCACATAATCCCGAAGCAGCATCTTCACAAAGTCCAGGTTGCTCTCAATAAGGTTGTAGCTGGCCATGTCCATGGAGATTTGCAGTCCGTGAGCTTTGGCCTTCTTGCAGACATCCAAGATGAGGTCGTGGTTGAAGATGAGGTAACCCTCGATGTGGATGAGGTCGTAGTGGTCGAAGATGCTCTCGTCCACTTGCGCGGGTTGCATCGTGGCGGCAGCTCCGAGGTAGGTGGCGAAGGTGCGCTCTGCATTCGGAGAGATGAAGGTGATGGCCACACCCGTGTCTTCGGTAGATTCGATGAGATGCGGGATCACACCAAAGCGTTCGCACTCCTGACGGAACAATCTGCCCATCTCGTCGTTGCCCACCTTGCCGATGTAGCCGGCAGTGGCACCCAGACGGGCGAGTCCGTGGATGGTGTTGGAGGTGGATCCGCCGGTGGCTAATGTCTGCGGCATCTCTGCGATCACCTCCAGGATTTCGCGTTTCCGCTGTGCGTCAATCATATCCATGCCGCCCTTGCTCAGGTGCAGACGGTCGAGGATTTCGTCGTTGTCGATGTGCACCAGAATGTCCACCAGTGCGTTCCCGATTCCTAATATTTTCTTCATTTTGACTCGTTTTTTATGAAAGCGCAAAGATAGCAATTTTGTTAGCTGGTTGTTACCATTAAAATTGTACCTTTGCCGCTTAATTTTTGTGATTATGACATCTAACGAAATACGCTCCGCTTTTCTGGACTTTTTCAAGTCCAAAGGCCATCAGATAGTGCCTTCCGCGCCGATGGTGATTAAAAACGACCCGACATTGATGTTCACCAATGCCGGCATGAACCAGTTCAAAGATATCTTCCTCGGCAACACTCCGCGCGAGTTTCCGCGCGTGGCCGACTCGCAGAAATGTCTGCGCGTGTCGGGCAAACACAACGACCTGGAGGAGGTCGGTCGCGACACCTACCACCACACCATGTTCGAGATGCTCGGCAACTGGTCGTTCGGCGACTACTTCAAGAAAGAGGCTATCGACTACGGTTGGGAATTTCTGACTGAGGTGATGAAACTCGACAAGAACCGTCTTTACGCTACCGTGTTTGCGGGCGACGAGAAGGACGGCACCACGTTTGACCAGGAAGCCTACGATTTCTGGAAGGCGCATCTGCCCGAGGATCGCATCCTCAAGGGCAACAAGAAGGACAATTTCTGGGAGATGGGCGACACGGGTCCGTGCGGTCCCTGCTCTGAAATCCATATCGACCTGCGCGACGATAGCGAGCGCGCCAAGGTTCCCGGTGCCGAGCTGGTGAACAAGGACAATCCGTTAGTGATTGAGATTTGGAATCTGGTCTTCATGCAGTATAACCGCGTGGTTTCCGGCGAGTTGCATCCGCTGGCTGCCAAGCATGTGGACACGGGTATGGGCTTCGAACGCCTCTGTATGGCAGTTCAAGGCAAGAAATCCAACTACGACACCGATGTCTTCCAGCCGATTATCCAAAAGATTGCGCAGAACGCCGGTGTGAAATACGGTGAGAAACACGATGTGGATGTAGCCTTGCGCGTGGTGGCCGACCACCTGCGTGCCGTCACATTCGCTATTGCCGACGGTCAGCTGCCCTCCAACACGGGTGCGGGCTACGTCATCCGCCGCATCTTGCGCCGTGCCATCCGCTACGGTTTCACCTTCCTCAACTTCAAGGAGCCCTTCATGAACACCTTGGTGGCTGACCTGGTGGCGCAGATGGGGCACCAGTTCCCGGAGATTGCCGCTCAACAGCAGCTCATCGTGAATGTGATCCGCGAGGAGGAGAACTCCTTCCTCAAGACGCTCGATTCCGGTATCCTGAAGTTCGAAAACTATGTGAAGAAGATGAACGGCAACACCGTCATCGACGGTGACTTTGCCTTCGAACTTTTTGATACTTACGGATTCCCGATTGACCTCACCTGCCTGATGGCTTCCGAGAAGAACTTGACTGTCGATATGGATGGTTTCGCAGAGGGTTTGCGTCAGCAGAAGGAACGTTCCCGCGCCGCTACCTCAGTCTCCGCTGGCGACTGGGTGGAACTGCAATCGCAGGACGGTCCTACCGTTTTTGTCGGTTACAAACAGCTGACTTGTGATTGTAAGATTGTGAAGTACAGACAGGTGACAGCCAAGGGCAAAACCTATTTCCAGGTGGTGCTCGACCAGACGCCCTTCTACGCCGAATCCGGCGGTCAGGTGGGCGACACGGGTGTGCTGACCAATGGCACCGACACTGTGGAAATCTACAACACCACGAAAGAGAATAACCTCACCATTCATCATACCAGCAAGTTGCCCGCTGATGTGGCAGCTGATTTTGTGGCCAAGGTCGATGCTGAAAAACGTCAGAAGACCGCCAATAACCACTCGGCTACTCACCTGTTGGACCACGCGTTGCGTGCCGTATTGGGTACCCATGTGGAGCAGAAAGGTTCTTTGGTGGCTTCCGACCGTTTGCGTTTCGACTTCTCCCATTTCGCCAAAGTGACGGATGAGGAGTTGCGCAAGGCCGAGCAGATGGTCAACGCGATGATTCGCAAAAACCTGCCGCTGCAGGAGTTTGTGGATGTGCCGATTGAGGAGGCTCGCGAGCGCGGTGCCATCGCTCTGTTCGGGGAAAAGTACGGCAAGACTGTCCGTGTCATCCAATTCGGTGATGCAGTAGAGTTGTGCGGTGGTACGCATACGTCTGCTACGGGTAACATCGGTCTCTTCAAGATTGTTTCCGAAGGTGCTGTGGCCGCCGGTGTGCGCCGTATTGAGGCGGTGACTGGAGCGGCTGCCGAGCAGCTTGTTTACGAGGATCAGGATACGCTTACCCAGCTCAAGGGTATGCTTAATGCTCCGAATTTGGCTCAGGCGGTGCAGAAATTGCAGGAGGAGTGCCAAATGTTGCGCAAGAAGATGGAGGATATCGACCGACAGATGGCGTTGGAGTTCGGCAAGTCGCTGATGGAGAGTGCCGAAGAGGTCAACGGCATCCTCTATATGTCGAAAGTCACCGATTTTTCTGCCGATATGCTGAGACAGGTGGCTTTGCAGTTGCGCGAAGGCGACAACCACGTGGTTGTTTTGGGCAGCGTTCGCGACGGCAAGCCAAACCTGGCTGTGGCCATCAGCTCGAACCTGACTGACAAGGTGGATGCGCCTACGTTGGTGCGTGCTGCCGGCAAGTTGATCCAGGGCGGTGGCGGCGGACATCCGACACTCGCCATGGCGGGCGGTAAGAACCCCGATGGCATCGGGGCGGCGGTTCAAGAGGCCCTTGAACAGGCAAAAATCAAATTGTAGAGACGGTGTGTACACCGTCTCTACGGACACGGCAAAATTAACAACGGCGACCTTTTGGTCGCCGTTTCTTGTCTTAGAAGGGCAGGTCGTCGTCGGAGTAGCTCTCTTCCGACACCGTGTTCTCGGGAGGTGTTGGCGGGGTAGGCGGCATTACGGGTTGCTGCACTACCGTCTGATTGGGCACTTGCGTGACCGTCTGTCCACCGCTCTCTCTGGGAGAGAGGAAGAGGAAGCTGTTGGCCTCCACTTCTGTGATGTAGTGCCGCACTCCGTTGGCGTCGTCCCAGTTTCGGGTGCGCAAACGGCCTTCCAGATAGATCTGTCTGCCTTTGGTGAGATACTTCTCTGCCAAATCGGCCAAGTTGCGCCACATCACAATGTTGTGCCACTCGGTCAACTCAAAGCGGTTGCCCTCCTTGTCCTTGCGGATTTCGGTGGTGGCTAAAGAGAAACTTGCGCGCTTACTGCCGTTCTCAAAGGTTCTGATTTCCGGGTCTCTTCCTAAGTGACCCACTAAGATTACTTTGTTAATTCCTGACATATTGTTTTGTTTTAAAGTTCGCTGCAAAGATACAAATAATTTTAATATATTTTAATCTCAAACTATAAAATATTTATCAAATACTAATTGTTGATAAATATCTGTGTTACTAATTGTTAATACTTGACAGCTCGATGTAGTAAAAAGTATTGGTTATAAGATTGGTTCGGATGATTAGGCGTTATGGTTTTATCCCTCGTAAAAATCTGTCCATGAAAAAAATAAAAAAAAGTGAAATTAGGTGTTGTGGATAAAAAATTGTATCTTTGCACGATAATTTATATGAGCAAATGTCTCGTTTCCACAAAAGAGACAGCATTGGGTGGATTATTTGTTAATAGAACGATATGGGCGTTGGAAAGTGTCCACCGTGTATAGGGAACGGGAAAAACGGACCCCAATTGAAAGAAAATAAAAAGTGAAAAATATGAGGAATTTTACAATGATTCTTACTTTGGTGTTAACCTCCTGTTTCGCCACTGTATTTGCGCAAACTGTCCTGTTTGTAAAACCGACGGGCAGTGATGCCAACAACGGCGCGTCGTGGGGGAATGCCAAGGCCACGCTGGCGGGCGCATTGAATGCAGCAGGCAGCAACGCCCACATCTATATGATGGTGGGCTCCTACAGCTGCGCCAATGTCACCATTCCGAATGGAGTAACGGTGACGGGCGGCTACTCCTCCACGTCTACCGGCACAGATACTACGCATCGACTTTTTCCTGGTGCCAACTCTAACTGGAAAGATGTTAGCAAGTGCACCATTCTCGACGGCAATACAACTTCCAGGATAGCCACGGTGAACAGCGGTGGAAAGCTGGAGGGTTGTGTAATCCAACACGGCAAGGTGACCGGTAATGGGGGTGGAGTGTTAGTGAACGGCGGCACCGTCCTGAACTGTGTCATTATTCGCAATTCCGCTTTGAATGCAAACAACCTTACTGCAAAGGGCGGGGGCGCATACGTGCAGAACAATGGTCGCGTTCTCAACTGTGTGATAGCCTTCAATTACGCAAATAATGGCCCGGCTGTGGCGGGCACCGATGGCACGCTCATCAACAACACCATCGTCGCTAACTACGCGATACTTGAATGCGGTACAGTGAGTGACATTGATGGCAACACTTACAACACCGTACTGCTCGGAAATCAGTGTTGGATGAGGGAAAATCTTCGCACTACCCGCTACGCCGATGGAGTAACTATAGAACTGGGGACATCCACCGATAATTCAACCCCTTATCGCTACACCCCCAATGAGGATGCGGGCAATGTGGCTACTTACGGCTATCTTTACAATTGGCCGGCGGTGATGCACGGAGCCTCCAGTTCCTCAAGCAACCCTTCTGGGGTGCTCGGCGTCTGTCCCACCGGGTGGCATGTGCCCAGCGATGCCGAATGGACACAGCTGGTCGACTATCTGAAAACCCAATACGCTTACATTTGTGGATCGTCATTCTCGAACGTTGCCAAGTCATTGGCTTCCACGACTGGATGGGTGGAAGCTACAAATGCCTGTCAAGTGGGTGTTGACCCGATAGACAATAATTCAACAGGTTTAGGGATGTTGCCGGCGGGTCTCTATAACGGTAGCTACGGCGATTTCGGAGAATTCGCTTACTTTTGGAGTACTACTCAGTACAACGCTAGTAGAGCTTGGTTTCGTTATCTGAAATACGACGATCCAACAGTGCGCCGGCAGTACAATGGTGCTGCTTATAATAAGAGCACTGCCTTTTCTGTGCGTTGCCTTCAAGATTAATCAAATAGTTTTATTTTTCGCAAGTCTTGCCAGTGATAATCCCTTTTTCACTTAAGAAATTTGCGAAAGTGTAATCAAATATTTTTTCAGAATGTCACGATTCAGGATAATATTATTACTGCTTTGTTGCTGCGGAACATTTTCCGTGCAGGCCGACCATTGTGTGAATTGCAAAGACGCTAAAAGCACACTAAAGCTCTGCCATCATTTCATAATCAACAATGAGAGCGATACATTGACGAATGTAGCCTCGGTGTTCGCGAGCAACATTCCTGTAGGGAATGTTTACGCTTTTATGGACAAATATTTGGCTTTCAGTATCCAATTGAGTTCAGCTGCCGTGAATGTGGGCGATAACAGTTGCATAAGTTGGGTGCAGAATATGAAGGGGTGCGACAGAGTGTGGATAAGCCTGATGGATAACAGCGAGTTCGACAATGAGATTGTTTATGCAGTGCAGCAAGATGTCACCGGGCAGTTGCATCTTTACAACAATATTATCTTCCAGAATGCGAGTGTCATTGCCAGCACGAATGCAGTGTCGCCTGATCCCAGCAATTTGTTACAACAGGTGACAGGTGTCTTCGTGGGGTACAATAACTTTTATCTGCCGGAGACCTCTCCTGCCGTAAACGCGGGCGAAAATCAATATGTCACCTGGTCTGACGATATTCAAGGCTTAGAACGTATAGCCTGTGAGGGTGCGGTGGACCAGGGCGCATTTGAGGTTCACCCGCAAGATCGGACCATCACGCTTTCTGCTACAACCGAGGAAAACGAGAATTGCAGTGGTCATACCACCACCATTGTGGCTACGGGCGGCGATCGGTATGAATGGTCTCACAGTAACGAGACTTCCGACACAGTTTACGTGAACCCTCTGATTCCCACATGTTACACGGTTACCGCCTATTGGGGAGTCGCATGCGAGAGGTGGGATACGGCCACCATCTGTGTGGATCCAACCGAGGTGGTGGAGAATAGTGAAGGCTCTCCTTCCACCTCTGGACAGCGCTTTTGGGTGTCGTTTATGAAAAACTTATCAGGTACATCGGCACTTTCGTTGCTTGTTTCCGCCCAAAACGCATGTACGGGAACTATTTCAAACCCCAATACAGGCTGGAGTACCAATTTTTCGGTGTCGGCCAATCAAACTGCACAAATTTCCATCCCCAATGCACAGGCCTATTGTGGCACGGCTGGTGTTGTTGGAAATTTCGGTCTCCTTGTCACAGCATCGGACAATATATCCCTGTATGCTTCCAATTTCCAATCCTATACGTACGATGTGACCGATGTTTTGCCGGAACCAGCCCTTTCCACTGATTATGTAGTGCAAACCTACACCCCACTCATTAACTCAGAGTTTATGATTGTGGCCACCCAAAACGGTACCACAGTGAAAATCACCCCGTCGAAAACCACTTCCGACAATCATCCCGCATTTGTTCCTTATACCGTGACGTTGAATGCAGGACAAACGTATCAAGTATTGTCTAAGTTTAGCGGAATCAGTGGCGACCTGTCAGGCTCCACTGTGCAATCCATGGATGCGTCAAAACCGATTGCTGTGTTTAACGGAAATGTATGTACTAATGTACCAACGGGAATTGCTGCTTGTGACCATGTTGTTGAACAGGCATTTGGTACTCATTTTTGGGGAAAACAATTTGTTGTAACTACAACAAAAGGACTACAATATGATAGAGTAAAGGTAACGGCATCTTTAGATAACACTATACTTACAAAAAATGGCAATTATCTAACAACTTTACAAGCCAATGGTTCTTATGAGTTTCAATTGAATTCGAATGAGGAAGTTTGTTATCTTGAGTCCACAAATGCATGTGCTGTATATTTATATATGGCAGGAACAGTTTCTAACCCTAATAATGTTGGCGATCCTTCAATGGTTTGGATTTCTCCACTGGAACAACGAATACAGGAAATTACATTTTCCACATTCAATTCAGCAACTATATCTAACCACTATGTTAATGTTGTCGTTCCTACATCTTCAGTTAATTCTGTCACGTGTGACAATGTGAGTGTGGCCAATCAATTCCATCCTGTGGCAGCTAATTCCTCATACTCATACGCAAGGATGCACATCAGCAACGGTACCCACACGTTGAGCAGCAGTCAGGGATTTGTAGCACACGTGTATGGAACAGGATGGTGCGAAACCTATGCATATTCCGTAGGATCCAAAGCTGCTTTATTAAGCCAGCAGATGTATGTAAACAATGTCCTCAGCACTGAACTGGAGAATAATAACTTCTGCGTTTACGAGGATATTACCTTTGATGCCGCAGTCAATTACCAGTGCGACAGCGTGGTGTGGAACTTCGGCGACAGTTATGACAATTACAATGGGATACATTTCACACACCACTATACCGAGGGCGGCACTTATCCAGTGTCTATGACGGTATTCATGTATGACAGCTATGGACAACACTGCACCACCATATATTCACAGGTAGTCATCCACGATGGCGACAATATGGTTTTCTACGATACAGTCTGTCAAGGGGAAACATACAATGCACACGGTTTCTACTATTTGACGGCCGATCCGGGTCCCGTAACATTGACGCGTACAGTAGATGTGCCGGGACTTGACTGTGACAGTACATACGTGTTGGAATTGTTGGTGCAACAGCAAGTAAATGATATTTACGACACCATCTGCGCCGGAAACAATTACAGTGGCTACGGATTTTCGCTGCCCAATGCGGAGCAGGGAGCATATTTGCTATCGGATACGGTGCAGCGCGAGTCTTGCGACAGTATCACGGTTTTGCATCTGTTGGTCACGCCGAACACCAATGATTTATACGGCATTCACGGAATGGAGTATGTGTGTCCAGGCGGCGTCTACACTTACTGGTTAGATACGCTGTCGGGCTTGACGGATATCGTATGGACGATGCCGACGGGCGCATATATTCTCTCAGGTCAGGGAACCGATCATGTGGAAGTCACGTTCACGGATGATGCGGTGGATGCCAACATCACGGCCACGGGTGTGAATTCATGCGGAACTGCATCCTTCTCAATGACCATCCATCCGAAGCCAATCTATTATGTTCAGTATACGGACACTGTGTGTGGTACGGGGCAACCGTACCACCGCTACGGTTTTGATATTGATAGCATAGAAGCCGAACATTCGGTTTTTGTCCACAATATGGTGTCTGAGTTTTGTTGTGACAGTACAATATTGCTTACGTTGATCGTGGTTGAGTTACCTGAGGCGCGGATTCAGTCGGATGCCTACCAGTTCTGTCAGAATGACGTAGCGAGCCTGACTGCGCTCTGTGAGACGGAATCCATTGATTGGAATGATTCCCTATACAGTGCGGTACTGAACTATCAATGGACAACGGGCGGCACTTCGAAAACCATAACATTCACAGCAGATACCTCTACCACGGTCGGGGTAACCATCACCAATCAATACGGATGTAGTATCTCGGCCGACACCTTGCTGACCGTATATCCACCGCAGACCATAAACGAGACATTGATGATATGCGAAAACCAGTTCCCTTACGAGTGGCGCGACACCGTTTTCGCAGTTGGTACGGTTTCGGGAGATGTTGTGTTTAATCGGATGGACAGCCATGGATGTGACAGCACGGTGATACTGCATGTTGAGGTGTCTCCTCTGACTGCTTCAGAGATAACGGAGACCGTTTATGCACAGAATTTGCCATTTGTGCTGAATGACAGTGTTTATACGGAGGCCGGCGATTATGTCCAGCATCTTGTCAATCAGAATGGATGTGACAGTACGCTGACTCTTCACCTGATTGTTGAAACGGCATTGTTGGTTGTTGTAGACAGTACTATTTGTGAAGAAGAGTTACCGTTTATTTGGAACGGGGTGACTTTTACCTCTTCGGGCACAGACACCGTGACGCTAACGGCCTCGATCGGTATCGACAGTCTGGTGGTGATGAACTTGTCTGTGAAACCGATGTCGTACAGTATAGACACGCGAACGGCATGCGATTCGCTGACATGGATCAACGGTGTAACTTACTACGAGAGCACGGTCACTCCTACCTTCACGATGACGGCTGCTAATGGCTGTGACTCAGTGATAACGCTACATCTGACCATAAACACTCCCGCACACACTGCGACCACTGTTACCGAATGCGAGAGTTACACATGGACGGATGGCAACGGACAAACCTACACCACCTCTGGTGAGTACCTCTACACGCATCCGGACACCAACGGCTGTCAGCAGGTGGATACACTGCATCTGACCATCAATAACCCTGTGCACACCGGGGTAACCGTTACCGCCTACGACACGTACACTTGGACGGACGGAAACAATGAAACATACACCCAATCAGGCACTTATTATTACACCCATAGCGACGCTAACGGATGTCAACAGGTAGACACGCTCTATCTGACCGTCTATTACAGCTCTACATCCGAGTTTTCCGCCATAGCCTGCGAAAGTTACGAATGGGATGGGGTAACCTACACACAAACAGGAGACTACGAACGTACATATACAGATATCCATGGTGCAGACAGCACGGTGACGATGCATCTGACCGTCAATTACGGCACACATAATGTGGAGGCCGAGACCTCCTGCGAGAGTATCGAATGGCACGGACAGACTTGCGACACCACAGGCGTTTACGTGTTTGAATACATTAACAACGTCAACTGTCCGAGCGCGGATACACTCTATTTCACCCGGAAATATCCCAAAACGACGGAATTTGCGGAAACTGCCTGTGAAAGTTATGGTTGGAACGACACAACCTACTATGAATCTGGAGATTACTTACAGAACTTCACTGCTGCTAACGGTTGTGACTCTGTGGTAACACTGCACCTCATCATCCTTAATCCCATACACACCTCGACCACCGTCACTGAGTGCGAGAGTTACACGTGGACGGATGGCGATGGACAAACCTACACCACTTCCGGGGAGTACCTCTACACGCATCCGGACAGCAACGGCTGTGTGCAGGTTGATACTTTGCACCTGACCATTAACACTCCCACTCACACTGCGACCACCGTTGTCGAATGTGAGAGTTACACATGGACGGATGGCAACGGACAAACCTACACCACTTCAGGCGAGTATCTACACACGCATCCGGACAGCAACGGCTGTCAACAGGTGGACACGCTACACCTGACCATCCACAATCCTGTGCACACTGGGGTGACTGTTACCACCTACGATACTTACACTTGGACAGACGGAAACAATGAAACCTACACCCAGTCAGGCACTTATTACTACACTCATAGCGACGCTAACGGTTGTCAGCAGGTGGACACACTCCATCTGACTATCTATTACAGCTCCACATACGAATTCTTCGCCATAGCCTGCGAAAGTTACGAGTGGGACGGAGAAACTTACACACAATCAGGTGACTACGAACGATTATATACCGACATCCACGGCGCGGACAGTACGGTGATGTTGCATCTGACTGTCCATTACGGCACACACAATGTGGTGACCGAGACCTCTTGTGAGAGCTTCGAGTGGCACGGACAGACATACGACACCACCGGCGTTTATGTGTTTGAATACACCAATGCCGACAGCTGTTCGAGCGCAGATACCCTCTACTTCACCCGGAGATATACCCAAACGATGGAATTTTCGGAAACGGCTTGTGAAAGTTACGACTGGAATGACTCAACCTACTATGAATCAGGGGAGTATACACAGGTTTTTTCTGCCGTTAACGGATGCGACTCCGTGGTGACGCTGACCTTGACCGTCAATCATGGTACGCACAATGTTGAAACTGAGGCATCTTGCGAGAGTGTCGAGTGGCACGGACAGACCTGCGACACTACAGGTATTTACGTATTTGAGTACACCAATAATGATGACTGTCCGAGCGCAGACACGCTCTTTTTCACACGAAAATACGCAGTGTCGACTGAGTTTGCGGAAATCGTCTGCGTCAGCTACACTTGGAACGACACAACCTATTATGTTTCGGGTGATTATACACAGATCTTCACTGCTGCCAATGGTTGTGACTCTGTAGCAACGCTGCATCTCACCATCAACCACCCCACGAATACCTCGTCGACTGTCAACGAGTGCGTGAGTTACACATGGGCTGACGGTGATGGACAAATCTATACCGAAAGTGGCGACTATCTCTATACGCATCCCGATTCCAATGCCTGCATACAGGTCGACACGCTGCATCTGACCATTATTCCCACCACCTATGGTACAGTAAACCTGAATGTCGTTGAGAACGCCATGCCTTTCCTTTATAATGACAGTTTGTATTATGAAGCGGGAACCTACACCCAATATCTGACCAATGCGGCAGGTTGCGACAGTGTCCTTATCGTTGTTTTATCCGTTTACGAGAATGTAACCAGCATCGCCGACTCTATTGTTTGCGAGAACGACCTGCCGATTTCATGGAACGGAGTCACCTTCACCGAAGCAGGTTCGCAGCCGGCAGTGCTGACCGCCTATAACGGTGCAGACAGTGTAGTGGTGATGACCCTCACCGTGATTCCGACCACCTACGGCACCTTCGATACGACCATCGTGGAAAATGCGCTGCCTCTTCAGTACAATGACAGCACCTATTTCGAAGCAGGGACATATACTCAATACTTGACGAACGCCGCAGGCTGCGACAGCATCCTTTCATTGAGCTTGACAGTTTATCCCAACGTGACCGTTGCGGTGGATTCCACTATCTGTGAGGGCGAGTTGCCCATCATTTGGAACGACAGTCTTTTTGCGATTGCAGGCGTGAAAACAACTACAATTCCAGCCTCCACCGGTGCCGACAGCACCATCACGATGACCCTCGCGGTGATTCCGACCACCTACGGCACTTTCGACACGGCTGTCGTTGAAAACGCCCTGCCTTATCATTACAACGATAGTACGTATGCAGGAGAAGGCACTTACACCCAGTACTTTACCAATGCTAACGGGTGCGACAGTGTTCTTACCCTCAACTTGACCGTTTATTACAACGTAACCTCCGAGGTCGATTCCGCTGTCTGTGAGACCGCCTTCCCGTTTACTTGGAACGACAGCATATTCACGGAAGCCGGAACAAAGACCACCATGATTCCGGCCCACTCCGGAGCTGACAGCACCATCACCATGACGGTGACCATGATTCCGACCACTTATGATACCGTGGAACTCGCTATTGTCGAGAATAACCTGCCTTATCAGTATAATGACAGCACCTATCTCGCTGCAGGAACATACACCCAGTATCTGACCAATGCGGCAGGCTGCGACAGCATCCTGACGCTGACCCTGACGGTCTTCTACAATGTTACCGGTGTTGACGATAGCACTATCTGTGCCAACGAGCTGCCTCTGACCTGGAATGGTGTCACTTTCACCTCGGCGGGCACTCAGACTGCAACCCTCACCGCTGCCAGCGGTGCGGACAGCGTCGTGACCATGACCTTGACGGTCAATCCGTTGTCGTACACCACTATTGATACCGCTATTATCCAGAACAACCTTCCGTTCCACTACACTAATGGTCTTATCGACACCACTTTCTCCGTCGGTACCCCTATGCTGTCCAGCAGTCAGTTTGTCTTCACTAATGCCAACGGATGTGACAGCATTGTCTCGCTGAACTTGATGATTTATCAGAATGTTACGAGCACGGTCGATACGATGGTCTGTGCCGCCAGCTTGCCGTTTACATGGCATGGCCACACCTTCACGGCAGCAGGTTCGCACGTGGCGACACTGCTGACCTCTCACGGAGCGGACAGTGTCGTAACCTACATTTTGACGGTGGATAACATCGCCGCCAATATCAACAATGTAACGCATGTGACCTGCTATGGTGCCTCCACGGGTGCGGCCACTGCCACTGTTACCGGCGGGCAGAATCCGTTCACCTACCAGTGGACGAATGCCACAGGGTCAACTATCGCTACGTCTACCACTATCAACAACCGTCCGGCGGGAACCTACACGTTCACCGTAACTGACCATCTCGGTTGTTCGGCTACCGCTACGACGACGATCAACGCGCTGAACGGTGAACTGACGGCCGGCACGATTGCTTCGGATCAGGAGTTGTGTGATGGCGAAACGGTTGCCCCGTTTACAGGTACGGTTGCCTCGGGCGGCGACAATGGCGTCTGCCAATGGCAAATTTCTATAGACGGCGCGGATTGGACGCCTGCACCGGGTACTAACAGCGCTCAAGGCTACACCTATCCGAATCTTGCTACAGTTTCCTTCTCGTTGCGCCGTGCATGGATGAGTCAGAGTTGCGGTACGGTCTATAGTAACATTGTGACTGTCAGCGTGTGGCCGAACTCCAGTGACACGCTGACGGCAAGTGTCTGTCAGGGAGAGGGTTTTGTGGACTACGGTTTCGACATTGCTCCGGAGCAAACGGTGGCGACAGGCGAGATGGTCTTTGAACAGCACTACACCACAGGTCATTGCGACAGTGCGGTCATATTGCTGTTGACGGTCAACCCGCAGTATGAGACGGAAACGGAAGACGTAATCTGTGAGGGCGACGGTTACAGTGCGAACGGCTTCGAGATTTCCCCGCTGGAGACGGTCGGGGAGGTGGAAATTCACAGAGAATTGACCCTGCAGAGCGGTCTCGGTTGCGATAGTGTTGTGCGGCTGACCCTGACGGTTATTGACACTTCGCTGCGGATTGTGCCGCTGACGGAAGATTTCTGCGAGAATATGTCGATGGAGCTGATGGTAGTGACGCCCATGCCGAACTACGTGTGGAGCACTGGCGAGAGCGCCCCGACTATTACGGTGACTTCGCCGGGCTACTACTCGGTGACGGCGACCCAAGATGTCTGCTACGTCAGTACGCAGGTCTTGGTGTCGGGCTGCAATTATGAGCTCATATTGCCCAACGCCATAACTCCTTCGCGTGGCGATGGCCTGAACGACTGGTTCTGCATTCCTGAGTTCTTCCAAAGCAACATTGCCCTATTCGAGATCAGCATCTTCAACCGATGGGGAGAGATGGTGTTCTACAGTACGGACAAGAACTTCAAGTGGGATGGCGATTATAAGGATAAGACAACGATCCAGACCGTCTATGATTATGTCATCCGCTATACCGACACTGCGGGTCGAAAGTATTTCCGGAAAGGAAGCATCACGGTATTGTGATTAATCTAAATCTGTGCCTTTGCACAGCTGTTTTTCCTGCCATCAGAATGGTAGGTCGTCGTCGGAGTAGCTCTCTTCCGACACCGTGTTCTCGGGAGGTGTCGGCGGGATGGGCGGCATTACAGGTTGCTGCGCCACCGTTTGGTTGGGCACTTGCGTGACGGTCTGTCCTCCGTTCTCTTTGGGAGACAAGAATGTGAAGGTGTTAGCCTCCACTTCGGTGATGTAATGCCTCACTCCGTTGGCATCGTCCCAATTGCGGGTGCGCAAACGGCCTTCCACATAGATTTGCCTGCCTTTGGTGAGGTACTTCTCCGCCAAATCGGCCAAGTTGCGCCACATCACAATGTTGTGCCACTCGGTCAGCTCAATGCGGTTGCCTTCCTTGTCCTTTGTTGAGTATGGATGAAATATCTGAGAACTCCACCATGATAAGGGAGGCTATTGTGACGTAACCTTCCGTGAAAAAACATTGAATTAGCCTCTAATGTCAAAAAACATATTCCATCCCAATAATCACACCACTCGAAAAACGATGGTCTGGCAGAATGCTGTGGTCATCGCTTGGGAAGTGAGTAGGGATGGGCTCATATTGGTTAAGTATGGCCTTCACACCGAAAAAAGGGGACAAATGCAACACTAAATGCTTTGATATATCGTAAGATGCAGTCAACCCCAACCGATATGTGAGTCCATTCACTGCCTCTCTTGGAATGTCACCCCATTTTTCAATGGTTTTCGTCCGACGATCCCCATTCACAAACTCCACGTTGCAACATAATCGGTTATATTCCAATTCATTGTATATTCTCAAACAGAACTTGTCCTTTCGCCAGCATTGGACACTGACAACAAATGGTACATTGAGGAAATGCATCCGATGAGACATTTGCCAAGTTTCCCAGATAAATCCCGTCTGCGAAAAGTCAGTTATTACCGATTGGTCATTCGAACACAGTTTGTAAGAATAACCTACGCCTAAGGAAAATTCAAGGATGCCGGCACGCATCACACCTAAACCTGCTATTCCGAGGGTGGACCCGCAGTTAGCGATACCTGCGAAATCAGCTTGTCCGCTGCACCGCATGACAATGCCGAACTGAGTTTGTGGAAATGCCTTTGTGCAGCACAGCAATATGGTCAAAATAACGATGTTGCGTTTCATTTTGAAATGACTATTTTGGTTGTTTTAATAATAACTCCTTCTTTGTTAATTACTTGGATGATATATGCCCCGTTAGGGCAATTTGAGAGGTTGACAGTATATTCATTATCCCCACATAATGATTGAGATAGAATCCTGTGCCCCAACATATCGTAAACAACTGCACACACTTCTGTAAATGGACAATTTGGAGTGGTTTCAATAATAACAAAGCCTTGATTTAATGTTGGATATATATTTATATCTATTTGAGGAATATCAGTTACAGTCTCATCGATTACTGTCTTTTTTAGCTTATTAATAGTTGGATATGAATGTTTTGTCACAGGCTGACATTACCATAAGTGACATGACTAAAATTGCTACAAGATTATTTTTCATTTTTGATGTATTGGTTTTGTATTAAACTTTTTTCGCAAATATACACTTTCCTCCTATTGACAATACCAAAAAACGCGTGGCGGTGTAATTTTTCTTTTTCAGCAAAAAAAGTATCGGTATAAAATTTTTTGAAACCTATTGATTTTTGGAAAGATACATGTTAATAAATGGAAAATTTCTGACGGTGTAAAATTTCTCGGAAAAACGAAAGTTTGGCGGTAAAAGCATGCTCCCCTCCACAAAAAAACAAACGTTTTTTCGCAATATCTCAGGAAAAATGTTACCTTTGCAGCATCAAAAAACGTTCTCTATGTACACATTTTACCAAAAACACAAGAAAAGGATTGTATTGCTGTTGGACATGTTGTTCTGGACGATCATCTGTTTCTTTTTTGTAAGGTTCTCTCTACTTAGACCAATCTGCGACAATCACATTTACAAGGAGTTGATATGTGTATTACTGATTATGTCAGTCGTTTTTGCTACGCGCCACCTATTCATCCCTAAGCTGTTTTTGCGTGGCAGATACGACAAATTTTGGACTGTTTCCATATGTGCGCTGCTCTTGGTGGCACTTCTTGAAGTCTTGTTAGTCAAACCGGATATTGAGCATAAGATTTATTCTGCTCTCAACACAAACGCATATTTTCTCTACATTTATGGATGTGTGTTTATTCGTGATTCATTCTTCTTTGCGTGGTTTCTTGTGCTTCAGCTTTACACGCAGCAAAGAGACTCCTTCAGGGCGAAGCAACGGGCCTCGGTCATAGAGCATCGGTCAGTGCAGTTCTCACTGCTTGACCATACGGAGGCCTCCATCCCGATAGACCTTATCCTCTACATTCAGGAAACCAATCACGAAACCCGAGTGCATTGCACCAACGGCGATACAGTCACCATTTCCAATCCGCTTTCCTACTGTAAGGAGATGATACCCTCCACGCTTTGGACATTTGATGGGAAAGACAAAATGGTCTTTCACCAACATCTGTCTGAATATTTTACTATCCAGCCGGATCAGGAAGTGCATGAAATCAAGACCGTTGTGCTGCTCAGCCGACGCCAGTTCCAGATTTTCGATTTTATCCGGCAACATCCCAACTGCACAGCTCCATTCATTAAGGAAAATATGTCAGGGAAAGACTCCCTTCGCACCATTGAACGCGAGATTGCTGTCCTACGCGAAAAAGGAATTGTCATCCACACAGGCAGCAGCAAGGGCGGCGGATACGAGGTTTGCAAACATAATGTGGTGGAGATGTGATTCCCGAAATCCACTTCTTTCGTCCGGCCGGTCCCGTGTTGGCCGAAGTGGTGGTCAATGTCCTTGCGATGCAATATTTCGAACCTCTACGGAAACGGCAAAATTAACAACGGCGACCGAAAGGTCGCCGTTTCTCGTCTTAGAAGGGCAGGTCGTCGTCGGAGTAGCTCTCTTCCGACACCGTGTTCTCGGGAGGTGTCGGCGGGATGGGCGGCATTACAGGTTGCTGCGCCACCGTTTGGTTGGGCACTTGCGTGACGGTCTGTCCTCCGTTCTCTTTGGGAGACAAGAATGTGAAGGTGTTGGCCTCCACTTCGGTGATGTAATGCCTCACTCCGTTGGCATCGTCCCAGTTTCGGGTGCGCAAACGGCCTTCCACATAGATTTGCCTGCCTTTGGTGAGGTACTTCTCTGCCAAATCGGCCAAGTTGCGCCACATCACAATGTTGTGCCACTCGGTCAGCTCAATGCGGTTGCCCTCCTTGTCCTTGCGGATTTCGGTGGTGGCTAAAGAGAAACTCGCGCGCTTGCTGCCGTTCTCAAAGGTTCTGATTTCCGGGTCTCTTCCTAAAAAACCCACTAAGATGACTTTGTTGATTCCTGACATGTTGTTTTGTTTTAAAGTTCACCGCAAAAAGTAAAACCTATTTTGGTTTATACCCAGATTCTTTCAAGATTTTTTGGCTGTCGGTCATTTTCAGGAGCTCGCTGAGCGTGGTTTCCGGGTGCGCTTTCATGTAACTTTGCACAATTTGGAAGCCGATGAAGACGCCGAGGCGTCCGGGAGAATCGTTGCCAAAGTCGCGGGTGAAGGGCGTTTCGTCGATCATGCGGCGGATAATGTCTTCGGAATTGTTGTAGACCATGTTCTTCTCGATGAGTGTGTGCCAAATGGCCGATTCGTGTTCCACAGCCCATTGGTACTGCTCTTTGCTGTAGCACAGGATGACTTCGGGCGGAGTGTTCGGGAACATCGTCTGCGTGAAGAACATCTTTTTGCCGGCATCCACCATGTTGTCGAGCAGGGTGACCAGTGTTTTGTCAGGCAGGTGTCTGTAGACCAGTGCTTTGGAGAAACAGTCGGTGGCCATATACTTTTTGTCGCAGCGGGCGGCGATGTATTTCGGCATGCCCGCTTGTCCGTAGTGCTTGTAGTCTTTGCCGAGGTACATGTCGAGGCAGATGAAAATGGTGTTATCATAACCGAAAACCTGCGGAATTTCGAAGTTGATACCGGAAACCAGCGTGCAGAAATCGGGAACGTTGTCGTTCGGGAAGTGGGTGAGGTAAATGCTCATGGCCGACTTGAGTTGGGATTTAAGTCCTGAAAGGTCAGCGAATTGCACTTGCGTATCTTTGTAAATTTCTTGGATGACGGGGTCGTTGAGGTACCCTTTCATCGATTGAATCATTTCGGTGTTTTCCCAAGCGCCGTTGGCGATGATGTTTTCCGGGTATTTGCCGTAGAGCGCTTTGAAACCTTCGGCCATATTGTTCTTGTCCATGCTGAACAGATCCTGCTCGTAGCGCAAAATCTTGATCTCAACATTTTTGGCTTTCTTCACCTGTTCTGCGGTCAGTGTAGGTTTTGCTACATCGACAGACGCGTTCTTTTTCTTGCATCCCGTGCATCCCATGCAGATAATCAGCACGATACAGAGGATGGATAAGAGGTTCTTTCTCATAAGGTTCTTCGTTTTTTGAAAGGGCAAAAGTACGATTTTTTAGTCATTGAGAATGATAATTTATGTATTTTTGCGCTTTCAATTTGAGTAATCATTAATAGAATAGACAAATGGCAAGAGTATTAATTATCGGAGCGGGCGGCGTTGGTTCCGTCGTGGCTCACAAATGTGCTTCCGTACCGGAAGTTTTCACTGAAATCATGTTGGCCTCCCGCACGAAGGCGAAATGCGACGCCATCGCTGCGCAGATTGGCGGCAACCGCATTCAAACTGCACAAGTGGATGCCGACAATGTGGAGGAAACCATCCGCTTGCTCGAAAGCTACAAGCCTGATTTGCTGATTAATGTGGCGCTGCCTTACCAGGATCTTCCCTTGATGGATGCTTGCTTGGCCACCAAGACCAATTATATGGACACCGCCAACTACGAGCCTCGCGACAAGGCGAAGTTCGAGTACAGCTGGCAGTGGGCTTACCACGATCGTTTCAAAGAGGCAGGTATCATGGCGTTGCTGGGCTGCGGTTTCGATCCGGGCGTGACCAGCATCTACACTGCGTATGCCGCCAAACATTACTTCGACGAGATGCACTATCTCGACATCGTGGACTGCAACGCCGGCGACCACGGCAAGGCTTTCGCCACCAACTTCAACCCCGAAATCAATATCCGTGAGATCACCCAACGCGGTAAATATTGGGAGAACGGTCAATGGGTGGAGATTGATCCGATGTCGATTCACCGTCCCGTGGAGTACCCGAATATTGGCGATCGTGAATCCTATCTGCTTTATCATGAGGAACTTGAGTCTCTTGTGAAGAGCTATCCGACCATCAAGCGCGCCCGTTTCTGGATGACCTTCGGACAGAAATACCTCACCGTGCTGAACGTGCTGCAAGAGATCGGCATGACCAGCATCAAGCCCATCAACTACAAGGGCATGGATATCGTGCCGTTGCAGTTCCTGAAGGCTGTGTTGCCCGAACCCTCTTCGCTGGGCGAAGGCTACCACGGACAGACCTCCATCGGTTGTCAGATCAAGGGTATCAAGGACGGTAAAGAGCGCACCTACTATGTGTGGAACAACTGCGACCACGCCGAGTGCTTCAAGGAAGTGGGCGCACAAGCTGTCTCCTACACGACCGGCGTGCCCGCCATGCTCTGCGCGAAGATGATCCTCACCGGCACATGGCAAGGCAAGGGCGTCTTCAACGTCGAGCAGTTCGATCCGGATCCGTTCATGAAGGAGATCGGTGGTTATGGTCTGCCGTGGAACGAGCAGGTGGATCAGCCGCTGCCGGTTTACAAACACGAATAATTAATTCGGAATCAAGACGTGATATGAAGATGTAGAGACGCGATTAATCGCGTCTCTACTTTTTTATTGTTTGAACCACATGGGATGATTGCTGTCATCAATGTAGTACAATTTGTCTTGGAAAAAACGGAATTGTTTGATGTTTGGTATTTTGATGTCTATGGTTTCCAAGGACATTGGCGAAGATTCGGTAGGGATTCTGTAGCGATATAGGGTGTTGTCTTTCAGATAAATGATTTGATCTTTCGTGAATTGCATCGCTTGGATGTCGGGGATGGGGATCATCTTCTCGTAAGTGCCGAAGAAATCGAAAAGGCAGATGCCGTGGAGAGTGTCGAGGAGGGCGATGCGGTGTTCCGGGACGACTTGCATGTCGGTAGGATGGAACTCGCTGGGGAAGGTGATGTGCGTCTGACTCAACGTATTGAGACTCAAGTTGGTGATGATGAGATCTTGGTTGGTCTCGTCGTAGAGCACGATCTTGTTAGGGTTGCCCATGGCTGCTAACGTGACGGTCATCAACCCTTTGTCGAAGAGGCTCTGCGGACCATTGATTGGGGACAATTCGTTGTTCAACAGCAGTACGGTGCCGCTCTCTTGGTAGAAGACGAGGATTTTGGAAGCGATACCGGCATCCACCCGCGAAATGCTGCCCCACGTGGGGTCGCTGAAGTTCTGCAGTTTGACACCGTCGGCTGTGTAGGAATCCAAAGTCGAACCCATCGTGAGGAAGACGTTGCCCTGCAGGTCGGTGGTGACGGACTCATACAGCTTGTCCGCAAAAAAAAGTCGCTCCTGGGCACTCACGCTCAGGGCGACTGAAAGTATTATAATGATGGTGATGAGTTGTTTCAAGTTTCAAGTTTCAAGTTTCAGGTTTCAAGTTTCAAGTTTCAGGTTTCAAGTTTCAGGTTTCAAGTTTCAGGTTTCAAGTCTAAAGTCTAAAGTCTCAAATCTCAAGTCTCAAGTCTTAAAACTTACAGCCGATGGTGGCTACAACGCTGTGGGATTTGCTGGTGTAGAGTCCCGGTTCACCTTGGGGATCATACAACCAGTAACTGTCTTTGTTCAAACGGAATACGTAAGCCAAGTCGGCGAACATCACCTTGCCTCTGAAACCCAGACCGCCAGAGATGAAGTGGGTGGTGTTGTTGAAATCTTGAGGAGCTGATTTGTAAGGGGAGGTCTTCAGACGATAGCCGGCGCGCAGGGCGAAACCTTGGGTGATGTTCACTTCCGCACCCACACGTACATTGTGTGCAACCCCGAATTTTGTTGAAACGGCCTCGTTTTCTCTCACGAAATCGTAGTCGTCGGCGTATAAATTGGCCATTCCGTAGTTTTCGAACTCATATTCCGCCGCGATGAAGGCGCGTTTGGCAATCAGGAACGAAGTGTTGACGTTGAATTTCAGCGGAGTGGTCAGCGAGTAACGGTAAGCGTTGTTGTAGTAATTGGTGTTGCGCTCGCCGCTGCTGTAGCTGGTAGTCATCTCGCGATGGAAGTTGTCGCGAATGGTCCAGTAATAGGTGGGCGTGTGGAAAGCAGCACCAATGCGCACGAAATCGGCGGGTTGGTAGATGAAACCTAACTTGAGGTTCACACCCGTACCGGAATTGCGCTGTTCAGAGTACCAGTCATAGTAGTTGATGCCGTAAATGTTGCCTCCCTCTGCAGGTTCTTCGGTATACATGGTGGTCTCTTTGAAATTGAGGAACGGGAAGCCGATGGTGGCGCCCAAGAATAACTTGTCGTTGTAGTTTCCGCCCACGCTGATCACCATTTCGTCAATGGAACCATAACGGTTGACCACCGCATTCTGTTTGAGGTCTTGGTCGTCGAACAGACTGTAATACTGGTTGTTAGTGCCAGGAAGTGTGTCAATCAGCCAGCTGTTCCATGCCAGTTGACCGTCGCCAGTAAGGAGGTTGTAGGGGGTTCCGTTCACGTGGTTCACCACTTGATCCATCATAGTGGTGTGGGTGTTGGCACTGAAGCGGAGCGTGTTGTTGAAGTCCATGATGCGGTTGTAACCAAAGCCGAACTGCCAGGCTTTCCAGTTGTTGTCGCCTTTGATCTTGTGTACGGAGACAATGCCAGCCTGTGGAACCGTGTATTTGGTCTTGCGGGTCATGTTGTGATTCCCGTAGTAGTAAGAGTCGTTGTAGGTGAAGGTGAGGTTCATCGGGGTGAAGGTCACCTCATGGCGTTTGAAGAGGCCGATGGAGGCGGGGTTGGTGCTGAGCGCCGAGAAGTCGCCGCCTGTGGCTCCGAATGCGCCGCCGGCTCCCATGAAACGTGCCGTGCCCCAGTAGTCGGCTTGCGAAAAGGTGAAGGCTTCGTAGTCGCCTTGCGCGTTGGCCATTCCGATGATGCCTAATATTGCGATGATGAAGGTTGTTATCTTTTTCATTTTTTTAAAGTTTACAGGTTTACAGGTTTACAGGTTTACAGGTTTAGCGTCTGCCTCCGGAGTGGGAGCCGCCGCTGCTGTAGGAGCCGCCACCTCCACGGGAGGAGCTGGAGCTGCTGTGAGAGCCGCTGCTGTATGAGGAACGGCTGCTGGAAGTGGAACTGTAGCTGGAGCGACTGCTGCTGGAAGAGGCGGGGCGGCTGCTGCTCGAAGGAGCGCTGTTGTTGCTTCTGGAGGGAGCGGTCGTGGTGGGACGGCTGTTGCTGCTCGACGGGTTGTTGTAGTTGGAGCGGGTGTTGGCAGGAGCGGGAGAGGTCGGTCTGGTCGTGGTGGACGGTACAGTGCGAGTGGTTGTAGTGGTGCGGGGAGCGGTAGTAGTGGTCGGAGTTGTCGTGGTGCCGGTGCTCGGACGAGTGGTGTTGGTCGGTCTGGTCGTTGTCGGACGGGTAGTCGTGCTTGAAGGAGTTACCACCGTGCGGGTCACCGTGGTCGGGCGAGTCGTAGTGGTGGTCGTCGTCGTAGTGGTCGGACGAGTAGTGGTTGTAGTGGTCGGGGTGGTGCTGCTGTTTCCGGAACTGTTTGTTCTGGCGGAAGTTACCGTTGACGGGTTGGTGGCTGCGGGCTTGGTGGTAGTGGAGGTAGGAGCGGTTACGGTAGCAGGAGCTGCTGAGCCGTTAGAGGCAGATCCTGCCGTTAAGCTGGTGGAATTCATATCGGTGCGGTTACCGGTAACCGATTTGCCAGAGGGCGTTACGGAGGTGGAAGTAGCAGTGGTGGCGCTGCTGTTGGAGCTGCCGTTGAAGCTGCTGCCTCCGCCCGTGGTACCGGCGATTTGGTCGTAGCGTTGGTTGAAGGAGGTGCCGGTGGTGGAGTAGTAGTTGTTCGTTTCACCGTTGCCATAACCGCCTGCTATAGGACCATTTACGCCATCGTGATCAGGACGTTCGCCGCGACCGTCGTTGCCATTGCCGCCGTTGCCCACAGAAGGTCCGATGTTGTTGCGGTGACCATAGAAGTAGCTATTGTTGTGGTCGTGGTTGTTGTGATACCAGTCGATGGGGGCGGGACCGTGAGGACCATGGGGACCGTAAGGGCCTGGATAGTACGGGTCCCAGGCGTAGTAGGGATAAGGACGGTACCAACCCCAACCGTAGTTGAAACCGCAGCTGTACCAGAAGGGATCGTAGTAGTAGGGACGATAGTAGTAGCTCGGCCACCACCAGTTGTAACCCATGTAGATGCTTAAGCCAAAGCTGGCAGGGCAGTAATCATACCAGTACATGTTGGTGAAGAAGGGATCGTAGTAACCGAAACCCAGAGAAACGTTAGTGTGAAATCTGCTGAGTCGGGAACTGTAGCTGTAATCGTAATAGTCGTCAGGATCATAGCCATAGCTGCTGACGGCAGCTGTGGAATCGTCCACTACCTCCATGTAGGTGGTGATCACGGGTTCGCTGCTCCCCGGATAGTAGGTCAGCGTGCGGAGGAGGTTTCCGTTTTCGTCAGTCTCGTAAATGATGGAATCGGGCTCCACAGTGGCGTTGCCCGCGGCCGGATTGGCGGCCATAGCCTTCATTTCGTCCGATGATGAGGTGTATATGTCATCGTAGTAGGCGAAGTTCGCTGTGGAACAAGCTGCTAATAAGCAAGTTATTGCGCTTAGTACGATAAAAATTTGTTTCTTCATAATGTCCTCCTTATCTCTTATTTTGTTATTTTTGCACCTTAATTTTCAATTAGACGGCAAAAGTACTAAAAAGTTAATTATATAGAAAATTTATGGCTAAAAATTTTTGTTCAAGAGAAGAGAACTATTCACAGTGGTACAATGACATTGTGAAAAAAGCGGATTTGGCTGAGAATTCTTCCGTGCGCGGATGTATGGTAATTAAGCCTTACGGATATGCCATTTGGGAGAAAATGCAGCGTCAACTGGACCAAATGTTTAAAGATACGGGCCATTCCAACGCCTATTTCCCGATTTTTATCCCGAAATCCTTCTTCAGCCGCGAGGCCAGCCACGTGGAAGGTTTCGCCAAAGAGTGCGCCGTGGTGACCCACTATCGTCTGAAAAACGATCCCAACGGCGGCGGTGTTGTCGTGGACCCCGACGCAAAACTGGAAGAGGAGCTCATCGTGCGCCCCACTTCCGAGACCATCATCTGGGATACCTACAAAAACTGGATCCAATCCTACCGCGACCTGCCGATTCTTTGCAACCAGTGGGCTAACGTGGTTCGTTGGGAGATGCGCACCCGCCTCTTCCTCCGCACTGCCGAGTTCTTGTGGCAAGAGGGTCACACCGCTCACGCCACCCGCGAGGAAGCTCTCGAAGAGACCGACAAGATGATTCACGTCTATGCTGATTTCGCTGAAAAGCACATGGCTATCCCCGTCATCATGGGTGTGAAATCCCCGAACGAACGCTTCGGCGGCGCCCTCGACACTTACTGTATCGAGGCTTTGATGCAGGATGGCAAAGCACTGCAGGCCGGTACTTCCCACTTCCTCGGACAGAACTTCGCCAAAGCTTTCGACGTGAAGTTCCTCAACCAGAAGAACGAACTCGAATATGTGTGGGCTACCTCTTGGGGCGTCTCCACCCGACTCATCGGTGCGCTCATCATGACCCACTCCGACGACAACGGTCTCGTGTTGCCTCCGGTGTTGGCTCCCATCCAAGTGGTCATCGTCCCGATCTACAAGACCGACGAACAACGCGAACAGATTGCTGCTAAGGTAGATACGCTCGTACAGCAACTGAAATCTCTTGGCATTTCCGTCAAGTTCGACAACGACGACACCAAGCGTTCCGGTTGGAAGTTCAACGAATACGAACTCAAGGGTGTGCCCGTGCGCGTGGCCATCGGACCGAAGGATATGGAGAACAACGAGGCTGAGGTGGCTCGCCGCGACACGATGGAGAAGTACAACGTCTCCTTCGATACCCTTGTGGAGCATATCCAGAAGCTTTTGGAGGAAATCCAACAGAATTTGTACAACAAAGCCCTCAAATTCAGAGAAGAACACACCTTCAAGGCTGATACTTGGGACGAATTTGTCGATTTGCTCGACAACAAGCCCGGTTTTGTCTATGCACACTGGGACGGCACGCCCGAGACCGAAGAGAAGATCAAGGATCTCTGCAAGGCAACCATCCGTTGCATCCCGTTCAACAACCCGCAAGAGGAGGGCAAGTGCATCCTCACCGGCAAACCGTCACACGAGAGAGTGCTGTTTGCCCGCGCATATTAGGAATTAAATAACTGAAATTTAATATAAAATTTATATTTCAAACTATTTCCAACTCTAACCTAACTCTAACCTAAGTCTAACTTAAATCTAACCTAAGTTAACATGGAAAAAAACGACAAATATGCCGAATCTCTTGCGGCCTTTCGTCACCTCTTGGAGATCATGGACGAGCTTCGCGAGAAGTGTCCGTGGGATCGTGAACAGACCTTCGACACGTTGCGCAACCTCACCGTGGAGGAGACCTTCGAGTTGGCAGATGCCATCATCGAGAAGGACTATCCCGACATGTGCAAGGAGCTCGGCGACCTGATGCTCCACATCGTCTTCTACTCGAAGATTGCTTCCGAGCAGAATCTTTTTGAGGTGAAGGATGTGGTTAATCAGCTGTGTGACAAACTGATACGTCGTCATCCTCATATCTATGGCGAGGTCAAGGCCAATTCCGCCAATCAGGTGCACGAGAATTGGGAGAAGATCAAACTGCAGACCGAAGGGAACCGCTCCGTCTTGGGCGGCATCCCTTCCGGTATGCCTGCTATCACTAAGGCCTACCGTATTCAGGACAAGGTGAGTGGCGTGGGTTTCGACTGGGACAACCGCGACCAAGTGTGGGACAAGGTGCAGGAGGAGCTCGGTGAACTGAAAGCCGAAGTGGACAATCCCACTCCCGACCAAGCCCACATCGAAGAGGAGCTCGGTGACGTTCTCTTCGCCATTGTCAACTACTCCCGCTTTATCAATGTCCACCCTGAAGATGCTTTGGAGAAGACCAACCGCAAATTCATGCGCCGTTTCCAACTTCTCGAACAATATGTGAAGGCCGATGGACGTTCTCTCACCGATATGTCGCTGGCGGAGATGGACGTTTATTGGGAGAGAGCGAAGAAAGAGTTAGCAGTTAGTAGTTAGCAGTTAGCAGTTAGGGCCGCAAATCGTAAACCGCAAAATCGTACATTGCAAACAGAAAATCTCAAAAATGAGACATAATTTAAATATAGTATATATAATATTAATGTTTATTGTCATCGCGATGATGCCGACGGGAGCGATTGCGCAGAAGGGTTCGAAGGCGGCGCCGTTGTGCGAAAAGGCGAAGCAGTGTCTGAAAAGCAACGATTTCGACAAGGCATTGACGTACCTTTACCAGGCGCAAGCGAAAGATCCGTATTTTTCGGACATCTATATCATGAAGGGCGACATCTTCAACTTCCGTTTGCAGTCCGACTCCGCCATGCTCAACTACCAACGTGCCATCGATCTTATCGGAGATCCTGACCCGATGCTCTATTTCATTGCAGGCAACGAAGGTGCGAAGTGCGGTGCCTACGAGTATGCTCTCAACACTTTGCAACTCTTTCTCCAGAAGGGGTTGCAGTATTCTTCCGTTCATCCCGAAGCACAAAAGACCATCGCCAACTGCAAGTTTGCCATCGAAGCCATCAAGCATCCGATGAATTACGAGTTGGTGAACCTCGGATCCAATGTCAATTCCGATTGGGACGAATTCCTTGCCGCCATCACTGCCGATGACGAGCAGATTGTTTTCACTGTGAAGCACCCTCGCGATAATGGTACAGTTTGCGCCTTTTGTCTTAATGAAGAGGACCTTTACAGTAGTACCAAGTCTCCCGACGGAGATTGGGGACAGCGCCAACTGCTCGGTCCGCCCATCAAGACGGGCTACAACGAAGGGGCGCAGTGCCTTTCCCCCGATGGCAAGTACCTGCTCTACACCATGTGCGATGCTGATTTCGGCATGGGCAGTTGCGATCTTTACTGGGCAAAACGTATGGGCGACAAGTGGTCGCGGCCCCGTAACTTCGGTGCACCTGTAAATAGTGGGGCGTGGGAAAGTCAGCCCACGATGGCTGCTGACGGCATGACCGTCTATTTCGCCTCCTCGCGTCCGGGCGGCTACGGCGGAATGGACATTTGGAAGACCACCATGACGGCTGAGGGCGAGTTCTCGATTCCTGAAAACCTCGGTCCTGCTATCAACACCCCGGGTGACGATGCCGCACCTTTCATTCACAGTGATGGCCGCACCCTTTACTTCGCATCCAACGGTCGTGTGGGTATGGGCGGCTACGACCTCTACTACGCTACCCTCCAACCTGATGGCTCATGGAGCGAGCCCAAGAATATGGGCTATCCCATTAATTCGCCTGCCGACGAGATCAACATTTTCATCAATGCTATGGGTACGATGGCATACGTGGCCTCCGATAAGGACGGCGGCTTCGGAGGACTCGACCTCTATAGCTTCGTGCTCGACGATCAGTTGCGTCCCAACCCTGTCACCTACATCAAGGGACATGTGCGCGACGCATTCACGGGCGATCCGTTAGCTGCTCGTATTGAGATGATCGACCTGAATACCAAGCAGTTGATGACTTCTACCACCTCTGATGCACAGACAGGTAGCTACCTTGCCTGCATCCATACAGGTGGCAACGTCCTGCTCAACGTATCCCATCCCGACTATCCCTTCTACTCCGAGAACTTCCAAATCGAGAAATCCTACACCGAGCTTTCCCCCTATTTGAAAGAGATCCGCCTGCAGCCTACCGATGTAGGTACGGTGGTGACCCTGAAGAATGTCTTCTTCGATTTCGACAAGGCGGAGTTGAAGCCTGAGTCATACGTGGAACTCGACAAGTTGGTGGACTATCTCCGTACCAACAATATCCGGATTGAGATCGGCGGTCATACTGACGACCAGGGTACTGACGAGTACAACGACCGTTTGTCGGAGAGCCGAGCCAAGTCGGTGTATGACTATCTGGTGTCGAAGGGCATCCCTGCCGCGCGTCTGCAGTACAAGGGTTACGGCAAGCGTGTGCCGGTTGCTGACAACAGTACCGAGGAGGGCAGGGCGGCGAACCGAAGGACGGAGTTTAAGATCATCAGGTAATTGATAATTGATAATTGATAATTGGGGGGGGTGATACGTAATACTTAGGATGAAACTATTTGAGTATTAGTGAATTATGCAATATCGCGTCGAGAATTGAAAATTTCGGCGCGATTCGTGTATTTATACGTGTCGTTCGATTCTCAAGAGGATATCAAAAAGGGGAATAGTGTCTGAATGGTATAATACAACAATAAAAAGATAGTCGTTTCTGGCAACGGTACCATTCCCCTTCTTTTAGAAGGGGTGCCCGGAGGGCGGGGTAGTAATATAAGCAATTGGCCGAAGGCCATCATTGTAACCAAACTTTCGTGTCCCTCGTATAACCAAATAAAACCCAAATACTATGTAAAAAAAGTTGTTTATAACTTGTCAATACCTGTTAATAGCCTGTTGAAATTTTTTTTCATGTTTGTGTTATTTCGTAATGCATTGATAATAAGTGTATTATGAAAAAAATTAAAAAAAATCAAAAAAAATTCGATGAATGAACAAACAATGAAAAAAAAATGTATTTTTGCAGGTTAAAAATTATGTATAGTGTAATGTAATGTATAGTATTGACTTAAAGAGAGAAAAAGAGAGAAATTAAAGAAAAATAAATAATATAAATTACAAATTAAACAAAAAACAGTATGAAAAAACTATTATCAATTTGCTTTCTAAGCATTCTGCTGGGGCTTCTGAGCTTCGGCGTAAGGGCGCAAAGCAACAACTGTAGTGGTTTCTGGATAGAGAATCTCCAGCCAGTGACCCTGACAGGCGTGGCAAATTCGCCCAGCGGCGATGGAACATTGGTTTTGAACAATGTTCTGAATACTGCCGTAGTTGGTAATACAGACCTTTACGAGCTGCATTTCTGCCCGTGCGGTCTGGATCCTAAAACCAAGATCTCCGTGGACTGGTTGCTGTACCGCGACGGCGAGCTTGTAAATGACAACCTCTACAACTATGTAGACCAGTTTGAAATTTACACGCTCTATCCGGAACTCAACCAACAGGGTGTATGCCAGTCAATTCATTGGCTCGGCGGTGCTGTCCCGGCTGAATGGGGTTTCTGCACCCCGCAAGCTCCGGCTGACATGTTCTCCGGCGTGACCTCTTGCAACCCCACCAACTATCCTGGTGCTATGCAGGTTGGTCAAGGTACCCCTGGTTCTGTCCTCAGTCCCCTTGGCTTGCAGGTTCCTGCTCAAGGCGAATTCTCTATCTATTCTAACAATTTTGACTACTTCTACATGGACTTCTTCACTCAAACCAGAACAGTTGTTCGTATTAAGTGGAGACAAGTCGGTAACTACTCTCTCGTGATGCGCATCCGTCAACAAAACGGCGGTACTGCTTATGACTTCGGTTGGGGTGAAAACCCTGAAATTGACAAAGTCGGTGGTCACATGTCTTGCTGCGGCCAAATAATCCTGGCTCAAGACTCTATCCACTATCTTGTGACTGGTGACTTCTCCAAGGAAGTTTGTGAAAACGAACCTTACGGCTTCGGCACTATCAACAACACTTGCGATAGCACGTCGAACACTTATATGTTTACTTCTACCGTTGAAGATACCATGGTTCTCTTCGGTACTTACATGCAAGCTCATTGCTGCGACCACCTCGTGGTGGACAGCGTCTATACTTTCCACTTCTACCAGAGAAATACTCCCGAAGCTATTGTGAAGGATACTCTTGTATGTCAATGCAACGATGTTTCCGCTCAAAGCATTATCAACATGGTGACCTATGATCCGGTTGATCTTGATGTTGCTGATACCAGCTATCTCGAATGGTATCGCGGCTCTTCCAGAACTGTTCAAGTTGGTGAAGGTACTGGTACTACTAGTTATCTGCCGTTGTATATTTTATATAATCATTCCTTTACTCAGCAGATTTTTACTGCTGAAGAGGTGGGCACTGGTTTGCTTAATGGTATTTCTTTCTATCATAGCAGCTCCAATGACAACAAGGATATTGATATAAAGGTTTATCTTTCTTCAACGTCAAAGACTCAATTCACTTCTACCTCTGACTGGGAGACGGCATCACCCAAGACTTTGGTTTATCAAGGTACTGTGACCGTAGGTCCTCAGGGTTGGGTGGAGTTCCCGTTTAATGTGGAAAATTTCAACTATGATGGCCAGGGCAATCTGCTTGTGACTGTGATAGGCGATGATAGTTGGACAAGTGGTCACTCTTGGGGCCAGGCTTCTTGTACGGGTTATAAGTCTATCTACAAATACAGAGATTCTGCTCCGTACACATTAGCGAACGCTGCTACTGCGGATTACGATGGACGTGGTCGTCAAAATTATCGTAACATTGTTCGTTTTAATTTTGTCGAAGAGGGTTGGTATGATGAACCTCTCGTCTATGTTTCTGACACTGCTGCTACATACGAATATACAGTGCGTCAAACGAATGTCTATAACAACTTCTTGGTTTTGGATGGTTCTCAATACGACACTATCGTTTGTACGGGTGAACCTCATACCTTCACGGTGACCATCGTCCCGATGCAGGTGACTATTTCTGATTACAATGCAGAATACTGCGTGGCTGACTTCACGGGTGCATCCCAGTTGGTTGTCGAGGCCGAGCATGTTGATAGCTGCGCTACCACCACTCGCTGGTTCGCCGCTAACGCCAATGGCGATCCTATTCTCAACGATGTTATCTTCGAAGGTGATGTGCTCACGATTGACAGCGCATTCATTGCTGCTCACTCCAACTATAACTTTGCTGCCAACTTGGACGGCACGGTGACTTTCTTCGCCGCTCCTTACAAGGAAGGCTGCCTTGGCAATGAGCTTGTTCCTTTCACTATCACTTTCCATCAGACTCCTGTTCTGGAGGCTGTTGTTACCCCCGAATCTCTCTTGTGTCCGGGTTCTACCTCCGAGATGCATGTGAGCATCACCAACTATCCGCTCCAGGTGGATACGCTATTTACCTACTATTGGAAGGGCATTGACGCTGCGGATGAAATTAATGTTTACGAAACAACGGTGAATGTCTTCAATCCTAATACTCATGTGACAACTCAAGGATCCCTGCCGTTAAATAATCATTATGATTATAGCTATTCTCAGCAAATCTACACCAAGGATGAGGTCGGTGAAGGTACGATTACCAGTTTAGGCTTCCATTATGCTCCGAATAGTGGAAACAGCCTGACTCGCAATATTGAGATTTGGCTCTCCAAGACGCCGAAATCATTCTTTAACAACTCTGGTCCAGATTGGGATACCGTAACCAGCAACAAAGTGAAAGTTTTTGACGGTCAGGTTACTTTTGTGTCAGACCAATGGAAGGATTTAGAGTTCACTACTCCTTTCGACTATACTGAGGTCGGTGACAGCAACTTGTTGGTGACGGTCATCGACAAAACGGGAAGTTATACTCAATTGCGTTATTTCTATACTACTCCTACAGGTTCCAGTTCTAATCCTAGTTGGGGTGCTCGTATGGCCAAACGTTATTATAGAGACAATAATCCTTTAACCAATGAAAATATTAAGACAATCTCTGGCAGTGATCTTAATAATACTGGAGTCTTTTACAGAGACGACATCCGTTTTGTGAAAACCATTACAGAAACTGAGCATGTGGCTTATATGGAGCCTGAGGCTGAGTTTGAGTATGATGTGACTGGTGATGGAACCTCTCCGTTTTTGCCGTTATTCGCTTACTTTGAGTATAATTTCACTGAACAGATCTACACAGCTGACGAGGTCAGCGGAGGTGTTCCGGGAACAATTACCAAGTTGACCTTCGATTATCAAGGTTCAGAAGATATTGACACTAAGGATAATGTCTATATTTATTTAGCTCATACTGACAAAACCACTTTCTCTGATGAGGATGATATTGATTTTGGTAATGATTTAACGCTGGTTTATTCTGGTGATTTCAATTGTGTAGCAGATACTGCGAAGGAAATCGTTTTGGACGAACCGTTTGCATTTGACGGTACATCTAACCTTTTAGTTGTTGTTTATGATTTGTCTGGTGATTATAATTATGATTATGAATTGCATCAGTTTGGTGTAAACAACACCGGCGACAGTATGGCTGCTCTTTATCGTTATGACGAATATGTGTGGAATATCGATGATATAGGAAGTTTAGAAGGAGATAGTTGGGGTGCACGCGATATTGTGAACTATCGTAACAATATTACCTTCACTACTGTTCAGAATTATCCTGGTTTTGCTCCGTTCAATGGTAACTTCAAGAGAAGTGTTGCTTATAAGAACCTCACTCCTATTTGTGATTCTGATTATGTTTCCAACGTTTACGTTGTTGATGCCAATGGTTGTAAGTCCAATGTTGTGACATTCAATTACACCACTGGTGACACGATTGCTCCTGTTGTGACTCCCGCTACGTTTGTGACCTATTTCCCGACTTGCGACACTGCTTTGTTCGCTGATGCTTACACTTCTGTTGAAGCATTCAATGCTGCAGGTTTCGCTGAGGTTACGGATAACTGCGACCTTAACAACATCAGTATCTCTTACAGCGATCTGCTCGTTTCTACGAATGACACTACTTGTGAGACTCGCGTTGAGAGAACTTATACCTTTATGGATTCTTGCCACAATGTTGCAACATTCACGCACATTCTTATTGGTCACGACAGCATCGCTCCGAGCTTCGATATTGATCGCCCGATGCGTCTCCTCCCGGTTTTCGCCGGCAATTGTACCTTCAATGCTCCCGACAGCATGACTTTGATCAATATGATCGCTCCTTATGTTGCCGATAACTGCACTGATTCTACATATTTGATGTCAACGGTTAGATTCGTTTGGGAGAACACTGATGAGTCTCCTATCGGTGCAACCAACATTTTTGAGGTTAAAGATCACTTGACCATTACTGCTGTTATTACCGACAGATGTGGTAAAAATTCTGATTCTACATTGGTCTTCTTCCTTGACCGTCCTGGTCGTCTCGAAATTGGCGAGCCTTGGGCTAAGGATGAATTCCTCTGTGCTAATGTTCCTGACTCACTCTTCTTTGATCCTGCTACTATCGTTGATGATCCTATTGCTGGTCCTATCCTTCCTTATACTTACACTTGGAGCGAAGCAAACGGCAGACCGGTTAATTTCTCTGACACTAATGCTCCTAAGACTAAAGTTGAATTCCTCGATGGTGGTGGTGACTATGCATTCGTGATGACTGTTTCCAATGGTAACGGATGTCCTTCCGTTTCTGATACAGTTCTCGTTACTGTCAGACCTCTTCCTGTGATGAAGATCAATGCTGATGTTCGCAATGGCGCTACTGAGCCCTATTGTCCTACATACGGCAACTTGACTGTGAGAGCTGAGCTTATCGATCCTGCTGAATTGCAAAATCAACATATTCCTGAACACAATTACACCTGGACTGGTGAGAGTGTGAATGAGTTGATTGACACTATTTCTACTTGGGTTACTATTATCCCTGAATGGTGCGATACTCTGTATCATGTTTATCTTACTGTTGAAGACGACCTCGGTTGTATCGGTAGCACTGACACTGTGTTCCATGTTGCAGCCAACGGTCCTACTTTCGTCGGTCAATTGAGCGACTCTACTGTTGCTATTGCTGATGGTTGTGCTCTTATCGTTCCTGACTTCAAGGACGAAATCACTGCCAATATGATTACTGATGATTGTTATCTCTTCTCTGAAATCAAGGCTGACACCAATTGGTATGTTCAGATTCCTGCTGCTGGCGATACTTTCTACACCGCTGTTCAACAAGTGATGATTATCATCAGCAATCCTTGTGGCAAGTCTGACACTACTTATGTGAATGCTCTGAAACCTGCTACTTATCCTACTGTTTCTATTGATGCTGAACTCGTTGCTGCTTGCTATGAAGAGATCATGAATGGTGAGTATGCATTCGAAGCTACTGGTACCAACCTTGGCACTGCTCCTACTTGGGAATGGACTGTTAACACTTTGACTGATTCTGTTATCGGTGTGAACAATGTTCTTTATGTGCCTGGTCAATACTTCGTACCTGAAAATGTTTCCGGCGATATTACTTATACTTTGACTGTTACTGCTACTAACACTGATAATCATTGTGTCATCGCTGAGAGCGCTGATTTCACTGTTTGGTATCAAGGTGATGACATCAACACCACCATTTGGGATAACTCTATGTGTGAGCGTAACAATGGTGTTGTCGGTGTGAACTACATCCCGAAAGATTATGTTGTTACCCTGAGAGGTGTTGAAGGTACTGTCTATGGTCCTGTTGTTAAGATTCAAGACGTTCCTTATCACGAATCCACTCCTTGGAATACTGTGATGTTCGACTCTTTGGCAAAAGGTTACTATGAAGTTACCGTTGAGAACTTGCATGGTTGTGAGCGTTACGATACTGTATTTGTGGACGAAATCCTTGTTACTCCGGATACTGCCCTTTACACTGTTGTTCCTGTGACTGTTTGTGCAAACAACAATGGTCAGATCATCCTCACTCAAGAGGCTGGTTATACTTATACTCTTTATAAGAATTATAATCTGACTATAGTTCAACCTACTTACACAGGTTTGGCTACTGGTACCTATTATATCAAGAAAGAGAATAATGCTACCCATTGTTATAGCGTTACTCCTGTTGATGTCCCGATTGAGACTGAACTTGAGCAATTCCTCGTTGATTCAGTTGCCAACACCCGTTGTGTCGCTAGTTACGATGGTAAACTTATCCTGAAGACCACGGGTCTCCACTATTGGGTCTATGGTCCTGTTGACGATCCTGCTACTTCTGCTACAACACGTCAATTACCTAACAATACTCAGTCAAGCACTATTTCTTCTCAACAGAATGTCAATAATTTGAAACATGGTACTTATTACATTCAGGTTTACAACCCTGTTACCAAGTGCTATGGTTATGACACTGTGACAGTGCCTAATGGTATTGTGATGCCTACTATTATCAGCGAGTTTACCGCTAACAATAATTGTGCTACTACTAACGGTACGATTGCTGCTAATGTTCAATTTACTGGTAATGGCTCTTACACCTTCAATAAGACTGATTTTTCTACTTCTACTTCTTCCTACTATTTGTATAAATGGAATGCAAACAATAATGATTGGGGCTCTTCTATCCTTAATAAGAATAGTACTGCTAGCAATTGGAATAAACTCATTGAGGGTACGTATAGACTCGTAGCTACTGACTCTAAGGGTTGTACCGTTTATGACACCTTCGAGATTGTTAACGACCTGTACTTCCCTGTTATTGACAGCACTCGTATTGTTGAAAATACTTCTTGTAATCCTGAGATTCTCGCTTTCAATGGTTCAGTTGAGTTCTTCGTCTCTGCTGATGGTGAGAATGTACTTGATGCAGTTCCTACTTGTCCATATATCATTTATATGCACGATTCTAGTAATGACGGTTGGGATGGTAATGCTAAAATTACTGTTACTCAAGGTACTGAAACTGTCGCTAATCTTAAGCTTAATTCAGGTGGTAATGGTCAAACTTCATTTAATCTTGTTAAGAATACTCAAGCTAAATTCACTTTCGTTCCTGGAACTTATGATGGTGAGATTTCTTTCGAGATTGTTGCTGCTAATGGTGATACAGTTTGGAGTAAAACCAGATCTCAGACTGTAACTACTAAAACTATCACTCCTAATTGCGAGATTAACGGTATTACTCCTGAAGAGGCATTCAACACCTACATCAAGAATTACACTATCAAGACTGGTAACACTGTGAATACCTATTCAACTAACGACGCTATTTTCAGTGGTTTGAACAGCGGTATTTACAACTTCACTGTTACTTCTAAGCACGGTTGTATCGCTACTAAGACCGATACTGTTGAGCAGAGATTCATTCCTGAAATGGAACTCGTTTCAACTCCTAACACTATGTGTTTGCCTACTTTCGAGAGACCTGGTAATGGTACTGTGACAGTTATTAACCCTGTTGCTGACACTCTTGCTGGTGATCCTGCTGATCGTTTCGTATACAACTTCTATGATGAAGCCGGTCAACAAATGGATGTTCCTTACAACTTGCCTATGACCCACACTAAGTATTGGTTGGATAACCAAAGATATCATGTTGTGGCTCTTGAACAAGCTACCGGTTGTGTAAGAGAAGGTTATATCCCTGTTGAGTTCGAGCGGACTGATGTTGAAATTCTTGCTCACTCTATCCCGAACTACTCTTGTACTGGTTCTAATGGTGTGATTATCATTGACAATATCTACTCTTCTAATGAGGATGCAAGATTTGGTTTCAGCTTGAATCCTAACGGTCCGTTTACCTCTGCTAGAGAGTTCACCGGTCTTGCTAATGATATCTACACTATCTACGCATACGATTCCACCTTACTCTGTCCCTACGAGCAAACAATTACGATTAATACTACTGACAGTTGTGCTCCTATTATCACCATTTGGGACAACAATCTTGATACTCTTGATTCTTACCACTATTGTTGGGGTGCTGAGGGTATTCAGATGCTCGCCAATGCAGTTGATACCTGTGACAACGCTACATTCACTTATGAATGGTATGCACCTTGTGCAAATCCGTCCTCTTCCAACACTTCTGTCATTGATGTCCAAACCGACCACTATGTCGTTAACGGTTGCGATTACATCTTGAAGGTTACGAACAACAATACAGGTTGTCCTTACTTTGACACTGTTAATGTGTTCATCCACCCGAATCCTCAAATTGCATTTACGATTAATGGACAAGATGCTCTTGTTGCTCAAACTAACTATCGTTGCGAACAAGATGTGTTGACTATCGCTATCCATGAGGTAAACAATCAAGAACTCGATCCTACCACTATCCACTGGACGCTTGGTATCCTTGGTGATGGCTTCACCAGCTTCCAGGTTAAAGGTGATACTATTGATGCTGACAATATTACCTATTGCGTGAGAGCATCATCTATCTACGGTTGTCCTTCAAATGTTGCATCTCTGCCGTTGTCCTTCAACCGTGTTGATACTGGTTATGTTAATGTCACGATTTGTGATTACGAGCCTCAGATCGATGTTAACGGTACCGCCGTTACTTTGCCTGCAATGCCCGCTAATCCTCAGTATCCTGTGAGCCTCGTAGCTTACAAGACCACTGTTCGTCCTTCTGCTAATGAGTGTGATAGCGTCACTCAATTTAACGTTACCGTTCTCGGTCGTCCTACTGTTTCTGGTGAACCTGAAGAAAACGTCTTCTGTTACGGTGTTAATGTTTCGAACGTGTTAGAAGGTGTTACTTTTGGTAACTACACTAACATTGTTTACAGAGTGAATCAACAGACGGCAAACGTTAATACGGTTCCTGCTTACAATGCAAATATGCAGTCCCTCAACGTTATTCTTACGAATTCTCAGGCTGCTTGTTCTACTGAGAGAACTTATCAATTCCGCATCAATGCAGAACCTGTTATTAATCCTAATGCTGCAATCACTCCTGATCACGTATGCACAGGTACTACTTGGACAATCAACTGTCCGGCTTACCAAGCAAGAACCAATAACACCAACAGTGTTGAAGCTAAGCTGTACCTCTTCGATTCTCCTACTGCTACTCAGGGTACCTTTGTTGCTAACTTCGTTCAATCATCTGTTGACGTGGTTTCCAGCTACGCTAAGCACAACAACAAGTACTTTGCAGTTGTGATTTCCAACGAATGCGGTGCTGACACCTTGGTTTCTTCTAAACTCTGGGTTGACTCTACTTACATTGATGACCTCACTGCTCCTACGTTCTGTGAAGGTGATAACTTCTCCTATGCACAGCGTGTAAGCGGTTATGCTCAAAATAATGTTACGGCTTACTTCACGTATCCTAACAGCACTGTTCAACATACTCTTGCTCCTGGCGCTGTAATCACTTACGCTATGAATGGTGCAAAGTTGTGGTACGTTGTTACCGGCGAAGTTTGCGATCCTATCACCACGAATAAGGTTAACATGATTGTTAATCCGCAACCTGTTGTGACGGTGCGCACGCTTAATGATGACATCTGTAAGACAGGTGGTGCTACTGACATTGCTTATACTTTTGTTAGCAAACAATATGACACGAAGTACGGTTGGGTAGTTTTGGCTAATAATGCTAACCTCACTGTTGCTCCTGCTGACAACCAGTTGATCCACAATGCACAGGATGTTGTTGATGCAATCTATGCTTTGGGTACTGCTCACGTTTACTACTATGTTTATAACAATTGTGGCGACAGCATCGCTGAGATTGGTCATATCCGCGTTCTCGATAGCTTGAAGCTCACTGTTTCTCCGCTCACTTTCACGGTATGTCCTAATACCACTTTGTCCGACATCGATGATAACCTTACCATAACCAAAAATATCAACAATTATATGGCTAATGAGGTTGCCACCTTGTTCTACACTCTTACTCCTAATGGTTGGCAAGAAGTTAATGATATGCAAAGCCCATTAGGTAGCGCTTTGAAGATTAAGTTGGCTGCTAATAACGGTACGGTTTGTGCAAACGACAGCGCAATCATTACGATTAACTACTACAATATCTCTTACACCAATGGTGAATACCAAGCAGCTTGTGCTGGTTCTACTATCATTGACTTCGTGGTTCCTGGTCAAGCTCCTGCATGGACTGGTACCGCTTACGTTAACGAGACGGGTGCAATTGTAAATTATGGCACGCCTTTCATTACTGATCACAAGTGGATGTGGTGCGCAACAGAAGATGGTGATTACACAGTTTTGACTACTAATACTGTTATTAACGAGCCCATCTATGTAAGATACGCTTGGACGAATACTTGTGGTACTTACATGTCTGCGCCTCAGTTGCTTGATGTCCTTCAAAAGCCCGTTGTTACCATCAACGACCAAAGAGTCATCAACGACACGATTACAGTATGTATCGGTAGCACGCTCGCTACTCCTGCATTTACTGTAACCAATCCTACGAATACCAATCTCATTGATACTAATTGGTTACTCGGCACCAGCAATTTCGTTGCAGATCATATCTTTACTAATGATGATGACGAAGCTCTGTTGATTGTTAAGATTGGTACTGATTGTGGTGACATCTTCGATACTGTTGTGGTTAATGTTGCCTCTCTGCCTGTGCCGCAAGCTTCTGGCGATGCTAGAATTTGTGCCAACGGTGCAGCTACTATGCAGGTTGAAAATGCTAATACTAATTTATTCAAATATGCTTGGATGTTCAATGGCGTGAATGTTGCTAACGGAACTTCATTAACTGCTACTTTCGCTCCTAATGCAGATAATGCTGCTCAGACTGATGTGACTATCATGGGTGGTAATACTTACACTGTTGACAATGAAGACAATCTTTATCACTTCACAGTTGTTGCTACTGAAATTGCTACCGGTTGTGTTTCTTCAACAATGATTAACACTTCTAACGATCCGTTCGCTAGCGATGTTGTCACAGTTCAAGCTACTGACGCTCCTCAGTTCATCTTCAAGTATCAAGGTAATGAGACTCATACTATTGATAATCTTACCACTGGTCAGTTGACCGACTACACTTGGGAGGTTAGCGTTCCTTGTACCGCTGCTGATAAGCTCGTCTTCGTTGAATACACTATCTACCACAACGGTGAAGTTATCAACAATGACTCTTTGAGCAACTACCTGTTGACTCAAACTACCAGTACGGGTGTTTCTACTAACATGTGGGTGACCAGAAATATTATCGGTTGGGAGAACAGTCAACAAGACTCTAACTTCACCAGACAATATTTCAGATCTTCAATTCCTGGCTTCGAGACTCCTTCTGGTGCTCAAACCGGTAACCACTTCCCGAACAATGATATGGCATTCGGTAATAACCAACAGTTCGACGACCTGTATATGCACTTCTTGGCCGGTAATCCTGTGAAGAAGACAATTGCTCCGTTCGTCCAAGGTGGTGAGTATAAGATTGTCTATCGTTTGGTTGCTACTTCTCTTGAGGATCCTTATCAACACTTGTATTTCAATGCTGACTCTGCTGATGCTGGTGTTAATCACGGTCCTACACCTGCTTACCTCGGTCTGTTGAAGATTGGTGGTCACGGTGCTTACGGTGGTACTCTCACTGAGCTCGCAGTTGACTCAATCATTATGAATGTTGAAGGTCCGAACCTCGTTGTTAACGAGACTCCTGCTGCTCCTGTGCTTGCTCCTGCAATCGACGCTAATGAGGCTGTGATTGCTCCTGAGATGGAAGTTTGGCCGAACCCGGCTCCTTCAATCATCACCACCTTCAAGGCTCGCGTTTACAACATGAGCGGTGACGCTACTGTTACAATCACGAACTTTGCTGGTAAGCAAGTCTACAATGGCAATATCAATATTGATAGCGATAACTTCTACTTCGAGGCTGACGTTAATAGCCTTGCCGTGGGCGCATACATCATGACTGTCCGCACGCAAGATGCTGTTGTCTCCAAGAAACTGGTTGTAACCGTTAGACAATAATCAATAGTTATTCATACATGGAAGGAGTTGTGCGCACTTGCGTGCAACTCCTTTTTTAGTTAGGAGTTAGCAGTTAATCGGATGATGAAATTGCGTGTTATAGATCGTCGTAATATCGGCAGATTGGTGGCGGTTTTCGTTTTGAATGCGGTGTATGTGGTGTTGACCATTTTCGCGTTCTTGATGATTGAACCTTTTGTGAAGCTGTTGTTCAGAGGTGATTTGGATGGGCTGAGTCCGTTGTCGGAGTTTGTGGTAACGCGGTTGTCGATGATTGTTCCAATGGAGCAGTCGAGTACCTCTATGGTGATGATTATCCTTTGTGCGGCGGTGCTCTATTTCTTTCGCAATTTAGCCAACTATGGCTCTCTTTGGGTGATGGCGCATGTGCGCAGCGATTTTCTTTATCAGTTGAGGAATCAGCTCTACGACAAGATGATTTCGCTGCCGTTGGGCTATTTCAACAAGGAGAACCGTGGAGATGCGGTTACCCGGTCTGTCAATGACACACAAGAGGTGGAGTACACCATTCTGAATTCTATTTATCAGTTTCTTACTGATCCACTTACGCTCATCTGTTATCTCGGATTTCTTTTCTATATTGACTATCAACTTTCTCTTTGGGCGATTTTGTTGATGCCGGTATCGTTTCTTATTATCGGTTTCTTGGCGCATTTGCTCAAGCGTTCTTCGAAGACCTACCGCAAGCGTTTGGGTGTGTTGCTCTCGCATGTGGAGGAGACTTTGTCAGGTCTTCGCGTTATTTACGGCTTTAATGCCCAGGAACGCGCCTATCGCAAGTTCAATCAGTTGAATCAGGAGTTTCATCAGAATCAGAAGAAAGTTTATCGGCAGAGCTATTTGGCTTCGCCGCTGAGCGAGTTTCTTGGGGTTACTGCCATTATGGTGGTCTTGGTGATTGGCGGTTCTTTGGTGTTGTCGGAGCGGTCTTCGCTGTCGGCAGAGCTTTTTATCACCTACATTGCGCTCTTCTCGCAGGTTATCACTCCGATTTCCAAGATCTCGTCTGCCTTTTCGGATTATAAGCGCGGAGAGGCGGCTTTGGAGCGTATCGAAGATTTCCTGTCTATTCCCGATAATGTGGAAGACGATGTGACTGCCCGTTCGGTGGAGGGATTCCAGGATGCGATTACGCTGCAGGATGTGTCGTTTGCATACACGGATGTGGATGTGTTGCAGCACATTGGTCTGTCGATTCGCAAAGGCATGTCGGTAGCGTTTGTGGGACAGTCGGGTGCGGGGAAGTCCACCCTTGCCGATCTGCTGATGCGGTTTTACGATCCTACCGGTGGTGCCATCTTCTTGGATGGGGTGCCGGTGAAGAATTACAAGGTGGGGGAGTATCGTTCTTTGTTTGCGTTGGTGTCGCAGGATGTGATGCTTTTCCACGATACCATCTACAACAATATTACGATGGGAATGAAAGCCACGCGCGAGGAGGTCGAGGAAGCGGCGAAAACGGCCAATATTTACGACTTTGTGATGTCGCTGCCAGATGGGTTCAACCACATCGTTGGCGACCGCGGAACGGCCCTTTCCGGCGGTCAGCGGCAACGGGTGAGCATCGCCCGTGCAGTGCTGCGCAAAGCGCCCGTTTTGGTGCTCGACGAGGCTACCTCCGCGATGGACACCGAGAGCGAACGGTTGGTGCAGCAGTCGATTGAGGCTTTGTCGAAACAGTGCACGGTGGTGATGATCGCTCACAGGCTCTCTACGGTCCGCAATGCCGATTTGATTTGCGTGCTGGATGCCGGACGGTTGGTGGAGAGTGGGACACATGAGGAGTTGATGGCGAAACGAGGAGTGTATTACAAGTTAGTAGTTAGTAGTTAGCAGTTTAGAGGCTTAAACGTGTAAACGAGTAAACCTGTAAACGAGTAAACGTGTAAACGAGTAAACGAAAATATGTCAAAACATAAATTAGCACGGTTCGCGGAGAACGCGACGTTTGAGAATTTGTTCCAGCATACGGAATACGATAGAGTGGGGAAGGAGTTCCCGTTGCGGGGACGTTGGAAGGAAGATTATTTCCACAATGACCGACCAATCGTGTTGGAGTTGGGTTGTGGTAAGGGCGAGTACACCATTGCGATGGCGAAGCGGTTTCCCGAGCGCAACTACATCGGCATCGACCGGAAGGGGGCGCGGTTGTGGCGCGGCTGCAAGGATGCGATTGAGCAGGAGTTGGCGAATGTGGCGTTTTTGCGCATTACTATCGACCATATTGGCTACTATTTCGCGCCGGGCGAGGTGGATGAGATCTGGGTGACGTTCCCGGATCCGCAGATAAAGAAGGAGCGGAAGCGTTTGGTGGGTCCGCACTTCGTCAACGATTATTATCGTCAGATTTGGCCCGCAAACGGCGGTATTTTGCATTTGAAGTCCGACAGTGACTTTCTGTACGAATACCTCCTCGAAACGGCGAAAGAGCAGCATTGGGAGCTCTTGGAGAACATTCCCGACGTGTATGCCGGTGGCGCGGATTCCCTCCTCACTGAAGTCCAGACGTTTTACGAGAAGATGTGGCTGGCGGAAGGGAAGACGATTCACTACGTGCGGTTGCACGTTTAGGGGTTTAGGGGTTTAGAGGTTTACTGGTTTAGAGGTTTACTGGTTTAGGGACTTAAACGTGTAAACCTGTAAACGTGTAAACTTAACCCCGTGTAATCAAAAAAAATGTATTTTTGCCCACCGAAAAATTAATCGTTAATAATATCAAAATCAGAGAAATATGAAAGAAACCGTTTACAGAGCGAAACATGAGGCTTTAGGCGCTAAAATGGAAGAATTTGCCGGCTTTTACATGCCGATTCAGTACGACAGCATCACCAACGAGCACCTGCAGGTGAGAAACAAGGTGGGCGTGTTCGACGTGTCACACATGGGTGAGTTCACCGTGAAGGGCCCCAAGGCTTTGGCTTTGCTGCAACACATCACCACGAACGACGTGGCTGCCCTGTTCCCGGGCAAGGTGCAATACAGCTGCTTCCCGAACGGCAAGGGCGGTATTGTGGACGACCTGTTGGTCTATAACCTCCACGACGAGGATTATCTGTTGGTGGTGAACGCCGCTAACATCGATAAAGACTGGGCATGGGTGGTGGAACAGAACAAGAACTTCGGTGCTGAGATCGAGAACATCTCTGACAGCATCTCCCAATTGGCTGTTCAAGGTCCTTTGGCTCTCAAGGCTATGCAAAAGCTGACCAGCGCAAACGTGATCGACATGGAGTACTACACCAACCAAATCATCACCTTCGCCGGTATCGACAACATCCTCTTCTCTACCACCGGTTACACCGGCAGCGGCGGATGCGAAATCTACTTCAAGAACGAGGACGCCATGAAGATTTGGGACGCTGTGTTCCAAGCTGGCGCTGAATTCGATATCAAACCTATCGGTTTGGGTGCTCGCGATACTCTGCGTTTGGAGATGGGCTTCTGCCTATACGGTCACGAAATCGACGACACGATCTCCCCGATCGAGGCTGGTCTGGGCTGGATCACCAAATTCGTGGACGGCAAGGACTTCATCGACCGCAAGTTCATGGAAGACCTGAAGGCCAACGGCGTGACCCGCAGAATCGCTGGTTTCGAGCTCATCGACCGTGGTATTCCGAGAAACGGCTACGAGGTGTGCGATGCTGAAGGCAACGTCATCGGCGAAGTGCGTTCCGGTACATTCGGACCGTCTGTGAACAAGGGCATCGGTACGGCGCTCATCAAGAAAGAGTTCGCCAAATCCGGCACGGAAATCTTCATCAAGGTGCGTAACCGCCTGCTGAAGGCTGTCACCGTGAAGATGCCGTTCTACAAAGCCGAGTAGCATTTTCGAAATGACAAAACAAAAACGTCCGGGCAGGGTTGCTCGGACGTTTTCTTTTGGGTTTAGAGGTTTAGAGGTTTAGAGGTTTACAGGTTTACAGGTTTACAGGTTTACGGGTTTAGCTGGGTATTTCTTTCGGACGTTTTCGGCGAGGAATTGGGCCACTTGGTCGGTGGTGAAGGGGGTGACGTTGAACACCATGTCGTAATTGCGGGAATCGTAGCGGGAGACGCCGGCGAAGGCTTGGGTGTAGTTTTCGCGGGCTTTATCCACGCGTTCTATGATTTCGCGAGCCTCTTTTTCGTCAACGTTCTGTTTTCGCATGATGCGTTTCATACGGGCTTCGGGGTCGGCGATGAGGAGCAGACGCATGGCGTCGGGGTTGTCTTTGAAGATGTGGAAGCCGGTACGCCCCACGATGATGCAGGACTCCTGTTCGGCAATTTCCTTCAGGAGTTTTTCTTCCTCTTGGTAGAGTTGCACCGAATCGACCTCAAACGATTCGTAGGCGATGGCGGCGGTGGTGCCGAACTGTTTGTAGAATCGGCAGAAGTCGGACCACCAGTTCCGTTTCGTGGCTTTGATCTGCTCAACATCCTCGTGGGTGAGGTTGTATTTTTCCATAATGGAGGCGAGGATTTCCTTGCCATAGACTTTGACACCGAGCAGTTTGCCCAGTTTTTCGGCGATTTCCTTTCCGCCGGAACCCGCTTCGCGGTTGATGGTGATGATGAAGTTGGGGTGTTCCATATTATTTTTTGTTATTTTCAAATGAGTGGGCAAAAATACAATTTTTCAGGTTTCAGGTTTCAAGTTTAAGTTTCAGGTTTCAAGTTTCAGGTTTCAGGTTTTGAAACTCGAAAAAATATTACTTTTGCGGCCTGATTTAAACTCCTTAACAAAGGATGCCATAATATGACATCCCTACACCTCTAACCCTAAACCCTACACCTTAAACCTTAAATTATGACATACGGAAAATTATACCTCATCCCCACTCCCATCGCGGAGGGCGCGTTCGAAACCTTTTTCCCGTCGGTGAACGCAGATGCCATCAACGAGACGGACTACTATATCGTGGAGGCGTTGCGGACGGCGCGGCGGTTTCTGCGCTATGCGGGCATCCAAAAGCGCATCGACGAGCTCACCTTCTTCGAGCTGAACGAGCACACACAAGGGGTGGAGATCAACGATTTTCTGCAGCCTTGTCTGGAGGGCAAGAACGTGGGGGTGATGTCGGAGGCGGGCGTGCCGTGCGTGGCTGATCCGGGACACAAGGCAGTGGAGAAGGCGCATCAGCTGGGCATCGAGGTGGTGCCGTTGATTGGTCCGAGTTCGCTGATTCTCGCATTGATGGGCAGCGGCATGAACGGACAGAACTTCACGTTTCACGGCTATCTGCCGTCGGAGCAGTACGATAGGGAGAAGCGCTTGAAGGAGTTGGAAGCAGTGGCGGTGAAGACGGGTCAGACGCAGATGTTCATTGAGACGCCGTATCGCAACAACCGGATGACGGCCTCGATTTGCCACGTGTTGCAGCCGGCCACGCGGGTGTGCATTGCGGCGAATTTGACGAGTGAAAATGCGCTGTTGAAGACGCAATCGGTGTCGAAATGGCGCAAATATTTCGAGAAGGAGTCGAACCAGTTGGGCAAGATTCCGTGTATATATCTGATTAACAGATAAATAATTTTTTCACGAAAGAGTGACGGGGATAAAGAAAAAAATGTATTTTTGCGCCGTCATTTTCGAATGGCTAGTTCATTGGAAATGTGTTGCCATGGTGGTGGAATGGTAGACACGAGGGACTTAAAATCCCTTGCCCATTGCGGGCGTGTGGGTTCAAGTCCCACCCGTGGTACGATAAGCGGAAGTAGCTCAGTTGGTAGAGCACAACCTTGCCAAGGTTGGGGTCGCGAGTTCGAGTCTCGTTTTCCGCTCTAAGTCTTATAAAACAATAAAAATCAGCAAATTACGAACGTAGTTTGCTGATTTTTGCGTTAAAACTGAGACAGAATTGAGACAAACCGATTTTTTGGTATTCGCAGCCGAAAACCAAAAAAAAATGTCAGAAACTTCGAACAGGTTAGCCGTATCTTCGGCGTACCGAGGGGATGATTGACAGTGTGATGTCGTTTGAGGAACTGCAGGTGTTTCTTGACGCGCGCGGCATCGACACCGCGCAGATGGAGGATTCTGAACTGAACAACGCTTCCTACTATGGCAGGATTTTCGCAAAGTCGGGCGGCATATCGCAGGGCATCGTGGATGTGGCTAAAGAAATGGGTATGGAGGGTGTGAAGCCCATTGCGATGAACGGCATTGCCGAATGCAAGGCCAACCTGTTGCGACTGAAGATGGGTAAGGCGGCCGAGAACTTTTTTGAAGGAATGGCTTGCGACGGCGGTTGCCTCAACGGTCCGGTGTGCATCACCCACAGCCCTCGTAACGTAGTTGATGTAGAAAAATACGGCAACGAAGCCCACGAAAAGACGATATTCAACACCGTGAACTTGTTAGGGGAAGTGTAATCGTTGTTTCCTCTCTCTCCTTCATCCGTGAACGAGGGTGTAATGTAGGGCTGTCGCATTGCGGCAGCCCTACATCGCATTCGTAGACCGCAGTGATATACTCGATATTCGTTGGAAAAAGTGTATCTTTGCCGCGCATTGTCGTTTTAATAATCCTTTACGAAAGACAAAAATTAAATAACAAAAAATATGTTAGGAAATTTCTCATACCATAACCCCACCAAGCTCTATTTTGGTGATGAGTCTTTGAAATATCTCAAGGACGAACTGAAAAACTACGGACCTATGGTGCTGCTGAACTACGGCAGCGGCAGCGTGAAGAAAAACGGTATCTACGACGAGGTGGTGGCTATCCTGAAAGAAGCCGGCAAGACCATCGTGGAGAATCCGGGCGTGATGAGCAACCCCACTCTGGAGAAGCTGCACGAGGGCATCCGCATCGCTCGCGAAAACAACGTCGATATGATCCTCTCCCTCGGTGGCGGCAGCGTTTGCGACTACTCCAAAGGCGTGGCCGCATCGGTCTTCTATGACGGCGACTACTGGGACAGATTCTGGCTGCAGGGAAAACACCCCGATGCCAACCAGCGCATACTGCCCATCGGCTGCATCCTCACGATGGCAGGCACCGGTTCGGAGATGAACGGCGGCTCAGTCATCACCGATGCGGAGCACAAATTCAAAGTGGGACACGTGTTTGATGCCCGCTTGATGCCGAAATTCTCCATCCTCAACCCGAAATACACGATGACCGTGCCTGACGAGCAAATGAAGGCGGGTATCTACGACATCATGAACCACATCTTCGAGCAGTATTTCTCCGATTTCGACGACAACACCAGCGACTACCTCTCCGAAGGACTGATGCGCAGCCTCATTGTCGCCTCTCGTGCGGCGGTGAAGAACCCGCAGGACTATGAAGCCCGCTCCAACATTATGTGGACCGCCACCTGGGCGCTCAACACGCTGCTCAAATGCGGCAAGACGCAAGACTGGATGGTACACATGATCGGTCACTCGGTAGGCGCTTGGACGCACGCCCCTCACGGTTTCTGCCTCGCCGCCGTCTCGATGGCCTACTACAAACGGGCGATGAACCCCGGTCTGGCCAAGTTCGTGCGCTTCGCCAAGAATGTGTGGAACGTCTGCCCTGAGGGGAAGACCGACGAACAAATTGCCGAAGCTGGCCTCGAAGCGTTGAAGAACTGGATGGTGGAAATCGGTCTGCCGCTCACCATCAGCGAACTCGGCGCCACCGAAGAGATGATTCCCGGCATTACCAAAGGTACCATCTGCTATCCCGCCGGCTACATGGATCTGAAGCCCGAAGACATCACGGAAATTTTGAAAGAGAGCCTCTAAAGCCGCATTGAACTATGACAGATTTTAGCATTTGGGAAGTTCTTTTCCTGCTCTGTTTCTCGGTCAGCTGGCCCGTGTCCATCGCCAAATCGTTGCGAACCAAAGTGGTGATTGGCAAAAGTCCGATGTTCATGTCCCTGATTGTGCTGGGCTACATCTTTGGCATCATCCATAAAGCGCTCTACAGCAGAGACATCGTCATCTGTTTGTATGTGTTCAACGCCCTGTTGGTCTCCACCGACCTGTTCCTCTATTTCCTCTATATCGGGCAGAATCGCCGCGATTTGTTGAAAGAAAATCCAGACGATGAAAGTTTATAAAGCGCATATCCTCTATACGAAGGAGAAAAACCGTTTCGAGGTACTGGAGAACGGTTACATTGCCGTGGATGCCGATGGCTGTGTAACAGGGGTGTCAACCAACTTGGCATCGTTACATGGCGAGGATTCGGAGGTCGTTGATTTTGGCGACCGTCTGCTCATTCCCGCCATGAACGACCTGCACGTGCACGCCCCGCAATACCGCAACCAGGGCATTGCCATGGACATGGAACTGCTGCCGTGGCTGCATAATTACACCTTCCCCGAGGAGATGAAATATGCCGACACAGCGTATGCCGAGCGGATGTACCGCCGCTTTGTGCGCGACCTGTGGCGCGTCGGCACCATGCGCACCTGCACGTTTGCCTCCGTCCACACGGAAAGCACCCGCGTGCTGATGCGCCTCTTCCAAGAGTCCGGCATGGGCGCACTGGTGGGCAAAGTCGGCATGAACCGCAACTGCCCCGAAGGCCTCTCCGAATCGGTGGAAGACTTCGTTCACGGATACGAATCCTTAATAGCGGAATTCAACGATCCGAACGCGCTGGTGCGACCGATTGTCACACCTCGTTTCATCCCTTCTTGTACGCCGGAGATGCTCCGTGCCTGCGGTGAACTGGCGGCCAAATACCACCTCCACGTGCAGTCGCACCTCTCCGAAAACAGAGACGAAATCGCCCTCGTGCAACAGTTGGAGCCCGAAAGCACCAGTTACGGCGACGCTTACGACCGCTACGGACTCTTCGGGCAGACTCCCACGGTGATGGCCCACTGCGTGTTTTCCGAAAGCGAGGAGATTGCTCTGATGAAACAACGCGGGGTGATGGTGGCCCACTGTCCCACCTCTAACCTCAACGTCACCACGGGCATTGCGCCCATCCGCCAATTCCTCGACGAAGGGGTGCGCGTAGGTTTCGGTAGCGACATCAGCGGCGGCCACAACCTGAGCATCTTCCAAATGATGGTCTATGCGATACAGATGAGCAAGCTGCACTATCAGCGGAATCACGCCCGCTCGTTCCTCACCCTCTCGGAGGCGTTTTGGATGGCCACGAAGTCGGGTGGCAGCTTCTTCGGCAACGTGGGCAGCTTTGAACCCGGCTACGAATTCGACGCCCTCCTCATCGACGACCGCGACCTCAACCACGACAACTATTCGCTCTTGGAGCGTCTGGAACGCTTCATCTACATCGGCGACGACCGCCAAATCGAGAAACGATTCTGCAGGGGGAAAGAGATTCAGGAGTTATGAAGAAAGTGATTGTCATCGGGGCCGGCATTTCCGGTCTGACGGCGGCGGTTTATGCGCGTCGCTCGGGTTTTGAAGTAGTGGTGTTGGAAAAGGCGGCAACTCCCGGAGGCGTCTCCACCAACTGGGTGCGCAAGGGTTACACCTTCGAGGGCGGTGTACACTGGCTTATCGGAGCCAGGGAAGACATTCCGCTGCATGCGATATGGAAAGAGACAGGAGCGCTGCAAGAGAACAACCCGGTCTATTTCAAAGACCCTGTATATACCTTGATGGACGATGCGGGACAAATGCCCCTTCGGAGAGATTTGAAAGAGTTGGAAATCACCGGCTTGCGCGACAAGCTCGCCCTTGCTTCCCTGCGCTTTCATCTGGCCTGCTTCCGCAATTTCCACTCCCCCATTATGGATATGCGCGGGCTCAAATCCCGCTATCCCCGCGGTTTCCATCCGATGGAATTCGTGCGGATGCTGCCCGCCGTCATCATCACCCCTTTCCTGCTGATGGAAAGCGCCTCAGGCTATGCACGGCGATTCAAAAACCCCCGCATCCGCAATCTGCTGAGGGCGGTGGTGGATCCCGATATCAACGCGCTCTCCCTCATCTACACCCTCAGCACCTTCAGCGCCGGCGACAGCGGTTATCCCAAAGGCGGCTCGCTGCTGATGGCGCAGAATATGGCCGATTGCCTCACCTCCCTTGGTGGTGAAATCAGCTATCGCACCCCCGCCCTCTCCATTGCCAAGGAGGGCGACACCGTGCGCGTGCAAACAGCCGACGAAACGCTTGAAGCCGACGCGGTCATCATCTCCATGGACGCCCGCACGGCCATCGACAAGCTCTTCGGCGAGCCCTTGCAGGTGCGCTGGGCGCAACGGATGCGCCAAAATCTGAAAACCACGCAATGCATGTTCATCGGAATGGGGGTAAAGGCTGATTTGAGCGCCTATCCCCGCTCCATGCAGATGGTGTTGCCGCGTCCTTTCACGATGGCGGGCATCACATACAAAACATTGATTGTCAACAATTACGCCAAAGAGGGCGACTATGCCCCCGAAGGTTGCACCGTGCTCACCTGCCTCCTTCACGGCAACAGCTACGACTACTGGGCGGCAGCCAAGAGAGACGGCAGCTATGCCGCCAAGAAGCAGGAAACCATCGCGCTGGTGATCGACCGCCTTTCCGACAGAATACCAGAACTGAAAAACGCCGTGGAGGTGACCGATATGGCCACACCGCTCACCTACGAACGCTACTGCGACACCTACCAAGGCAGCTATATGAGCCATTGGGAGCCCTTCACGCGCGTCCCGCACGCCCCTATCCGCTTCGCCCCCGGCATCTACTTCACGGGTCAGCGAGTGAACTTCTCCGGCGGTCTGCCCCCTGCAGCGGTCACCGGCCACCGCACCGCCCAAACCCTCTGCAAGGATTTCGGTGTGGAATTTGTAAGTCGCTAACTAATCAAAGAATCCCAGTCCGCTGATAGCACTCAACATGCGGTCCACATAGTCCCACGTGGTGGGCGACCATTTGAAGCCTAAGCGATAGAGCACTTGGGTGGTGTAGGGGTTGCTGACGGCCACCTCTGAGACTTTCATGCCGTGGGCCATGTCCTGGTATGCGAGCAGGCTCGAAAGCGTTTTGGCTTTCTGCGGGTCGTTGCCGGCACTCTCCATGGTGGCATTGTACTCCTCGTCCTCCACAAGACGGATGTCGGTGCCCAGATTGTTGAATCCGCTGAGGACGTCGCCGAGGAACTGCGTGTGATTGTTGTAGGAGTGGAACAGGCAGCAATCCTTGGGTGTGGAGCTGAGCAGGATGATGGCGTGCGCTGTTTCGTCGATGGGCGAGAATTCCACCTTGCTATCGTACAAAGAATAGGGGAAGCAGCCCAGCATGTTGAAGACTTTGATACGCCCCATGAAGGAGTTGGTGGAGAAGTTGATCTGGAACTCACCGTCGCGGGTGCGCGCCGCCAAGTTACCGACACGAATCACCTTGGCCGACAATCCGTTCTCCACAATGGATTGCAGCACAATACGTTCTGCCAAGAACTTGGAGTGGATATACTGGTTCCCGAGATATTGTCCGTCGTAAAGTCGCTGCTCGGTGAAGACGTAGTCGGGCGCCATAGTGTCGTTGACGTTGAGACCGCTGGTGCTGTAAGTGGAGATGTGTACCAACCGTGCGCCGGTCTTCAGGCAGAAGTCAACGCAACGTTGCGCACCACCTACATTCACGTCTTCGATTTCAGTGCCTTCGCTGAAGTGTTTCACTACCGCAGCGCAGTTGAACACCGTGTCGATCTTCACTTGAACGAGGGTGGTCAGGTCGTTGGTGACGTCGCCGAGAACGATGTGGAGACGGTTGCCGAACAGCTCGTCGTAAGTGGATTCGAAATAGTAGAACAGCAGCGTTTTCAGTCTGTGTTCAGCGCCATCCATGTTCTTGTCGCGTACCAGACAGTAGATGTTCTCTGCATCCGAATGGATCAGTTCCTGCAGAATGTGGATGCCAAGGTAGCCGGTAGCGCCCGTAAGCAGCACATTGCCCAACGATTGGCGTTCGCCATTGCGGAAGCTGTCCAAGGTGTTATTGTTCAATAGGTTGTTAATGTCTGAATAGTCGAATTTGGTGATATCGTCATCATCGGTATCGACAACGGCATTGCCCGTAACGAGCGCGGCAAGCTTTCTCGGGGTGGCGTTGGCGAAGACATCGCCGTAGGCCACGTGCATTCCCGCTTTGTCGGCTTCGATGATGACACGAGTCACCATAAGCGAAGTGCCGCCTAATTCAAAGAAGCTGTCGTTGACGCCGATCTTGTCCATCGCAAGAATCTCGCTGAAGATGCGGCAGAAGAGCGCTTCCGTGTCGTTGGCCGGTGCCACGTATTCGCGGTCAGATGCCTGCATAACGGGCGTAGGCAGCGCTTTGCGGTTCACCTTCTGGTTCTGGTTCAACGGAATGCTGTCGATCTGCATCGTGGAAGCAGGAATCATATAGGGAGGTTTCCGCTCGCCGATGAAGGCGTTGAGGGCCTTGATGTCGATCTTTTCGTCACCGACGATATAGGCGGCGATGAACTTTCCTCCGTTCTCATATTCAAAGGCTTGCACGGTAGCATCCTTAATGCCCGGGAATTGGCGAATCACGGCCTCCACCTCCTTGAGTTCGATACGGAAGCCACGAATCTTCACCTGACCGTCCCTACGTCCCACAAACTGGATGTTGCCGTCGGGGAGGTAGCGCACAATGTCACCGGTGCGATAGATACGGGAGAATTTCGGATCATCGCTGAACGGATTCGGGATGTAAACCTCGGCGGTTTTCTCCGGACGGTTAAGGTAACTTCTGGTGACGTGAGCACCGCTGATCCACAGCTCACCTAACGCGCCTTGCGGCAGACGGTTAAACTGTTTGTCAACGACATACAGGCGTGAATTGTCGAGCGGTTTGCCCACAGGAATATCCTTGAGTTCCTCGTCAACCTCATATTCTGTGATGAGGATAGTTCCCTCCGTGGGGCCGTAACCATTGTGCAGTTTGAAGTTCTTCGGAGGCGCCAGCGAAGCCAACTTTTCACCCGCTGCAATCAAATGCAACAGCGAATGGTTGTCCATATTGGTAGCAAACTGGTAGGCCACCTGCGTGGTCATAAACGAGTGGGTGATGTGGTTTTCGTTGAAATAGGTGTTCACGTCAGGCAGGGTCAGACGGATGTCATCGCCAATGATATAGACGCAGGCACCGCAGGTCAGCGCCGGATACATATCCATCATGCAGCAGTCGAATCCGTAGCTGGCGTAGCAAGAGACATGGTGCTCGGCCTTGAGCTCGAAACGGCGTTGATACCAATGGCAGAAAGCCACCAAATTACGATGCTCCAACTGGCAGCCTTTAGGCGTGCCCGTGGAACCAGAGGTGTAGAGCAGGATGAAGAGGGAAGAGGGGGTCGGTAGAGTAGATGTGCACATCGTCTCTACAGCCGGCAATGTGGTAATATCCTTTGTCAACAAAACCTTGCCTTGATATTCATTCACAATAGGACGCAGTTCCTCATCGGCGATGAGCATTTTGGCGGACGCATCCTGAATCATGAAATTCAGACGCTCGGCAGGATAGCTCGGATCGAGGGGTTGGTAAGCGCAACCGGCTTTCAGTACACCGAGAGCAGCGATAGGCATCCACTCGCAACGCGGAATGAGAATAGAGACAACGTCTTCGCTTCCAAGACCTTGCGAGACAATATATCCTGCTATGCGCTCCGTGATATCATCTACTTCACGATAGGTGTATTTGTTGTCATGATAGACCACAGCCATGTTGTCGGGGGTCAGTTGCGCTTGACGGCGGAACAACGAAACGATGGTCTGCGTGTCATCGTAGGGCACATCGGTCTGGTTGAAACTGTCGAGCAAAGCGGTTTGTCCGGCATCCAGCAAAGAGACCTGCTGCAACGCCATTTCAGGATGGCTAACGAAAGCCTTGGCCGCATTGCATACCGACTGTGCCAGACTTTGCATCAGTTCGTGGCTGTAACGACCGTTGTCGTATTCGACCACCACACCCGGTACGCCTTCCTTCTCTTGAATGTAGAAGGCGATGCGGAACTTCGGTGTGTCCAGTTCAAGAGACTCTATATCAAGTTTTTGGCCATTGACTACATATTGGTTGATCACTCCCATTTGATAGGCGAACAGGATTTCGGCCGACAAATCGTAATCGGCGGCAATTTGCGCAAAAGGATACTTCTCGTGGGTCAACGTTTCGTCAAAGTTTTGACTGGTCTCCTTCAAGAAGTCCATCACCTTTTGATCGCCAAGCTGGGCACTCAGGGCCAACGTGTTGACGAACATACCCGTCGTGTTGCTGATGCGCAAATCGGAACGGCCGTTACTGATGGTGGTGATGCAGATCTGCTCATTGTTGGTGAAACGGGAGAGGGCATAGAACACCGCTGCCAAGGTAAGGTGCGCAGGCGAGAGGTTGTTCTTTCTGCAGAATTCCTCCATTGCGTTGAAGTCCATCTTGCAGAAGGTCTCGCTGACGGTGCCTTGCTCCAATGGATTGGTCAAGTCGGTAGGTATTTCGGTGACCCCTTCCACATTGCCTAAACGTTCATTGAAGAAGTTCTTAGCTTCGATGTAACTCGGTGTCCCTTCGGCCGCTTTTTCATCGGCGACGAAACCAGCATAGCTGATGGCTTCGGCCTCGATTTCTTTGCCGTTCATCAAGTCGCACAACTGATTCAGGAACAGGTCGAGGGAACCGCCATCGAAAATCAGGTGATGCACATCAGCCAAGAGACAGACATTTTGCTCTGTGGTGACGATTTCCATACGGTACAGCGGTCCTTGTCTCAAATTGAACGGTTTCACGAACTCGACTTTGTATTTCTCCAGTTTCGCTTCGCTCAACTGACTCTTTGTGAGGACGAGAGGTTGATTAGTGTCAACAATTTGCACAATTTCGCCACCTTCGCTATCAAAATGCACAAAGAACTGTGGGTGCGCCTTGATGAGGGTTTCGATGGACTTTTCAAGCAGTTGCACATCGGTGCCTTTGGGGAAACGGATGAGCGTAGGAATGTTGTATACCGTTGCGGTGGGCTGTTTCATACAATCCACATAGACGCCCATCTGTGCGTAGGACAACGGAGCGTTCTTGGGTTGAGATGGAGCATCATCGGGATTCGAAGCAGCCTGGACAGGAGCAGGAGCGTTGAGGAGATGGTCTAATATCTCGTTCTCAATGCTTTGCAAAGTGCCCGTCTTGGAGAGTGATTTCGAGTCGAGGGTGACACCGAAACGCTTGTTGATTTGAATAGCCAGCTTGATGGCCATGATGGAGGTCAGGCCGACATAGCCCAACACTGTCGTCACGCCAAACTCTTCGGTGTTGATAATTTTGGCGATGATGTCGTGGATTTCCTGCTCCAACAGGTTCATCGGCACGTTGCTCTCCACAACAGCTTCGGACGCTTTCTTTTCTGGTTTCGGAAGGGCTTTCTTGTTCACTTTCTGGTTCTGGTTGAGCGGGATGCGGTTGATCTGCATCGTTACGGCAGGCACCATGTAAGGCGGTTTCTCATCCAGGATGAAATTGTTCAAAGCTTCGATGTCAATCTGCTCATCTGCCACGATATAGGCTGCAATGAACTTGCCGCCGCCCTCTTCGTCGAAGGCTTGCACGGTGGCGTCCTTGATGCCAGGGAACTGAAGGATGACGCCTTCGACCTCCTTGAGTTCGATGCGGAAACCGCGGATCTTCACCTGTCCATCTTTACGGCCCACAAACTGGATATTGCCATCGGGGAGATAGCGCACAATGTCGCCGGTGCGGTAGATGTGCGCGTATTTGTCGTTAGAATCGAAGGGGTTGGCGATATAGACCTCCGCGGTCTTCTCGGGACGGTTGAGGTAGCCGCGGCTCACTTGCGGTCCGGCGACCCAAAGTTCACCTGCCGCACCCACAGGCAGACGGTGGCCCGCTTTATCGACAATATAAAGCTTGGTATTGTCCAATGCCGAGCCAATCGGAATGTCCTTCATGGGCTTCGTCACGTCGAAGGATGTGATACAGACGGTGCTTTCTGTCGGACCGTAGAGGTTCACCAGCGTGTAGTTCGTGGGCGGAGTCAGCGGTGCCAATTTCTCACCGCCAGTCAGCAAATAGCGCAGGCAGTGGTTCTCGATGGAAGTGGCAAACTGGTAGGCCACCTGCGTGGTCATGAATCCGTGGGTGATCTGCTCTTGCTCAAAATAGTCATTCAAGGCTATCATATCCAAGCGCAGCTCTTCAGGGATAATGTAAATGGTGGCACCGCAAGTGAGTGCAGGATAGGTTTCCATCATATTGGCATCGAAACCATAGCTGGCGTAGGCGGTAATTTTGCAGCCAGAGGTGAGGCCAAACCGGTGGTGATACCACTCACAAAACGTGACAATGTTACGATGCTCTAACTGACAGCCTTTGGGCGTTCCCGTAGTGCCGGAGGTGTAGAGCATGATGAAGAGGGATGACGGTTTCGGTTGTTGTAGAGACGATGTGCACATCGTCTCTACGGGTTCCAATGTCATGATGTCAGTGGTGAACAGCACATCACCCGTGTATTGATCCACGATTCCGCGCAGTTCCGGGTCGGCGATGAGCAGTTTGGCGGAGGCGTCTTGCATCATGAAGTTGAGACGCTCCGAAGGGTAGGTCGGATCAAGAGGCTGGTAAGCGCAACCGGCCTTCAATACGCCCATAGAGACGATGGGCATCCATTCGCAACGCGGAATCAACACAGAGACCACATCCTCTTCGTGAAGGCCTTTCCCATGAATGTATGCGGCAATGCGGTCGGTAATCTCATCCAATTCACGGTAGGTAAAACGCTTCTCTTGATAGACCACCGCGATATTGTCAGGGGTCTTCGCCACCTGCTCACGGAATTTGGAAACGACGGTAGTGTTCATATCCAACTCCTTGTCGGTCTGGTTGAAAGTGTCAAGCAAAGCGCATTGGCTCTTGGTGGTGATGTCGATGTCGCGCAGATAGGTTTGGCTTAGGAAGCCTTCCAAAGTGGCCTCGTAGCTCTCCATGAATTGGTCGATCAGCGTCTCAGAGTATTCGTTGGATTTGTATTCCGCCCGGATATGATATTGTTTGCCGACATAGTAGGCCATCAGATAAAACGACACTTCCAGGGTGTTGTTGCAGAGCTGTATAGCTTGCATAGGTTTGCCCATCAATTCGGTGTAATCCAGCAAGAGTCCGTGCCATACGAAAATGGAGTTGGTTTGCAGGTTGAGGTCGGCCATCAGGTCGGTGTAGGCATAGAGGTCGTGCTTGCGGCAGCCGGTCATCTGTTCCTGTCCGGCGTTCAGGAAGTCCAATACGGTGGTCTCTTCCGTGAACTTGGCGTAAACGGGCAGTGTCTTCACCGTCATACCAACGGAATGATGGAACTTAGGTTCGGTACGGCCGTTGTAAACCGTGGTGAACAGCGCCTCCTGTTCGTTGTTGTATTTGGCCAACAGGAAAGAGTAGGCTGCTGTGAAAAGTGTGCTTTTTTTGATGTTATGGGTCTTGCAGAAGGCATCCACCCGATCCATGTCGGTACCAAGAATGCGAACTCTATGGGAGTCTGTGCGTTCGGGGATTTCAAGGTCGGGGAGCAGTTGGGTGAAGGTGTCGCCGCAGTCGAAGTTTTGGGCGTACCACTGTTTGCCCTCCTCGAAAGCGGGCGTTTTGCGCTTCTCGGCTTCGGCAAGGGCAAATTCCTGCATCGTCATCTCCTCGGGAGCGAGTGTGCCGCCATTGTAAGCCGTCTCCACATCGCTGATGATAATGTTGTACGATGTGCCGTCGCTGATGATATGGTGCATGTCGAAGAGCCAATAGATGTGCTCTGCATCGCGCAGCAGTTTGGTATGAAACAATCTGCCGCCATAGAGCTCGTACGGCACGATGAATTTCTGTTTCTCAGCCTCAATATCTGTAACTGGTTCGACTGTGAGACTGAACTCCTCCTTCTCCAAATCAAGGCTTTGGAAAGGTTCTCCATCGTCATTCACCCCAAGTCGGGTGAAAAATGTGGGGTGGGCCTTTATCGTCGTCTCAATAGCACGACACAAGCGGTCGGCATCGAGACTGCCGTCAAAGACAAAGAGAAACGGGAGGTTATAGTAAACCTCATTTTCATGGCCTACGCATTCCGCATAGACGCCATATTGTGATTTGGATAGAGGCGCTGTTTTTTTCATATTAGGTGATTTTTTTTTCTGTTTATGCTATTGTTTCTTTTTATCGTTCCATGCGTAGGTGAAAATCGTCGGGTTGACGGACAGCATCACCCAACCCCAGTGCAAACGGCGCTTGTCAGAGACGCGCTGGAGGATTTCCATCGTCTCGGTGCCGCGCATGTAGGTGTAGCCGGCCCCCACAGTGACAAAATTCGCGAAAGTATAGCCTACATTGAGTTCAACCTCATGACCCAAGGCTTTCTTCAAATATCCCTGCTGGTAGCTAATATCGGCAGAGATGGCGTAAAAGTGATAAGCTGCGTTGATTTTCAATCCGGGAATAGGCGCGACGTTACCGCCGACGAAGAGGTTTTGCAAGCCCGGGGAGAAGTTGTTCACATAGCTGTCCAAATAGAAAAAGTCCATGGCGCCATAGAATTGGTGATGGGATCCGAACAAGGAGGAGAAACCCCGGGCCTCTTTATGGAAAATGAGACCGAAACCACCATTAACTGGAACAGGGAAATTGTCACCACTCAAATAATCATAACCGGCATAGATGTTGTACATCTCGCTGGGGGTGACTTTGATTTTCGCACTTCCTATGAACGCATTCAATGGTATGCCTTTTTCCTCTTTACCCATCTGGTAGTAGAAGGAACCTTCCAACGAGACGATGCTGGGATTCAACGTCACGTATGTTCCGACCAACTGCTGGTAGTATGTCTTATCTGGATATTGACTATTCTTACTCTGCATCCCTATATTCATGCCGATCAGTGAGATTCCGAAGAAATTCTTTGGAGTATTGTAGTGATACCAAAGCGTTTGCATTGTCTTGTAGGGCTGAATTCCGCCGGAATAGTAGTTGAGGCCGGTAGAGATGTTTTCGGCGTTTTGGTTATATGCGAGGAGCAAATGCACTTTGTGTCCGTGGCCTTCATAACCGAATTTCAGTGCGTCGTGGGTGGGCGCGGTCATCGTCCAGTCATCATAACCCAAAATACGCTCGTCGTCATATTCGAAACACTGACGGCCGATTTTGCCAAAGATGCCAGATTTGTTATGCTTCATCAACAGCCAACCTTCCGAAAGGCTCAAAGTGCCGCCAGCCTGTCCCCAAACGCCGGAGAATTGCGGTGAGAGGCGTATCTCCAACCAGTCGGAGCGCTTGTAGCCGAAGTTGAGCCGATATTGTCCCATGATGAATTGGGCGCTCCGCTCGTTTTCGTCCTCTTCGCTGATATCAAAACCACCTACCCGGATTTCCCCACGGGTGTTTAACTTGGTGCTAATCGTGAACTCATTGTCCGCTTCCTGTGCCCATAATCCAGAATACACCCACACGGCGACTAACAGGAATAGCCACCGAGCAGCGTTAATATGAAACTTATGCATCGTTACAGAATTTCGAAGATGCCGTCCAGTTTTGTCATCTTGAAGACCTGCATGACGTCGGGGCAGACATTCTTCAATTGCATTTTGCCGCCTTTGGCAGAGACTTCCTTGCGGATTTTGAGGAAAATGCGCAGTCCGGAACTGCTGATAAACGGCATCTTCTCGCAATCGAGGATGATGGTTTGGTCCGCATGTTCCAGCAGCGGGGTGATGGTCTCTTCAATCTGTTGCGCGGCCACGGTGTCCAACCGTCCGTCAAATGTGGCAATGATTTGATTGCCTGATTCGGTAATTGTAATTTCCATATTTTCAATATTTTATCTTATTATCTTCTCATCTTTTCATCTCCTCATCTTTTCAGGTTTCAAGTTTCAGGATTCAAGTTTCAGGATTCAAGTTTCAGGTCACACATCATACGTCATCCTCAACACATTTCTCCCATTCGCATACTCATACTCCACCTTGCTCATGATCTCTTTGATGAGGTGGATGCCGAGGCCGCCAATCTTGCGTTCCTCCAATGAAACGTCGAGGTTGTCTTCTTGCTGCTCTAACGGGTTAAACGGGGTGCCGCTGTCGGTGAGCGTCGAGCAGATTTGTTTATTGTTCACGTTTACAGTGAGTTCTGCAGTGCCTGTTTCGCCTTCAGGATATGCGTACATGATGACATTGGTGACCGCCTCTTCCAATGCGAGGTCAAGTTGTGGCAACAGCGACATGTCAATGCTTTTCTGTTCAAAGAAATGGCTCAAAAAGGGCTCTAACTTGTCGAGTTCTTGGATGCGGTTTTCTATAACGAGCCTGTTCTCGCCATGAACATACTGGATGGCGAGCATGGTAAGGTCGTCGCTCTGCTCGGCATTGTTGACGAATTGGTCAACTGCCTGGTGCATCTGCTCTATTTGCTGTTCGGCTGTGAGCGTGCCGAAGTGGGCGGCGGTTTCCAGAGCCCGCTTTTCCCCAAAGGTTTCATGCTCGGCGTTTTCCGCTTCCGTCAGACCGTCGGTGTAGAGGAATAGGGTGTCGCCATGGGCCAAGGTCAGCTCGTGTGCGGTGTATTTTGCGGAAAGCTCCACGCCCAAGAGGAGGGAGGGCTCGGAGTCCAAATATTCTGCGTGACCATCCTTGATGACGATAGGCGGGTTATGTCCGGCGTTGCAATAGCTAATGGTTCCCGTGGTTAAGTCCATGATGCCCAAGAACATCGTGATGAACATAATGTCGGGGTTGTTTTCGCTGATGGCGTTGTTGAGGGCCTCCATCATTATCTCAGGACGCTCGTTATGAGAGGATATTGTGCGGAACAGACTGTGCGAAATGGCCATCAAAAGTGCGGCGGGCACTCCTTTGCCGGAGACATCCCCGATGCAGAAAAGGAGTTTGTTGTCGCGCACGTAGTAGTCGAACAGGTCGCCGCCCACATACTTCGCCGGTATTTGTAACCCTTTGATGTTTATTGTTTTAGAACTCTTGACTGTTTGTTCTGACGGGAGTAGAGACTGCTGGATGTTGCGGGCGATGGCGAGTTCGTCCTCAATGTGCTGCTCCTTTAGGCGTACTTCGTTGAGTTTCCAAAGGTTCTGCATAGATTGGAAGGAGATAAAGAGCACCGCGAAAATGCCTGAGAGTGCCATGAGTAAGAAAAAGAGACTGGACTTCCGCAGTCGCTTGTACATCTCGGCGTCCGGAACCGTGAGCGTCAGAATCAGGTTCTTCCCTTCAATTTTTTCTGAGAAGACGTGGCATTTGCCTCTGATTTTTTGAGTGGTGGGCGGCCCCACCAGCAGCTTACCTTCGCAGGAGGTTAAAGTGCAGAAACTACGGGGGGAGAGTTTAACACTTTTGACGATGCTGGCGAGTGTGTCGAGGGTGATATCAGTGCAGATGACGCCCACCGCTTCGTTTGTGCTGTCATGGATGGGGAGGCAATAGGAAACCAGGAATGTTTTGCCGCCAGCGTTGTCGAAATAAGGATCACTCCAAAAACCCGACGGCGACATCAATCCTTTCTTGAACCAATCCATTTGGAGATAATCATGTTTAGCGCTACCCAACTGTTTGGAGACAAAGGTGTCACATCCATAATGATACCCTACGTAAGTTTCATACCAGTGCCCTTTTTCAGGATAGTAATCAGCTTTGAAAGCGATGCCTGCACCCATAATACGAGAACTGGATTCTGCAATATGGCGAGTGATGTCGAACATCGCATCGGGGTCATCAAGAGCATATTCCACCATAGGACGTGTCGCATTTACAGTGGTTTCGATTTTCCCCATGCGGATGAGAATCATCCTTTCAGTATTTTTCAAAGTAAGTTCGGCCCGTTTCTCTGCAGAGTGCAACGCATCTTTCCTGATGTAGAAATAGTAGATGACACTGCACACCAGTAGTACAAAAATGGCGATGAATATCTTTATGAGCTCTTTTCGAGCAAAATCTTGTTTGCTGATTTGGGCCTTCATCTTCGCAGATTTTTTACGCTGCAAAGATACAAAAAAAAAATTTTTTTATTTATTCGCTCAGTTCCAGCCACTCCATCTCTTTTTCCTCGATCTGCTTTTTGACAGATTCGTAGTTTTGGTAGAGCTCTCCGGAGGCGATGGCGGCGGCGTTCTTTTCGGGGTCGGCCAGCTGTGCCTCCAGTTCGGCCAGTTGTTCTTGCAGCTTCTCCATTTCGTCTTCCAGCTTGCGAAGACGGTTTTTCTTTTTGCGGTCGTCGGCCTCGCGCTGCTTTTTCAGCTCCCACTGCTCCTTGTTGGAGGAGACTTTCTCGCCAGAGGCGTTGGTGGCAGCAATGTTTCGGCTTTGCAGCTCGTTCAGCGTCTCCATCTTGCGCTGCGCCAGGAAGTCGTAGACGTCGCCGGTGAATGCATTCATCTTGTGCTTCTTGAATTCGTAGACTTTGGAGGTGAGCCCTTGCAGGAAGTCACGGTCGTGGGAGACGAGGATGAGGCTGCCTTCGTATTGCAGCAGTGCGTTTTTGAGCACGTCTTTGGAGGGCATGTCGAGGTGGTTGGTCGGCTCGTCGAGGATGAGCAGATTGAAGGGGGAGAGCAGCAACTTGGCCAGTGCCAGACGCGCTTTCTCGCCGCCCGAGAGTACCTTCACCTTCTTTTCGGTGTCTTCCGTGTCGAAGAGAAAGCTGCCGAGGATGGTGCGGATTTTGGGTCGGATGTCGCCCACCGCCACGTCGTCGATGGTCTCGAAGACGGTCTTTTCGGGGTTGAGCAGTTGCGCTTGGTTCTGGGCGTAGTAGCCCACCACCACCTGGTAGCCGAGCTGCAGTTCGCCGCTTTCCGGGGGCAGCGACCCCACGATGGCCTTCACCATGGTGGATTTGCCCTCGCCGTTGCGTCCTACGAATGCTACGCGCTCGCCACGCTCGAGACGGAAGTCCACACCTGTGAGCACGCCCGGTTTGGTGTCGTACCCCAGGTTGAGGTTCTTGCTCTCCACTACCACCAGTCCGGAGTGCGGTGCAGGCGGAAACTTGAACGAAATGGAGCTCTTGTCGTATTCGTCGATCTCCACCCGTTCCATCTTCTCCAGCATCTTGATGCGGCTCTGCACCTGTCGCGCTTTCGTGGCCTTGTAGCGGAACCGTTCGATGAAGCGTTCGATCTGGGCGATTTGTTGTTGTTGGTTTTCGTATGCGGATTGCTGACTCTCAATACGTTCCAAACGTTGTTCCACGTATTGCGAGTAGCTGCATTTATAGTCTTGAATGTTCCCTAATGTGATTTCGATGGTGCGGTTGGTGACGCGGTCGAGGAAGGCGCGGTCGTGGGAGACGAGGATGACGCACCCATCATAATTGGCCAAGTACTCCTCCAGCCACTGGATGGATTCAATATCGAGGTGGTTGGTGGGCTCATCCAAGAGGATGATCTCCGGCTTTTGCAGGAGAATTTTGGCGAGGCAGACGCGCATCTGCCAGCCGTTGCTGAAAGAGGACATCGGTTGGTTGAACTCCTCGCGAAGGAAGCCCATACCGGCGAGCACCTTCTCGGTTTCAGCATCTATGGTGTTGCCACCTAAGTGGTTAAATCGGTCGTTGAGGTCGGAGAGTTGTTGGGTGAGAGCGGCGTATTCATCGGATTCGTAGTCGGTGCGTTCGGCCAGTTCGGTGGAGATTTGCTGCATCTTGCGCTCCATGACCTTGATTTCCGAGAAGGCGGAGACGGCCTCTTCCCAGACAGTGAGCGGGGAGTTGCCGACCAGCTCTTGCGGCAAGTAGCCCACGCGGTGACCGGAGGTGATGACCATAGTTCCGGAAGCCGGTTCGATGTCGCGGTGGATGATCTTGAGCAGCGTGGATTTGCCCGCGCCGTTGTGACCTACCAGACCGATGCGGTCGCGGTCGCCCGCCACGAACGAGACATCCTTGAAGAGGAAATCTCCGGTGAAGTTTACTGAGAGTTTGTTGATTTGGATCATTTTTCTATACAGGTGCTCACGCCCCTGCTTATATGCTTCTTGCCCCTACGGGGCTGCTTAATGAATGATGTTTTATTTTTCAAAGTATGACATCGGATTCTCTTTCTGGCTCTCTTCGTTGGAGACTTTGCCGATGTTGAGGAGCATGCCGATGGCGCAGCCGGAGACGAACAGAGAGGCACCGCCGCTGCTGATGAAGGGCAGCGTTTGTCCGGTGGTGGGCAGCAGCTCGCAGTTCACGCCAATGTGGACCAGTGCTTGGCAGGTGAACCAGAAACCGATGCCGAAGGCCAGCAGCCTGCCGAAGGTGCCGGTCGCCTCTTTGGCGATTTTCCGCGCCCGGTAGAAGATGATGAGGTAAGCGAACAATATTGCCAGACCCACCACGATGCCTGTTTCCTCATAAAGGGAGGCGAAGGCGTAGTCGGTCTCCTTTTCGGGCAGACGGTTCTTGATGACGCCCTTGCCGGGACCGGCGGGGTTAAAGCCTGATCGAGCGATGGCTGCCCGCGCGAGGATCATCTGGTCGCCGTAGCCGTTGGTGTTATCTTTGGTGATGTAGTATTCCAGACGGTTGATGAAGGTCGCCATACGTCCGAAACTCGCCTTTTTCTCGTCGCTGAGGTTGACGGCCACAATCATGGCCACAATGAGCACAGCTGACACGATGCCCACCAGTCCCGCAATATCCTTCATTCTGAATCCGCCTACAAAAAACAGAACCAAACCTGTGATAAAGAGGATGATAGCGGTGGACATGTTCATGGTGGCGATACCGCCGCAGAACAGGGTCAGCAAGATGAAAAGGTATCGTACATTCGATTGGGAAATTTCCCCGTAGTTGTGCAACTGCCGCGCGATGTAGTTGGAGATGTAGAAGATAATCAGGAAGCCGATGATGTAGAAGGTCTGCACGTCGCGACCGAAAATGGTGACACCGCGCACGGCTTGCGAGAGCATGGTCAGCACCAGCAAGAGGATGGCCACCCCAAGGAAAAACGGTGCGAAAGCACCTGCCTTGCGGTAGTCGATGTGGTATATCAAGAACATGCCGACATATCCGAACAGCAGGTGTTTCATGTGATTGAGCACCACCTGTCCGCGCATACTGTAGACCATGACGATGGATATAGCCGTCAGGAAGACCACCAAAATCAGGATGACCTTGTCGGCTTTCCAATTGATTCTTTGCAGGAGTGGAAGTTTCGGTTTCGCGATGTCTGTCTCCATGATGCGACTGTTTTAGAGTTGTGCCACAGAGGCTTTGAAACGGTCGCCGCGCTCACGATAGGTGAGTTGGCTGTTGCCGTGGATGCCGGGAGCGTAAAGCACAGTGTCGCCTTTCTGACAAGCGTAGAAGGCGTGGTTCACTGCATCGTCCATGCTCATGGTCATCATCACCTGGATGCCCAGCTCAGCAAGCTTTTGGTAAACGTCGATGTTGTAAACGCCTTGTAACACAACCTCTTTGACCTTCTTTTGCGCCTCGTTCAGAATGTCTTCACTGAGGATTTCGGGGTCGTCGATGTTGGTGATCCAGACGGTCGGTTTGGTCATGGATTGCAGCGAATACCACACGGCATTGGCGGTTGTGGAACGCGCGTCGTCGATGAAGTCCACTCCGGCGAAACTCTTCACATGCTCCAGTTTATGGGCACTGCCTTCGAAGTCGGAGAGGGATTCGGCGATATTCTTTTGACGAAGTTTGATCAATTGCTCGGATAGGGTTCCTACCCGAGGATTGTAGGTCTCTTTTGCTTGTTCGAATAAGCGGAAACTGTTTGTCTTTTTTGTAGGCATAATGGTTTTTTTTAGGTTTACAGGTTTATAGGTTTACAGGTTTATAGGTTTATCGTATCTTTAATGTGACGAGGGTGAGGACGGCGAGCATCATGCTGACGACGATGAAGCGTTGCACGATTTTCGATTCGTGGAGCCCTTTTTTCTGGAAGTGGTGATGGAGCGGTGCCATCAGGAAGATGCGGCGGCCTTCACCATACTTTTTCTTGGTGTATTTGAAGTAGGAAACTTGCATGATAACAGACACGGACTGAGCCAAATAGATGCCGCAGAGGATGGGGATGAGCAGCTCCTTGCGGATGATGATGCAGGAGACCGCCACGATGCCGCCGAGGGTGAGGCTGCCGGTGTCGCCCATGAAGACCTGCGCAGGGTAGCAGTTCCACCAGTAGAAACCGATGCAGGCTCCGATGACGGCGGAGATGAAGATCACCAACTCCCCGATATTGGGTATGTACATGATGTTCAGGTAGGAGGCGAAGATGACGTTACCCGACACGTAGGCCAGCAGCGCAATGCCGACAGCCACCGAGGCTGTGGTGCCTGTCGCCAATCCATCCAAACCATCTGTGAGGTTGGCGCCGTTGGAGACCGCTGCGATAATGAAGACGATGATCGGGATGAAGAAGAGGAACGACCATTTGCCCGTTTCGTCGCCCAGCCAGCGGGTCAGCCCAGCATAGTCCATCTCGTGGTTTTTGAAGAACGGGATGGTGGTTTTGGAGGAGTGGTGCGGCTCGTCGAAGAGTCTCGGTGAGTGCGCATTCTCCTGGTTTTCGATTTGTAACAAATCATTGGCAGATGCTTGCGTTACCTGCTGTTTCGGGGTGGTTTTCTCGCAAATGACTGCGTTGGGATGGAAATACATGACGGAACCGACCACCAGACCGAGCAGAATTTGACCGATCAGTTTCTTGCGCGGGGAGAGTCCGTCTTTGTTCTTCTTGAAAACTTTGATATAGTCGTCGGAAAAGCCGAGAATTCCCAGCCAAACCGTCGTGAAAATCATCAGGATAATGTAGATGTTGGTCAGCTCGCACAGCAGCAGTACCGGAATCAGAATAGCGGCGATGATGATGATGCCGCCCATGGTCGGAGTGCCGGCCTTCTCACTCTGTCCGGCCAGTCCCAGTTCCCTCACACTCTCTCCAATTTGCTTTTTCCTCAGGAAGTTGATGAAATATTTGCCCACAAAAATGGCGATGAAGAGCGAGAGGACGAACGCCGCCGCGGAACGGAACGAGATATACTGGAAGACACCGGTGCCAGGGTATCCGTGCTGATGTAGCCAAGAAAAGAGATAGTATAGCATAACTTACAGAATTATTGGATGTTAAAACATTTTTTGATCTCTTCCGTGTCGTCGAAATGATGGCGTACGTGGTTGATTTCCTGATAGGTTTCGTGTCCCTTGCCGGCCACCAACAGCACTCCTTGGGGTTGCAGCATCATGCAGGCGGTCTTGATAGCCTCGTGACGGTTTTCAATCACCAGCACATTTTTGCTTTTGTTGGCAGGAATGCCGGCTTGCATGTCGTTGAGGATGGCTTGCGGATCTTCGGTACGGGGGTTGTCGGATGTGAGCAGCACCTTGGAGCTGTGCTTGCACGCAATGGCCGCCATTTCAGGACGTTTCAGTGCATCGCGGTCGCCTCCGCAACCCACTACGGTGATCACTTCGGCCTCTTTGCCCACGATGTCGCGAATAGTTTTCAGCACGTTCTCCAGCGCGTCGGGCGTGTGCGCGTAGTCCACAATTGCGGTGCCGCCATTGGGACTGTGCAGCATCTGGAAACGACCTGCGGCACTGTCGAGCATACTCATGTGGGTCAACACCTCCTCTTGGTCCATACCCAGCAAAACGGCCGTTCCGTAGATGGCTAACAGATTGTAAGCGTTGAATTTACCGCATAGTTTGAAATAGACCTCCCGGTTGTTGATGCGCATGTGCAGACCCGTGAAGGCGTTCTCCATCACCATGCCTTTGAAGTCGGCGGCGGTGCGCAGACTGTAGGTGTGGATGTCGGCTTTGGAGTTCTGCACCATCACGCGACCGTTCTTGTCGTCCACATTGGTGAGCGCAAAAGCGGTCTTGGGGAGTTTGTCGAAGAAGGACTTCTTCGCAGCGATGTAGTTGGCGAAGGTCTTGTGGAAGTCGAGGTGGTCGTGGGTGATGTTGCTGAAAATAGCGCCCGCGAATCGTAGTCCCGTCACGCGATGCTGGCAAAGCGCATGCGAACTCACCTCCATGAAACAGTACTGACAGCCCTTTTCCACCATTTCCGACAGCAGACGGTTGAGCTCCACGGCATCGGGGGTGGTGTGGCAAGTGGGAATCTCTTCGTCGTCGATCTTGTTGACAATCGTGGAGATCAGTCCGGCGTGATAGCCTGCCGACATGAAGAGGCGTTGCAGCAGCGTCACAGTGGTGGTTTTGCCGTTGGTGCCAGTGATACCCACCAGCTTCAACTTGCGGCTGGGATGGTCGTAGAAGGCGTCGGCGAGCATCCCCAAGGCCACGGAACTGTCGCTCACTTTGATGTAGCAGACCTTCTCGTCAATGGTCTCGGGCAGCTCTTCGCAAACGATGGCGCGACAGCCTTGCGCGATGGCTGCAGGGATGTATTTGTGTCCATCGGTCTGTGTACCACGTTGAGCCACATAGAGTTGCGTTTTCCCTTTTGGCTGTGCAGAGACGGCACGTGAGTCGAACAGAATCTCCGTGATATTGATTTCGGAAGATCCTGTCACCTCACGTGAACGCAGGGCTTTCAGTAGTATATCTAATGGTTTCATTGTCTTTTTTAGGTTATAGGTTAAAGGTTAAGGGTTAAAGGTTAAAGGTTTATGGGTTTTATAGGGGGCGTGTCGCATACGCCTAATATGTCATTCTAGGTATAGTTTCACGATTCCGGAGGAGTTGTCGAGGACCTGTGTTTTGACGCGGCCTATGCCGATGATGCGTGGGTTGTAGCCGGCGCGGATCAGTTCGGTGACGGCGTCGGAGGCGATCATTCCGCGCACGTCGGGCATCTTCTGGAAGGTGTTCAACGGTAATGCGATGGCGTTCACGTGACGGTTGGTGTCGGTGTTGTCCACACGCATGTAAGGAACTGTGGTCTCGTAAGTTACGGTGTCATAGCCCAGTCCGTTCAGCAGTGTGTTGAAGTATTTTGTCCGGATGGGGGCGGTGCGACCCAGCGGCGTGAAGGGGAAGTCGGCAGCGCTTCTTGTGGCGCTGTAGTTGGCGCTGTTCATGATGCTGCGGGCGATCTTCGCGAAGGCGTCAGCGGCCACATCGCTGTGGTATGGCACTCCGTAAATGTAGATGATCATCGTGTATTGCGGCTTGTCCATCGGGAAGTAGCCGCAGAAAGAGACCGCGTTGATGTCGGTGCGATAGGCGTGTGCCTGCTCGTCCCAAATGTCGCGGGTGCCCGTTTTGCCGGCGAACATGCAGTTTTCGTCACGGAATCTGCGGGCTGTGCCGTAAGGACCCCAAACTACACGTTCCAGATACTTTTTCGCTCTTTCGATGGTGGAGTCGGAGACGATATGCTCTTTAAGTACTTGCGGCTCAAAACGTTGAACGGTGTCGTAGGTGTCGGTGACGTAACGCACGAACAGGGGTTTCATCATTCGGCCTCCGTTGGCGATGGCGTTGTAGTAGGTGAGCGTGCGCAGGATGGGGATGGTGAAACCGGCGCCGAAACAGGTGGCATAATAGGTGTTGAAATCGCGCGTGCCGTCTTTGATGGAGGCAGGCAGGATGTCGCCGATCTGCGTGTGGATGGTGTCGAACATGCCCATCTTTTTCAGCTGGTTGTAGTAGTCGTGGAAGTGGTTGATCCCGTATGCGTGGAAGATCATGGAGGCGATACCGATATTGGAGGAGCGCTGGATGATTTCGTCAGGGGTTCCTAATGTTTCTCCATGCACTTTGGAGTCGCTTTTGTGATAGCGTCTTACGGCACCGGATTTCATGGGGAACTCGAAGGTGTGGTTGAACATCGGGTAGATGGCGGAGGTGTCGAAGGGCGTCTTCTCCAAAAACGCCAACAGAGAGGCGATTTTGAAGGTAGAGCCGGGTTCCACTTTGGCGTTGAGGGCGTACTCCATGCTTTCGGTGTAGTAGGAACCGTCGCTGGCGGCGCGGCGCAGGTTGGAGATAGCCTTGATTTCGCCGGTTTTGGTCTCCATCACGATGGCGCAACCCCATTCGGCGTTCAGCTCTGTCAGTTTTCGCGACAGTTCGTTGTGAACGGCATGTTGGATTTCCAACTTGATGGTTGTATGGATGTTGTAGCCGTCTTCTGGGTCGAGGCGTTCCCTGAGCGGCACTTTGGCGTGGTTCAGTTCGAGGTATTTCTTACTGCCTTCGATACCGGCCAGAATGGCGTTCATCTCGTGCTCCAAACCGTATTTCCGGTCGGGAGTCTCAATGCCGAGCGTCCGTTTGGCCATCTCTCCGTAAGGGTTGATGCGCACATTGGCGGGCACGAAGTTGAAGTGGGTATGCAGCACTCTCTTGCGGATGGAGTCGCCCGACTTCTCGTCATATACATGTTTATATAAGTAAGGACGATTTTTGATGAATGCCGTGTCGACGCCCATCACCCATGACTTTTCGTCCCAGTCTTTCACGAAAAACAGGGTGGCATAGTGCTTTTTCTTGATGTTATCGGTGAAAAAACGGTAGTAATAGTCGGCGTTATACTTTGGAAAACGGTCTTTGAACTGACTGTAGAAGTCGTCGGAGAGCCGTTTGAAGATTTCATCATACGCTTTCGGATTCTTCTTCAGGGTGTCGGCATACTCTTTGGCGAACCCTTTGCCGTCGAAAGCCACCTCGAAGACGGTGAAGTTGGCCACCAGCACACGGCCGTGGTCGTCGTAGATTTCACCGCGCACGGGCCGCAGACTGTTCTCGCGCACATAACAATATGTATCGTCGCTCTCTTTGTCCTGCCAGCCGGGCACTGTGGTGTCAACGCACTTGTCGGAAGTGCCGGATGCCACGGCGCGCTCCACGATGGAGAGGTAGAGAATCTTGACCAGACAGGCGATGCCCACCAGCATCATCAGCAGGTAGACGATCGTCATGCGGCGGAGCGTGGACGGAGAGGCGTTTTGTTTGTTATTTGTTTTCATGTTTACGCTCCTTTCTGTTAAACCAACGGCGTTTTTGAACCGGTTTCGGGGTCTCTTTCACCGTAAAACTCTGTTTTTCGTCCGTAATAAAGCCTCTTTCCTGCATCTTTTGGATGAGGATTTTGTTTTTCTCGTAGGGGATGAACTGGTTGTTGGCTTTCAGTTTGCTGATCTCCTCTTTGTAGGTGTTCTCCAGTTCGATGATCTCTTTCTCCTTAGCGTTGATTCGTTGTTCGCTGATAACCAGCGCGGTAACGAGGATGAGTAGGAAGAAGAAATAGAAGTACCAAGGGCGCATCTTCTTGTTCACCAATATTTCGCCACCGAAGATATTGGAGAAGAACTGGCCGAATTTGGTCTTCTCGGGCTTGTTGCGGTTGTTGTTTTTAGATGTGGTTTCCATGATTGACGGGTTCTATTTTCTCGGCGACGCGCAGTTTCGCACTGCGGGCGCGGGGGTTATCGTTAATTTCTTCATCTTCAGGCTGTACGGCCTTTCGGGTGATCAGCTTGAAGGGGGTCAGCGGGTTGCCAAAGAAGTCCTTTTCCACTTCGCCGTCCAGCCGACCGGAACGCATGAAGTTCTTCACCAGACGGTCTTCCAACGAATGGTAGGAGATGATGACCAGCCGACCGCCAACTTTCAATGCGTCAACGGTTTGTGTCAGGAAGTCCTCCAAAACGGACATCTCCTGATTGACTTCGATGCGGATGGCTTGGAAGATTTTGGAAAGCGACTTGTTCTCTTTGCCGCGCAACAGGGACGGACGCAGTACCTCCACCAGCTGTTGGGTGGTGAGGATGGGCTGTTCATCGCGGGCTTTGAGGATGCGGCGGGCGAGGGCGCGACCATCGGAGAGCTCTCCATAACGGTAGAAAATGTCGCTCAGTGCCTTTTCATCGTATTGGTTGATAACGTCTTGCGCGGATTTGCCCGACTGCGTGTTCATGCGCATGTCTAATGCGCCGTCCTCGCGGTAGGAGAACCCGCGTTCTGGGGTGTCGAACTGGTGCGAGGAGACTCCGAGGTCGGCTAGGATGCCGTCGACGGGGTAGGCTTGATGGTATTTCAGGAAACGGCTGAGGTTCTTGAAGTTGGAAGCCACGAATGTGAAACGCTCATCCTCAATGAGTTGCGACTGTGCATCCGCGTCTTGGTCGAAAGCGATGAGCCGACCTTGCTCCAGCTTCTCCATAATGGTGCGGGAGTGGCCTCCTCCGCCGTAGGTGACGTCCACATAAACCCCATTAGGGTCGCTAACCAAATAATCTACAGAAAGTTGACGGAGTACGGGGTTATGATATTCCATTCGACCCCTCCTTTTCCGGCAAATAGTGTCCGAGATGCATCTCCTCGTTCAGTTTCTCCAACTCCTCGGGAGTCATGTCGAACTTCTCGTGATACTTCTTGCTGTTCCACATCTCAATTTGTCCGTTGTCCAACACCATAACCAACTCTTTGTCAATGGAGTACATCTCCATCAACGGCTTCGGAATCACGATGCGGTCTTGGGAATCGCACTCCAGCATGGCGGTGTTGCGCAAAAAGGCGTTGCGGTACAGTTTGACGCGGGTCAGGTTTCGGTCGAGGGAGTTCATATAGTCCATCTGCTTGCGATAGGCTTTCTCCGACCATAACATTATATATTCACCGAAACCGTGGGTGACATAGAATTTCTTGCGATCATCCTCCGACAACGAACGCAGAAGGGCTGTGGGCAGCTTCAGCCGTCCGCTCTTCTCAATGGAGACTTCCCAATATCCGTATTCGGTTGCCATAATCCTATTCTATGCCTTTCAATAATATTTTTTTGAGACGACAAAAATATAATTTTTCCAAAACCAATTTCCATAGATTGTATTTTCATAAACAATTGTTAGTTAAAATCTTTTGTATATGTCTGAAAATCAGTTTGGAAGATAATGGAAAAAAGTTATGAACAGAAATAAACATCAACGATAAAATGTTGATAACTCGCGAGTTGCGATTCTCTGTTTATAACTAATATAAAGTGTTGCTATTCAATATTTTGAAAAGAATAGTAGGGTAAATGGCAATAATGAAGTAGTTTCTTTTAGAAAATTTGTGGAAAAAAATGGAAATATTTGGGACTGCGAGGAAAATATTATTGCCTGTTGCCTGTTCACTTTTGCCTAAAAAAAGACTATCTTTGCACTTTCTAAATCATTAAAATCATATCAATGAAAAAACTAACTATCAGTGTTTTAGCATTAAGCATCATCATTATGCTTGCATCATGTCATAAGAAAAACAGTGTTCCGAAGGTGGAATATCCAGAAACCAAGAAGTGCGACACCGTGGACCACTACTTCGGTGTGGCGGTGCCCGATCCGTATCGCTGGCTCGAGGACGACTACTCCGAAGAGACCGCCAACTGGGTGAAGGCGCAAAACGAGGTGACCGACAAGTTCTTGTCGCAGATCCCTTACCGCGAGAAGATGAAACAGCATCTCAAGGACATTATGAACTACCCGAAGGAGGGTGCGCCGTGGAAGAAAGGCGACCGCTATTTCTTCTACCGCAACGATGGTCTGCAGAACCAAAGCGTGCTCTACTACAAGAACTCATTGGATGGTAAGGCGGTCGAGCTTCTTGATCCCAACAAGCTCTCCAACGACGGCACCGTGGCGCTCTCCACGCTCGGCATCTCTGACGACGGCAACTACCTCGGCTACGCCATTTCGCGCAACGGCAGCGACTGGCAGGAGATCTACGTTAAGAACATCACCACCGGTGAGGTGCTCAGCGACCATCTCGTGTGGGTGAAGTTCTCTGGCATCGCATGGAAGGACGAAGGCTTTTTCTACAGCCGCTTCCCGGAACCCAAGAACGAACTCTCCGGAGTGAACGAGAATGGCAAGCTCTATTACCACAAAGTCGGCACCGACCAAAAGGAGGACAAGCTGGCTTACGAAGACCGCACCAATCCGAATTTGAGCTTCAGCGCGGAAGTGGTCAACAAACGTTACTTGGTGATTTACGGCAGCGAATCCACCTCTGGCAATTCTCTGTATTACAAAGATTTGTCGAATCCGAATGCTCAATTTGTGAAATTAGTGACCGACTTCAAGGACGACTATAGTGTGGTGGACGAGATTGACGGCAACTTCCTCGTGTTTACCAACCACGATGCCCCGGCTTACAAGTTGGTGAAGATTCCGTTGGACAATCCCACGAACTGGACCGACGTCATCCCGCAATCCAAAGACATTCTGACGGGCGTGAGCCATCTCGGTAAGAAACTGATAGCCAACTACAACAAGGACGCGCACTCCGTGGTGAAGATTTTCGACGAGAACGGTAAGTTCCTCGACAATCTCGACAACGACATCATTGGCTCCATCGGCGGTTTCGGTGGCGAGGCCGAGGATACCGAGACGTTCTACACCGTTACCTCCTACATCACCCCGGCGGCCATCTACCGTTACGATGTCACGAACAACAGATCCACCCTTTACAAAAAGTCCGAAATCAAGTTCAACTCCGACGAATACGTGACCGAGCAGAAGTTCTTCACCTCAAAGGACGGCACAAAGGTTCCGATGTTTATCACCTACAAGAAAGGCACCAAAATGAACGGCAAAAACCCGACGCTCCTTTACGGTTATGGCGGTTTCAACATTTCGCTGACGCCCAGTTTCAGCACGACCCGCATTCTGTGGTTAGAGCAGGGCGGTGTATTGGCGGTGGTGAACCTGCGCGGCGGCGGCGAGTATGGCAAGGAGTGGCATGAGGCCGGCACCAAGATGAAAAAGCAGAACGTGTTCGACGACTGCATTGCTGCTGCAGAATACCTGATTGCGCAAGGTTACACCAGCAAGGAGAAATTGGCGTTGCAGGGCGGTTCCAACGGCGGTCTGCTGGTCGGCGCGGTCGTGAACCAGCGTCCCGACCTCTTCGCGGTGGCTATCCCGCAGGTGGGTGTGATGGACATGTTGCGCTACCACAAGTTCACCATTGGTCGCTACTGGGCTACCGACTACGGCACCAGCGAGGACAGCAAGGAGATGTTCGAGTACCTCTACAAATACTCTCCGCTGCACTCCATCCAGAACGGCAAGGAGTATCCCGCTATCTTAGTGACGACTGCCGACCACGATGACCGTGTGGTTCCGGCGCACTCGTTCAAGTATGCGGCTGCCTTGCAGAACAGCGACATCGGCGACAAACCGCACCTCATTCGCATTGAGAGCAATGCAGGTCACGGTGGCGGCAAACCCCTCGACAAGACTATCGAAGAGGTGACCGACATGTTCTCGTTCATATTTTTCAATATGGGAGTGGAACCGAAGTATTGATTCTGAAGAAACAATTGTAGAGACGGTGTGCACAGAGACGGTGTGCACACCGTCTCTACAGGGCGGAACGAAAAGGTTATTTCGTGAGGGATGCGGCTGCGATTGCGGCTGACGCGAAAGCGAAAAAGAGATTGTAACCGCCGCAAACGCCATCAACGTCCAGGATTTCTCCTAAGAGATAGAGATTCTGGGCGTTGCGTGCTTTAAAATGGGGGTCTATTTCCGACAGATCGATGCCGCCGTGGCACACCTGTGCTGTGTCCAATGCGTAGGTGTCTGCGATTTGGAAGGTGAGGCGGTGGATGTCGAAGGGCTTTTGCTGGTATAAGACAGCTAATTTCGGATGCAACAATCCTGTAACATTTTGGTTGTTACGTAAATAAGTGCCAGTATCGAACGCTTCGTCCCAGTAGGTGAGGTTGATTTCCAGACGGCAGTTTTTCTGCGAAGAGAGTCGACGGTAGTAAGCCGACAGGTTCATAATGACGATACCAGAAACGCCGTCATCCTTAAAGGTGATTTCGCCCGACTCTTTGTGAATCAGCTTATTGCCCTGATTTAGGGAGACAATCGCCTTGGTGCGGCAGCCCGACAGCGATTTGGGATAATCTTCCAAAAGAAAACCAGCCAATGAGGGTTGCAAACTGTTGACTTTTAAAGGTAAATCTTGAAGATAATGATTGTAACCCCGCTGGTTTTTCGGAATCATGCCGGCAGGAGAACCCGACGCGAGCACCAACGTGTCGAACAGGGTGGGGTAGTCATCAATCTGCCATTTGTTACGTTGATATTCAATGTGTTGGATGTTATATTCCGTTTCAATATGCACGTGGTCGGAGGCGAAATCGGCTAGCACGTCCACCACGGTTTGCGAAAACTGCGAGGCGGGATAAACGCGACCTTCCTCGTCGGAAACTGTCACCAATCCCCAATTGGCGAACTGCTGCTCAAGTTGTTTTGGGGAGTACAGCTGTAACAGTTTCTCCACAAAATCGGGAGCGTTGTAGTGCTCCGGACGCACATCGCGGTTGAAGATGTTGGCTTTGCCGCCGCCCGAGGCACGCACTTTCGCGCCCACCTGTCGGTTTTTCTCAAAGAGGGTGACCTCCACATCCTTCGATTCGGAAAGCTTTCGGGCCAAGAAAAGTCCGGAAGCTCCCGCTCCAATGATGGCGATATGTTTTCGCTTACAACTCATTATTAATCAAGAAATTCACGGATAGTTTGGAGCATTTCCGCGCGGGCGTCATCAAGGTTGTCGTTGAGGATGATTTTGTCGAACTTCGGGGCGAATGACAGTTCATACTCTGCTTTTTCGACCCGTTTGCGCAGCGACTCTTCGGTCTCAGTGCCGCGTTTGCGCAGTCGGTTTTCGAGTTCTTGTACGGTGGGCGGTTCCACGAAGATGGCCAACGCATTTTCGCCGAAATACTTCTTGATATTGAGTCCGCCCTTTACATCGACGTCGAAAATCACGGTTTTGCCTTCATCCCAAATGCGCTGGATCTCGCTTTTGAGGGTGCCGTAAAATTGGTTGCGGTAAACCTCCTCCCATTCGAGAAAGTCGTTGCGCTCGATGCCTTTTTTGAAGTCATCGACAGAGAGGAAATGGTAGTCTTTACCGTTGACCTCGCCCTCGCGCATGGTGCGGGTGGTCGCGGATGTGGAGAATCGGAGTTCGGGAAGATACTGCAGAACGTGCTTGACGATTGAGGTTTTGCCGGCTCCCGACGGCGCGGATACGATGATTACTTTGCCTGTCATAATAGGTTGAATTTAGGCGGCAAATATACACAATATTCCCGAATGAAATATAGGGATTTGAAGCTTCGGAGAATGTTTTTTTTTTCTGAAAAGTGATTAAATCAAAATATTGTGTAACTTTGCCAGCGAGATATTAATGGATGGCCGGCTTAGGTCTGTCACTCTGTTTTTCCTCATTAGTTCTACCGAAAACCCTAGCAAAATGGACGAAGTTAAGATTATCGAAATCAAGAAAAGTGTCTTCGCCGACAATGACAAGGATGCGGATGCTTTGCGCGCGGAATTGAAAAAGAAGAAAGTTTTTCTCTTGAACTTGATGTCTGCCCCTGGAAGTGGCAAAACCACGACACTTATCCAGTTGATTAACAGGATAAAAGGTCGGTTGCGCTTAGCTGTGATGGAGGCCGACATCGACGGCGATGTGGATGCGCACAAGATCCGCGAGGCGACCGGCGTGCCTTCTATTCAGCTGCATACTGGTGGTATGTGCCACTTGGATGCGGAGATGACCCGTCAGGGATTGGACAATCTCGACCTTGACAACCTCGATTTAGTCATCCTCGAAAATGTCGGCAATCTGGTATGTCCCGCCGAGTTCGACACCGGCAGCTGTGCCAACGCCATGATTCTCTCTGTGCCCGAAGGCGACGACAAGCCTCTCAAATATCCATTGATGTTCACGGTTTGCGATGTGGTGTTAATCAACAAAATCGATGTGTTGCCCTATTTCGATTTCAATATGGAGAAATGCAAGCGCTATATCCAGTTGCGCAACCCTGAAGCCCAGATCTTTCCGCTTTCTGCCAAAACTGGAAAAGGTGTGGAAGAGTTCGCCGAATGGCTTCTCGACCAGATAAGTGAATGTTAACACGAAGTAATAAACAAGAAGTATATGCCTGAAATGTCCACCAAGTTCGTCCCGAAACACAAGGGCGACAAAAACCCGAACCCAAAACTCCTGAAATTCGTCCGTCACGTCACGGACCGCGTTCCTGGAAAAATCAAGATGACCACCGATGCACCCGAGTATTGGGGTCTCGCCTGCATCTTTGAGGATGAAATGGACGCCGTAACCCGCGAAGCATCGCTTGACCTGCTCCTCGACATGCTGCCCGGCAATTTCTTCAAAGTGAGAGAACACCATAGCTATGCTGAGCTCCACGAATGGAATGCCCAAAAGAATTATACTCCGGACGACAAGTCCTTTGACGAGCTGCTCGACAAGCTTGCGTTCTTCGGAATGTTGGAGTATGACTATGGCGACAAATACACCAAGGAAGGCCCTGTGGCGGGCACCTCGTTCGAGCGTGACGCCCGCATCTACTGGGTGCCGATGTTCGTGCCCGGCAGTGCCGAATATACCAACATGAACGTTGAGCTCATGGACAAGCACCCCGAGCTGGCCATGTTCTTCGAGCGCATGACGTTCCTGCCGTTGGAGAAGGTTACCCCGTTAGTACCTATGGGTGGATCAGGCATCGGCATGCACGTGATTCCCGTAGAGAAGGCTATCTCCATGGAGAACCAAACGGCTGATATTGAGCATATTTCCTACTGGCTCAAACGCTACGAAGGTCACTTGGCGGTGGGAATCTGCAGCTGCCGTTATGGACGCAAGAAACTTGAAGAAGGCTGCGCCGACGACTACCGCGACTGGTGTATCGGCGTGGGCGATATGGCCGAATATTTGGTGGAGACCAACCGCGGTCACTACATCACCTACGACGAGGCCATGGCTATCTTGAAAAAGGCTGAGGATCACGGTTTTGTGCATCAGGTGACCAATATAGATGGCGAAGGGAAGATTTTCGCAATATGCAATTGTAACATTAAGATTTGCAACGCTTTACGCACATCACAACTCTTTAACACCCCGAACATGTCCCGCAGTGCTTACGTAGCGAAGGTCGAGCCCGCGAACTGCGTAGCTTGCGGTCGCTGCGTGGAATACTGTCCCGCAGGTGCTGTCCGTCTGGGACAGAAACTCTGCACCAAGCACGGTGAGCAGACCTATCCGAAGCAGGAACTCCCCGATGCCAAGAAGTGGGGACCGGGAAAGTGGGACGAGGACTACCGCGACAAGAACCGCATCAACTGCTACCCTACCGGTACTGCACCCTGCAAAACGGCTTGTCCGGCACATATTGCGGTGCAAGGCTATCTGAAGAAGGCTGCGGAAGGCAAATACACCGAAGCTTTGGAACTGATTAAGCGCGAGAACCCATTCCCGGCGGTCTGTGGACGCGTCTGCAACCGTCGCTGCGAGGATGCCTGCACGCGTGGCACCATCGACCAACCCATCGCCATAGATGCGGTGAAGAAGTTCATTGCCGAACAGGATTTGAAAGCGGAGACCCGCTTCGTTCCTGAGGTGAACATTTGTTCGAACGTACAACAGCAATGGGAGGAAAAAATTGCCATCATCGGTGGCGGTCCTGCCGGTCTGAGCTGCGCCTACTACCTCGCCACGATGGGCTATAAACCCACCGTTTTCGAGAAAAACGAGCAGCCGGGCGGTATGCTCCACTACGGCATCCCCTCCTACAAACTGGAAAAAGATGTAATCAAGGCTGAAATTGACATCATGCGCGAAATCGGTGTGGAAATCCGCACCGGTGTGGAAGTCGGAAAAGACATCACCATACAACAATTGAGAGAGCAAGGCTACACAGGCTTTTACGTGGCCATCGGATGTCAAGGCGGCAAATTGCCTGGCATCACGGGCGAAACGCTCCCCGGCACTACCACCGCCATTGATTTCCTACGTGAACACAATTGTGGAAACGTAGGGGCGAATAATGATTCGCCTCTACAGGGCAAGGTTGTGGTGGTCGGAGGTGGCAATGTGGCCATTGACGCGGCTCGCGTGGCAAAACGCAGCGGCGCGGCATCCGTTACTATGTTCTCTTTAGAGACCGAAGACATCATGCCCGCCTCATTGGAGGAACGCAAAGAAGCCCGCGAAGATGGCGTGGTCATCATGCCCGGCTGGGGTCCGAAGGAGGTTGTAGGGACGAACAATGATTCTTCCGAACGGGTGAAAGGCATTGTCTTCAAGAAATGCACATCCGTTTATGATAAAGATCACCGTTTCAACCCACAATATGATGAGGACGAGTTGATTACGCTGGATGCCGATATGGTAATCTTCGCTATCGGACAGACAGTTATCCTGAAAGACTTGCTGAAAGACACGAAGGTGGAGTTCGTCAGAGGTGTCTATCCCAAGGCTGATCCGTTAACCTACCAAACCGCTGAGGAGGACATCTTCGTGGGTGGCGACGTGTACACGGGTCCGAAATTTGCCATCGACGCCATTGCCGCTGGTAAGGAAGCCGCCGAGAGTCTGCATCGCTACGTGCAGCACGGTCACATGACCATCGGACGCAACCGCCGCGACTTCATCGAGCTCGACAAGGACGACATTGTGGTAGAATCTTACGACAACTCATCCCGTCAAGTGGAGGGTGTGTCGGAACAGACCGACAAGTTCCGTGAATATACGCTCACGCTCACTGAGGAGCAGGTACGCACAGAGACGTCCCGTTGCTTGAGCTGTGGTGCTTCCGTGGTTGACGAAAACCGCTGCATCGGCTGCGGCATCTGCACCACCAAGTGCGCTTTCGATGCCATTCACCTCTTCCGCGAGCACCCCGAAGCCAGTATCATGCGCACCTCCGAGGACAAGTTCAGCGGAATTTTGCCGTATATGCTCAAGCGAGCCGCGAAGATTGTTTTTAAGAAGTAAAAATGCACGAACTCGGTATCGTCTTCTATATTATCCGCGATGTCAAAGCGGTGGCGGCGGAGAACCACGTGGAACACGTTTCCACCGTGGTGATGGACATTGGGGAGGTATCAACGGTGGTGCCACATCTGCTCACCGACTGCTGGCGCTGGGCCGCCGACAAAGAGGAGTTGCTGAAGGGATGTGAGCTGAAGATCAACACCATCCCAGCTGTCACTCACTGCGATGGATGCGGAGAGGAGTACGAGACGATCAAGTTCGGCAAAACCTGTCCCCACTGCCACAGCGAGAACACGTGGCTGCTGCGGGGCAACGAAGTCGAAATAAAAGAGTTAGTAGTTAGCAGTTAGTAGTTAGTAGTTGTGAGGTTGGTCGGAAAAAAATGTAATTTTGCAATCTAAAAGTTGAAACAATGTATAAACGAATTCTCATATCAGCCATTGCCGTCGTATGCTGCTTCGCAACCCTGCCTTGCGCGGCACAGGTTTCCATTAAGTTCAAGTCATTGGAAATCAGCAATGTTACGGACAAAATTTGGGAACCCGAGAAAATGCGGTTGGGTGAAGTCCTTATCCCTTCCTACGATCGTGGACATGTATATCTTCGTATTCAGGCGGAGATTGTGAACGAAGGTGATACGGCGGTGCCCATTTCCAGCTTTGATCGCGATAAAATGACTCTGGTGTACCGAAATCCCAATCCATCAAACAACTTGCCAGAAAATAGCATGGTTTACAGCAGGTTAGGAAGAATGGTGAGAGGTTGTTACGTCATTGAACCCGTCATTCAGCCTCAGGCATGCAGATACGACGACTACAGTGATTGGATAAATGTCAATCGATTTCGAGAGATGCGTCCCTTGTACTATGTTTCCGCCGCCGTACCCACCATGCGCCTCTGTATGGAAATCGCCGGTCAAGGACTGGTCTATTCCGACGCGCCCGAGGAAATCATCGTCAACGGCCGGAAAATCGACTCCGACTGGCGGAACTTCGACTACTCTGACAACGCCTACCTGCTCGTGAACAACGAACTGATGCGGGAGTTCATGCTCGAAAACCCTTACCTCTTCGGTAGCTCCTTCTCCGAAGACCTGCTGATGAAAGAATTTGTCAGCAATATGGCCTTCACCTACCACAGTTCCCCCATCACCAATCCATAACCTTTTAACCCTTAAACCCATATGTCCTGTTTTATCATCCCCATGGCGCAGGCCATCGCCACAAGCGCCTACAGAAAAGCCAACGCGAAAGCGATTGAAAGTTCAGAACACGCGCTCACGCGCAACATCCCGGCACTCGAGAAGATGCTCTGGGGCGGCACCGTGATGCTCATCGTCGATCACATCATCAATGGCGAGCTCACCTGGCAGTACCCCTTCTTCACCGCCCTCGAAACCGGCGGCTTCCCGGTTATGCTCCGCGAATTCCTCACCGTCGGCGTCCCCATGTCCCTGGTTCTCACTGCGGTCTGGGCGATTTACGCCATTTTGAAGGAACGTCGCACCCGAACCGTCGGTCTGTAGAGACGCAATGCATTGCATCTCTACAAGAGATTCGCAAGGGCATCATATATGAGATATTGTTCCTTGAGCAGCCTCGGAGAGGCAAAACGCGCAAAGCGCAATTAACCCCACACAAGGCAAAGCCGCAGTGTGGGGCAGGCAGTCACAAATCACCAATCAATAAAATAAAACCGCTATGTTTTTCCAAGTCTATGGGGCTCACGCCCTGGCCCAGTGGGGGATGCTGCTCGTCGTCCTCGTGGGTCTCATCCTGTTTAACGAGTTCGCCCGTCGCACTAAGTTCGGCGGCATCTTCACCTTCCTGATCATTCCCGTCGCCTTGACGGCCTACTTCCTTGCGATTGCCGTGGGCGTTCGTAACGGCGCGCAATGGGCGTTGGAAAACCAAACCCACGTCTATATGCAGGGCTGGTTCCACTACGCCAAGCTCTATGCCGCTACCGCCGGATGTATCGGCTTTATGATGATCAAGTACAAATGGGGCATCGGTGCCAAACATTGGTTTAAACCGTTTCCGTTCATCATCGTGGCCATCAACATCCTGATTGCCTGCGCTTCCGACTTCGAGAGTGCCGCAATGGGTTGGAACCAATGGTGGCTCACCTCTGAAGGCGTTTGGCAATATGGCGGTTGGCACAATGTGATGAACGGCGTGGCCGGTATCATCAACATCTTCTGTATGACCGCATGGTGGAATGTCTATGCTTCCAAAGACAAAAAAGACATGATTTGGGCCGACATGACGTGGGTCTATATCGTGATTTACGACATCTGGAACTTCGCTTACACCTACAACTGCCTGCCGACGCACAGCTGGTACTGCGGTGTCGCTTTGCTGCTCGCCCCGACGGTGGCCGCTCTGTTGTGGAACCGCGGCGGTTGGATCCAGAACCGTGCCAACACCTTGGCTATCTGGTGTATGTTCGCTCAGGTGTTCCCGCTCTTCCAAGAGACTTTCAAAGACGGTCAACAGTGGTTCAACTGGGCTACGCTTCCCGTCCTCTATCCCGAAGGTGTTGCTACCGTCGAGAAACTGTACGTTGCCGGCGGACAAGCTGCCATTGACGGCGTTGTGGGTACCACAGTCGATCCTTCTGTAGTGGCTGCCAACCCGACCATGATGACCGTCATCAGCGCTCTGGCACTCGTGACCAACATCATCGCGTTGTGCTACATCATCGGACAGTCCAAGAAGCGCCATATCAACCCGTACAAGGAAGACGTTTTCGTCAACCAGAAGTACTACAAGGATGCTATGGCCCGCGCCGACGTGGACTAATATTGAATCCATTCATCATGCAAAAGCGCCATCGCCGTTGCGGTGGCGCTTTTTTTGTCAATAATTGTAAATATTGCTTCGACGAACGTATTCATATTTTATATACATTTGCGGCTTAAATTTTTTATAATGATGAAATTAGGTTTTCTATATCATAAGCTCTCGGTGTTAAGCATGGCAATCGTTCTTTGCGGTCTGTTTTTAGGCTGTAAAGATAAAGTAGAAATGGCTGATTACCATGTAATTCCATTGCCAAAGGAGGTCAAGGTGACCAACCATATTCCCTTCACCCTTTCCGAGAACACCATCATTTTTTATGCGGAAGGCGACTCTTTGAAGCGCGAGGCCGAGTTCCTGGCGGAGTACATTTCTGATCTCTTGCGGATGAAGCTGCAGTTGCGACCGATAGCGCAGAAGACCGCCGCCGGCATCTACCTGATGTTGGACACGAACGTCTGCACCCAGCCGGAATCCTACAAAATCAGCATCACCTCCGACAAAATCATCGTAAAAGGGGCCGATGCAGCCGGTGTCTTCTATGGTGTCCAGATACTGCGAAAGAGTATTCCCGTCGGCGAAAAGGCTGATGTGGTGCAATTCCCTTCTGGCACCATCGTAGACTACCCGCAGTTTGCCTACCGCGGCATGCATCTCGACGTGGCCCGCCATTTTATGCCCTTCGACTCTGTGAAACGCTACATCGACATGATGGCGCTCCACAATATGAACAATTTCCACATCCATCTGACTGACGATCAGGGTTGGCGCATGGAGATCAAGCGCTATCCCGGACTCACCTACACGTCGGCGTGGCGCAAGGGCACGGTGCTCGGGCGCAACACCAACAACTACGACACCATCCGTCACGGCGGTTTCTACACGCAGGCGCAGTTGCGCGAGTTGGTGGAATATGCCGCCGAACGTCACATCAACATCGTTCCGGAAATCGACCTGCCTGGACACATGCAGGCAGCGTTGGCCGCGTTCCCGCAGTTCGGCTGTACGGGCGGTCCCTACGAGGTGTGGCGTCGTTGGGGCGTCTCCGATGAGGTGATCTGCGCTGGCAACGAAACGGCGATGCGCTTCCTCGAAGATGTGCTCAACGAAGTGATGGATGTCTTCCCGTCCGAAATCATCCACATCGGCGGCGACGAATGTCCGAAAACCCGCTGGCACGAGTGTCCCAAGTGTCAGGAGAAAATTCAGGAATTGGGATTGCGCACCACCGGCCGTTGTACTGCGGAGGACTATCTGCAGAGCTATGTGATGAACCGCATGGAGAAGGTGGTGAAGGCGCGTGGTCGTCGTGTCATTGGCTGGGACGAGATTCTGGATGGCAACATCAGCAAGAGTGCGATGATCATGAGCTGGCGCGGAACAGCAGGCGGCATCACTGCGGCTCAAAAGGGTCACGATGTGGTGATGACTCCCGGCGATTACCTCTATTTCAGTCAGGGACAGTCGCTTACGCCAGAAGAGGAGCCCGTTGCTGCCGACGGTTACCTGCCCGTGGAGCGGGTCTATGCGTTCCGTCCGCTTCCTGAAGAGCTGAACGAGAAACAGCAAAAGCACATTCTCGGTGTGCAAGGCTGCATTTGGGGCGAGTATGTCCACAGTTTCAAGGATGTGGAGTACGACGCGTTGCCGCGCATGGCCGCCCTCGCAGAATTGCAGTGGTGCAAGCCGCAACAGCGTGATTACAAAGATTTTATCAACCGTTGCTTCCGTATGGCGAAGTTGTATGATGTCTACCACTACAACTATGCGCATCACATTTTCGATTTGCAGGCTGAGGTTACGCCCGATTATGAGAAGGGATGCATCAACATTGTATTGTCCAAATATGGAGATGGGGAAATCCGCTATTCGTTGGATGGCGGCAACCCGAAGAGGGGAGAAGTTTACACGAAACCCATTGAAATTCGGGAAAACACTGACTTTCGCGCGATACTGATTCGTCCAGACGGGCAGACTTCCGAATACAAAACGCAGTTCCGCTTCTCGAAGTCGTCGATGAAACCGGTGACCTTGAAGGAACCGCCGCACGAGAACTACGCCTACGAAGGCGCTCCCACGTTGACAGACGGTCTGCACGGCAGTCAGAACTACCGCACGGGTCGCTGGATCGGCTTTTGGGGGACGCCGTTGGAAGCGACCATTGATTTGCAACAACCCACAGAGATCCGGAAGGTGGCGTTCAGCTCCATCCTCAATATCAACGACTGGATATACAATCCGAAGAGTTTCACCGTTTTGATTTCGGATGACGGTGAGGAATTCCGCGAAGTGGCCAATGCGGAATATCCATTGGCGGGTTGGGACCAAATCAACGGCATTGAAAACCACGAATTGAAATTCGATCCTGTAAAAACCCGCTTTCTGCGTGTCGTTGTCACAGGGCATCAACTGCCTGAGGGTCACACGGGTTTCGGTTATCCGGCTTGGATTTTCGTGGATGAAATCGAGGCGGAGTAAAAATTGGAAAAAAGTTTGTAACGTTTGAGGTGATATTTCGTTAATAGCATTATCAAGAGAAATTGTTTAGTATGAGAAGGAATATTATATTGCTGATTTTTAATGTGTTATCATTGTTATCCGTGGTTGCGCAGAATCAGAATCTCACCGTCTCGTCCTTGGTGGGCCAGTCGGTGGAGAACATTTTGCAGGCACATTTGGCAGGTGAAGGGGTGTTGATTACGGGTTGCGACTGTCCGAATGTTTTCAGTGCTCCGGCCAAGTTCAACAACCAGACGGGAAATGTCACCTACCCGCAGATCGGCACCTTTAACCGGAACGGATTCACCAACTTCCCGTTTGCATCGGGTCTGGTGTTGACCACCGGCAATGTGATCGTGGCGGCAGGGCCGAACAACGGCACCTCTGTTTCTGCGCAGGTTACCCCCGGTTACACGGAAAGTGCGCTTAGCTCATATACCACCAATACGGTTTACAATTCCGCCTCTTTGGAGTTTGACTTCATCGCGATGGCGGATGAATTCGCCTTCAATTATATTTTCGCTTCCGAAGAGTATTGTGAATACGTGAATTCCTCATTTAATGACGTGTTCGCCTTTTTGCTGACGGGCATTGACCCTGTGACTTATACCACAACTACAAAAAACGTGGCCATTGTTCCCGGTACGGTCAGCACACCGGTAACCATCAACAACGTGAATCACGGTTACCACAGTGGCGGAACGGGTCCGGGTACTTCCCCTTCCAATTCGAACTATTTTGTCTGCAATGCCGGCAATTCCAATGGTGTGCAGTATGACGGTTATACCACCGCATTAGCCGCCCAGTCTGTTATCTTGGCCTGTCAGACCTACCACATGAAGTTGGCTGTCGCCAATGTGGGCGACAATGGGTATGATTCCGGGGTTTTCCTTGAGGAGGGCAGTTTCTACAGTCCGCGCGTGCAGATCGACGAGTTGTGGGACAGTCCCGAATATGGTGACACGCTGATTCAGAATTGCAGGGAGATGGACTTGGTTTTCTCCATCGACCGTCCCATGCTTACCTCCAACACCTCCATCATTATCAATGCGTCTGGCAGTGCCCTTTTGGGTCAAGATTATATCATGACGAAACCTGATGGAACACATATTTCGACAGAAGACAACACCTTCTTCTTTCCGGAGGGGGATACTGTTCAGATGGTTCATGTGAAAATGTTGCCCACAGCGCACTTTCCTCAAGGAGTGAATACGAAATCTGTTGTTCTCTATGTGGTTACGCAGGGTTGTACGGGCAACGGTAATTTGATGCCCTATTTCCACGAGGAGGACACTATATACATGTGGCTTCGCGCCAACGACACCATTATGTTGCGCGATACTGCCATTACGGTTTGCGAGCAGTTGGATTCCATTGCCGTGGAGTTGGTGAGAGGTACGCAACCTCTTACATATCAGTGGCTTACTGAAGATGGTGATCCTGATCCTGCCGGCATCGTCACTCCCGATTCGCTGGCTACCGCTTGTGAAATCACGCAAAGCAGAAACTATAAGGTCGTTGCACACGATCAATGGAATTGTATGAAAGATACGGCAGATGCGCAAGTCACCATCGTGCCGAAGCCTGAGTTCACGCTCACCTACACGCCTGACCACGGGTGTATGCCGTTGCCAGTCACGTTGCAGACGCAATATTCGCCCGATTACGCAAATCTTTATTGGACCATCAATAACGATTCATTGTTTGTTTACCAAGACTCTTCCGCTACGCTCCATATTTCGTTGCCCGAGCCTGGGTACTACGACATCTCCTTGGTTGTGGAGAGTGCTCCTGGTTGTGCAGATTCGATTTCCTATCCGAATGTCATCCATGTCGCCGATTTCCCACACGCCGATTTCATGTTCAGTCCTTCAGAACCGGAGAATGGCGAGGAGGTCTTCTTCTACAACCTCTCCACGGGTGAAAATCTCTCCAATTTCGTATGGAATTTCGGTGACGGACATTCTTCGTATGTGGAAGAACCGTCGCACGCTTACCATCTGACTGAGAGTGAGTTGATGACGGTGCATCTGACCGTCACCAATACGGATGGCTGTTCTGACGACACCATCCAGGTGATTCCTGTGGAGGACAATTTCGCCTTTTATGTGCCGAACAGCTTCACCCCTAACAACGATGGCAAAAACGAGATCTTTTTGCCGATGGTGAATGATGTGGCCAATTATGAATTGGTTATCTACAACCGTTGGGGCGAGTTGATTTTCTATACTAACGACACGAAAGTCGGCTGGGATGGCTTTGTGGATGGCAAACCCGCGCCGGAGGGAGTCTATCTGTGGAATATCCACTATGCGAAGATCGGTACCCCTGAAGAGATGATGGTGAGAAACGGCACGGTCACGCTGATTCGGTAATTCACCTGTAGAGACGGTGTGCACACCGTCTCTACAATGTATTCCATATAACGTCCGGGCAGAGTTCTGCTCGGGCGTTTTTTATGGTTGTAGAGACGCGATTAATCGCGTCTCTACAACCATAAAAAACACTGCCTTACATATTTAAAAAAATTATACTTTTGCAGTTTGTTATTTTCGGAATAATAGGAATCAATAAAATCAACAATCAATGGATAAATTGTTACACATTTCAGGATCACCGCACGTTCACAGTGACGAGTCTGTGAAGAAAATCATGTGGTCGGTGGTTCTTTCATTAGTGCCGGCATTTTTGGTGTCCGTCTACTATTTCGGACTGCCGGTCATCATCCTGACACTCGTCTCTATTGGATGTTGTGTGCTGTTCGAGTACCTCATCCAACGTTTCATGCTGCATCAGAAGCCGTCTGTGGACGATGGTTCCGCGGTGGTCACGGGTCTGCTGTTGGCCTTCAACGTGCCTTCCAGCCTTCCGATTTGGATTATGGTGGTGGGTGCGCTCGTCGCCATCGGCATTGCGAAGATGCCCTTCGGCGGTTTGGGCCACAACCCCTTTAACCCCGCATTGGTGGCACGTGTCACCCTGCTCATCGCCTTCCCGGTGCAGATGACCACTTGGCCGGTGCCGACGCCCATTTGGGGTTTTGCCGACGCTGTGACCGGTCCCACGACCCTCGGTCTCATCAAGGAGGGTGGCGACTTGACGCAACTTCCCAGCTACGTGGATATGCTCATCGGTCAGATGGGCGGTAGCTTCGGTGAGGTGTCTGCCATCGCTCTGCTGATCGGCGCGGCTTTCCTGCTCTGGAAGCGCATCATCACCTGGCACATTCCCGTGTCGTTCATCGCAACGGTATTCGTCATCGCCGGCATCTTCCACTTGGCAAATCCTGCCGAGTATGTCAACCCGATGATCCACCTGCTCTCCGGCGGTCTTATCCTCGGTGCCTGCTTCATGGCTACCGATATGGTGACCTCCCCGACCTCCCCGTGGGGTATGATCGTGTTCGGCTGCGGCTGCGGTCTGCTCACTATCATCATCCGTATCTTCGGTGCTTATCCGGAAGGCGTCTCATTCTCCATCCTGCTGATGAACGCTGTGGTGCCGTTGATTAACAAAGGCTTCAAACCGAAACAATTCGCTCACTAACCCTAAAATTCTATCGATATGGCAAAGAATGATTCTATCTGGAGATTAGTGATTGTGCTGACGTGCATTTCACTGTTGGCGGCGCTGGCACTGACCGGTGTTTACGCCCTCACCAAAGGACCTATCGAACAGGGTCAACGTGAGAAAAAGGAGAAAGCCCTGCAATCCGTGCTGCCTGCCTACGAAGGCACTGTGCGTGATACTGTAGTGGTGGATGCCGACAACGAGGAGATTCCCGTACACTTGGCCATTGGCAAGAACGGCGAACTCTGCGGTGCGGGCATTGAAACCTATACCAAGAAAGCCTTCGCGGGCCGCTTCGATCTGATGGTCGGCTTCGACGCGGAAGGTACGATTGTTAACACTGAGGTCATCAAAGCGGGCGAAACCCCTGGCTTGGGTGACAAAATCAACAAAGACAAGAGCGAATTCGCCATGCAGTTCAACCAGCAGAATCCTGCTGAATTTCAGCTGATGGTGAAGAAAGACGGCGGCGATGTGGATGCCATCACGGCAGCTACCATCTCTTCCCGCGCTTACTGCGATGCGGTGCAACGCGCTTACGACATTTATATGAAAATAAAGGAGGAATATCATGAGTAACAGCAAATTAAATATATTGACCAAGGGTTTCTTTAAGGAAAACCCCACCCTGATTTTGGTGTTGGGCTGCTGTCCGACGCTGGCCGTCACCACTTCTGTGGTTAACGCCTTGGGTATGGGCGCAGCTACCACCTTCGTGTTGCTGATGTCCAACATGCTCATCTCCGCGCTCAAGAACGTCATCCCCGACAAGGTGCGTATCCCGAGCTACATCGTCATCATCGCCACCTTTGTGAGTATGATCGACCTGCTGATCCAGGGCTTCCTGCCGTCATTGTCTGCCAGCCTGGGTGTCTTCATCCCGTTGATCGTGGTGAACTGCATCGTGTTGGGCCGTGCAGAGGCTTTCGCCAACAAGAACACCGTTTTCGATTCACTGCTTGACGGTCTTGGCATGGGTATTGGTTTCACCATCGCGCTTGTGCTCATCGGCGGCATCCGCGAGATTCTCGGTTCCGGCTCATTCCTCGGCTATCAGTTCATCCCGGCGGAGTACAACATGCTGATCTTCGTGCTCGCTCCCGGCGCATTCCTCGTCTTCGGTTTCGTGATGGCGGCGGTGCGCTTCATCGTGAACAAGAGAGAGGAGAAGAAGAAACATTGTGCGGCGGAATAAGACGTAACGAATAACAAACGAATAAAATAGAACAATGGAATACATTATAATGATCATCGGAGCTGTACTGGTCAACAACATCATTTTGGTGCAGTTCCTCGGCATTTGCCCGTTTTTGGGCGTTTCCAGCAAGGTGAACACCGCTCTTGGTATGGGTGCGGCCGTCACCTTTGTCATGGCGCTTGCCACGCTGGTCACCTCGCTGCTGCAGAAGTATATTCTGGAGCCGCTCAGCATCACCTACCTGCAGACCATCGTCTTCATCCTGGTCATCGCCAGCTTAGTGCAGATGGTGGAGATCATGCTCAAGAAGGTCAGCCCGTCGCTCTACCGCGCTTTGGGTGTCTTCTTGCCGTTGATTACGACTAACTGCGCTGTGTTGGGTGTTGCTATCAACGTTACCCAGCAGACCATCATTCCCGGTCACGGTTTCTCTGTGATTGATAACACGTTGTATGCTGTTGCCATCGCTATCGGTTTCACCTTGGCCATCACGATTTTCGCCGGTTTGCGCGAACAACTCGAATTGGTGGATATCCCGAAGGGCATGAAGGGCGTTCCGATTGCGCTGATTACCGCCGGCATTCTCGCTATGGCGTTTATGGGATTTGCGAATCTGGTTTAAGGTTTAGGGTTTATGTGTGTAGAGACGCGATTAATCGCGTCTCTACGATAATCGAGAAAGAAACAAATGGAAGAGACAAATTCCTCTGTAGAGACGTTTCATGAAACGTCTCTACAATCGCAAAACGACGCCGTTCAGCAGAACGCGAAAAAGATTCGCAAGAAACGCAGCCTTTGGAAATCCTGGAAACGGCTGAAAGGCAGAAGCAAGTTCTACCTCATTATGGTTCACCTCTTTGCGCTGGTGGGTGCAGGCATCCTTGGCGCATGGGCGTTTTATGAGCTGGGCTTCACCAACAACAAGGGCGGTATGGACAAGAATAACCGCTATCTCTCTGAAAAACAGAAATATGTGGCGGAAGTGGATTCGGCCAACAGTCAGGAGGCGGCTTTGAACGGCTATCGCTCCCTGTCGGTGTTGCGTCAGTTCTATCCGAAGAATGCCGACCTGATTTTCAACGCCGCAAGGTTCAGCGACCGTCCCACGGCCGTGCAGGAGATGATCTATGCTGCCAACATGTACATGCAGGATGACGAACACGCCACCGCTTATCAGAAGATGCTGAGCGATGTGGACAATGTTCTGAAATCCAATAAGATGAAACCTTTCGAGGGCAACGTGATTCCCTGGATGAACGACTCCGCATGGCCCGCGCTGAAGGCCGCCATCCTGAAGGACACGGCTGTGATTTACGAAGCCGCCCGCCTCACGGGTGTGGAGCCGCGCCTCATTGTGGGCTGCCTCGTGGGCGAGCAGGTTCGACTTTTCAACAGCAAGCGCGAAATGTACAAACGTTACCTTGGTCCCATGAAGGTGCTCTCCGTGCAGTCGCAGTTCTCGCTGGGCGTGAATGGCATCAAGGATTTCACCGCCATGCAGGTGGAGCGCAATCTCACCAATGACACCTCCATTTACTATATGGGCAAGCAGTACGAGCACATCCTCGACTTCCAGACGGCCGACCACCAGACCGAGCGTTTCAACCGTCTGACGAACTATCATAACCACCTGTATTCATATATTTACACCGGTTGTATCTTGCATCAGACGATGCTGCAATGGAAACGGTCTGGTTATGATATCACCAATCGTCCCGACATTCTGTTCACCCTCTTCAACCTCGGTTTCCAGGCCTCCAAACCGGGTCCCGACCCGAAATGCGGCGGCTCGCACATCACGGTGCACGATGAGGTGTATACCTTCGGGGTGATCTGCAACGACTTCTACTACTCCGGCGAGCTGGCAGAGTATTTCCCGTTGAAAGCGCAACGCTTTGCCAATGAGTAAAATCGAGCTGCTGCTGCCCGCCAAGGATCTCTCTACCGGCAAAACCGCCATCAACCACGGCGCGGATGCCGTCTATATCGGGGCGTCCGCTTTCGGGGCGCGACAGGCGGCAGGCAACTCTCTGCAGGACATTGAATCTTTAGTGCAATATGCACACTTGTACGGTTCAAAAGTACACGTGACCGTCAATACGGTGCTGTTCGACAACGAGTTGGAGGGCGCACGCAAGCTGCTTTGGGACTTATACAACATCGGCGTGGATGCGGTTCTGATTCAGGATTTGGGGCTGCTAAAACTCGACATTCCGCCCTTGACCTTTCACGCAAGTACGCAGTGTCACAACCATTCCGTGGAGCGCATCCAGTTTTTGGAGAAGCTCGGTTTCACGCGGGCGGTGTTAGCACGCGAGACCGATTTGCAGACCATTCAACAGATTCACCATCAGACAAATATCGAGCTGGAGGCCTTCGTACACGGGGCGCTCTGCGTCTGCTACAGTGGACAGTGCTACATCAGCCGGATGATGACGGGCAGAAGCGGCAATAGGGGTGAATGCGCCCAAATCTGCCGTACCCGATTCGATCTGCAAGATGCTGACGGTAAGACTCTTATCCGCAATAAACACCTGCTTTCATTGAAAGATATGTGCCGTGCGGATTATCTCGAAGAGATGATGGACGCGGGCATTGTCTCCTTCAAAGTGGAGGGGCGGCTGAAGAACGAGAGTTACGTCAAGAATGTCACCGCCTACTATCGTCAGCGTATTGATACCATTTTGGAGGAACGTCCCGACGACCAACGTGTTAGCAGCGGCACCACCCGCTTTTTCTTCGCCCCCGATGTGCAGAAGACCTTCAACCGCGCCTTCACGCCCTATTTTCTGGATGGTCAGCGCGAAAAGATGTCCTCCTTCGACACCCCCAAGGCCAAAGGGGAGTATATCGGTGTTTTACGACAAGAACGTGGTCACTATTTCCTGGAATCTTCCACATCAACGGTTTCCAATGGCGACGGCCTGTGTTTCATCAATGCAGAGGGCGAACTGGAGGGGTTTTTGGTCAATGGGGTGGAGGGAAACCGCCTCATCCCGCAGAAACCGTTGTCGCATTTCGCGAAGGTGGATCTATACCGCAATATCGACAAAGCTTTTGAGAAAATATTGTCGGGCAAAACCGCCGAACGGAAAGTTGCGGTGGATATGCGCTTCAAAGAGCTGTCCGACAGCGTGCGCCTCACCGTTACCGACGAAGACGGCTGCACAGCAAGGGTGGAAGAGCGTGTCGAAATGACTCCTGTTCAGCAGCCCGGGAAGATGTTGGAAACCTTGCGCACCACGCTCTCCAAACTGGGCAACACCCCCTTCGAGGCGCGCAGTATGGAGATTCCCCAATGCACCGCTTTCTTGCGTGCCGGTTTTATCAATGAACTAAAAACCAAAGCGGTGGAGAAGCTGACCGCCGCCCGCATTGCGCATTTCCGTCCGCAGGACACGCCCCTGCGCTATGCTCCCAAACCGCTCTTCCAACACGCCGACTATCTGCGCAACATCACCAACCAAGCCCACAGGTCCGTGTATGAGGATTTCGGGGCGAAAACCATCGAGTACGGGCTGGACAAGACGGAGGATTATGCCGGCAAGGCGTTGATGACCTGCAAATACTGTCTGCGTCATGAACTTGGCTGGTGCAAAAAGAACCCCGCCGTTCCCAACGCCCCCCAAGATACGCTCTCTCTCGTCTCCGGCAACCGCCGTTTCCGCCTGGAGTTCGACTGCGGGAAATGCGAAATGCGGATATATTCATAATTTGTGTAAATTTGCACCCTCTTTCAACAATTGCCCTTTATGATCACCAAAATCGTGCTGACCGGCGGTCCGTGTGCCGGCAAGACCACCACCAATGAGCGTATCGAGGAGTTCTTCTCCAAGGTGGGATACGCCGTCTTCACCCTCCCCGAAGCCGCCACGCTCTTCATCAAGGCTGGCGCAGAGTTCCTCACCCAAGACCCGCACCTTTACTTCGAAATCCACCGCAACATGATGACCTTCCTGCTGCAGATGGAGGATTCTTTCTACGAAATTGCGAAAGCTTCGGGTAAACCGGCGCTGATCGTCAACGACCGCGGTGCGATGGACCTTTCCGCTTACATGAAGCCCGAGGATTGGCAGGCACTGTTGAAAGCGGTCGGCAAGACCGAACAGGAGCTGATGGCACGATACAAGGCTGTTTTCCATCTGAGTACCAGTGCGAAAGGGGCTCCTAACAGCTACACCCTGAGCAACAATTCGGCTCGCATGGAGGAGACCTTGGCCGAGGCCATCCGTGTGGACGACAACCTGATCAAGGCTTGGGAGAATCACCCTAACCTGCACATCATCGAATCTGAAGAGTTCGTCAAAGACAAAATCGACAAAGTTTTGCTCGGCATCGCCCACGAATTGGGAATTCTGGATTCGGTGAAGGATATGATTCTGTAGCGTTATCCCCTTCTTGCAAGCACATCCCGAAATGTGCTTGCAAATGAAATATACGGTATACGGTTAACGGTTGGTGGCTACCACACATCCGCAAAAAAAATTGCCCTTCGTCGTAATATCGCAAATCGTAAACCTGTAAACTTGTAAACCTCTAAACCCACTACGGGGCTACTTTCCGGATGCAGCGCACGCCCTTCCGGTCGCCTTTCGGGTTGTGCTGGAATTTGGCGTCGGGACAGTAGTATTGGAGGACGAAGTTGTTGACGGTCACACCGTCGGCGGTTGCGCTTTCGGGCATCCAGAAGTGGGCGCCGGTGAGCAGGTCTTCGTAACGCTGCGACACGCTGTTGTAGAAGCCGTTGCCGCGGGCGTTGAAGCCGCTGTTGGGCAAGGTGCCGCCGAAACTGGGCAGCCAATAACCATCGCCGGCATCCTTCAGCGGTTCGCTGTCACCAACTGTTGCCAGGAGTGCGGTATAGTCTTGCAGACTGCCCACTGCCCAACCGTTAGGACAAATACCTTGCACGTAAGGCTGGCCATTGTCGCCGATAGAGTAGGTGAGGGCGGCGCTGTTGTCGTTCTCCGTTACGTTCATTGCAGAGTACCAAGAGTAGAGGTAGCCGAACTTCGCTATGTTGTCAGAGTTCTCCTTGTAGGCGTGGTAGTTGGCAATCGTCTCCTCTTGGCTGTTCAGCGTATTGCGCAGGTTCTCGGTCATCCAGCATTGGAAGCCGATACGTTCGGCGGTGTAGAGATGGTCGTAATATTCAACACCCACACAAGGCGTGTAGACCACTTCAACCGTCTGGTAGCAGGTGTCCATTGCCGTTTGACACGTGTCGAAGAGAATCCACGTAATGGTGTGTGTGCCGGCGGTCAGCGGATTATGTTCGTCGAGGTCGTTGGAGACTACACCAACACCAGCTTCCAGAAGGCTGCAGTTGGGTGTGCCGAGCAGCGACTGGGAAATGAGCGTGTCGTAGGTGTCTTCGGTCAGGGTGATGTGGAGCGCGTTCGGAGAGGTAAGTCCGTCGGTTTCACGTGTCACCTTGAGCAGACCATCCACCGTGGTGATGTTGTAGCTGGAGGTCACATCCACACCATCCGATTTGTGCAGCACTTTCACCGAGGTGATGTGGTTGGCGCTCTCGCCTACGCAGGATTGCGAGCCAGTGCGCGTGATAATCAGCGTGTCGGTGGGCGCAAGGGTGGTGCCGTTGGTCAGGGTGTAGTCGCTTTCCGTGAGCGTCAGCGGTTCGCCGTCATAGTCCTTCTCCGCACTGGAGGCAGTGATTTCGAGCGGACGTTTCGTGATGGTGAGCGTCACCTGGAACTGCGGTCTGTAATTGGTCATGCTGTTTCCGGCCGAGTACTCATCGCTGGCACCATGGATGATGCTGAAGTTGTGCTGGCTGGCCACTCCCGTCATGTCGGTTGCCATAAAGAAACCGTCGTTACAATGGTAAGCGCCTGCCGTGTAACCTTCCGAGATGACGTAACCGCTCTTGAGCGTGTCGCGGTCAGCAAGCGTGGTGATGTCAATGTTCTCGAAATCCACCTTCAAGGAGTCGCCGTTGTACATCATAGTGGCATGATCACTGGGAACCGTGATGGTGACCTGACGTTTGCGAATCACCAGTTCACCTTCCACCAGCTCGGTGAGGAACTGGTCTGTCACATCGTTGCCATACTCGTCCAAAACCGTCGGCTCGCCGTGAATCGTGTTCGGATAGCTTCCGGCATCGAAGGCTGACACGTTGGCCGAAAGCCACGTAACGGTGTAGGGATGTCCGTCTGCAGTGGTGAACGTCAGCGACACAAAGTTGGAAGCGGTGTGCTTCAAACCGTCATAGATAATCGGACTACCGTTTGCCTCGGGGTTGGATTTGGAGACGACGGTGATTTGATAGAGCAGAGAGTCGGGACGCTTATCCACATGCAAAGTGCCGTACGATTTGGTGATTTCGTAGTTTTCAGCCAAAGTTCCCGGATTCAACGTGTAGTCGAACAGATTGGGTGCAGAACCCGGCAGCAGCTGTCCGCCGGTCACCAGATAAGTGGCTCCTTCTCCGTTCACGAAGCCGTCGCCGGTCACCTTCACGCTGTCATACCTCAAAATATCACCATTATATATCCGCGTGGAATCCATAGATTTCAAATGCACATTGCGTTTGTGGATGGAGAGGGCGTAAGTACACGATTGGGGCATGTAGTTGGGATTCGAGCAACTCACTTCCACAAACAGGATACCGAAATCCGTGATGGAGGGTGGGGTGGAGGACCAGTCGCTCCAGGTGCTTTGACCTTCAAGTTTCGTTTTGTACTTGATGTCAAACACGTCGTTTGGAATCGTGCTGGAAGCCGTTGCTGCAACGGAAAGCGGGGTGCCGTCATACATCTTTGAGATGGTGTCGCCGCTTGGGCAGTGCAACGTCAGGGCGGAGGCGTTCGGCGTAATCGTCTGTTTGCCGTCCGTAATCGTGAAAATCACCTGGTGGAAGTTCGGATTCGTGTTTACAAACTGGCTTTCGTCAAGTCCCATCCACGTGGTGCCTTCTATGATTCGCTTGGCCGTGTCGTGGCCGTTGAAAGTGAAGTCGTTGGCGGTGTATAACGACGGGCTGATCTCAAGGTCGTAGCCCGTTATAGAATGTTCAGTGCCGTCATACTCCCGCGTGTCTGCGCGGCCGGTAACCTTCACGGTCGCCTCGATACTGTTGATTTGCTGATAACCGTCAGACTGCAACACGAATGTCACATCATGGAAGTTGGGATTCACATTCCGGAACATCGTGTCGGAAAGTCCCATCCAAGTGATACCCGCATTGGTTCGAGTGGCTGTGGAATCTTCCCAAGTGCCTATAAACTCGAAATCGGATGCCGAATAGTTGTCGGTGATGCTGATAATTTCGTAACCATAGACAGAATGCGACTGACCGTTATAATCGACCATGCTGTGTCTTCCGGCGAGGATGACAGCGGCACCCGTATCCGGCGTGATCAAGATTTCACCATCGGTTATTTCAAAGTTGACGGGAGCGAAATCGTGGTTCAAATTGGTGAATTCACTGGCTTGAAGGTTCATCATCGTCTTGCCTGAATCTTGGCGGGTGGCGATAGAATCTCCGTTGTATTCAAAGTAAGAAGCTTTATAGAGCGAATCGAGTATATACACGGTATAACCCGTGACCGATTGAGGATAGCCGGTGTAACTCTTGATTTTCGCATTCCCCACGATATGAACATTCACCGATCTGGGCAGAATCTTCAACGTTCCAAACACGGTGTCACGTTTACCCGCGAACCAGTCACTATGCTGCAGTGTATAGGTAAACGTGTTGTTAGAATCGGCATTCTCGGAGATGTGCGTGATTCCATTAAATGTGGGCGTGATGGTCAGGGTGTCCATTGTGGGAAGTGCGAATTTCAATCCGTTTGTGCCCGGAATGGCCGTGCGGGCCACATTCTTATACACCACTCGATACTCGTCTCTCCGATGGGTTTGGTTGTCGAACACCCATTCTCCGGGCTTCGATTCGATGACCAGGGAGAAGGTGTCGGGGTTCACCGTCAGGGTTCCAAACTGGGTGCTTATGAGGTAGTTGGAAGCCAATGTGCCTTCCTTCAGCGTGTAGGTGAAGGTGTTGTAGCTCATACCCACATACCGTTGCGAACCCGTGATATGATAGATGGCGCCCTCGTTTCCTACAAAGCCGGCACCCTCCACGATGACGTCGCTTTGTGCGTTTCGTGTCAAAGCGATGCTGTCGTAGAGTTTCACACCGGGTATGCTTCTCAGCAGAATGGAACGCGGTTTGATTCTCAACAAACCGTTGACGAGGTTAACGTTGAATTGATTCGTCACATCATTGCCATGAACGTCTTTCACCACAGGCGTACCGCTGAGGGTGTTCGTCATCTCGCAGACATTTTTGCTGCTCGGATTGCTGGTCGTCAAGCCGGTCACCGTGAAGAGGTGGTCGTTCAGGTGTACCACCGTGTCGTAGCCGATGGCGTAGTGAGTGATGCCGTCATAGATGTTGTTGGTATCGCTCTTCGCCACCACATTGAGGGTGTATTTTTCGGAACGGTTGACAATGGTCAAGCGGCCGGGCGTCATGTTCGTCAAGTTGTAGTTGGCGGTCACGTCTGTTGCGCCTCTCGTCACTTTGAACGATTCCGTTACATAGTTGCCCACATATTCGCCCACCACGATGCCGTGTGCCGGGTGATAGGTGATGTGAGGCGTTTGGCCGGCCACCACATTGTGGAATACGGGCTCTTTGTCGCTATGGTGCTCGCTGCCGGTGTATTCAATGTTGAGGGTGTCGGCCACCGTCACGGTTACATCGCGCTTGGTGACGGTCAGGGTGGCCGTGTCGCTTGTCGTGTAGGAGGAGATGGAGGCTTCCACCAGGTAAATCAGGCTGCCCGCATTGGTGATGCTGGGGGCGTCTGTCAGGTAGTCGCTCCATGTGTCGCCGCTCTTAACCTTGTAGCGGATGGTGGGCTGGGATTCATTCGATTCATACGTGTAGGAGGCGAGAAGCGCCAGACCGTCGTAGATTTTGGTGGAATCCTTGGCCGTTACTATCAAGGGTGCCGGATTGATTTTCAGTTTGCCCTTCGTCTTTAAGGTAAGGGTGTAGTTCGAGGTGACATTGGTCTCGCCCAACGTCACTTTGAAGTTGCTGCCATAGCTGCCGTTGTTATACGGGGTGGGGGATTCCGTTGTGCCGTTGGCTGCCAGATAGTCAATCGTTGCAGTTTGCCCGCTCACCACGTTGCTGAACGTGTAGTCGGTGCTGCCGTACTGGACGCTGCCGTTGTAGTCAACCGTTTTGTCGGCTACGCTCACCGTAACCGGACGTTTCAAAATTTCCAAGACACCGTTCAGTGTGGTGACATTGAACTGTGAAGTCACATCGTTTCCTTGGGCATCGTTCACCACGGCAGTTCCGCTGATGGTGTTCGCCAATTCGCACACATTCGCGCTGCTCGGGTTGCTTGTCGTCAAACCGCTCACCGTGAAGGGGTTGCTGTTAAACGAGAACACAAGCGTCTGGAAGCCCGATGCACTCTTCACCGTGCCGTCATACACGTTGCCGGTGTTGCTCTTGGCCACCACGGTAATCGAGTATTTGTTGGTGCGGTTCTTGATGGTCAATTTGCCCGTGGTCTGTTCCGTAAGGGTGTAGTTCGAAGTGACATCCGTCGTTCCTGCCATCACGGTGAAGTTGTCGTCATAGCTGCTGTTGTCGTACGGGGTTTCCGATGGCAACAGGCCGTTTGCCGCCGTGTAGCCGATCGTCGCGGTCTGGCCCGCCACCACGTTGTTAAACGTGCAGGCGGTATTGCCGTTCTGCACAGCGCCGTTGTATTCCACCGTTTTGTCGGCAACACTCACAGTCACCGTTCTCGGGGTGATTACCAGTGTGCCGGCCATCGGTGTGATGGTGTAGTTTGCCGTCACGTCTTGCGTGCCGTGCATGATTTGGTAGCCTTCCGCGACTGAGTTGTTGTTTTCTGCCGTTTCCCACACGTTGGTCACGCTACCCGTGGCGGTGGCCACCAACGTGTCGCCGGTCAACAGACTGCCGCTCGTCACCGTGACGGTGGCGTTGGTCAGCGCGGTGCCGTCATAAGTCTTGCTGTCGCTTGCCGCCGTAATGGTGATGGGGATGTTGGCAGGTGTCATCGTCAGCTGGCCGTTCACCTTTGTGACGCTGTAGTTGCCGGGTGTTCCGGCTGTGAATTGGTAGCTCGTCAAGGTGTTCGTTGCCGGACTTTGGCTCGGGAAGGTGATGCTGCCGGTCACCACGGCGCTGATGGCGTCGCTGCCCTCCAGACCGTTCACAACATAGCCGTTGTTGCTGTGCGCGGTGCCGTCGTAGGTGAAAGCATCGCTGTTTGCTGTCACCGTCACCGCCTTCGGCTTGATGGTCAGCTTGCCGAACTGAGTCGTGAATACGTAGTTTGCCGTCACGTCTTCCGTGCCATGCATCACCTTGTAACCGGGAGCAATCGGGTTGTTGCTTGTGGCATTGTCAGCTACGGAGGTCACGCTGCCCGTCGCGGTCGCCACCAGCGAGTCGCCCGTCAATAGGGTACCGCTCGTCACCTTTACCGTGTCGTTGGTGTGGGCGTCACCGTCGTAGGTCCATTCCTGGCTTGCCGCCGTGATGGTGATAGGCACAGCGGCATTCACCATTGTCAGTTGACCGGACTCTAACGAGACGGTGTAGTTGCTGGCGGCTCCTGTCGTGAACGAGTAGCTGTCCACCACATTCGGCACCGGACTTTGGCTCGGGAAGGTGATGTTGCTGGTTATCGTCGCGGTGATGGCATCGCTGCCGACCAACCCGGAGACAACATACTGGGGCCAGCTCTGTGCTGCGCCCGTGTACACAAAGGATTTGTTTTCGGCTGTCACCGTCACCCCCTTCGGTTTAATCGTCAATTTTCCATTCACCGGCGTAATCACATAGTTTTCCGTCACGTCTTGCGTGCCGTGCATGATCTTGTAACCCGCCGCAATCTGGTTGTTACCAGCCTCTGTATCTTCCACATTCTTCGCGCTGCCCGTGGCCGTCGCCACCAGTTGGTCGCCCGATAGAAGCGCTCCGCTTGTCACGGAGACGGCGCTGTTGCTGTGTGCATTGCCGTCGTAAATCCACTCGCCGCTCGCTGCCGTGATGGTAATCTCCACAGAGTCGTTCGTCATTGTCAGCTGGCCGTTAGCCGTCGTCACATTGTAGTTGCCAGGTGTACCGGATGTAAATTGGTAGTTCGCTAGAGCATTCGTCACCGGGCTCTGGTTCGGGAAAGTGATGCTGCCCGACACCACCGCATTAATGGCGTCGCTGCCCACCAAGCCGTCCACGTCGTAACCTGGATTGTTGTGCGCGGTGCCATCGTAGATAAATTCCTCACTCTTCGCGGTCACCGTCACAGGTCTCCGGTTGATGGTCAGGGTGCCGGTCGCACTCTTCGTGATATGGCTGAACTGGTTGGTCACATCTGTGCCACCCTTGAAGATATGGAAGCTCGTTACAGCGTTCACCGCCTTCTCATCCGCACCCGGCGTCACGTTCGTCACCGTGCCGTCAGCCGTGGCCGTCCAGGTGAAGCCTTCCGGAACACCTGTCACCGTGAAGTCTTCATGTTCCGTCTTGGTCAACGGCGAGCCGTCGTAAGTCTTGCTGCCGCTGCCCGGAACCACCGTGATGGTAGCACTGTTCTGGCCGATGGTCAGCGTGCCTTTCTGCAGCGTGATGTCGTAGTTCGCCGTGTTGCCGCCAATGGCGACGCTACCTTCCGTGATGGTGATGTCATAGGAGCCTGTTGTTGTGCCGGATCCCGTCAATGCAATATCCGTAATGCTATGACCGCTAGCAAGACCCTCGCCATCGGTAGTAGTGTTCATTATCGTGTAATAGGGGCTCACTGCATTGCCTGCCGTAGCGTAGGTGATGGCACTGCCAGTATATTCGTTGCTGGCATTGTTGGCTTTCAGCGTAATCGGACGGGCGGTGATGGTCAGCGTGCCCGTGGTGCTCGTGTCGATGCTTGAGAATTGATCCGTCACATCTGCGCTACCCTTGAAGATCTTGAAACTCGTCACCGCGTTCACCGCCTTCTCGCCAGCGCCCGGTGTCACGTTGGTCACAGTGCCGTCGGCCGTGGCCGTCCAAGTGAAACCGTCAGGCAAGCCTGTCACCGTGAAGTCGTCGTGCGCCATCTTGGTCAGCGGGGTGCCGTCGTAGGTCTTGCTTCCGCTGCCGGGGACCACCACAATTGCAGCACTGTTCTGGCTGATGGTCAATGTGCCGGGTTGACGGGCGATCGTGTAGTTCGCCGTAACATTGTTACCGGAACCGTCCTTGACAGTGACGCCGCCTTCCGTGATGGTGATGTCATAAGAACCTGCCGTTGTGCCGGAACCTGTCAAGGTGACGGCAGTGATGTTGTGGCCGACCACCAAGCTGCCACTGCTAAGGGTATAGTATGGGCTCACTGCATCGCCTGCAGTGGCGTAGGTAATTATGCTGCCAATATATTCGTTGCTGGCATTGTTGGCTTTCAGCGTGATTGGACGAGCGGTGATGGTCAGTGTGCCTTTGGCAGTCGTGTTGATGTTCGAGAACTGATTCGTCACATCCTCGTTGTCGGTATTGAAGATATGGAAGTCCGTCACAGCGTTTTCCGCCTTCTCGTTTGCGCCCGGTGTCACATTCGTCACCGTGCCGTCGGCCGTAGCCGTCCAGGTGAAACCAACAGGAACACCTGTCACCGTGAAGTCGTCGTGCTCTTTCTTGGTCAGCGGGGTTCCGTCGTAGGTTTTCTCTCCGCTACCAGGGGTCACATTGATAGTACTCGTGTTCCGCGTTATGGATAAAGTGTAACCACATTCAGCTATATGGTAATTTGAATTCGTAGCTCGAACCAAAACGGGCTTAGTACCGAAATACGTGATGCCAGGAACCGATGTGCTCCAGGTTGTTCCGTTATCCGTGCTGTATTCTATGTTCATCACATCACTTGAGAGAACTCCTGTTGCGGTTGCAGAAGGATGCAGCTCGCTTCCATCAAAAGGCTTGGTTATGTCCGTGCCGTTCGGACAAATCAACGTGATGGTAGCGGGATGAATCGTTAAGTTGGCATAGGCATAAGTGATATTATAGTTGCCCGTCACGTCAACATTGCCTCGCTTAATTTCCGCATTGCTTGATGCGATATCATTGGCATAGGTGCCTGCGTTGCGCCGTGATCCGGCGAGCGTGATGCTAGACAATTCGTCACCCGTGGCAAGTTCACTCCACGTTACGTAGGTGCCAAAGCCGTTCGTGTATGTATTGGCAGGACCTTGGTCTGTGCCGTTATAAGTGTACACTTTAGGTATGGGAGCAATTGTCAAATCCTTACGCTTGATGGAAAGAGTTCCATAGTAGGCAATTACCGACGAGTAGTTGCCAGCATTTTCCAAGACATAGGTGTAGGTGTTGTTATTGTTATTAGCGGCGTTATTGTTATAGTATGTCACACCTGCTGCCGTGGGAGTAATGGTTAGTTTGTCGTGGGTAGGCAACGTGAACACCTTACCCGTTGCATCATCAGGATTCACTGTCGCACCGTCATAAATAACTGTATAGACCTCGTCTTGGTGGGTGGTGCCGTCATAGGTCCATGATTTCGTGGAGGAAGAGATGACCACCGAAGAAGTGTTCTCTGAGACAACCAACATATAATCACAATTAGCCGTTATGTAGTTGCTATGCGTGGCCTGAACCAAAACAGGCTGTGTGCCGACATCCGTGATACCAGGTTCTTCTGTGTTCCAGGTTGTCCCGTTGTCCGTACTGTATTCTATGGTAATCACATCACTTGAGATGACTCCTGTTGCGGTTGCCGAGGGATGGAGTTCGTTGTTATCGTACACTTTAGTGACGGCCGTACCACTCGGACAGGTTAGCGTAATCTCCGCAGGATCAATGGTCAAGTTATTTTTCGTATAGGTGATATCGTAGTTGCCTGTCACGATGTTATCGCCGCGTTTGATCACCGCTAAACTCGGTTCTATATCATCGTTATAGGTACCGACGTTGAGTTCCGATCCAGCAAGTGTGATGCCCGACAGCACATCGCCTAAAGCAAGCGTATTGCACGTCACGTAGGTGTTGAGATTTTCAGTGTGCGTACCCGCAGGACCTTGGGCGGTTCCTGTATAGGTGTACGTTTCAGGCAATGCCGAAATCGTTATTGCTTTGCGCTCAATGGAGAGTGTTCCTGCATTGGCTGTCACCGTTTGGTATTGGTTTGCATTATCCAGAACATAGGTGTACGTGTTGTTCTGGGCAGCGTTATCGCTATATTGAGTCACGCCTGATGCAGTCGAGGTTATGGTCACTTTGTCGCCTGTGGGCAAGGTGAAGACTTTACCCGTTGCATCATCAGGAGCCACTGTCGCACCTCCATAGCTCACCATATAGATCTCATCTGTATGATTGTTGCCATCATAAGTCCATGATTTAGAAGAAGAGGTGATAACCAATGCACTCGTATTCTCCGTGATGGTCAATAAGCCTTCGGTTTTGGAAATGGCATAGTTGGAAGCTTTTGTGCCGCTTTTCAACGTATAAGCAAATGTATTAGCACTATGTCCTTCCGTAAGCTGGCTGCCTGTGAAACTATAGGTGGCGCCCTCGCTTCCAACCCAGCCGGTCTCCACGATAAGGCCGTACAGGTTCTTGCCCTCCACCTCTGCATTTGTCAGAGCTGTACCGTTATATTGGCGTGTCTTGCTGCCGCTGGTGAGCGTGACTGCACGGGGCGTGATCTCCAGAGTGCCCGTGGCGGTCGTGTTGATGCTCGAGAATTGATCCGTCACATCTGCGCTACCCTTGAAGATATGGAAGTCCGTCACCGCGTTCACTGCCTTCTCGCCTTCGCCCGGTGTTACGTTTGTCACGGTGCCGTCGGCCGTAGCCGTCCAGGTGAAGCCCTCGGGCAAGCCTGTCACCGTGAAGTCGTCGTGTGCTGTCTTGGTCAGCGGAGTGCCGTCGTAAGTCTTCTCGCCGCTGCCCGGGGTCACCTTGATTTCAGCACTGTTCTGGCTAATGGTCAGCGTGCCGAGAGCCTCGCTCACCGTGTAATCGCTTTCAGCTGCCGTGCCATTCCAAACCAAGCTGTAACTGTTCTCAATAGGACCGCCCACTTTCGTGATGGTTCCTGTCACCGTGAAGGTCACTGTTTCCTGCACACCGCCCGTCGGCGTCACTAACCCACTGATACTTCCGTCCGCCGTCAACGGCTGACCATTGTACTGGCGGATGGCGGTGTTCGTAGTCACCGTCAAGGCTGCCGGATTCACCTTCAGTTTGCCCACAACATCTGTACCCTTCGTGTAGTAGGACTCGTTCGTCATCGTCCACGTGAACGTGTTGGATACTTCTCCCTCTGACACGTGTGTGACCTTTGCGGATGAGGTTGGCGTGATAGTCACCACATCGCCCGTGCCCAGCGTGGCCGTGTAGGTTCCTGTAGTTTCCCCTGCCATCGCATTTATTGCCGCATCACCGAAATGCACCACATACTCATGGTTCGTGTGAGGATTGCCTGTGTAGTCCCAACTCTTGCTCTTCGACTCCACATACAGTGTCGTTGTATTCTGTGTTATCGTCAGCTTGCCAGATGTCTTGGTCTCCAACGTGTAATTGTTAGTCACGACAGTGTTGTTGGCATCCACCACGGAGAAATTTTCGGGCGTGAAAGCGCCATTCGTATATTCGCCAACCTGCGTACCACTTGCAGGCGTGTAACCCATCGTTGCCGTATGACCGGTCAAGAGATTATTGAAGTTGTATGCGGTATTACCGTATTGTTCACTGCCATTGTATTCAACACTCCTGTCGGCAACAGAAACTGTAACCCCCCGTGCTGCAATCTCCAACGTGCCATTTTGCGTCGTTACATTAAACTGATTCGTCACATCGTTATTTGCGGCATCCTTCACCACCGCCGTGCCGCTGATGGCGTTCGTAGAGCTGCCTGCATTTGTTCTATGAGGATCGCTGGTCGTCAGACCGCTCACCGTGTAGGTATGGCCACCAACATTGAAGGAGGTTGTCTCAAAACCTGCCACACTCTTCTCCGTTCCGTCATAAACATGGCCGGAGCTGCTTTTCGCCACCACAGTAATCGCGTATTTCTCCGTGCGGTTGGTGATGGTCAGCTTGCCAGATGTCATGGTCTCCAACGTGTAATTGCCAGTCACATCATTGTTGTTGGCATCCACTACGGAGAAACTTTCGGACGTGAAAGCGCCATTCGTATGTTCGCCAACCAATGTGCCGTGTGAAGGAGTGTAAGTGATGGTGGCGGTATGACCCGTCAGCAAGTTGCTGAATGTACATTGCGTGTTACCGTTCTGTTCATCACCATTGTACTCCACACTCTTGTCTTCCACGGACACCGTCACTATCTTCTTGTTGATAGTCAACGTACCGTCCACTGTCGTGATGGCGTAGTTTTCCGTCACGTCTTCGGTACCGTGCTTGATCTTATAGCCCGCTGCAATCGGGTTGTTGCCTGTTGCGTTGTCTGCTACGTTCGTCACACTTCCCGTCGCAGTGGCTACCAGTATGTCACCAAACAAAAGTTCACCACTTGTCACCGTCACCGTATTGTTACTGTGTTCGTCACCATCGTACGTCCACGCTTGGCTTGCCGCCGTGATGGTGATCGCCACAGAGGCTTTCGTCATGGTCAGCTCACCATTCGCCGTCTCCACGCTGTAGTTGCCAGCCGTGCCGGACGTGAACTCGTAGCCTGTGAGTTCGTTCGTCACCGTGCCCTCGCTCGGGAATGTGATGCTGCCCGTCACCACTGCAGTGATGTCATCGTTGCCGATCAGACCGTCCACGTCATATTCCGGCCAGCTTTGTGCTTCACCCGTATAGACGAATTCTTTGTCTTGAGCTGTCACCGTCACTGTCTTCGGGTTGATGGTCAACGTACCGTCCACTGCCGTGATGGCATAGTTCGCCGTCACGTCTTCCTCGCCGTGCATCACTTTGTAGCCCGCTGCAATCGGGTTGTTGCCTTCCTGTGTATCAGAGACATTGGTCACGCTGCCCGTGGCTTCAGCCACAAGAACGTCACCATCGAACAATGTTCCTTCCGTTACTGCCACGGTCGTATTCTGGTGTGCGTCACCATCGTATGTCCACTCATCGCTGGCCGCTGTAATGGTAATGGCCACTGCAGCGGTCGTCATCGTTAGCTGTCCGTCTTCAGTTGTGACACTGTAGTTGCCGGAATTGCCGGCAGTGAATTGGTAGCTTGTCAGCTCGTTCGTCACCGGGCTCTCGCTCGGGAAGGTGATGCTGCCCGTCACCACCGCAGTGATAGCGTCGTCGCCCAGCAGACCGTTCACGACATAACCGCTATTGCTGTGGGCGTTTCCGTCGTAGGTGAACGCTTCACTATTAGCCGTCACCGTCACAGGTTTCGGGGTGATGGTCAGCGTCGCCGTGTCGCTTACCGTACAGTTGCCATAGGTGGCTTCCACCAGGTAGTTCAGCGTACCCGCATCTGTGATGCTGGGTGTGGAGGAAACGCCCCACTCGTCGCCGGTTTTTACCTTGTATTGGAACGTGGGATTAGCCTCGATATCGATCGGGGTATAAGAGTAGGTGGCGTCGAGAGACTCTCCATCGTAGGTTTTGCTGAGGGTGTCGGCTTTCACGGACAATTGTGTCCAGCGGTAGGTCACTCGCACGGTGTCAGCCTTCTGCCCGCACTGGTTCTGATAGGTTGCCATCCATGTGAGGGAGCACTCGATGCCGCTTGTGTCTCTATGGGTCAGGGTTACCTTGGCATCCGGCTTGCTGTTGTCCTCCACCGTGAAGCTATCCACCGTCATGGTCGGGATCGTCGCCGGGTTGCAGCCGAGGTTTCTGACCTCTGTTCCGTTCTTGGCCTTGATTACGGGCTTGGTCACCACGGTCACCGTTGCGCTGTCACGCAACGTCCATCCACAGAATTTCACGGTGGCATAGTATTTTTGGGTGGCAGAAGGGCTGACCTGCATCGTGTCGGCTAAAGGATTGCTGGAAGCGACAGCGTTATTATTATCCCAGGAGATACTCAAATCGAAGTCGCGGACGGGGCGGATGTGATACGCCCTTTTTTCGCCATTTTTTTCTACACTTCTTGTTTGAATATCGCCATTTGGGAAATACATGCATCCAAAATCAGTGGTTTTAGTGCCCGTACTTGACCAATAGAAGTTTTCGCCACTCCAGTTAGGCAACTTTCCGCCATTGGCTTCAATGATATCCTTGATGACAGGGAAGAGGGAATACCATTGCCGTAGCTGCATCATGTCGGGGATATACCAGCCGTCACTTACCTTGTATGAACTACTCTCCATTGCATTGGTGGCAGCTGAGTTGTTATTAAACAATTTCGCGGTGTTCTCTTTTCCAAAGAACTGCCAATCGTTCAAATTGTAACGAGCGTATGGATTCTCATTGTTCCAATTATTCGATGGTGCTGCTATTGAAGGATATATTGGTGATATTCCGCAATTTGTCGGCGCGAGTATTTTGATTAAGCCTAGATCTTTGTCATTGTCCGGGTTGTTGATGTCTTGCAATGCGACTGCCCATCCCTTATAAGGATTGTCAGGGCTCACGTAGCAAACTACGCCCTTGGAACCGTCTTTAAAACCAATCAGGTCACCTACATTGCAAACCAATTCGGGCTGTGACACAGTGAGATGGCATGAATAGACAGCGCGAACGTTTTTTGTAGTTGTTTTATTAACATTTGAATACTGACCCTTCTGATTCAAGAATTCAGCCTGATAATTGTTATAATCTGTTGAAGACCAGTAGCCAAGGTTAAAATCTCCATTTTCCACTAAAGGTATGGTGGCTGAGTATGAAGAGAGTTTCTGCAATGTTTGATTCACTTGCACTCGCTGTGCAAAATAGATACTTAATTCTCCTGCAGCAGGCAGATACCAACCATACTGTTCATTACCTGTTCCAGACTTTGTCAGTGGGTTGTAGTAATAACAATATTGCGCCGCCGGAGCAGTAGTGGGTTTTGTCGTCGCAGTTGCAATCATACTTGCTGTATTGCTATATCCATTAATATCGTAAGCGGCTTTTAGGTGTGAATTATTGTTATCGTTGTTTCCATCATTAACATCTTTATTATCATTTTCCGACCATTTACATGGGGCCGAACACGCGTCCACCAACGCTAACGCTTTAACCAGCCAGTTATCTGCGGGGTCCACGTAGAAGACCACGCCGATGGGGGTGAGGGCGTCCGCAGTGGCTCGCGCCACGAAGGTGTCGGGGCGGAGCACCAAGGTGTCGTATGGAGCCGCCGTGCCTTTCAAACACAGCACATCGCCCACGGCCGGCAACACAGGACGGTCCACATTGACGATAAGATTGGCGGTGCCGCCTTCACAAATCGCGGTGTCGGTTCTGTTCGTGTGCAATACGGTGATATTCGCTCTGTCAATGCTACAGGAATGACCAATATTGTTGTCTTCGCTTTCCACGGTCGTGGATTCGTTGTAGGTGATACCCTCCCATTCGAACGAATTCAACACGAGGCTGTCTCTCTCTTGAACAGGCATGCCTTCAGGAATCTTCACCTCTATCTTCGTTCTGGCACTATGGTTACAAGCATCCGTTACTGTAATGGTTATGCTGTCTGTGCTCGTGATTATGTTGCCATCAGTTGCGCTCGGATAGAATATGCTTGTCGACAAGTCTTCTGTCGGTGTGCAATTGCCTGAAATGTTCACCAGAGTGTCAAGGGCTTGCTGATTTGGTATGAAGTATTGGCAATAAGCATTGGGTGAGAGAGTTATGGATTCTTTCTTCCGGGAGATGGTCGGGGGCACGTTTATCATCAAAATCGAGTCGGAAACTGTCTTTTGGCACCCGCTGCTGTCTTCGAGAATCAGCGTGACGGGGTAGTAAATGGTTGCGCAGTTTTCCGGTACCAGCATTGTGAGTGTAGGCATAGCTGAATGCTCGGTTCCGTTAAAAGCGGCATCTTTACCAGTTATCCAATAGTAAGTGTATTCCGGTTTCTTGATTTCGTCGGTGATGTTCGCCTGCAATTGTTGCACGTTATCCTCGGGACAGATGGGGGAGGGCAACACAAGCTCTACAGAGGGTCTCGGATTTCGTGTCACTATTTGCGATCCGGTGCTGATGCAGCCGTCAAGGGAGGTTACCGTCACCGAATAGGTTCCCGGTTCGATAACGGTCAGATAGGACTTGGTGTAGGGCAAAATGCCGTCGGAATTCGCCCATTTGTAGGATTTGGCATCCGGATCCACGGACAGTCTGGTGCTCTTGCCTTCACAAAACACGGTGTCGCCGGAGATGGAAACCGTTCCTTCCGTAAAGGGTAAGATCTCAATAGAGACACTGTCTTTGGTGACACCGCAAGAGTGATCCTGGCTGGAAGCGGTTAAATAATACTTGAAAACACCTGCTTGCGTGGGGGTTCCTGAAATGACAGAGCCATTGTTTTCGTCGTGGCGGGTTACCCCGGCGGGCAAGTTACCTGAAGTCTCAAGGTTGTCGGTATAGAGAAGCGTAATGTAAACATTGGAGATGGAAGCCCCAAAACAGATGGTTTGGTTTTGGTTCGTGACCGTGAGTTCGGCACTGGGCTTCACGGTGACGGAGGTTTCGCCGGTGGCCAGACATCCGTTTTCCACCACTGTGGCCGTAAGGGTGTAGGTGCCGTGGGCAGTGGCACTGAATGTGGTGTCGTCTGCGTATGTAAACAATCCGGTGGCAGGTTCCACCGTCCAAGTGATGGTTGAACCACTGCTTGTCCCGGTCGTGGCGGCGGTGACGCGGGTCGTGTCACCAAGACAGAACTCGGGCTTTTTAGCCGTCGGGGTCACCGTCGGGCGTGCCGGAATGGTCACGGTGGTGTTCTTCGTGGCGGTAAGACCGCACTTGTCGGTAGCCGTCAACGTGATGGTGACCACAGAATCCTTGTCGATCTGTCGGATGTGGTCGGTGGCGGAAGGCGTTTGCGTCACTGTCACCAAAGTCGGGTCACAGTCTGAAAGGGTGTACCCGATCTCCGGTATCTGATAACGACAAAAGTCGATTGGGGTTGGAGCAGGAACCTCGGTGATGGTGATTTCAGGCGCCTGCTTGTCCACATGATAGACATAATCCCAATACTTTTCCTTGCCTTCACAGTCTTCATATTCGTACGTGTAGGTAACGGTTCCGTCGCAGGTGAGATCGGCTGGTTCCACAACCGTGTTGTATAATGTGGGAATCAGCGTGTTGCCGCAACCATCTTGAACAACCGGCATAATGCTCGGCTCAATGGTGTGTGGCCTCACCGTGTCCTTTACGCAATCGATGGTAGAGGCCTGGTTAGCCGGTATATTCCAATCTGCGATGCGCACCTTGAAGTTCTTGACCGCATTCACATGGCACTCTGTCACATCGGCGTAATAGACCTCCACGGAGAAGTCGCCTCGGCAGGTGTCGGGCATCTGTAGCACACGTATGACAGTATCCACATTTGCCGATTGATTTCGGAGAACAGTGTCTCCTTTGAACACCCACTTCAGCGTATAATTGTCATGGTATATTCCATCGTTCACCCGAGCCGTGACCTCCAAAGGGGTTCCGCCACACAGGGTGTCTGTGGCGGCGGAGATTGTGATTTCAAAGGGCGGGTAGTTGGCCGTGGAGACATCAATCGTCGTCGGGACGTCTCCCAACTCGCAGTTTCCAAGGATGGCATGGATTTTATAGGAAACGGATGAGTCAGCGCTGTTTTCAATCGTACACAAAATGTACTCTTGTGGGTCGTTGTTGTTCGCCGTGTCCGGGAAAACAACCGCACCCTCTCTCTTGGTCGGTTTATCCCACAAGTACCTCACATCGTCGTTCGAGCTGGGCTTGATCACAAACGGAGAACCTTTACACACGGTCGCGATGGGGTTGTCCCATGGAACTTCCACGGGATTGAGAAACACAGCCGTGTCCTTTTGCACCACACATTGGGAGCCGGTGACCACCTCCACGCGGTAAGCTCTATGGTGGAGGTTGCTGGCCGTGATCTGGGTTCCGGAACTAACCACCTGCCAGACAGTGTCTTTATATTCGTTGGAGGCGTTAAGACCGATCACGCGATAGGTGTAGTTGGGCATTGTGATTCCTTCAAGACGGATCTTAATGCTGCCGGGATTGAGACAGGTGGCGCTGTCGGGGGAGACCACCAGTGTCGGATTCTCGCCTTCCCATTTGGCATACAGGTCAATTTCAGCGCCATTAACGGCAGTGAGGTTTAGGAGCGCCTGTTGGTCTGAGTAAACCACTTCGCCATCAGCACTGGTTGCCCAACCCAAAAATTTGTGGCATTGATAAAGGTACCCGATTTTGGAAAGATCCTGTTCCTCTCCGTATTTGAACACCTGATCGGGCATATCCCCCGTTACGCTGGGATCAGTCGTGTTTTTGTCAAATCGGATGGTGTACTTAATCGGTTCCCAAACGGCATAGAAGTAGTCGTAGGGGGTCACCTCGTCGGCGCCTACGCCGTATGCCCGGTAAAATTCGAGGCTGTCAGGGTCAAGGGTGGAGTAGTCTTTGGAATAGTAGTGTCCGTCTTCAGGATTATACCAAATGGAGTTCACCGTGGCGGTGTCTCCCAACAATCGGTCTTCAAAAGTGTTTTCTTGCCCGCTGCCTTCAGGACCATAGCCCTTTTTGTGCCAGCCCTTGTAGATGTAGCCTTCGCGGGTGCCGACCTCTTCCGCCGAGGGTATCGGGACCATCATATTGATATGCAACGTGTCTGGCGCGTCATAGCGTACCGTATCCCCGTCAAGTTTTCCCCAGTTGCGATACCAGACGATAAACGTGTGGTCGTCCTCAAACGACTCTAACTCCGCACGCAGTTGGTAGAGGTAAACAACGCTGTCGGGCGGGATTTGTTTTCGCCGGGTGTAGGGCAGGTGCAGCGTGTAGGGGCCACCGGGGTAAACGAAAACGGGTTTCCCGTTGGCGTCCAAGCTATCCACAAAACTTGCGGACGCGGGGTTCCAGTTTTGCAGCACCCAATAAGCGAAAATCTTGTTGTTGACGGCAGAAGTGGCGGCAGGTCGCGCCACCATCTTCGATTTGTCCAAATAGAGGTGTTCGTCTGCTTGGGGCATGGTGGAGGGTTCGCATTCGTCGCAAACATACTCCACCTTCACACCTTCGGCGCCATCCAATTTATGTCTCCATCGAGCATACAAATCCAATTTCTTGGTAATCCAGAAACGATCGACAGTATCTTTATTACTAATGATGTCTCCGTTGCTGTTATACACAATGGTGTCGCTATTGTAGGCCACATAAGGAAAAATGTCAGGATTATGAATGACTCCCCATTTGTCCATGTTGTCTGTCATATCCACATTCTTGACATAGGGGGTGGTGACGTTCTGCTCGGTGAGGGTGGAGACTTCCGCGAAAAAGCGATTCTGGTAGGTGGAGTCGAGATACCAACCGCCGAACTCATACAGGTCGCGTTGGCCGGTGGGGGCGCTGACTTTGCCACCGTAGCTGACACGGAAGTTCATGGCTTGGGAGTCGTTACCCCAGTTCAAACTCGGATCTGTGCCCGCCTGCGGGTGCAGGAAGACGCGGTACTGTATCTGGCGCCACCGGGCATACACCACCAGGTTGCCCATAGGCATCTTATCAAACTCGTATCTTCTGGAGCAAGCTTCGTCCATATACCAACCGTCGAACACAAACCCGCCCTCAGTTAGAGGGAGTGTCGGCACATAGGAGTTGAGGGTGTCAATGTTTGCACCGTGTTTCACGCCTGTCATAATGCGCAAAGGGGTGTTGCTGCTGTTGTTTTGCAACTCGTCTCCGTTGCCGTCCAGATAAGCTCCGTCTCTGAACGTGATGCTGTAGGCTTTGCGACGGTAGTGATATCTGAGTACGTAAGAAGAACCGTTGGTTCCGGTAGTAGAATCTGCATCATAGGTGTATCCTTCAAATGAAGGTGCCTTGTCTAACAGGAACTCATAGTTATTCTGTCCGGCTCTCGTGAAAACGGTGTCCGAGGGAGTGTCGGGATAAGATCCGTCGGCATTGGCAAAATAGTAATAAAAAGTCGCATCGCAATAGGTTGGTGCATATCTGGCCAGCAGCAGATTGGACGTGGAATCGTCCAGACGGCCCAATATTTGTTCATCCAGGATATGCACCTCCCCTTTCAAGGTGTTTCCGCCAGTGCCATTGCCCGTCCCGTTCGCTCCGGGAACAAAAGCCTTTGCCGTGGACATCAAAAACCAGCTGATAAAATAATTGCTCCCTGAGACGGTGATGTTGTTATGCGTCGGCCATCTATCTTTGATGTTCTCTCCATAATAGGCGGTTATCGTGTCGTAGTAGTAGCGATAGGAACCCGAAACATCATAAAAGGGGGGTATGTGGTCGAAAAGTTTGGGGATTGCGGAAAGGGTAACAATCTTGCCGGAGCCCCAGTCTCCCAAAAAATAAGGTGCTTCCGGATTTAAGGACTTGCCTATGCTTGTTCCTGTATAATTCCCGTTTCCGTTGGCGTTTGTCCGTACCACATAGAGTTTCAGCTTGTATTTCATGCGGTCGAAATAGATGTTGACCACTGCTTTGCCGTCGGTGGTCACCGCCTGGTCCACGATGGGGTTTACGGAGGAGATCGTGAAGCCGGTGTAGGGGTCCGACTCTTGACCGTTGAGGACCCACTTGATGCCGCCCAGCTTTTTCCCGTTCACGGTCACGTAGTCCAAATCGCCTTCCTTGCCTGTGACGATGGCCTGGCTTGCGATGGAATAGCCCACGTCGCCTTCAAGCGAGAAGGATTCCGCAAAGTCATACCCGTTTCGAGCCACATTCTGCCGCCAAACGATAATCGTATAGTAAGCCTGCTCTTTGGTCACCCATTTGGCGTGGATAATGGTGTCTTGATTGAGGTAGCCTTTGAACACAAAGGGAGTGTCGAAAGTGGGGTCGGCGTACCAACCGCCGAAGTTATAGCCGTATCGGGTAGGGGGGTCGGGCTGGGCTTCCGACAACGTGTCGCCTGCGATGCCGGCATCATTCGATTTAAGGAATTTCGGGGCAGTGTAGCTGGCGCCTTTGCCGTTTTCGTTGAATACCAACCAATAGCCGTAGGCCAGTTCCTCCATAAAGATGACAGGACCCTTGATTTTGATGGGGGTTCCGTTCGGGTAGATGTCGTCCGGCAGTGTTCCTTCCACAATGTTGGTGTCGCCATCCATGAGGAGCCAGCCCTGGAAATTGGCATTGGCTTCGGTGGGGATATACGATTCGTTGACAATGTAGTCTTGCACGGGATTGTCGTTGAGGAGGTAGAGCACCTGGTCAACGCCAATGACGACATTGGGGTTGCGCAGGCTTCGGTAGTTGATGGTGTGGGACTTCAGCAGCACGGAGTAGAACATCATGGTGTCGCCCAGGTCTTTGGTGATTTCCTCGCCGTTTTTGAGGCGGTCATAGACGAGCTCGCGCACCACATCGATGGTCATACGGCTCTCGGGGGCCGCGGTGTAATTCCGGCTTTGCGACCATCCGAAGAAATTCGCTCCCTTGGGGATGTAACCCGGGTTGGGCGGATACACGAGACGGGTCATGAATTTGCCGTTGTAGATGGTGTCGGCGCGTTTCACCAGCATGTAGAGGGTGTCGTATAGCAGGGAGTCGGGGGAGGGGTAGGCGTCGTTGTGCCGTGTTTTGACGAAGGCGACCGCCATGCGGTTCTTGCCGTTGGGGGTGCCGATCACATACACGGAGAAGTGTTTGGCGGGGAAGGTCACGGTGTTGTTCACTGAGACCACGGTGGTCACATATTCGCGGCCCTCTTCGGTTTCGTGGAAAATGTCGAGTTTTCTGCCGTTGCCGAAGCCGGGGTCGGTGATGGTCACCTGGGCGGGTTGCCCGTAGGCGGGCTGCCACTCCTGGTTGTGCTCGTCGGTGAGGGTGATGTCGTAGGCGGCAAGCATGGGGTTGCCCTCCTCGTCTTCGCGCTCCACGGGCGTCGCGTGTACGCGCGCGTGCGCGGGCATGCGCCCCGTCACCGTGAAATCCACCGCGGCACCCTCCTTGGTGATGCTGCAGCTTTTTTGTTGAGGAGAGGATAGCGGTGCGTTTTCTCTTTGGGCCATTACCTGATGACTCAATCCTGCCATGAGCAAGAAAAACGCCCCGAAGGTGACCATAATTCTCTTAGTTCGCGTTGGGAATCCTTGCAATTTGCGAATTGCTCTCCATTTTTCCCAAAAACCACTAATGTTCATATATCTGGTATTTTTTATTCCAATTTGACAATTTCAATATAAATTTTTGACTATCAGTGTATTAGTGACAGCCGATAATTCCCCCAAATTAATCAGGGACGCAAATTTGTAATTTTTTTCCATAGGTTGTAACGATTTTCTTATGATTTTTTTTCGGGTTATTTTGGCCATTTTTCCGTACTTTTGCGGCAAAAATATTTGGCAATGAAACACCCCCTCCTGACCCTCCTCTGCTGCGCACTCTGCCTCACATGCGCGGCGCAGAACCCACAAAACCGCCCCATCGACGGATTGGCGCACCGCATCCTCGGCGATATGGACACCTGGTTCGTCTTCGAGTATCAGCCCGACACGGTGGACTATTTCCAGATAGAGCCCATCACCGACAAGCTCACCTCCCTCAAAATCCGCATCACCGGCAACAACGACAACTCCTTGGCCGTGGGGCTGAACTACTACCTCAAGCACATCGCCGGCGTTCACGTCTCCTGGCTGCTGTGCGAACCCATAGAGCTGCCTGTAAAGTTCCCCATTTCCCTCAAAACCATCCGCAAGGAGGCGCTCGTGAAAGACCGTTTCTTCCTGAACTACTGCACCTACGGTTATACGATGCCGTGGTGGAAATGGCCGCAGTGGGAGCGTTTCATCGACTGGATGGCGCTCAACGGCATCAACATGCCGCTTGCCATCACCGGGCAGGAGGCCGTCTGGTATGAGGTGTGGAAGGAGTTTGGGATGACCGACGAAGAGATCCGCAGCTACTTCTCCGGTCCGGCGCATCTCCCGTGGCACCGTATGGCCAACCTGGACGGTTTCGGCGGTCCGCTGCCGATGTCGTGGTTGGAGGGACAGAAGGAGCTGCAACAGCAGATTGTCGCCCGCGAGCGCGAGTTCAACATGACCCCTGTGCTGCCCGCCTTTGCCGGACACGTGCCCAAACGCTTTGCCGAGATGCACCCCGAAGCCGACATCCAGCAGCTGAGCGCCTGGTGCGGTTTCGAGCCCACCTACTTCCTCAATTCCGCTGACCCGCTCTTCCCGAAAATCCAAAAATCCTTTATGGACAAGGAGATAGCGCTTTTCGGTACTGACCATATCTACGGCGTGGATCCCTTCAACGAAATGGATCCGCCCAGCTGGGAGCCCGACTATCTCGCCAACGTCTCCCAAAACATCTACACCTCCCTGCAGCAGGCCGACCCTGCCGCCCGTTGGCTGCAGATGACCTGGGTGTTCTACTACAAACGCAAGTCATGGACTCCTGAACGACTCCGCGCCTACCTCACTGCCGTTCCGCAGGACAAACTCGTTTTGCTCGACTACTTCTGCGAGAAGACGGAGGTTTGGCGCACCACCGACGGTTTCTATGGTCAGCCCTTTATCTGGTGCTACCTCGGCAACTTCGGCGGCAACACGATGCTCGTGGGCAACATCAACGAGCTGGAAAAGAAGCTCTCCGCCGCGTTCAAGGAGGCCGGACCCAACATGACCGGCATCGGCTCCACGCTCGAGGCTTTCGACGTGAGCCCGCAAATCTACGAATACCTCTTCGACCGCGTATGGAATCCGCAACAAAATGTGCATCAGTGGATTAGCGATTGGTGCAATGTACGTTCGGGGTCGTATCACCATAGTGACAATTGGCGGCTTCTTATAGACAGTGTCTATAAGGACTGGTCGTTCTACGGGCTCGGCACCCAATTGGTGGCTCGTCCTTCGCTGGAAGGTCACGGCACTTACTACACCAAGCCATATTATTCTTACAATAACGACACTCTCAAAAGCATTTGCGAGGCTTTTGTGGCAACACTTGTTCTTGAACCTTGTCAAGGATATGTCGGAACGAATGGCGAAGGTGTGTTTAGAGATGCGTATAAATACGATATAGTCAACCTCTTTTCGCAATGGATGGGAAACCACTTCATGGACATCCGCAACGACTTCACGTTGGCGTATAAAAAACGCGACATCAAGGAGATGAAGCGACAAGTGAAGCTTGCCAACCAGCTGTTTGACGATGTGGATGCACTGCTCAACACACATCCGGCCTTCATGTTGGGACCGTGGATTGAGGATGCCCGCGCGTGGGGTACAACACCCGAAGAGAAAGACTACTACGAACGTCAGGCGCGTACTTTGCTTACCATTTGGGGCGGTCCCATCCTCAACGACTACGCCAACCGAATGTGGGGCGGATTGGTGAAGGATTACTATGCTAAACGATGGAACCTTTTTTTTGAGGCGGTCATTCAGGCAGTAAAGGACGGCAAAGAATTTGACGAAAAAGCCTTCGGAGAGGAGCTTTCCAAATTCGAGCACGCATGGACACTGAAACACACGAATTATCCTGTGAAGCCGCTGAAAGCGAAAGAGAAAGTGACCCGAGGCGAGGAGGTTCTGCCTCGCTTCGAAATGGCGTTGAAGATTTATAACCGATGGATGAAACCGTAGAGACGCGATTAATCGCGTCTCTACAACGTGACAAATTTCGTATGTCGGCAATAGAACCAATGAACATTCAAAACCTGTACATTCCCTGCACTTTTACCTCCGTTTTGTGCGGTTTGTCGATTTCCGTTAGGCCGCTGCTAATGCTTTCCCTGTTTAGATAGTGGGTCCGAGATATGCGCAGCCAGATGCTGAAGCGCTGAATCTTGTAACGCAGCATCAGATAGGCACGCATCCCTTGGTAGTAGTACGACCCCACCGTGAACGTGTAGTAGACGTCGTTCTCGTAGGCGTACAGCCGCTCGTCGTAGCTGTCGGTGTCGAAGTAGGCCACCCGCAGGTAGAGACTCAGTTGTGGTCGTTTCATGGTGAACACCAGGTCTTGATACATCAGAATGCCTTTTCTCCAAAGGGAGTCGGGACCTTTGTTGAAGACCATGCTGACCTCCGTTCGCGTCCTCATGAAGGCAAACGGCTCATAGTTCCACTGTAGTCGTAGCTTGTGCCGACATTGTTCCTGCAAACGGCGCATATAGAGGTCGTCGCTTTCGTTCTTCGGACGACTTCTCCACTGGTAACGGACCAGCAGGTCGCTTTTCCGCGACAGTCTGCCCATGAGCGACAATCCCGCGTCCATTCCCTGCACGGGCGCGTCGGTGCGGTAGCTGAGCCACAGCAGCCGGTAGTAGTCACAGAAGAGGTCCGCCTCCACACTCTTCGACAGTACGAGATGTCCCGCAAGGTAGGTGCCGAACTCGCCGCAATCGACTGAGGTTGAGCGGAATCCGCTTCCCATCGGCGATTGGTAGTCTGTGGCGTAGTAGCGCACCAGCGTCGCGAGCTGGAACACAGGCGCCACACGGAACACCGCCGACTGCAGTACCGCAGGCTTCCCCTTCTCGTTGACGGCTACTTCGCCGAAAAAGAGTTGTCGCCCTGCCGCCGCCTGGTACGAGAGGCTGGCATTCCACTGTTGCGGCTGTGTCAGAGACAGCCACTTGTCGCCCCAAGTCGCTGTGTCGGCATACTCCCCGAAGCAGACGAACTGTCCGCCAACCGTAAACTGCGCCCGTCGATGGTAGAGAGCCCCTCCGAAAGCGCTACGGTTGGTCTCTGTCACGGTGCCGGCAAAGCCCGTGCCCGCCCACTGCGCATTGCCGAGTGTGAAGGCACCGCCGCGAAAGAATTCACCCTCATTGGTGGTGGACACCGCCCGCACCCCATCGGTGAACCGTCGCAGTGCCGACACCCCTCCGCCCTTCCCTGATATCATGGAGGAGCCGAGCACCAGCCCCTGCCCGAAATTGAGTCGATAGTCACCTAACACCGCATATTTCAGCCACTTGAGATTCTTAATATAAACCGAACCCGAATAGTGGTCGAAACCGTACTTTTGCTCTCCGCGGAAGAACTGCTCTCCAGCATCTTTCTCTCCGGCAATACGGAATCCGAAATGCTCGCGGTTGCTGTAATCGTAGCGAAACTGCAGTCGCGCTGGCGAACCGAGATAGTGGTTCGCGCGGTTGGTGTCGTAGCCCGCCTGACGTTCCACCACCTGACTGTAGCGAAACCACAGCACGTTCTTTCCTGATTTCCAAAGCTGCTTGAACGTTGGACGTTGTTCAGGAGGCGGTGCAACCACCGACAGATACGCTAATCGTAGCCGTTCCGCTACGGAAAAGCCATCGATGGCGTCCAGTTCGAAAATGCTGTACAGCGGTCCGTGTGTTTCAATATACAGTTGCAGTTGATAATACTGATAATCAGTGAGCAGCAGCTGCTTTACCGCCGTTTCGTAGCTCAAGTTGTTAAGATTGGGTTTCTTACTCGATTGCGATAGTTCCATCTGTTCCAACATTTCTTCAAACATCCCTTCCGAAACAATCTCCGTCTTCTCCAAATCTTCCATCTGGAATTCCATTTCATCTACCGCATCCTCCATCAGCCAAAGACTATCCTGCTGCGCAAATGTATGCGCAGGCGCTGTCAGCGTAATCATGCAGCACAAGAGCCATTTGACCCTCATGCTCCTAAGACAAAGAATTTTCATACGCCTATCCTCCTTTCTGGAAAGTAGTAACCGCCGATTTGTGGGGAGACGGAGATGCGGTAATACCACGCCGCCTCCACGGATATCAGGAACTTTTTGTAGATCAATCCGAAAAAGAGACTCAGTCGTGTGTTTGAGCCGCTGGCAGCAACTAACAGCGGGGGAATAGGCTGTGTCAAGAAGCGACAGTCCACCTCCCACGCTCCCGGCAAATTTTTCGCCACAGACAGCGCCATCAGCAGTTTCTGTAAGGGTAAATAGGTGCATCCCACGCTAAACCGCATCGGGATAACTTCTTGACCTACAATACCGTATCGCATCATAAACGGATTGTATACAGCTGCGTCGAAATAGAGCTTTGGCGACACTTTGCAGGCGATGGAAAAGTCTGTGCTGAGCGAGTTCCGCACCGGATACCCTCGGGCGTGTGCCATCAGGTAGAAGACCCGAGCCGTCATAGCGAAGCGATCCCCAAAATTTCGACCATAGCCGACCGACAACTGCATGTCTCCATAATTTGCATAACCATAGTGGTTTATCGTTGCTATAAGAGCGTTTTTGTTCCGCAGCCACGCCCCAGATAATTCGGCAAACATCATCTCCTTCATCCCGAAGTCGTTTCGAAAATTGAAGCCTGCGAAAGATGATGAAAAGCAACTCATCGCGGGCGTTTCCGCAAGATTTTCGATTACAAGAGCACGAAACAGACTCTCCTGCGAGTGTCCGCTATGCCAGGTTGTTATGTACAAACAACTGAAAATCAATATTTTTGAATTTATTAAAGTTTTCATAATTTCAATAAATTGTTTCACGGCAAATATACAATACCAAAACGCGTTTGTCAAGTTAAAAATTGTTAATAATTCGCACACTATCCGTTAATATATATTGTGGTATAACAGCTTCGATAATTTGTGTACTTTTGCCGCCATGTTAGATTTGAACCGAAATATCCGCATTGAAGATTACGACTACCCATTGCCGGAGTCGCGCATCGCTTTCTATCCCGCTTCTCAGCGCGACAGATCCAAGCTTTTGATTTACAATAAGAAAGAGAATAAAATCACCGATGATGTTTTCTATCAACTGCCCGATTTCCTGACCGAAAATCAATGGTTGGTGTTCAACAACTCGAAGGTGATTCACGCGCGGTTGCTCGTGCACAATACGACAGGTGCAGCTATCGAAATCTTCTGTCTGGAGCCGCTTTCACCCACCAATGACCCTGCCGTCGCTTTCACTTTGAGCGGTCAGGTGACTTGGAAATGTATGGTGGGCAATGCCCGCAAGTGGAAGCATCCCTTGGAGATAGAAGTGCCTTTGAACGAGCGTGTTATCCGTATCAAGGCGGAGCGCGGAGAGGCTGTTGAGGGCACTTTCGAGGTGACCTTCACCTGGGCGGAATCCGAAGTCTCCTTTGCGGAATGGATTGAGGCTTACGGTAAAGTGCCATTGCCGCCCTACATTCATCGCGATGCAGAAGAGAGTGACACAGAACGTTACCAGACGGTATATGCGCGCCACGACGGTTCTGTGGCTGCCCCCACCGCTGGACTCCATTTCACGGACGAACTGCTGCATACGCTGAATGAAAAAGGCGTTGAAACAGAATATGTTACGTTACATGTGGGCGCGGGTACATTCAAGCCGGTCTCTTCGGAAACCATCGGCGACCATTTTATGCATGAGGAGAAAATTGTGATTACCGAGGATTTTATTCGTAAACTGCTGAGCAATAGGGATAAACAGCTCATTGCAGTGGGTACGACCGTTACTCGCACGCTTGAGTCTTTGTTTGTGATTGGGGCAAAACTGCACCTCGGACTGGAGAATCCGTTGTTGGTGGAGCAGTGGGAGACATACGACAATCCGGCTATTCACGAAGTGACTGTGAATCAATCGTTAACAGCCATCCTTGACTACCTGAAACAGCACGATACGGATCTGCTTCGCGCCAGCACGCGACTCATCATTCTGCCGACTTACAAAAGGCATATTGTGGATGGGTTGATTACCAATTTCCACCAACCGAAAAGTACGCTTTTATTGCTGATTTCCAATTTTTTAGGAGAAGATTGGCATCGCATTTACCAACATGCATTGGAGAGCGATTACCGCTTCTTGAGCTACGGCGATTCCAACCTATATCTGCCCTAAGCCGACCATGCTTTCCCAACGTTTGAAAGATTGGGACTGAATGTCGTAGAAGACGTTGTAAAAGGTTCTGGCCCAATAGTTTCGGGTTCCAATGCCCGCAGGTTTTTTCAAGAATTTTTCGCAGAGCACTACTTCGTGGGTCTCAGTGGCAACTATTACCACCCAGATGGCGGCGCTTTTCACGCTTGCATTGAACGACTCGACAATGTAGGTCAGCGCATATTTCATTGTGGTCGGAAAATTCAGTTCTGAAACATATTCGCAAATCTGTTCATCGTTGAAAGTATCCTTGATGCTGACGTAATTGGTCATGATGTCGTTGAGTTTCACCGATTTGTTGAGCTTGGTGGTGACCGACAAATCGTATTGCATCACTGGCTTGCGGAAACTCATTCGAACGTCGTATTTTTTCTGGTCGTTGAGAATCATCATGTTCCATTCGTGAAACAGGCGGTGCATGGATTCCTGCGTGAGTTCGAATCCGTTGCGAGTGAATTTGGCCTTTGAGAAGTTGATGCCGACCCACAGAATCTCCTTCGTGTTGAGGAAATCGATGAAAAGTTGTTCGTTCAGATACATGATGGGTCGGTGTTAAGTAGTTGTGAATTATTGGTTTATGGATTCCCAATCGGTGAGGATGCGGCAATACTCTTGATTGTTGTCGGGCGAGTAGAGCACGGTTTGGTAGCCGGTGTCGGACACGGGCTGCGAGAAGACGGCATAGCGGTCGCCCAGCTTGGCCTGCGAGATAAAGTTGACCGTTACATCTGTGATTCTGTGGGTGTTACGGAATTCCTGACTCACCGCATCGAAGGTCCATTGGATGTAGTGGGCGTTGTTGACGTGGCGGTTCATGTCGATGTCGGAAGGCGCCACTTCTTTGCAGTAGATGGGCTCTTCCGGAAGGGCTAACGGACCGATTTTCTTGGGTCTTTGGTCGATGGCGTCGCGATCTTGCGGCAGGAAGCAGCCGTCGAACATCTGCATGTGTTGCGGATGGCTGTTTGCGATGTCCAGAATTGCCCAAATGGAGCTGCCGGCCACCAATACGTTCCCCTCGGCGTCCACCATCTCGTAGTCGCGCGGGGAGGTGGCGGCGTTCGATTTCTTCACCCATGAACGCAACGTCACCTGCTCTTCCCATCGGGGCAGCCGATGGATGTTCAGCTGTATCTTGGTGATGACCCAGAAATAGCCTTTTTCGCGCAGCTGGTACCATCCGGCGCCCAGGAGGCTGGCGTGTTTGTTGCTCATCTCCTGAAGGAGACGGAAGAGGCAGCTGACGGTCAGCTGCGCATTCTCATCCACAAAGTAGGAGGGGATGACGAATTTTTCCTCTAATATGGGTAGGATGTCGCTCATGTTCGCTGCTGTTTTCTACCACATGCCGTCGAAGTTGGTCCAGAGGTCGTCGCCCAGTTTCCAGGCGCGCTCCACCGCCTCGTTGCCGCAGATATCGGTGAAGTTGGTGAGCACCTGGATGGCGTCCTCGTAGCGGTCTTGCTGAATGAGGTCCAGGGCCTCCTGTTCGATGACAAAGTGCTCTTTGATGAACTCTTTCTGGAGGGGCGCCCAGGTTTTTTCGACCATCACGTGCATGTCGCCCCAGCGTTGGGCGGCGAGGGTGCCCACGCGGTTGAAGGCCCACCAGGCAGCCTCTCTGCTGAATCCGGTTATGCGGCCGTCGGTTTTATAGGTAGAGGGCAGATCCGTAACATTCGCATAGATAGGCACATAGATGGAAGATGCCACGTTGTCAAGGGCGAACCAGCAGAGTGCGCCGACTTCATCTGGCAGCCAGTTGCGGCATTGGATGATGGTGGCGTAAACGGTGAAATGGACCGCGATGCTGCGCTCGCCGCGTTCGTTCCAACCGCCGTTGATGCGATGCAGTTGCAGCTCATCCAGTTTCATAAACGGATTGGCCATCGGCGAGATCACGGTTTTGCCTTCTTTGTCGGTGACAGTCAATGTTTTACGCATATCGTAGGGCGTGCCTTCATAATAGTCTTTGAAGGTGCGCATCATCTTCTCCAGGGTGACCAGGGTGTCGGGTTTCACGGAGAAGGGGTAGTTCTCGGAGTTGGGGTCGAGATGCAGGGACGGCGCCATCAGGTCGAGGACGCGCCACTCGCGACGGCGGCAGGCCATCGATGCGCGGGTCTGCGGCGCGTAGGCGTACGCGAAGCGGAACGTCTCTTTGCCGTCCCACCAGCCGTTCTCGCGGGCCAGCGTATAGACGTTGTCGGAAGCCATGAAGTAGTCCTTGTCCTTGAGGTTGATTTCGCGGATGGTCGAGGCATTGGCATTCACGGCCACGTGGTCGTCGGGCACGCGTTGAGCCGCCCATACGGCCCCTAATTTGCCCTTGCCCGGACCGAGAATTTCGAGATGCCACACTTCGTCCTTGTCGGCAATGGTGAGGCACTCGCCCGCATCGATCCAGCCGTATTTCTTCAGCAGTACGCCCGCGGTTTCGATGGCTTCGCGAGCGGTACAGCACCGTTGCAACAACAGCATACAGAGCCGTTGGCAGTCAATGAGTCCGCTATCGGACTTCAGCTCCGGACGACCGCCGAAGGTCGATTCGCCGATGGCTAGTTGTGCCTCGTTGACGCACGGATAAGCGGTGTTGAGGAACTGGTAAGTGTGCTCCACCTGCGGAATCTCGCCGACAGGGATGTTGTCGTAGCGCAGCATCTGTCCAGGCAGTTGCTGTTTCGCCCATTGGCGCTTGTAGAGGGTCTGGGTTGCCCCGCGTTCGTAATCCTGTTCCGGGGTTACGTAGATGTTGGTGCGCGAGCGATGGCTGTCGTCGGTATGCGAAGTCATCACCGAACCGTCTGCTGATGCTTTCTTACCCACCGTGATGGAGGTGCATTCCATGCCGTCTGACTCGTAATCGGCAACATTTTGCGCCGAAACAGAGGCCATCCACAAAATTGCCACAAGGGATAGTACTATTCTTTTCATATTATGAACTTTGACTTAACTGCTAACTACTAACTTAGTAAATCATGCCGCAAAAGTACAAATTATTAATGTTAAACATACGCTCTGTAGGATTTTTTTTTATAATTTTGCCGTTATTATGAGCAAGCAAAAAATGGCGATAGAACATCTTGATAATTACCGCGAAACAGCTGTGTTGATTGCCGTTTCCACCCCTGATGTAGCGGAGGAAAAGACGATGGAGTATCTCGACGAGCTGGCCTTTTTGGTGGAGACTGCCGGCGGCAGGTGCGTGCAGAAGTTCATCCAGAACCTGGCGCACCCCGACACGCGCACCTATTTCGGCTCCGGCAAAATACGCGAGGTGGCCGACTACGTTCACGAAAACGACATCGACATGGTGGTGGTGGACGACGAACTGCCGCCCTCGCAACAGCGCAACATCGAGGAGCTGATGAAGTGCAAGGTGATGGACCGCACCCACCTCATTCTCGACATCTTCGCGAAACACGCGCAGACGGCACACGCCAAAACGCAGGTGGAGCTGGCGCAATACAAGTACCTGCTGCCCCGCCTGACGGGTATGTGGACCCACTTGGAGAAGCAGCGCGGTGGTATCGGTATGAGGGGCCCCGGTGAGAAGGAAATCGAGACCGACCGCCGTATTATACGCGACCGTATCTCGTTGTTGGAAAAGCGCTTGAAGGATATTGACCGGCAGAAAAAGACGCAGCGAGGACATCGCGAGCAGTTCGTGCGCGTGGCGTTGGTGGGCTATACAAACGTCGGAAAATCAACCATCATGAATCTGCTGAGCAACTCGGACGTGCTGGCCGAAAACAAACTCTTCGCCACATTGGACACGACGGTCCGCAAGGTGGTGTTCCAAAACCTGCCCTTCTTGCTCTCCGACACGGTGGGCTTTATCCGCAAGCTGCCCCACGGGTTGGTGGAGTCGTTCAAGTCGACCCTGGACGAGATCCGCGAAACGCATCTGCTGCTGCATGTGGTGGATATCAGCCACCCCGACTTCGAGGAGCAGATTCAGACCGTGCAGAAGACCTTGGACGAAATCGATTGTGGCGACAAGCCTACCGTCATCATTTTCAACAAGATAGACCAGTACACCTGGGTGGAGAAGGCCGAAGACGACCTCACGCCCAAAACGAAGGAGAATATCACCTTAGAGGAGCTGAAAGCCACCTGGATGGCGAAACTGGGCCCGAAGACGCTCTTTATCTCCGCCAAAACGAAGGAAAACATCAACGAGATGAGGGATTTCCTGTATGAGGAGATCAAGAAGCTGCATATACAGATTTACCCCTACAATAATTTCTTGTACTAAACAAAGTGATATTAAAAGAAAATAAACGGCGTGAAAATCAGCGTATTACAGCGGTTTGCACGCCGTTTTTGTGTACTTTGATATACATTTAATATCACTTTTTTTGTCACTCGTTTGTCACTTGTATTGGAAAATTTGTATTTTTGCACCCGGTAACAATTGACAATAACGATATGGCAAAGCAAGCGAAACGGACGGCCAAAGAACCCGTTAGAATAAGGGTTAGGCAGCTGGCAAACGGCAACCAATCTATTTACCTTGACTATTACAGTGAGGGCGTGAGGGAGCGCGAATTTTTGAAAATGTACCTTATCCCGGAACGCACCCCGTTAGACAAACAGCAAAACAAGGACACTTGGAACGCGGCGCAGGCCATACGGGCGCAGCGTATAACCGACTTGAACAACGGCGCGGCGGGTATCAAAAGAGACCGCCGGGGTGATATTCTATTGGCTGAATACCTCAACGGCCACTTGGCAACCCTTGACAAGCTGGCACCCTCAACCCGGAAACTAACGGCCTTGATGATCGCAAAGGTGTTGGAATACGGCGGGGAAAAAGTCAGATTAAGAGACGTTGACAAAGATTTTTGCCGGGGCTTTGTCAATTACCTATTGGCCACCGATAACGCCTACACGGGCAAGCCGCTGACAAAATGCACCGTTGACAACTATTTCACCCGTTTCACATTCGCAATGAATGAGGCCGTTAGAGGCGGCTACATTGACAGCAACCCGGTACACGCTTTGTCGGCTACTGACAAGGTGAAGCCGGAGAGCAGCACCCGCGAATATCTTACCATTGATGAGGTGCAGCGGCTTATCGAATCAGATTGCAGATACAGTGACTTGAAACGGGCGTTTATGTTCAGTTGCTTTTGTGGGTTGAGGTTGTCCGACATACGGGCGTTGACGTGGGGAGCGATAGAGGACACCGGGAACGGCGGGGCGCGGGTGGCTATTGTGCAGCGAAAGACGGGCGAAACCCTATACCTTGACTTATCCACGGAGGCCGTCAGCTGGTTGCCCGTCAGAGGCAACGCGGGCGATCATGTTTTCAACTTGGGTTGCTGTTCGATGATCAGCCGCAATGTTTCACAATGGGTGGCGGCGGCTGGTATAACGAAGCACGTCACATTCCACACGGCGCGTCATACATTCGCCACAATGATGTTGACACTTGGGGCTGACATATACACCACCAGCAAGCTATTAGGCCACACCAATATACAGACTACACAGATATACGCCAAAATCATTGACAGCAAGAAAAAAGAGGCCGTGAACCTCGTGAACGGAATTTTCAAACATTAAAATATTCGATTATGAACACCAAACAGCAAAACAGACAGCCACGGCCAACGTGGAGACAGTACAGAGCTCTAAAAGATTGGAGTCGCACCATCGAAAATGAAGCGCGTTTAATATTGGATGAACGCGACCAATTGAGAGCGGAAAACGAATCTTTGAAGAAACAATTACACATTGAAAAAATGGTCGCTACTTCTTTGGAGGCGGTCAACAGAAGCAACCACGAAGCCGGGATGAGGTATTTAGAAATCATCGGCAACCTTACTCAAAAGCTGGCAGGGTTGCAGCAAGCCAAATAGAGCCACTTAACGAAAAGTGACTATGGAAACCCCGTATAATATAGACCAAAAGCAAGCCCGGCGAATATTCGCCGGGTTGGCTAAATATGGCTATTTATACAACAACCAATTTTTAAGGTGGTGGGAGACGTTTTGCGACTTTGAAAGCGAATATTTTAAGCTATTGAACGAGACCGGGATACTAAAAACACAGAAGCTAACTTGGCACGGTACACTTGGGGAACTTGGGTTTATGGCCACGGAGCTATACGGCGTTGACAGGTGGAAAAGGTTAGAGTATTTCTACAAACTCCCTAACGGAAAATTGAACGTAAGGGCGGTGCAGGCCACGTTATCCCGAATAGGACACAGGAATTTACCGGACAAATACCCGCATTTGGCAGCGATTTTTGAGGGCATAAAGAAGAGAAACACCTAAAAACGCTTTTTTCTCATTTTTTCATACTTTGTTTATAAGCTGACAACAACTTAACACAATATATTGATTGTCAGCTAGTTTGTTTATTGTCTATAATGTTAACACCGCATATCTTTTTATGTTGTTATTTTGCCAAGCAAACAACGATTAAAAAGACAATAATATGAGCGAAGAACAATTTAACAAGCTGTATGCAGCACTAACCGGGCTGGCATCGGTGCAGGCCAAAGAGGTGTTGAATATCGAAGATGTTGAGCTACTAACAGGACTTGCAAAGAGCACGATTTACAGGTTGTGTTGGGCGCAAAAGCTACCCTATTACAAAGACCCGCAGGGGCGCACGCTCCATTTCAAAAAATCGGAAATTGAAGGATGGATGTTGCACCACCGCACACCAACGGCGGCAGAACTTGCAGAGCAGGCGCGGGCGCATTGTGTAAGCAATCCACGATAAACCCGGAACGATGGCAAAGCGGCAATCAATCAAAGATTTTGAGATGGCACAGATGGCGCGGCGGCTTGAACGTCTCCCGGCCAGCTATCCACGCAACGCGGTTGTATATCCCTCATACAGCGACACCACGGCCAACGGCCTAACCCGTCTAATCATTGACTATTGCAAGGCGCAAGGATGGCACGCGGAGCGAATCAACACGCAAGGCCGGGTGATCGACCAGCGGCGCGAGGTTACGGACGTATTGGGCCACCGCCGTATCATCGGAAGCGTTAAGCGCATACCAACCGCCGGGATGAAAGGTAGTGCAGACATCCACATACTGAAAGCGGGGCGGGCTATCTTCTGTGAAGTGAAGATAGGGCGCGACCGTCAGAGCGAGGCGCAAAAGGCGTTTCAACGAAGCGTTGAAGCGTCCGGGGGTCTGTATATCATCGTACATGACTTTGACGATTTTTTGAGCCAAATCCGCTGAAAAAAACAAAGATTTACAGAGCAATGGAGAAAGGACACACCAACAACCCCAACGGACGGCCAAAGGGGAAACCGAATAAGATAACGCAAGACACGCGGGCTTGGTTGTCATCGGTCATTGACAAGAACCGCCGTCAGATGGAACGAGACCTAAAAGCCCTTGAACCCAAAGAACGGTTGCAGATCCTTGAACGCCTCATGCAATACGTTATACCCAAACAGCAGGCGACAGCGGCAAATATCGACCTCAACCGTATGACTGACGACCAACTAACAACTGTTATCACTGAATTGGCTAAAACGATAGAGGATGAATCCAAGTGACCGCATAGAATTGGACACCCGCGAGAAAAAACTCATATTGTTGAAGTGGTTACAGCGCGGGTGCATAATCCCGTCAGAATTCCCGGAACTGATAACCCGTATTGAGATTGAAATAATAGACAAGGCGGGGGATGTGAGGAGAGACGGGGAGGAATTGAATTAACCACAACTATTGGGAGAAAACACACACATAATTTAACACACAAACACACAAAATTATTATGGAAAAATTTTATGTCGCGCCGGTTGAATATTATCGGCATTTTTTAGAACACCCCGGAGCGAGCGTGGCAAACATAGTGTTGCAGCACAACGAAAAGAACGATCCCGAATCAGTAGCAAATGCAAGATTTATACTTGGGTTAGACAACAACCCGGATTATGCAAGAGCAGTTGAAAGGATAGGCAATGAATTGAGGGCGTACGAGCAAAGCGGGACTACAATGTCGGCAAGGTGGAGTACATTGAACGACATCTATTTTCGAGCAATGAGGATAGGCAGTTGCAAACAGACAGACGAAATTCTATTGTCATTTTTGGCCGAAACGGCGTGCAGCTCAATGTTAGGCAGAAATCCGTATTGGTTGGCCAACAGTTTACAGATGTTTGCACGAATGGCGGGTTATAGTTCATATACAGCCATTCCCGGCCTCAAAGTTGAGAGAAGAGAGAACGACAAAGGGTTAAGGGTTGGATTATTAAAAGAAGCTAGTTCAATTGGTAAGATTAGAAAATATTGCACCCGTTACCAAAGCGAGAAATTAAGGCGGGAGGTTGATTGTGGTTTCAATGGTATGCGTCTTTATTCACAAAGCCCATATAGAGGGTTTATTATATTGGATGAAGAAGCATTAGGCATATATTGTGATGACGATTTGAAACCAGCGGTGCAAAGAATATTCGACCGAAACAAGAATAAGGACGAGGCAACTGATAGCGGCCTAAATCCGTTTCCGTAATTTTGTGTTTTGATACCGTCAGCACCCACAAACGCCGGCGGTATCTTTTTATATTGCAGGCAGCAATATTGCAAAACCGCTTACATTGTAAGCAGTTTTCTAAATACCGCCACGAGCGGCCTCCATCGCCAAGGGCGCAATTCTTGCCCGTGGATGAGGTCTGAACCGCCTTGCGACACCTCAACCGCCAAGGGCACAATTCCCGGTCAAGAATGCAGCCGGAACCGCCACGAGCGGCCTCCATCGCCAAGGGCGCAATTCTTGCCCGTGGATGAGGTCTGAACCGCCTTGCGACACCTCAACCGCCAAGGGCACAATTCCCGGTCAAGAATGCAGCCGGAACCGCCACG